>Ga0102938_10000665_pt1 | contig 25534 bp, 26 predicted proteins | sample SalPonR2_B_D2_MG_FD_84516 | JGI IMG/M metagenome (GOLD analysis project Ga0102938, IMG submission 84516) | Salt pond soil microbial communities from South San Francisco under conditions of wetland restoration - Salt Pond MetaG R2_B_D2_MG | ecosystem: Environmental > Aquatic > Marine >... | reverse complement strand
TGGTCGTCGGTCGGTGCGGGGCCGAGGGGTCGGACCGCGGTGATCGTGGTGCACGGGCTCACCGGCAACCCGATCACGACACGCCCGCTGGGCCAGTACCTCGCGTCCGAGGGCTACGCCGTGGAGGTCACGCTCCTGCCCGGCCACGGCACCAGCCACCGGGAACTGGCCCGGATGAGCTACCGGGACTGGTACGGCGCCGTCGACCGTGTCGTGGACCGGTTCCACGTGCGGTGTGATGCCGTGGTCCTGATCGGCCACTCGATGGGCGGGTCGATCGCGCTCGACCTCGCCGCTCGCCGCCCGGCGGACATCGACGCCGTGGTCGCGATCAACCCCATCGTCCGACCTCCCGCAGGGCCGCTGACACGGCTGTCTCCGCTGTTGGCGCCCCTGGTGCCCTACCTCCCGCGCGATCTGGTCGGCCTACCGACCGACGACATCGCCATCGACGGCGTCGAGGACGGGGCCTACGCCCTCGTCCCGGCGCGGGCGGCGCGCTCGCTGCTGGTGGAGCTCGACCGCATCCGCAACGGGCTCCTGGAGGTCGTCGCGCCGCTGCTGGTCGTGCGTTCGGTCGAGGACCACACGGTCGACCCGATCAACGCCCTGGAGGTACTCGAGCTCGCGGGCAGCCGCGACCTCAGGACCCTGGTCTGTCACCACAGCTACCACGTCCCGCAGCTGGACCAGGACGCCGCCCTGGTCGCGGACACGATCTCGAGCTTCCTCGACGATGTCGTGGGCCCGGCATGAACGTCCCCCGCCCGCCCACCGTGCCGGATCGACCCGCCGTCCCCCTGCACGCCGACGACCGGGCCTTCATCCGCGCGCCCGAGGCCCTGATCTACCGCCGTCTGACCCATGTCGCCGCCTGGCCGTCGTGGTGGTCGGGCTGTCGCGTCGAGCCGCTGCCGGCTACCGACGGTGCGGAGCACTGGGTCGTCGCCCTGCGAACGGGTTGGGGCCGGTGGCTGCGAACGGCCGTGCGTCCGCACTCCTGGCGGCACGATCTCGGGGTCGTCCTGGCCCTGGAGGGCGAGATGTCCGGTCGTGCGGAGTTCTGGCTGGAACCCACACACGGTGGCACGGTCGTCCATCACCTCCTCGTCGCCACCACGCCACTGCCGCGCCCCCTGCGGATCCTCGAGGCGTACCGTCGCGCCATCAGGCGGGGGCTGTGGGGCCTCAAGGACGTCCTGCAGCTCGAGGCCCGTGCCAGCGTCGGGGTGCGGCCATGAGGTGCCCCGAGTGCGGTGCACGCAACGGCCAGGCTGCGGCCTGGTGTACGCAGTGCTACGCAGCACTGGGGGAGCGGACCACCGATCCGGTGGAGACCGGGGCGGGCGAGCCCTCCCACTCGCGCCTGCAGGTGTCGCACCACGACGCCTCCGCCGTGCCGACACCGCCACCGATCCCGGCCGCGGCCCGGGCCACGGCACAGCGCGACGTCCGGGTCGATGGTGACCGGGTGGAGTGGCGGTGTGCCCGCTGCGAGGCGTGGACCCTGCTGGAGCAGCCGTCGTGCGTGGCGTGCGGTAGCCCCCGGGTCGGGTTCACGCCCGAGCGGGGTCCGGCCACGACCGCCACTGCACCGACGGGCTCGATCCCGTTGCTGGCCAGCGCCGTGCTGCCCGGCCTCGGTCACGTGCTGCTCGGCCGAGCGGGCAGCGGGCTGGCACGCATCCTGTTGTGGTTGCTGTGGGCCGGGGGAGCGGGGTTGACGCTGGTGAGCGTCGGTGTCACCAGCACCGCGCTCGTGCTCGCGCTGGCGGCGGCCACGTTGTGGGCACTCACCCTGCACGACCTCTCGCGGCTCGCCGACGGACGACCCCAGTTGCTGACCGGTCGGGTGCTGGCCTGGTCGGTGGTCGCTGTCACGGCGGCGTTGGTGCTGAGTGGTCTCGTCGGGGTGGGTGGTGGGAGGTCGTGAAGCACCGGGCGGACCGCGCCCCCACGGTCCTGGAGCAGCTAGCCTCGGGCCGCTGCCACTTCGCCCTTGTGCACCGGAGACGATCCTGACCCGCGTGGTGTTGTTCACCGGCAAGGGCGGCGTCGGGAAGACCTCGATCGCCGCTGCCACCGCCGTGGAGGCGGCGTCGGGTGGTGCCCGGGTGCTGATCACCTCGACCGATCCAGCACACTCGCTGGCCGATGCGTTCGCCACGCCCCTGGCGGACCGACCGACACCGATCGAGGTCGGTGCGGTCCAGCTCCACGCCCAGCAGCTCGACGCGCAACAGCGGTTGGAACGGCACTGGGGTCGGGTCCGGGACTACCTCACGGCCCTGCTGCAGTGGAGCGGCATCGGTGACGTGGCCGCCGAGGAACTCGTGCTGCTCCCCGGCCTGGATGAGCTCTTCGCACTGATCGATCTGCGTGCTCAGGTCGCCACCGAGGCGTACGACCTCGTGGTGGTCGACTGCGCTCCGACGGCCGAGACCCTCAAGCTGCTCACCCTGCCCGACGCCCTGCGTTTCTACACCGACCGGGTCCTGAGCCCAGGGCGTGCACTGGCGCGGGCGGTCGCCCCCCTCACACGCCAGAGAGGGCAGCACGGCACCAGGTTGCCGACCCCCGACGACGACGTCGTGGATGCGGTCACCGAGGTGCACGGAGAGTTGGCTGGGGTCCACTCGCTGCTCACCGACACGGACCGCAGCAGCGTGCGCCTGGTGGTCAACCCCGAACGGATCGTCCTGGCCGAGGCCGAGCGCACCGCCACCTCGCTGTCGCTCTTCGGCTACGGCGTGGACGCCATCATCGTGAACCGGATCCTGCCCGACCACCTCGACCATCCCTACCTCGCTCGCTGGCGGCAACGGCACGCCGAGCACGTGGCGGCAGCCCGTACCGCGTTCGCCCCCACCCCCGTGCTCGAGGTCCCGCTGCTCGAGGACGAGGTGATCGGCGGCGCTGCGCTCAGCCGGCTCGGGCGACTGGTCTACGCCGACCACGACCCGACCGCGGTGCTGCATCCCCACCGTCCGCTGACGATCATCGAGGACGGCACGGCGACGCTGCTCGTGCTCGCGCTGCCCTTCGCCGTGGAGGACGACCTGTCCCTGTCACGGCGGGACGACGATCTCCAGGTCACCGTCGGCAGCCTGCGACGCAACGTGCCGCTGCCGGTGGCGTTGCGTCGCCGCGCCATCATCGGCGCCCGACTCGAGGCTGGGGCGCTCGAGATCCGCTTCGCTGCCGCTGAGATCCCGGCGGTGTCCGGGTGAGCGAGGCCACGCACCCGTGGTGGGCCTCGAGCCCCGAGCCGGTCGCTGACGACGACGCCGGGCCACCGGCCGTCGACGACACCGACCCGGTCGAGGCCTTCCGCGCCGCCCGGCGGCCTCGGCCGGTGCCGCCGCGTGCGGCAGGGCGCGGGGCAACGGCTCCGGGCGTGACACCACCGCGATCCGATCGGACCTGCGGGCCCGACGGCGAGCCCGAAGGGGCGTTGGGGATGGACGGCACCGGCCGGCAGGCGCGAGAGGCACCGCATCGGCCGGAACTGTGTGGGGTCTGCCCGCTGTGCACCCTGGCCCGTGCCCTGGAGGACACGCGGCCCGAACTGCTCGACCACCTGACCGAGGCGGCCCGCCACCTGGCGGCGGCCGCGCGGTCGTTGCTCGATGCCGGGCCGGCCGACCCTGGACCGGCGGACCCTGGGCCGGCCGACCCTGGACCGGCGGACCCTGGACCGGCGGATACTGGACCGGCGGATACTGGACCGGTGGACACGGCACCGACGGCCTCGCGCCGGCCGGCTGCCGGACACGGTCCCGCGCGGCGCCCGCGCGGCGAGGTCGAGCGCATCCCGCTCGATCCGCGCGGTCCCGTGGACCCCGGGCGGGCAGGAGGCGGAACGTGAGCGCTCGAGGCCTCGGTATCGACATCGGCGGCACCCAGCTCCGCGCCGCGATGGTCGCCGACGACGGGACCATCCTGACACGCGACCGACGTCCACCCCTGCGGACGATCCCGGCTCGTTGGTTCCCACGCTCGTGGAGCTGATCGAAGCGATCTGGGAGCGCACGGGGGAACGCCAGCCGGTGGCGATCGGCATCGCCGGGCTGGTGACCCTGGACGGGACGGTGCGCTACGGACCCAACATCGGCATCCGGGAGCTGCCGCTGGCGCGCATCCTCCGTGAGGCGTTGGGTGCCGAGGTGCTGGTCGCCAACGACGCCTCCGTCGCGGCGCTCGGGGAGCATCGCGCCGGTGCCGGCGCCGACCACCGGGACCTCGTGCTGGTGACACTTGGCACCGGGGTCGGTGGGGGCGTCGTGATCGACGGACGGCTCCTGACGGGCGCCACCGGCTTCGGCGGCGAACTCGGACACGTGATCGTCGACGAGGGTGGTCGGCCCTGCCCCTGCGGGAACCGCGGCTGCGTCGAGGCCTACGCCTCCGGGAGCGCCATCGGGGCGTTGGCACGGGACCGGCTGGTGGATCCGACCACCGTCACGCGTCTGAGGGATCTCGACGACGTCGCCGGGCCCGATGTCACCAGCGCCGCAGGCGATGGGGACCAGGTGGCGGTGGAGGTCCTCGAGGAGGCCGGGCGGTGGCTGGGTGTCGCGCTGGCATCGTTGGTGAACGTGCTCGACCCCGATCTCGTCCTGCTGGGCGGCGGCGCGGCCGCAGCGGCGGCCCCGTGGATGCTCGAGCCGGCTCGGCTGGCGATGGCCGAGCGGTTGGTCGGAGCGGCCTTCCGTGACCCACCCCCGGTCGACCTGGCCGTGCTCGGCGACGATGCCGGCGTGGTGGGTGCGGGGCTCTTGGCGCTGGAGACCGCGGTCGAGCGAGCACGGGAACCCGGCTGATGCGGTTGGTCGGCTACAACGTCAGCGGTGGTCTCGACCCGGCCTCGGCCGGACGGATCCTGGCCGAGCAGACTCCGGATGTGGTGTGTCTGACGGAGATCCCGCCGGCCGGTCGCCTGCGCGCCCTGGCGCGGCTGGCAGGCTTGGACATCGTCGCCCGAGCGGGGCGACGGGGGACCGGTACCGCGATCCTGGCCGGTCCATCGGTGCTGGTGCGAGCGACCACGTTGGTCCCGCTCACGACCCCGCGGGACGTGCCGTCCCGGCAAGCGACCCATGCGATCGTCAGCGTCGCCGGTCTGGGCCTGTCGATCACCGCGGTCCAGTTCGGGCTGCGGCCCGAGGTGCGGCGCGCGAACCTGGACGAACTGCTCGGCTACCTGGAGACGATCGACCAACCGCCGGTCATCAGCGGCGATCTCAACGAGTCGGTGCGCTCACCTGCGGCCGCGGGGCTCGCAGCACGGTTCCAGGACGCGCACGCGGTCGCTGGATCCGGTGCCGGTCTCACCTACCCGACGTCGGACCCCAGCACGCGGCAGGACTTCGTCTTCGTCGACCCCTCCCTGGTGGTGGTCAGCGCCGAGGTCCTCACCGAGCCGCCCGTCGCTGTCGCCAGCCACCATCGTCCCGTGCTGGTCGAGCTCAGGGCCGGCGTCGACACCACGGAGGGTGGGGGATGGACCAGCTGAGCTTCCCGCGCCAACAGGCACGCACCCGGCGCTTCACCCTGGGGGTGCCACGAGCGTTCACGGGGCTGCTCGGTCCCGCGGGGCCACTGGTGCTCTTCCTGCGTTCCGAGGACGGCGAGGATCCTGTCCCCCACCTGTGGCGTCACGATCCCGCCACCGGTCGCACCGAGCGACTCGTCGACGCCCACGCGATCGAGCCCGACGGTGGGCCGCTCCCACCCGAGGAGCGTGCCCGTCGCGAGCGCGCCCGGGAACAGGCCGAGGGGATCGTCAGCTACGCCGTCGACGCCGGTGGCACCGTGGCCGCCTTCACCCTGGGCGGACGGCTCCACTCCGTGGACGTCGCCACCGGCGCGGTGGCGACGCATCCGACCGCCGGTCCTGCCTTCGACCCGCGACCATCCCCCGACGGTCGCTCGATCGCCTACCACGCCGACGGCGGTCTGCACCTGGTCACCCTCGAAGACGGTGCCGGACAGCCTGGTCGCACCCGGCCGCTGGTGACCGAGGCCGAGGTGGCATGGGGACGCGCGGAGTTCATCGCGGCCGAGGAGATGGGTCGCTCACGCGGTTTCTGGTGGTCGCCCGGCGGGGAACGGCTCGCCGTCGCCCGCGTCGACGAACGCCAGGTCGCGGCGTGGACCATCGCCGATCCGGCCCGTCCGGCGGATCCTGCCACGGTGCACCGGTACCCGGCGGCCGGGGGCGACAACGCCGAGGTATCCCTGTGGCTCGTCGACGTCGAGGACGGTGTGCGTACCGAGGTCGTGTGGGACCGCGCCCGGGACGAGTACCTGGCCGCCGTCGACTGGGACGGGCCACTGACCCTGCTCGTACAGCCTCGTGACCAGCGAGCCGCCGGGGTGCTCACCGTGGACACCGCGACCGGACGTACGAACCAGGTGCACCGCTGGTCGGATCCGGCGTGGGTCGAGTTGGTCCCGGGTGCCCCCCGGTGGGTCGGGGCGCGCCTGGTGACGGTGGAGGACCGTCACGAGTTGGGTCGGGGCGGCAGCCGGGCACTGTGCCTGGACGGGGTCCCGGTCACCCCCGCCGGCCTCCAGGTCCGCGAGTTGCTGGGGGGGCGGCCGGAGCGTGCTGACGGTCCAGCACGGCCCGACGGCGCTGCCACCTCGATCGAGGTCCTGGCCTCCCCGGCCGACGACCCGACCCGCATCGACGTCTACACGGTCGCGGTCGAGGCCGACCTGTCGGCCGTGAGTTGGAGCGAGACCGCGACGGAAGCCCCCGGGGTCCGCCGTCGGGTGCCGGGACAGCTCCCACGTGACCACGGATCCGGCGACGGATCCGCACCCTGGGTGGAGGTGACGGCGGTCCTCGACCGTCCGACCCCCACGGTCACGGTCGGCTGGGAGACCAGCGATGACGACGGTGCCGACCGGCTCCACGTGCACGCGCTCGAGGTGGTCGCGCAGCGCCCGCTGGTCGAGGCTCGCCCCCGGCTGTTACGGGTCGGCGAGCGCGAGTTGTCCGCGGCGCTCCTGCTGCCGTCCGACGACGACGGTCGACAGCCGCTCCCGGTCCTGCTCGACCCCTACGGCGGCCCGCATGCTCAGCGGGTGCTGGCGGCGAACCAGGCCTTCCTGACCTCCCAGTGGCTGGCCGACCAGGGTTTCGCCGTCCTGGTCGTGGACGGCCGTGGCTCGCCGGGTCGCGGACCGTCGTGGGAGCGGGCGATCCACCACGACCTCGCCACGCCGGTGCTCGCCGATCAGCTCGATGCGCTGGCCGCGGTCGCGGCCGAGGAGCCGCGCCTGGACCTCGACCGCGTCGCGATCCGGGGCTGGTCCTTCGGCGGGTACCTCGCCGCTCTGGCGGTCCTGCGTCGACCCGATGTGTTCCGGGCCGCCGTGGCCGGTGCGCCGGTGACCGACTGGTGCCTGTACGACACCCACTACACCGAGCGCTACCTCGGGCATCCCGAGACCCACCCCGAGGCCTACCGCGTCTCCAGCCTCGTCGACGTCGACGGCAGCCTCCCCGGAGCCGCGCCCTGGGACGAGGACGATCTTCCCGAGCTGCTGCTGATCCACGGACTGGCCGACGACAACGTGGTCGCCGCCCACACCCTCAGGCTCTCGGCCGCCCTGCTGGCCGACGGGCGGCCCCACCAGGTGCTCCCGTTGTCCGGGGTCACCCACATGACCCCCCAGGAGGTCGTCGCCGAACGGCTGCTGACGACCCAGGTCACCTTCCTGCGACGTGCCCTGGCCTGAACCTCGGGGCCACCTCGTGCGCCGGAACGGCTCCTCGCTCCGCCATCACCGCGGCGGGGCGGGGCCCCCGCCGCCCCCGCCTTGCTGCTGGGCCCGTTTCCCGATGAGGTAGATCACCACCCCGAGGACCAGGAACGCGACGACCGGACTGCGGGGCCCGAGCGTGACCAGGACCAGCAGCACGATCAGGACCAGGCCGACCGGACGGGCGATCTTCTGGAGCCGCTCGGAAGCCAGCTGCTGGGGATCCTTCGGTTGGCTGTGGTCGGCGCCCTTGACCGGCCGCGGCCGGCGCCCGCGCCCACCCTGGCCCTTCGGCTGTCTGGCGGCGCTGGCGATGCGGTCCATGTTGGCGACGAGTTGCCGGTGCGCTGCGTCGGACTGGTCGTCGGGGACCGTGACCAGCACGCCCTCACGGGTGCGTTTGGCCTCGGGTGTGAGACCCGCCTCGCTCAGCGCCTCGAGCAGGACGGTCGCCTGCTCGGGGGGCCAGGTGCCCATGTCCTCGGCCACAGTTCCTCCGGATCCGTGCTGCGCGCAGCTCTCCGCGTCGCGCCGGGGTGCTCTCCGGTCGCGCGGGCCCGTGGGGTTCGAGGCTCGACGGCCCCCGGGTGCCTCCCTAGGCTAGCGAGATGGCAGCCCCCCCACTGCGTGCGTCGTGGCGGTGAAGCAGCGACGGGGAGGCCGAGGGACCGGGCCGGTCGTGCCGGATCCCGACCATGGGCGGATGGAGTCAGCGATCCGGCGACACGGCCGGTGAGGAGATGGATGTGGCGGGCATGCGGGACGCACCACCGATGTACCGGGGCCTCAAGCGCGCCCTGCCGCCGGTGCTCAACCCCTACCTCCAGGTCACGGTGGAGGGCCTCGAGCACGTCCCGACCGTGGAACCTGCGATCCTGGCCTGTAACCACCTCTCCTTCATCGACTCGCTGGTGCTGCCGATGAACGTGCCTCGACCGGTGTACTTCCTGGGCAAGGCCGATTACTGGGACTCGTGGCGCACCAGGTGGTTCTTCCAGAGCACCGGCGTCGTGCCGCTGCGGCGCGGCAAAGGCGAGGGCGACGCGAGCCTGGCGACGGGGGTCGAGATCCTCCGCAGCGGTGAGTTGCTCGGGATCTACCCGGAGGGCACCCGGAGCCCGGACGGGCGCCTGTACCGCGGCAAGACCGGGCCGGTGCGCATGGCGCTGGAAGCCCAGGTGCCGATCATCCCCTGTGGTATCCAGGGCACCGATCAGGCGCTGCCGACCGGCGCCCGTCTGCCCAAGCGTGGGCCGGTCGTCATGCGCTACGGCACGCCGCTCGACCTGAGCCGGTACCACGAACGCCGCGACGACCCGTTCGTACTGCGCTCGGCCACCGATGAGTTGATGTACGAGATCATGCTGCTGTCGGAGCAGGAGTACGTGGACGAGTACGCGGCGAAGGTCAAGTCCGGTGAGGTGCGCGTCGACGGCGATCTCGATGACGACGGGGCGAGCTGATCCACCTGGCGGCTGGGGTCACGGCGATGCGTCGGGCTCGAGTTCCAGTGACGCCGAGTTGATGCAGTAGCGCAACCCGGTGGGCTGGTCGGGCGCGTCGTCGAAGACGTGTCCGAGGTGGCCCTCGCACGCCGCGCAGCGGACCTCGACCCGACGCATCCCGAGGGCGCGGTCCTCGTGGAGGGTGATCGCCGCCTGGTCCTCGGGCGCGAAGAAGCTCGGCCAACCGCAGTGGGCATCGAACTTGGTCTCCGACCGGAACAGCAGCGCTCTGCAGCCGCGGCACCGGTAGGTCCCGGGTGCGGTGGTGTCCCAGTAGGCGCCGGTGAAGGGACGTTCCGTCCCGGCCTGTCGCAGCACCTGGAACGCCTCGGGGTCCAGGGCGTCCCGCCACTGGGCCTCGGTCCATTCGCGTCGATCGGTCATCCTGCCGCCTTCCTTGGCTCACGGGCGTGGGAGCGGTGCACGGGTGAGGGTCGGCAGCGGCCCCCTCTGGGTCAAGCGGTGCTGGCCGCGGTGAGGTGGACCGCGAGCTCTGGTGCGAGGGTGATCTGATGACCGAGCAGCAGGATCCGGCCCAGCTGGGACACCAAGGTCGCTCCGGTGGCATCCTCCTCGAGTTCGTCGCGGCGGTCCAGCAGGATGCCGAGCGCTTCGAGCAGGGGAGCGGCCGGCTGCTCCTCGGCGTCGGTGATCGCGGCGCCGAGCGTCCAACCCGACGTCGTCGGCTCGGGCCGCAGCTCGTGGAGCTGCGTGGAGAGCCGGCAAGGTCGTCGCCGGCCGTCGGCCCGTACCAGCACCAGCACACGCGCGCGCAGGTCACCGGCCTCGTCGACCGGGGGGATGGGGTCCAGGGTCGACCAGGCTCGCCCGGTGAGCCGTAGCGCCACGCGGTCCACCCCGAGCGGGAGCAGCAGGGCGAGAACCTCGACCAGCGCGGGCACCGGTCCCGTGTCGTCGAAGGGGCGCAGGGTGGCCAGCGCCACCACCTCGTCGCCGATCGCGGCGGCCAGCGTCGGCAGCGGGCCGACCCCCACCGACAGATCGTGTGTCGCGTCGTCCAGTAGGAAGGTCTCGACGTCGCTCCAGCTGTGGAGCGGCGGGGTGTCCAGGTCCATGACGTGGCTCCTCGGTCCGATGATGGGACGGAGCCTGGCGTCGGTACGTCACGCGGTGGAGATGGATCCGCGCGATCCTGTGGATGACGCCGAGGCTCGACGGGCCGCCAGTAGGCTCGGGGTGGGATACCGGCCCCCGCAGCGCCCGCCGAACATCACGAACCCCGCAGGAGCGATCATGGGCACCTCGACCGACACCGAGGTGCCACCCGACGACCTGCGCGAGCTGGCGGTCGAGGTCGCCACCCGGGCTGGCGAGATCCTGCTGCGGTTCGCCGAGGACCTGGCGGCGGGGTCCGATCTCAGCGTCGAGCACAAGAGCAGCGCCACCGATCCGGTCTCCGCCGCGGACGCCGCGGCGGAGCGGGCCATCGTCACCTCGCTGCTGACCGCCCGGCCCGACGACGGGATCCTCGCCGAGGAGGGTCAGGATCCCCGACCGGGCCGCACCGGCCTCACCTGGGTCATCGACCCGCTCGACGGGACCGTCAACTTCCTCTACGGCTGGCCGCTGTGGTGCGTCTCCGTGGCCTGCGTCGATGCCGATGGGACCGTCGCCGGGGCCATCGTGCAGCCGACGAGCGGCGAGGTCTTCCACGCGGCGCGGGGACGTGGTGCGTGGCTGGGCGAGCAGCAGCTGCGCGTCCGTGAGGTCGCCGACCCCGGGCACGGCCTGGTGTGTACCGGCTTCGCCTACGACCGTGCCGTCCGTGCCGACTGGGGGCGGGAGGTCCCCGGGCTGCTGGACCGGTTCCGGGATCTACGTCGTGGGGGCGCCGCAGCGCTGGACCTGGCGTGGGTGGCTGCCGGCCGCGCGGATGCCTACGTCGAGTTCGCTCTGCAACCCTGGGACTGGGCTGCGGGCCGCCTGCTGGTGATCGAGGCCGGTGGCGTGGTGACCGAACTCGACCGGGAGCTGGGCGGCGCACGGCAGCCGGGGCTGGTGGCCGGAGGTCGCAGGATGCACGACGCCGTGCTCGAGTTCCTCTCGGGACCGACATGAGCGGCCAGATCGACCTGCGGTCCGACACGGTCACACGTCCGACCCCCGGGATGCGGCGGGCGATGGCGGCCGCCGAGGTCGGCGATGACCAGTACGGCGAGGACCCCAGTGTCACGGCGTTGGAGGCCGAGGTCGCGGCACTCTTCGGCCGCGAGGCGGCCGTGTTCACCCCGACCGGTGTGATGGCGACCCAGATCCTCCTGCGCGCGCTGGCGCCCCCGGGCAGCGAGATCGTCTGCGAGGCCACCGCCCACATCGTGGCCTACGAGCTCGGCGCGGCCGCCATCAACGCCCAGGTGCAGTTCCGCACCCTCGAAGGGGACCGTGGTCGGCTGGCCGCCGATGAGGTGCGCTCCGCCCTGCGGCCCGTCGGGTTCCCCAACACCGAGGTGGGCGCCATCTCGATCGAGGAGACCACCAACCGTGGCGGCGGGGCCGTGCACGGTGTGCAACGCCTCGTCGAACTGCGCGCGGTCGCCGATGAGCGTGGAGTGCCGCTGCACGCGGACGGGGCCCGGCTCTGGAACGCCCTGGCCGCGACCGGCGAGGATCCGGTGGCGGTCGGACGCACCTTCGCCGCCTTCAGCGTCTGTCTGTCGAAGGGGCTCGGTGCGCCCGTCGGTTCGCTGGCCGTCGGCGACGCCGAGGTCATCGACCGTGCCCGGCGGTGGCGGCGCCGCTTCGGCGGTGCGATGCGTCAGGCGGGCATCCTGGCGGCAGCCGGTACCTACGCGCTCGAGCACCATCGTGCGCGGCTGGTCGAGGACCACGACAACGCACGCGCCATGGCGACCATGCTGGCCACCGCACATCCGGGGTTGCTCGACCCGGCCACGGTCACGACCAACATCGTCTACGTCCCGACCGGTGACCGGCCGGCAGCGGTGGTCATCGACGAACTGGCTCGAGACGGGGTGCGGGTCGGTGCCATGGGCCCGCACCTGTTGCGACTGGTCACCCACCTCGACGTGAGCGCTGCCGCGTGCCGACGGGCAGCGACCCTGCTGGCCTCGGCACTTCGCCCGGACGGCCGCCCTGGCTGAGCGTCCCGACTGAGCGGCCCGATTGAGCGTCCCGATTGAGCGGCCCGACTGAGCGTCTGGGCTGCAGGTCCCGGCGATCTCCCGAACACCACCACCCGCCATCCGACAGGAGGCAGCGTGCAACTGCTCGTGACCGGTGCGACCGGCTTCGTCGGTGGTGCCCTGGTCCCACGGCTGCTGGCCGCCGGGCACGGGGTGACGTGCCTGGTGCGCGACCCCGCCCGGTTACCCACCGAGTGGCGGGACGAGGTCAGGATCGTCCAGGGCCGGGTGGAGGATGAGCAGGCCGTCCTGCGGGCGGCCGACGGCGCGGATGCCGGCTACTACCTGGTCCACGGTATGGAGTCCTCCACCCGTGACCTCGTCCACCGTGAGCGGCGGGCCGCCGCTGCGTTCCGGGACGGGGCGGATCTCGCGGGCCTGCGCCGGATCGTCTACCTCGGCGGCCTCGTGGACGAGGACCGCCTCCACGCCACCTCGCGGCACCTGTACGCGCGCCAGCAGGCGGGTGTCGAGCTGTCGCAGGGGCCGGTGCCCGTCACGGAGCTGCGGGCGGGCATCGTGCTCGGGGCCGGGAGCGCCTCCTTCGCGCTGCTGCTGGCCGCCGCCCGGCTGCCGATCCAGCTGGAGGCCCCCTGGTCGGCGTCGTTGACCCAACCCGTGGCGCTCGACGACCTCCTGGAGCTGCTCACGTTGGCCCTGCGGGAACCGCTGGTCGGCACGCAGGTGCTGGACGTCGGCGGCCCCGAGGTGGTCAGCTACGCGGAGCTCGTACGGCGCACACGCAGGATCGTCGGCGCGCGTGAGCTCCTGCGGGTGCGGGTGCCCTACCTCCCGCCCGAGGCGGTGGCGTTGACGGCAGCCGCGGCGGCCGGGATCGAGCCGGCGCTGGCGCTCGAGCTGCTGCCCTCTGCGCGACACGACGCCATCGTGCGCGACGGGGATCTGTGCCGGTACCTGTTCGGCTGGTCGGCGGGGACGGATCTGGACGCCGCGCTGCTGGCCGCCTACGAGGCACCGCGGGGTCAACCGTCGCCAGGCTGAGCCGCCACCCGGCTCACAGGCTCGCCGCCGAACGTCCCCAGGCCCCGACGCTGCGTTCGTGATCGACGCGCGCGACCTGACGTCCTACGGCCTCGGTGAACCGTGCCACGGTCTCACGGAGGCGGACGATGTCCTCCCTGACCAGCGCCTGAGGCCCGTCGACCAGGGCAGCTTCCGGCTGGGGATGCACGTCCACGATGACCCCGTCTGCACCGACGGCGATGCCGGCACGGATCAGGGGCAGGACCAGTTCGCGTTTGCCGCCGGAGTGGGAGGGATCGATGATGATGGGCAGGTGTGACAACGACTGTGCCACCGGGATCGCCGAGACGTCGAGGGTGTTGCGGGTCATCGGCTCGTAGGTACGGATCCCTCGCTCGCACAACACGATCTGCAGGTTGCCGGTCTGCGCGATGTACTCCGCTGCCATGATCCACTCGTCGATGGTGGCGGTCAGGCCGCGCTTGAGCAGCACCGGCCGGCCGGCCATGCCGACCTCCTTGAGCAGCTGGAAGTTCTGCATGTTGCGTGCCCCGACCTGGAGCATGTCGGCCTTGGCCGCGACCGTCTCCACGTCGGCCGGCGTGACCACCTCGGTGACGAAGGGCAGCTGCAGGTCGCGCGCGGTGGCGTGGAGCAGGTCGAGACCCGGTTCGCCGAGTCCCTGGAAGGCGTACGGCGAGGTGCGCGGCTTGTAGGCGCCACCGCGGAGGATCGTGGCGCCGGCCTCCTTGGCCATGTGGCAGGCCGCCCGGGTCTGTTCCTCGGTCTCCACGGCGCATGGTCCCGCGATCAGGGTGACGGTGTCGCGACCGATGGGCGCATCACCCACCCAGACCGTGGAGGGGCGCGGGTGGGCGTCGTTGCTGACGAGCTTGTAGGGCTTGCTGACCCGGATCACGTCCTCGACACCGGGGAACGCGTGCAGCGGCAGCTCGGCGAACTGGGTCAGATCACCGACCAGGCCGATGATCGTCTGATGCTTCCCGCGGGACACGAACGCGTCACCGCCGACCTCGGTGATGGCGTGCACCACCTTGTCCACGTCGGTGTCGCTGGCGCCACCACGCATCACGACGACCATGGAGGTGTCCTCTCTCGCCACGGCTGTTCCCCACCTCTCGTCCACGCACCGGCGCCCGCGGGGGTCGCCACGCCACCGCGGCCGGTGGGATCCGCCCACCTCGACGCGGCTGCAGGACCACCCCTCAAACCGGCGCGGGAGGACCGTTCCGGGGACCGGCGTCGGACGGCGCGTGTGATCAGCGGCAGGCTACCACCGGTGCTCTGGTGCCCGGCCGCGGTGCCGGTCGTCAGTGCTCCTTCCGCGGCGCGGCACACCGGGGCCGGTGGCGGTGACGCCGTCGCGGCCGGTCGTCGGTCTACCCTCGCTCCCAGCCGGGTCCCGCTCCCCGGACCTGAGCTCGACGACGAGGATCAGACGCCCACGTGTCCGACGAGACCCTGCCCGCGGCGGCCGAGCAGTGCCCGAACTGCGCCGCCGAGCTGGCACCTCCGGGGCGGTTCTGCAGCAGCTGCGGCACGTCCGTGGAGGCCACCCCCGGTCCGTCTGGTCCTTCCGGTCCGGCGACGTCCTCCCGTCCCTCGAGGCCGGGGGCGCCGGCGGCCGCCGCCACGACCTCCGAGGACGCTGCGGACCCCGTCACGATCGGCACGGCGCCGACGGGCAGCACCTTCGTGGGGACCGAGGGTGGTCCCGTGGACGCGCGATCGCCGGCGTCCCCACCGCCGGCCAGCGGCCGTGGCGCGAGCCGGGTGTGCACCAGCTGTGGGGCGGTCAACGCCCGCATGCGGGAGCTGTGCCGGGCCTGCGGCCTCGACCTCGACCCGGCGGACCGGACGGCGGTGCCGCCCCGAGCGCCGTCCTCCGGCGGTGACCCTGGCGCGCGGGGTGGCTGGCGCCGCCGTCGCGTCGTCGTCGTGCTCGCCGCGTTGGCGACCATGGCCGCCGTGGTGGCGCTGATCGCGCTCGGCCTCGTCTTGGCTGAGGTCGGTCCGTTCGCGGCTGAGGAGGCGCCGCTGGCGCGGCTCGGCTTCCCGGCGGAGCGGTACCCGGAGCTGCCGGAGGTGCTGGAACTGAGCGGCGTCGCGACGCTGACCAGCGCTCCACCGGCTGAGGGCCGCGTGTTCTCACCGGACCGGTTGGTCGATAATGATCCGACCACCGCGTGGCGGGCCGCGATCACGGCGCGACCGCCGGACACCGATGAGACCATCGATGTCCTGCTGGCCAGTCCGGCCTGGGTGACGGCGTTGGCGCTCTCGAACGGTGACCACCACGATGCCGAGGCCTACGAGGCGAGCGGTCGGACGCAGCGGGCCGAGCTCCGCTTCGACGGCGACGTGCTCATCGGGGCGACCCTGCTCGACCTCGGCCGGCAGCGCCAGCTCATCGCCCTGGACGAGCCGGTGCTGACGACCGCGATCCGTCTCTCGCTGGTCGAGGTGCTCCCTGGTGTCCGTTCCGAGGCGCCCGCGCTGTCCTCGATCGAGGTTCGGGGCCACGAGGCGGATGCTACGGATGCCGAGGTTGCACGCGAGCGCGCAGAACGGCGCCCGGCCGCCGGACCGCTGGTCACCTCAGCCCCCACTGACGTACGGCCGGTGCTGCCGTGGGCCCGTGAAGATCAGGGCTCGTAGGCGTAGAGCAGCACCGTCTGCCCAGGGAGGCGGGTACTGCCGGGTCCAGGATCCTGGTCGTAGACGCGGTCGGGGTTGAAGAACGCGGAGAAGCCTCCGCGGCGTTCCACCTCGACGGTCAGCCCCAGCGCTTCGAGGGTCGCGACGGCGTCGGCGACCCGTTCGCCCCGGACGTTCGGCAGCGCGACGGGCTCGGGTCCGTCGGAGACGACGACGTGCACCACGTCCCCGGCGTACCGGACCGCGGTCGGCGCCGGCTCCTGGGCGAGGACCTGGTCGACCGGAGCCTCCCCGTCGTAGCGACGTTCACGCACCGCGAGCTCCAGTCCCGCCTCGGTCACCAGGTCCCGGGCCTCGGCCAGACTGCTGCCCACCACGGCCGGCACCTCCCGCGGCGTGGGCCCGAGGCTGACGGTGACCGCCACCTCACTGCCCTCGTCGACCTCCTCGCCGGCAGGGGGCTCGCTCGCGATGACCGTGCCCGACGGCACCTGTTCGTCGTGGCGTTCGGTCACGGCGGCCTGCAGATCCGAGGCCGCGAGCAAAGCCACCGCCTCATCTCTCGGCAGTTCGCGCACCTCGGGGACCGCCACCTGCCGGGGACCCGCCGACAGCACCAGCACCACCTCGCTACCCAACCGCTGCTCGCCCTGCGGACGCTGGCGGAGCACGTGCCCCTCGGGCACACCCAGGTCGTGGACCGCAGCCTCCTCGACCACCGCCCCGAAGCCGGCGCGCTCGAGCTGCTCCAGCGCACTGGCTTCGGGCGCGCCGAGCACCGAGGGGATCGGGGTCACCGGCGCGAGCACACGATCCCACAACAGGTAGCCGCCCAGCGCCGACCCGCCGATCAGCGTCACGAGCAGCAGCGCCACCAGCGGCCACCGCCGTCGTGGGCGTCGGGTCGCCGCAGTGGTCTCGGGAGCCTCCGGTGTCCCACGTGCCCCGCGCGCTCGGGCCGGAGTCGCGGGCCGGGGGCTCGGCCGTGCATCGGTCGCTGCTGCCGGGCCCGGGCGCCCATCGCGGACCGTCTGGGTCTGCACCTCGGCGACCGGCACGACCACGGTGAACCCCGGAGCCGGGGGCGGCGACGCGGTCCCCAGCGGGGGCGTCGGTCCCGACGGATCGATCGCTGGTCGTGGTGGCGGGTGGGACGCCGTCACGTCCCCGACCGCAGGGAGTGCACCCCTGGCGTCGCCGACCGCCGCGCGCAGCTGGCGGGCGAAGGCGGCGGCACCCGTGGTCCGCCGGGCGGGATCGCGATCGGTAGCGGCCAGGACCACCGCATCGATGGCCGGTTCCACGTCTGCCCCGAGCGACGACGGAGGAGGGACCGGGCGCTCCACGTGGGCCATGGCCGTGGTGAACGGGGTCTCGCCGTGGTGCGGGGGTTCGCCCGTCAGGGCCTCGAAGAGCAGGATGCCGAGCCCGTAGACATCGGCGCGTGCGTCGAGCGGTGCACCCTGGACCGCCTCCGGGGCGAGGTAGTGCGGCGACCCGATCAGCACCTCCGGACCGAACGTGCTGCCCGCGCTGGCGGCGGCGCGGGCCAGTCCGAAGTCGGTCACCCGGACGCTGCCGTCGCGCCCGATCAGCAGGTTCTCCGGCTTGACGTCGCGGTGGACGAGGCCGGCGTCGTGGGCGGCCTGGAGCCCAGCGGCGGCGGGCACGAGGACGGCCAGGGCCTCGGCGGGGGTCAGGGTCCCGCGGGTGCGCAGGACGTCCCGCAGCGACACGCCTTCCACCAGTTGCAGGATCAGGAAGGCGCCCTCGTCGTGCTCGCCCCAGTCGTGCACGGCGACGACGTTGGGATGCGCCAGGACCGCGGCAGCCCGTGCCTCCCGGCGGAACCGTTCCAGGAACGCGGGATCGGTCGCCAGGTGGGGATGGAGCAGCTTGGCGGCGACCTCACGGTCGAGGACGGTGTCCAGCGCGCGGTGGACCACCGCCATCCCGCCCCGCCCGACCTCCTCACGCAGCAGGTAGCGGCCACCCAGGCGTTGCTGGGTCGCCGCCGAGGGGACGCCCCGTGCGCCGTTCACCGGTGCGGTGTCCCTTCCTGGAGCTCGTCAGGGGATCGCTACGGGCGGCGTCCCGGGAGGTGGTCGACCGTGTGCCGGGCCCGTCGCCGCAGCCGGCAGGGTACGGCAGCGTGCCCTCCTGCCCGGTGAGCCCGGGCACGGCGCTGGTCCGGCGTCGGGTCGGGGCGAGTCGGTCCGGGTCGGCGCTCAGCAGCTGCCGTCGGCCTGACAACGGTCCAGCCGATCGCGCAGGGTCACGATCAGCGCTCGCAGCTCGTCGTTGTCGGCGCGCACCTCGTCCAGTCCACCGCGCACCCCGTCGACCACCGCCCGGACATCGCTCATGGCGGTCGACAGTTCCGTCTCGACCGCGGCTAACTCCTCCTCGAGGATGGTCAGGTCCTCCTCCAGCACGCTCAGTGCGTCCACCAGGCGGACGAGCTCCTCGTCGGTCGCGTCGGTGCGCTCGACGAGCGCAGCGGCATCGAGCGTCGTCGTCAGCCGGGCGAGCCCGTCCTCCACCTCGCCGATCCGTGCCGTGAGCTCCTCGGTCGTCGCTGTGGTCACGGCGCCCGACTCGAGCTCAGCGACCCGATCCTCCAGCGAGCGCACCTGCTCGGACGTCGGGCCACCGCACCCCAGCAGCAGCGTGGCCATGGTGGTCAACAGGGCGGCGCTGACACGACCGGTCCGCAGGAGCCGACGACACGCCGGCAGGACCGGACGATGGGTCGCGAGACCCGGAGGGAGCAGGTGGCGGTCCTGGCGTACCGGACGGCTAGCGTGGCGTGGCGTGGTCACCGGACCGTGGGAGGTGGTCGTGACACCGGACGAGGGGCGGACATCGAGCTTCGATGCCCAGCTGTCGCAGCTCGGCTTCCAGCTCCAGGGCAGCAGCCGTCGGGGCGGCCGGATGTGGGCGTTGGCCTTCAACCGCTTCCTCACCTTCGTCCTCCACGACTACGGCGACGGCCTCGTGCTCAGCTGGTCCGTCGCGCTGGGGGAGTACCTCGAGGAGCGCGACTGGCGCTCCAGCGTCACGGATGCCTCCGTGATCGAGTTGTACCCCCGCTCGGACGTGCGGGTGCCACGGGAGATCGAGGCCGTCGGTGGCGAGATCACCCGGGTCCTGGCCTCGTTACGGCTGGATCTCGGTGACCCGGGCCTGTGATCCTCCCCGGCGCTCACTCACCCGGGCCGCTCGTCGGCTGTCCGTGGTCGTGCTCGGCCACCGAGCACCCCGTCGGTCCGCAACCCGCCTGGCCACGGGCGCGCCGCAGGACCTGGGGCGGGAGTAGCCCCACGTCCTGACCGGCCAACCGCTCACCGCGCTCGCCGGCTGTCAGCATCCCCTTGAGAGCGGCACCGCCGACCACCACCACCTCGATGGCGAAGGCGACCAGCAGGGCGAGCCCGACCAGTTCCGCCAGGAGCCGGGGATCGAGCTGTCCACGTGTGGCAGAGAGCACCACGAAGCTGGTGAGGACCACCACGGACAGCCCGAACAGGGTGCGACGGAGCCGCCGGGCCGTCCAAGCCCAGTCGACGATGCTGCTGGTGTCGCGGTCGGCCGTGGTCATGCGGCTCCCTCCGTGAGCACCGGGAGGGCCTCCAGCATCGCCGTCAGCTCCTCGATGTCGAGGATGTTGTCCCACCGCGCGGTGATCCGACCGTCCGCACCGATCAGGAAGGTCCACGGCTCGTTGCCGCCGATCTCGGTCTGGATGAAGGCTGCCGCGGCGTCGTTCAGCTGCTGTGCGTCGAAATCCTCCCACACCTCGAGGTGGACGAAGTCGGCCCGGTCGTCGTACTCGGTGGCCAGCTCCGCCATCACCTCGGTGAGGGGGCCGCAGAAGCGGGTACGGCAGTAGACCGGGGTGGCAACAGCCACCACCACGGGCCGTCCGGCGGTGATGGAGTCGGCCACCGTGCCGGCGTGCAGGTGCGGGAAGGGCACCTCGCTGTTGGCGGCCTGGGCCCGGGAGTCGAGCGCGACGGCCGGGGCGGCTCCGGACGCCACATCGGCGAGGGTGAGGTTGTCCACCCGGGGTGCCTCATCGCCGGGAGCGGGGACGAGGTGGTCCTCGCGCACCTGGAACGTACGGTTCCCCGAGATCGGGGTCCCGTCCTCGAGCTCGCCGACCACGCGTACCCCCCATACCCCGGCGCGGTCGAGGTCCACGGACGCCGCGTACACCCCCGTGCCGGTGTCCTCCACCAACGAGGGTGCCTCGGTGGCACCGGTCACCTCGCCACCGGGAACGGGGATGAAGCGAGCCGGCACGCTCTGCTCGATCTCGGCACTGGATCCGGATCCGTCACCCAGGTAGGCCAGTCCGAGCTCCACCGCGCCGTGGGCCACGAGCTGGCGTTCGGGCGTGAACAGTCCCACCAGTAGCCGCTGGTCCTCACCCACCGCGATATCGAAGCTGGCGGGCTCCACGACCAGCTCCATCGGGTCGGGCTCGCCCCCGCACGCGGCGACGACGACGGCGATGATCAGGGCGGTGAGGACGCCGAGGTGGCGCGGGCGGGTCGCTCGGCCGCGCGGCGAGCCCGTGCGGAGGCGCGGTGTGGAGGGCGAACGGGCGGAGGTCTGCAGGGACACGGCGCCTCCAGGGAAGGCAGAGAGCGACGGCACGGTGGCGCGACCGAGAGGGTACGGCACCGCCGTGTGACGGTGGGAAGGTGGCAGGAGGCGTGGAGGGACCAAGCGGGCAGCCGGCGGAGAGCGGGGCGACCGGGGGCGGGCAAGGGCGAGCGTCGGCGACGGTGGGTGACCGTGAACGCGGCGCCGTTCGCGGGTGGAGATGCGGTGTGGCAGCCTGCGAGCATGCGACGCCCTCTGGTCCCTCTGACGCTCGTGGCCGGCATCGTGCTCCTGGTGGCGTTGGCAGCCTTCGGTCGGGCCTCGGGTGGTGCTCCCGAGGAGGAGGTGCCGACCCCGCTCGCGCCCGTGCGTGTCGCGGCGGGTCCCGATGCGGAGTCGAGCCTGCTGGCGCACACCCTGGTGGCGTTGCTGGCCCTCGAGGAGGTGGACGCACGTGTGGTGGGCTTCTCCGATGCTCGCGATACGCGCCAGGCGCTGGAGCGTGGCGACGTGGAACTGCGGCCGGGGTACACCGGTGAGGCTTGGCTCTCGGTCCTGGGCCGAGCCGATCCGCCGGGTGATCCGCGTGCCAGCTTCCAGGAGGTCCATGACCACGATGTCGAGCTCGGTCTCGTCTGGTTCCGCCCGCGGTTCCTGCCCGGCCTGGACGCACCGCCGGCCAACGCGACCTTCGCGTTCGTGGTGGCCGGGCCGCCTGCGCTCGACGCGGACCTGAGCACGATCTCCCAGTTGGCCAGCAGGCTCTCGGCGCAGCCGGACGCCACGCTGTGCGTCGACCCGGAGTTCGCGGCCCGGCCCGACGGCCTACGGGCGGTCCTCGCGGCCTACAGCGTGCGCAGCGACCAGCCGGTCCTGGCCGCCGCGCCCGATGACGCCGTGCGTGGTGTGCGTGCCGGTGAGTGCATCGCCGGGTTGACCACGGCTACCGACGGTCGGGCGTGGGCAGCGGGGCTGCGGCCGTTGGTCGACGACCTGGCCGTGTTCCCGGCCTTCGTCGTCCTGCCCCACGCACGTCGTGACGCCCTCCTGGAGCGTCCGGCGATCAGCACGGCGGTGGGGCCGATGGCCGATCAGCTCACCACGGCGCTCCTCGGCCGTCTGAACGCACGGGTGACGGCTGGCGAGCCGTTGGAGGAGGTGGCGGCGGCCGGTGCGTTGGAACTCGTGCGGCGCACCGGCCAGGAGGTCCCGGCGGGCGACGGATGAGCCCCCGTCCCAGCCGGCGACCGATGAGCCGCCGCGGCTCGCTCCGGTGCTTGACCCCCGCGCGTGCGGCAGGCAGCGCGACACCGTGTGGTGTGGGCCCGTAGGCCTGCTCAGTAGAGTTCCCGCACGAAGGTCTGATCCTCGATCGGCGGACGCACGTACCCGCCGCGGCGTTCCGGTCGTGTGCCGAGGTCGACCGGCTCGGGTGTCGCGTCGGTGTACTCGAACTGGTCGAGCAGGTGGGCGATGCAGTTCAACCGGGCGTGCTTCTTGATGTCGGCGTTGACGACCCACCAAGGCGCCTGCTTGATGTCGGTGTGGTTGAACATGTCGTCCTTGGCGCGCGAGTAGTCCTCCCAGCGCTGGCGTGACTCGAGGTCCATCGGGGAGAGCTTCCAGCGCTTGGTGGGGTCGGCGTTGCGGGCCTGGAAGCGACGCTCCTGCTCCTCGTCACCGATCGAGAACCAGTACTTCACGATCGAGATGCCGGCGCGCACCAGCATCCGCTCGAACTCGGGGCAGGTGCGCATGAACTCCCTGACCTGCTCCTCGGTGGCGAAGCCCATGACCCGTTCGACCCCGGCGCGGTTGTACCAGGAGCGGTCGAACATCACGATCTCGCCGGCGGCAGGCAGCACCTCGACGTAGCGCTGGAAGTACCACTGGGTCTTCTGACGGTCGGAGGGGGTCCCGAGCGCGACCGTGCGGATGATGCGCGGGTTGGTCCGCTCCGAGATCCGCTTGATGACCCCGCCCTTGCCGGCGGCGTCACGACCTTCGAAGATCACGACGATCCGCTTGCCCTCCGTCTTGACCCAGTGCTGGAGCTTGACGAGCTCGATCTGCAGTCGGGCCAGCTCCTCCTCGTAGACCTTGCCCTTCAGGACCCCTTTCTTGTTGTAGTGATCGGAGTCGAAGCGCTTCTCGGTGTCGTGCTTGGCCATCCTGTGTCATCCCCTGTGATCGAGGCCCTCGACGGGCCGCCCCTGGTCGTCCGCTGCGATGCCTTCCAGCTGTCTGCGGGACCACCGGGATGGGCGCCTCCTGACCGCAGTGCCCACCGTGGTCGAGCTTCGTCGGGTGGGGAGCGCGCGTCAACCGTCGTGACAGGGCGGGCCATGGTGCGCGGGGGCCGGTGCCGGTGTGCGCGGGTCGTGCAGACCGCTCCGCGGGATGGCGTGTGTCACACCTATCTCGTACGGTCGCGGAGCAAGGCCGAACACACGTTCGCTACCGCCGTGTCAGTGATGGGCGGTGGTCGCGGGCCGGCCATGGGTCCCCGTCGGATGAGGCCGTAGCGCTGTGGATCCCCGCTGTGAGCGTGCTGCGGGTCCTGCCGCGGGTCTCATCGAGGGCCCCGCCGAGGACGAGGAGGAGGACAGGATGACCAAGCGTTACCGGGAACGGCTGGAAGAGGTGGAGATCGCCGCAGAGTCCACGGCCGGGTTCGAGATCGCTGCGCCGGTGTCCTTCCGTTGGCGCGGGCAGCGGTACCGGGTGCTCGCCGTCCTCGGTCACTGGCACGAGGACGAAGGCTGGTGGCGGCGCGGTGATGGGCTGCCTCAGCGGATCGAACGCACCGATCTGTGGCGGGTCGAAGCACGTAACGGGGTGCCGACCCGTGGGGTCTACGAACTGGTCCACCGTGGCGAGCAGTGGCGTCTCGACCGGGTGTGGGACTGACCGCTGCCCGGGGATCCGTGTCGGTGTGCATCCTCGAGGTTGGAGCCAGGACGCACCCACGGGCCGGGTTCGGCCTCAACCCTGGCGGTGCGCAGCCACGTTGCGTTGGAGTCGCATCAGGATCGCGTCCATCCCCCGCAGCCGTAGCGGGCTGATCGCCGCTGCCAACCCCATGTCGTGGTGGAAATCGCTCGGCACCGCCAGGACCTCCTCGATGGTGGCGCCGTTGAGGCCCTCGGACAACACCCCGGCGAACCCTCTGGTGGTCGGCGCCTCGGGTGGACAGTCGAACCACACCGTCACCCGTTCGTCGTCGTCGACCTCGGTGGTCAGGAAGAACGGTGTCTGGCACTCCGCCACCTGCTCGAGGGCGTCAGGGCGGTCAGCGAGGTGCGCCGGCAGCGGTGGCACCTTCCCGGCGTACTCGACCAGCAGTTCGATCTTGAGTTCCCGCGGCGCGGCTGCGAAGTCTTCGACCACCGTTCGTAGCCTCGGGGGCAGTGCCATGGTGCAGGCTCCTGTGGTCGTTGGCTCGTGATCACACGGTCGTCGGGCTCGTGACCGCTCGCTCACGATCGTTCGGCGTCACCGAACGGTGGACGGGCGACGGAGGTGACCGGGAACGGACGGACGAGGGACAGGTGACACTGTCGGCGTCCGAGATGCGTTCCGTCCGCCGGCACGGTACCCACTAGGAGCGCGGTGCTGGCGGCTCGCCCGCCACAACCGCCCACCCCGCACCGCGATGACTGATGACTGAGGAGTCGACACGATGGCCGTTGCAGCGCAGGATCACGACGCGAAGATCGCCGCCTACGCCGATCCGCGGATGCTGGTCACCACCGACTGGTTGGCTGAGCGACTCGACGATCCCGACCTCGTCGTGGTCGAGTCCAGCGAGGACGTGCTGCTCTACGAGACCGGCCATCTCCCCGGCGCGGTCAAGATCGACTGGCACACCGAACTGAACGATCCGGTCACACGTGACTACATCGACGGCGCAGCCTTCGCCGAGTTGATGCGGGCCAAGGGCATCAACCGCGATTCCACGCTGGTGTTCTACGGCGACAAGGCCAACTGGTGGGCCGCCTACGCCCTGTGGGTGTTCACCCTGTTCGGCCACGAGGACGTCCGTCTCATGGACGGCGGTCGTGACAAGTGGGTGGCCGAGGGACGGGAGCTCACCACGGCCAAGCCGGACCGTCCCCGCGGCCGGTACCCGGAGGTCCATCGCAAGGATGGGGGCATCCGTGCCTTCCGCGACGAGGTGGAGGGACATCTGGAGCAGCGCGGGAAGCTGGTGGACGTGCGGAGCCCTCAGGAGTTCACCGGCGAGCGCACCCATATGCCCGACTACCCGCAGGAGGGCGCGCTCCGGGGCGGTCACATCCCAGGGGCGCGAAGCGTCCCGTGGGGTCGCGCCGTCCGCGAGGACGGGAGCTTCAAGCCGGTCGAGGAGCTGCGTGCGCTGTACGAGGAGCAGGAGCACCTCGACCCGGATGACGAAGTGATCGTCTACTGCCGCATCGGCGAGCGATCCAGCCACAGCTGGTTCGTGCTGACCCACCTGCTCGGCTACCCGCGGGTCCGCAACTACGACGGCTCCTGGACCGAGTGGGGCAACCTGGTGCGTGCACCGATCGAGCAGGGGGAGGCTCAACCGCTCGACTGAGCGCGCTGCTTGCCGGGCCGCTGTCTTCTGAGCGCGCCACCTTCTGGGCCGGGCTGGTCGGTGTGGGGTGTGGAGCCGGTCAGGGGTGGCCGGTTGGTGTCCCCGACGTGGCGGGCTGGTCGGTGTGGGTGTGGAGCCGGTCAGGGGTGGCCGGTTGGTGTCCCCGACGTGGCGTGCCAGCGCAGCACGTCATCCCGTCATCCGGCAGACAGGACGCGGACCGCACGCCCACT
>Ga0102938_10000662_pt1 | contig 25580 bp, 20 predicted proteins | sample SalPonR2_B_D2_MG_FD_84516 | JGI IMG/M metagenome (GOLD analysis project Ga0102938, IMG submission 84516) | Salt pond soil microbial communities from South San Francisco under conditions of wetland restoration - Salt Pond MetaG R2_B_D2_MG | ecosystem: Environmental > Aquatic > Marine >... | reverse complement strand
CCATCCTGGTGAAAAGAAAGTCGACACCGAGACCATCGGAGACGCTATCGTCGCCGCCATCGGTTGAGATTGCTTATCTGTCCAACGCAGGGTCGGGGGTCCTATGCCAAGGGACGCTTTTCGCCGTCCATGGCGACAGACACCCTTGTCACAGGACCCCCGACCCTGCGTCAAGGATAGAGCTGAATAGTTATAGAATTGTAAGGAACCCGGGCTGATGCCGGAAAAAATCAAGCTTACTATCGCCTATGACGGCAGTGCTTACGTCGGCTGGCAATTACAGCCCAATGGAGTCTCGATCCAGCAGTGTGTTGAACAAGCGTTATTGCAATTGTCTGGTGAGCAGATTCGGATCCATTCCTCCGGGCGCACTGATTCCGGGGTTCATGCCCGCGGCATGGTTTGTCACTTTATCAGCGAACGGGTGTTGCCCCTGACCGCCTGGCGCGAAGGGTTGAATCGATTTCTGCCGCAAGACATTGCCGTGCGCGCGGCAGAAAAAGTGGCTGATGATTTTCATGCACGCTATTCAGCCACTGGTAAACATTACCGTTATACCCTGTTGCGCGACTCTGTACGCTCTCCTCTGGAGCGGCGCACAAGTTGGCGGATTAAGGCACCTCTCGATCTCGAGGTGATGAGGTTGGCCTGCACAGCGTTGACGGGTGTGCATGATTTTACGGCGTTTCGCAGCTCTGCCTGTAGCTCGCTGGTGACCCAAAAAGAAGTATATACCATCAGCCTGACCGAAGCCGATGCGCTGATTTTTGTTGACGTTCATGGTAGCGGTTTTTTACGTCACATGGTACGGATGATGGTGGGTACCCTGGTTGAGATTGGACGTGGTCGCCGTTCTGTTGAAAACTTGGAGTTGATGCTGGCTGAACCCGCTTACGCTCTTGCGGCGATCACGGCGCCACCCCAGGGGTTGTGTCTGATGTCTGTCGATTATGGCACCCGTTCACCGGTTTAACAAAGGATGGACGAAAATTAGCTTGACAGGGGTGTTTTACTCGGATAAATTTACCGCTTTGTGAGCCCTAAAAACCTTTTAATAGTCAGATGTTCAGAGAGGAACGCGATGAGTACTGCAATCGCTAAAGAGCAGGATATCAATAGAGCCTGGTATGTCGTTGATCTGGAAGACGTTGTTCTGGGTCGCGCTGCTACTGAAATAGCCCGTGTTTTGCGTGGTAAACATAAGCCGATCTATACACCCAGTGTTGATACCGGCGATTTCGTTATTGTCTTAAACGCCGACAAGATCAAGTTGACCGGCAATAAATGGGCGGACAAAAAATATTACCGTCACACTGGTTACCCAGGCGGTATCAGAGAAATCAATGCCGAAAAACTGCTTGCCAAAAAGCCGGAAATGTTGGTTCAGGCTGCGGTTAAAGGGATGTTGCCGAAAAATAAATTGGGTCGTAAAATGTTCACTAAGATGAAAGTCTATAGCGGCAACGAACACCCCCACACGGCACAGCAACCCAAAGAATTGAAGATCGCATCAAGGGAGAATAGCTAAGATGGCAGAGCTGAAGTATTATGCAACCGGTAAAAGAAAAACCTCCATTGCCCGGGTCTGGTTAACTCCAGGTAGCGGTGTTATCACTGTCAACAAGCGTCCGCTGGATGTGTTTTTCGGTCGCGAAACATCCAAGATGGTTATTCGTCAGCCATTGGAACTGACAGATAACCTTGGTAAGTTTGATGTTTCTGTCAATGTTGTCGGTGGCGGCATTTCCGGTCAGGCCGGCGCCATCAAGCATGGTATTACCAAGGCGCTGCTTGAGGTTAACCCGGAGTTGCGCGGGCTTTTGAAAAAGGCCGGTTTTATTACCCGTGACAGTCGCATTAAAGAACGCAAAAAATACGGCCGTGCTGCTGCTCGCCGGAGCTTCCAGTTCTCCAAACGTTAATCAAGTTTTTTGCTTTTATCCTTATTGTCAACACAAAGGGAAGCCCGCTTTAAGGGTTTCCCTTTTTTGTTGAGGCTGGCAGTTTGTCCTTGTTTTAGCGTAAGATGGACCATGTTGAGACCATGCTGGTTTTGTATAGGCGGCTTTAAGGATGACGGCACGCATCTGCCATGCAGGATCAGTAGTGATTTTTCTGTCTTCGCCTATCGATGGAGTGTGACATGGTAAAAGTTGCTGTTGCCGGTGCCAGCGGTTATACCGGAGTTGAGTTGCTACGGTTGCTGATCGGTCATCCGCAAGTTGAAATATGTGCGGTTACCTCGCGCCAGCACGAAGGAGTGCCCGTCAATAAAGTTTTTCCATCACTGAACGGTTTTTGTGACCTCGTCTGTGAGCCGCTGGACGTCGCTGCCATTGCCGAGAAGGTTGATCTGGTTTTTACCGCTCTGCCGCATAAATCAGCAATGGATGTCGTGCCCGGATTTCTGGCTGCCGGTTGTCGGGTCATTGATCTGTCTGCCGATTACCGTCTTAACGATCAAGCCACCTATGAACACTGGTATCAGTCCCATACCAGCCCGGAATTGTTTTCAGAGGCGATCTATGGTTTACCTGAACGCTACCGTGAACAGATAAAAAAGGCGCGGCTTGTCGCTAATCCGGGTTGCTATCCAACCAGTGTTGTTCTCGCTCTGATGCCACTGCTTGAACATCAATTGATTGATGCCCGCAGTTTGATCATCGACAGCAAATCCGGCACGAGCGGTGCCGGTCGTGGTCTTAAGGAAGGGTCGTTGTTTTGCGAGGTTAATGAGGGTTTTAAGGCATATGGTGTCGGCAGTCACCGTCACACCCCGGAAATAGAACAGGAGCTCAGTCAGTTGGCGGGATTTGAGGTGTCCATCAACTTTACTCCGCATCTGTTGCCGGTTAATCGTGGCATCCTCTCGACCTGCTATGCGTCGCTGCTCAAGGTCCAGTCGACGGCCGAACTGTTGATCTTTTATCAGCAGCGTTACGCCGATGAACCTTTTGTCAGGATTCTGCCGGATGGAGAATTGCCTAATATTGCCCATGTGCGCGGCACCAATTTCTGTGATATCGGTCTGGTTGCTGATTCACGTACCGGCCGGGTGATTGTGGTTTCTGTCATTGACAATCTGGTCAAAGGAGCTGCGGGGCAGGCGCTGCATAATATGAATCTGATGTATGGGTTTAACCAGGCGCAGGGGTTGGGAATCGTTCCGACCTTCCCGTGAAAAGGGGGCGTTGTTCTTATTTGTAAGTTTTTTTAATCAGGTGCTGTCATGTTGGATCCGGGACAACAAATTGCTGACTGCAAGGTAATCCGTCAACTGGCGCAGTATGATTCGCGTCTGGAATACCTGGTCACGACCGTCGCGGGTGAACAAAAGCTGGTGCAATTTAGTGGTTCGCCGAACTGGAGTCGGGCTCAGCGACAAGCCTTTCATGACCAGATCAAAGCCCTCTGCGCACTGGATATTTATGCTGTGGGCGCGCCGCTGCGGATGATCGAACAGAAAAACGAACTTTTTTGCCTTTATCCCCTTCCGCCCGGTGAACCGCTGCAGAATATCCTGATCGATGAACGCTCTGTCCGGTCAGCGCTGGAAATGATTCACGCACTCGCCAAGCTGCTCGAACCGGCTCATCAGCAGCAGCTGTTTCATGGTGCCCTGTCGCCCTATAGTGTCAATCTGGATAAAAATCAGCCCTTTCTGGCTGATTTTGCTCTGGCTTCCCTGGTTGTTTTTGACTATCACACGGCCGTTGAAACAGAGTATGCCAGCCCGGAACAGATACGTGGAGAGCCACCCGGAACAGCAGCAGACGTTTACAGCCTCGGCTGTTTGTTTTACGCATTATTGATGGGGCGCCCGCCTTTTTTAGGTGCTGACGCGTTTACCGTTGGGATGCAGCATCTTAATGACAGTTTTCCGGATTTACCTGAAGGACTGGCCTTCTGTGCCGAATTGTTAGCGAAGATGACGGTTAAGTCTGCTTCAGAGCGCTTGTCTATTGTCGAGGTCAGGGCACATTGTGAAGAATTGCTCAGCCTTGATGTCCTTGATCAAATACCCAATCGGGTTGATAGTCCTCCAGCTGCTGCTGATGAAGAGCTCAGGATACAACAAGATACGATGGCGATGGTGGCCCGTATTGAGGATCAGTTGCGCGATATTGAAGAGAAGGCGGCAGATACCGCTACAACCCAAAAACCGACGGATGAGGAAGTTTCTCTTTCCCCACCAGCGACGCCAGGAACGAATGTGACGTCGCCGCGGCGATTTTTGTCTTTATTGGTTGGACTGATCATCGGGTTTTGCCTGGGGGCCCTTTTTTTTGATTTCTTTCTGGTTCGTCCCGATGGTGCGCCGTCACCAACAGTCTTTACTGTTGAAACTGTGGATCCCGATTATACGGATAGTATCCAGTTGTGGCTTGATGGTGATCTGGAGGGGGCCGAGCGTGAATTGAAGCAGTTGTTGGCCAATTTTCCTGATCATCCCCAGATCCATAATAACCTGGCAGCTGTCGCTGCTGTTCGTGGTGATATTGAAGCTGCTCGTGTGTGGCTGGAGCAGGCGATGGCCCTTGATGCCCAAACCGCAACTATTTATCAAAACCTGGGATCGGTCTATGCTGAATTAGCACGGGATTCTTATGGCCGTGCGCTGCAGTTTGACTATGAGCAGATACCATTACAGTTGGACATCTTCACCAACCAGGGGGTTGCCTCCTCGCCATCCGGGTCTGTTACTGTCATCGCCGAGGTTGATCCGGCAGCGGATGAAGGCGATGCTGCACGGGATGAAGCTGAATTTTCTGTGCCGCTTTCCGCAGCGTCCCGGTCTGATGAATCTGGTGCTATGATTCCAAACATTGCCCAGGCTCCTGCTGGGGCTGACAGCGTTAACGCGCAGCCAGCAGAGCCTCCGGTTGTTTTGAATCAAGAGTCTGAAGATGGTAGCAACGCTACTGTTGAGCCACAACAGGATCCGCTCGCTGAGCAAGTCGCTCCTGCAGTGGCTGCTACCGCTGCAGCAGTTCCTGCGCCGGAAGACCCACTGCAATTTCTGGAGCGTTGGGCTGCTGCCTGGTCGGCGCAGGAGGTTGAAGAGTATCTGGCTTTTTATAGTGACGATTTTGTCCCCAGCGGTGGGCTCAATTATGATGAGTGGGAAAGTCAACGCCGCGAGCGTTTGCAGCGTCCGGAAGAAATCCTGGTGACCCTGAGAGATGTTGATATCCGCCGTGAAGCTGATGATTTTCTTCAGCTTGAGGTCGTCCAGGAATATCGCAGCGAACGCTATTCCGACCTTACCCGCAAGCTGTTTGATCTCCGTCATCAGGACGGTAGTTGGAAAATTGAGCGTGAACGCTCTCTGGAGCTGATTTATCGATGATCCGCCTGGCTGTTACTGCTGTTGTTTTTATTTTGTTGATCACTGCGACCGTGGTTCGTGTGGTTGCTCTGTGGCCGCAACCCCTTGCTGAAGTTGCGTCACCGCAGCCGCGACTTGATGTTGTTATTACCAGGTCTGAGCCGCGGCCGGTTCAGCGGCCAGCGGGATTGCTTGAGCATCTACAGAGGGGTGGGCATGATGATGCAGACAGTCACTATGAAACATTGCTGCTGCAAGGATTGTTACTGTTTCAAGGTGGTCATGTTGACCAGGCGATCACCCGGATCGAATTGCTGACCGGGTTAGCTCCGCGCTTTGAACTTGCCCATCTGGTACTTGGCGACTTGTTGCTGGCACGCTTTACCCCGCTACAATCCATCGGTGGCGCAGCACCAGAGATTGCCGGCCATCACTACCATCAGCGTCTGGAGGAGTTGCGCAGCGAAGCGCGGGCTCGTCTGCATGGCTATTTGTCGCGGCTGAATGATCATCAGAGTCCGCGGGCATTGATTGCCTTGGGGGAAAAAACTCCCTATGCCCTGGTGATTGATAAAAGTAAAAACCGCCTCTATGTGTTCCGTAATCAGGGGGAGGGTTTGCCGCCAAAGCTTGTTGATGATTTCTATATTGTTCTCGGACAACAGGTAGGTGACAAAATGGTCGAAGGGGATCTTAAAACCCCGACCGGAACCTATTTTGTTACCAGCTATATTGACGCTGAAAAGCTTCCACCCCTGTACGGTAGTGGTGCTTTTCCGATTAATTATCCCAACGAATACGATCGCCACCGAAATAAAAGCGGTTTCGGTATCTGGCTGCATGGTACCGATCGCTCGTTGTTCAGCCGTCCGCCACTCGACAGTGAAGGCTGCGTCGTGTTGACCAATGAAGAGTTTGAGCACATTCGTCAGTACGTGGAGCTTGGCCAGACCCCGGTGGTCATCACGGAGGGACTTGAGTGGCTGCCTCATGATGACTGGCAGATGCAGAAAAAGGACATTAAAGGGTTTATTGAGGAGTGGCGCCAGCAATGGGAAGAAGGTGATCTGCAGGCGTATCTGAATATGTATGCAGAGGATTTCTGGTCAACCCGGCACGATTATCGGAGCTGGAGCCGTTATAAACAACAGGTGTTTTCATCCAAGACCTATCAGCAGATTGCCTTAAGTGACTTGTCATTGTACGAATATCCACGGAACGACCATGAGCCGGCGATGATTGTTGCCAACTTTGTTCAGCACTATCGTTCCAATAACTTTAACGGCAATATGCGTAAACGCCTGTATCTGGTTAAACAGCAGAATCAGTGGCGAGTGCTCTATGAAGGGGGCCAATGACGACCTTGTCGCTGCAGGTTTGTTGCATTACCTTGCCCCCCAACCTGGTGGAAAAAAAGTACCGTGTGGATCGCCACCCCTTCCCCATTGCAGGGGCAAAAAAATCATCCAACCATAGCCCGGTCGGTTCCGCGAAAGCGATTGACAACAGGGGGCAACTATGATTTTCTAAGCCGCTATTTGAACGCTTCTGGATTGGTTTGATGTGGTTATCTGATTTTGATTTTACCCTGCCGGAGGAATTGATCGCTCAGGCGCCTGCTGTTCGCCGCGATGCTTCGCGGCTGCTGTCTGTTGAGCGCCAGACAGGTGCCATTACTTCTCGACAATTTGTCGATATTGTTGATAATTTTTGCCCAGGAGATGTGCTGGTTATCAATGATACCCAGGTTATTCCGGCGCGGTTGTTCGGGAACAAGGCGAGTGGTGGTCAAGTTGAAGTGCTCTTGGTGCGCCGCAGTCCGGAATCTGCCACAGGGAAAGACTGGTTGTGCATGACCAGAAGTTCCAAGCCCCTGGCTGTTGGTACACATCTGATCTTTGATGAACGTTTGTCCGCCGAAGTGTTGCAAGCCGGAGATGACTACCTGCGGTGCATCCGTTTTGATTGTCAGGATGATTTCTGGGGGATCATTGACGAGATCGGGCATTTGCCCCTTCCTCCTTACATCAAGCGCGCCGACACGCTGACTGACCGTTCACGCTACCAGACTGTTTTTGCCCGGGAAAGGGGCGCAGTGGCAGCTCCAACAGCAGGGCTGCATTTTACTGCAGAGATTCTTGATCAGATTCGCGCAAAAGGGGTAGAAATCTGTAATTTGACCCTGCACGTCGGACCCGGTACGTTTTTGCCGGTACGGGTTGAGGATGTTAGCCAACATAAGATGCACGCGGAATATTATTCCATTCCAGCGGCGACTGCACAAACCATCAATCAGGCGCGTATTCGCGGTGGCCGGGTTTTTGCGGTAGGGACTACTGTCACCCGGGCGCTTGAAACAGCAGCCAGTGACATTGGGCTGCTTAAAGCCGGGGACGGTGACAGCGAGATTTTTATTGTCCCCGGTTATCGGTTCAAGGTTGTTGATGCGTTGATTACTAATTTCCATCTGCCCAAGTCAACGCTGTTGATGCTGGTCAGTGCTTTTGCCGGACGTGAACTGATGCTGCGTGCCTATGACCAGGCGGTAAGTGAAAAATACCGGTTTTTCAGTTACGGTGATTGCATGTTGATCTTATGATAGTAACGAACGCAAGATGATCGCTGATTTTCGCTTTGACCTGCTGGCGCTGGATCAGGCAACCCAGGCTCGACGCGGGCGGATTCAGACCCCGCGTGGCAGCATCGAGACCCCGATCTTTATGCCCGTCGGCACGCAAGGAACGGTCAAGGGCATGCTCCCGGAGGCGCTCAAAGAGATAGGCGCGCAGATTATTCTCGCCAACACCTATCATCTTTACTTGCGTCCCGGCCATGATCTGGTTAAACAACTCGGTGGCTTGCACCGTTTCATGAATTGGGATCGGCCGATTCTCACCGATAGCGGTGGTTTTCAGGTTTTCAGTCTTGGTGAGTTGCGTAAAATCACCGAAGAGGGGGCCCGGTTCCAGTCACATCTGGATGGCAGTCACCATGAGTTGACGCCGGAATTGTCCATGGACATTCAACTGGCACTGGGTTCCGACATCATCATGGTGTTTGATGAATGTATCCCGCATCCGGCCGAGCGTTCGTATGTTCTGGCTTCTACTGAACGTTCAGCGCGCTGGGCGAAACGGTGCCGCGCTGTGGTTCCACCCGGGTCAGCGGCAGCTCTGTTCGGTATTGTTCAGGGCGGAATGGACCTGGAGCTGCGTCAGCGCAGTGTCGAGCACTTGCTTGAGATCGGCTTTGAAGGTTACGCGTTAGGTGGTCTGTCGGTCGGCGAAGAGACCGCATTGATGTATGACATGATGGAATACAGTCTGCCGATGTTGCCGGCAACCGCACCGCGTTATGTGATGGGCGTTGGGACCCCGGAAAATCTGATTGAAGGGGTCGCGCGCGGTTGTGATATGTTTGATTGTGTGATGCCGACCCGCAATGCGCGTAACGGGTTTCTTTTTACTCGCTTTGGCAAGATCGTCATCAAGCAGGCGCGTTACCGTGATGATGCCGGCCCGCTTGATCCTGATTGTGACTGTTACGTCTGCCGGAACTATAGCCGCGCGTATTTAAGCCATCTGTATCGCAGTAACGAAGTGCTCGCAGCGGTTCTAAACACGCATCATAATCTTCATTATTATCTGCAGTTGATGAGCGAAATACGGGATGCCATCGCTGCCGGTTGCTTTACCGATTATCGGCGTTCATTTTATGCCCGGCGGGATCTTTCTTAATGCCTGATCCCGTGTCTACTTTTATGAGGAAGAAATTTTTTCTAACTAACCCAACAAGGAGAACAACATGATTTCAAATGCTTACGCAATGGCTGAAGGTGGCGCTCAACAAGGCAACCCATACTCCGGCATCATTATGCTGGTTGCAATGTTTGCTATCTTTTATTTTCTGCTCATCCGTCCACAACAGAAGCGCGCCAAGCAGCATCGTGAACTGATTTCCAACTTGAAATCAGGAGAATCTGTGGTCACAGCCGGCGGCATCCATGGCAAGATTACTGCTGTTGAAGACACGGTCGTCACCATTGAAGTTGCTAATGGCGTCAAAGTTAAATTGAACCGCGGGTCGATTACCGAAGTCAGACAATAAGAAGTTTTTCGTCTGGAAATGACAGATTGTCAATCCGGAGGTTCCGGGTGGACACTCATTGGTGTTCGATTGTAATTGCTCATGGGAGATACGACACAGATGTCTAATAGTCTTAATACCCGAGGCCTGGTGGTGTTATTCTGCCTGCTTCTGTCACTGTTTGCGCTTGTCCCAACGCTGCTGCGCGGCGATGTGCCGTCATGGTGGCCGGAAACCTTCGGGCCGATACAGCTGGGACTGGATCTACAGGGAGGGATGCATCTGGTGCTTGGCGTTGATGTCGACAAGGCCGTTGAAAGTCGAGTTGATACGATCATTGATCAGACCGACATTCGTTTGAAGGAGCAGGATATCATCTACAAACGGATTGAGCGCAGGCAGGGTGACCGTTTGGTTGTCCAAGTCTACGATGAAGACGAAGGGCGACAGGTTGAGGCGCTGATGATGAGCGAGTTTCCGGCTCTGGAACCAGCTACCATGACCGGCGCTGGTGGTTACATCGAAAAGCATTTTCGCTTGAGTGATGATGAAATTGAAAACATCAAGGATTATGCGGTGCGCCAGGCTCTGGAAACCATGCGCAACCGGGTTGACCAGTTTGGTGTCAGTGAGCCAACGCTCCAGCGTCAGACCGGGAACCGGATTCTTATCCAGTTGCCGGGGGTAGCTGATCCTGATCGCGCTATCTCCCTGTTGGGTAAAACTGCGCGGCTCGAATTCAAAATGGTTGATGAGACGGCCAATATTCAGGATGCTGTAGCTGGTCGTGTACCGGAAGGCAGTCAGCTCCTGTATGAACGCAGCACCAATCGTGCGACCGGGGTGGAGACGGAAATTCCCGTGGTGGTCTCAAACCAGACTGTTCTCACCGGCGATCTGCTGGCTGATGCCAATGTCCGTATTGATTCGCGCTTTAACGAGCCTTATGTGTCGATCGATTTTAACGCTGTCGGCGCGCGTCGGTTTGATCAGATCACCGCTGCCAACGTTGGTCGGCGCATGGCCATTGTCCTCGATGACACGGTCTATTCTGCACCGGTGATCCGTGAGCGCATTTCCGGTGGTAGCGCCCAGATTTCCGGGTCATTCACCTCGCAGCAAGCAACTGATCTGGCCATTGTCCTGCGTGCCGGATCATTGCCGGCACCGGTTGAGATTCTTGAAAATCGTACCGTCGGACCTTCTTTAGGACAGGATTCCATCGACAGTGGAATCAAGTCGATCTGGGTCGGTGCATTGTTGGTGCTGATGGTTATTATCGTCTATTACCAGCTGTCCGGTTTGATCGCTATCAGCGCCCTGGTGATGAATCTGTTTTTTATCGCTGCCATGCTGTCCATGTTCGGCGCAACCCTGACTCTACCCGGGTTGGCCGGTATTGTCCTGACCGTTGGTATGGCGGTTGATGCCAACGTGCTGATCTTTGAGCGTGTCCGCGAAGAACTGGCGCTGGGGCGAGCTCCCAAACTGGCCATCGAGTCCGGCTATAGCAAGGCCTTTTCAACCATTATCGACGCCAACCTGACGACCCTGCTGGCCGCCCTGGTACTATTCCAGTTCGGTACCGGTCCGGTGCGTGGATTTGCCGTTACTCTCTCGATCGGGATTATCGCGTCGTTATTTACCGCGATTTTTGTCTCCCGCTTCATCTTTGATTTTTTCTTGAAAAGCCGCAATGTCAAGCGGTTGAGTATATAAGGAGAACGACGGCATGCAACTCATCAAGCCGGATATCAATATCGATTTTATCGGCAAACGCAAATTAGCATTAATTATCTCGCTGGTACTTATTCTGGCTGGTTTCGCATCGCTTGTTCGCCATGGCGGTCCTCATTACGGAATCGATTTTGCCGGTGGTACTCTGGTTCAGGTACAGTTCCAGAGCCAGACCAATGCTACAGAAATCAACACTGCTCTTGCCAGTGTTGATCTGGGTGTTCCTATTGTCCAACGCTTTGGCGAAGACACCAATGAATTTCTTATTCGTGTTGAGCGGTCAACCGGTGAATTGCAGGGGATTTCCATGCAGATTACTGAAACCCTCGAACAATCATACGGTGCCGGACAGGTGGATGTGCGCCGGGTGGAAATGGTCGGTCCTCAGGTGGGCAAGGATTTACGTAACAAGGGGATGTGGGCTATATTTTATGCCATGCTCGGGATTCTCGCCTACATCTCCTGGCGTTTCGAATTTCGGTTTGCTGTCGGTGCTATTATCGCATTGGTCCATGATGTGGTGATTACCTTGGGGATGTTCAGTCTTTTTGGGAAGGAGATTGATCTGCCGATTATTGCCGCTTTCCTGGCTATTATTGGTTACTCCCTGAATGATACGATCATTGTCTATGACCGTATTCGCGAAAATCTCGGTAAACACAACAAGGAAAGCTTCACCTTTATTCTCAATCGCAGCATTAATGAAACCCTTTCCCGTACCATTATAACTTCAGGAACGACTCTGTTGGTTGTTCTTTCATTGTTCGTTCTGGGCGGCGGGGTCATTCATAATTTTGCTTTTGCCATGCTTGTGGGGGTGCTGGTTGGTACCTACTCGTCCATTTTTGTCGCTAGTCCGCTGCTGCTGTTATGGCAGAAAAAAGTAGCTAAGGCAGCCTGATTTTTTTTCTCGTCACCAGCAAGTGGAGAACCAATGAAGAAAGAAACGATCGTTTTTGCCATTATAGCGCTGATTATCGGTGTGTTAGGCGGGGTTATCTATTCCAACTGGCAACGTGATACGGCTCAACCTGCGGCCACTGGAACCCCACCTCCTGCAGCAGGAGTTCCTGTTGTCAATTATCAGCAGCAGATTAACACCCTTGAAGGAATCGTTGCCCGTGAGCCTGATAACCGTAATGCCTGGGTGCAACTGGGGAATAATTTCTTTGGTTCCGATCAACCGATCAAAGCGATAGAGGCTTACGATAAAGCCCTTGAACTGCGCCCGGACGACCCTAATGTGTTAACCGATCAAGGCACCATGTTTCGCCGCGTCGGCTGGTATGACCGTGCTGTTAGTAATTTCCAGCGCGCCGCAGAGCTTGATCCTAATCATGTGCAAAGTCGTTATAACCTGGGTGTAGTTTACCGCTATGATCTGGAGGATTTTCCCAAAGCGATTGCCGCATGGGAGAGTTTCCTGGCGTTGAACCCCGGTGGTAATGTTGAACAGATTCGGACTGAAGTCGATTTCATGAAGAATCATCCACCGCTGCCGCAGACGCCGCGTCAATAGTCCCCCTCCCGCTCTGTCCAGTCCCCGATCGGCCTTTAACTGGTCGGGGACTATTTTGTACAAGGTCCTTATGCAGCCTGTCCGCCAACGCCGTTGGAGATTACGGGCCACTCCCCCCGAACCGCTGGTTGTGCAGCAATTAGCTGAGTCGTTACCGTGCAGCGCTTTGCTTGCTTCGATTCTCAGCCAGCGTGGTTATACTACCACTACTGAGGCGCAACTTTTTTTGCACTCGGTGCTGGCAACGCTGCCTGATCCTGATCTGTTACCGGACATGGACAAGGCCTGCCGACGCCTGCAGACTGCCCTGGAATCCGGCGAAAAAATCAGTATTCATGGTGATTATGATGTTGACGGTATCAGCGGCTGTGCATTACTGGTGGAAGCGCTGCGCGCGTTTGGTGGTCAAGTCGAATATCATATTCCCTTACGTTTGAAGGATGGCTACGGTTTGTCTGCCGATGCCATTCGTCGGATCGCCGGAGACGACTGCCGTTTGATGGTATCCGTTGATTGCGGGATCAGTGCCCACAACGAAGCGCAACTGGCGCAAGATCTGGGTATTGATCTGATTATTACCGATCACCATCAACCGGGTGACAGCTTGCCAGCGGCAATTGCTCTGGTTAACCCGCAACTGCCGACAAGTCGTTTTCCCTATTCACAACTGGCCGGTGTTGGTGTGGCCTTTATGATGCTGGTGTCGCTGCGAAAACGTCTGCGAGACTCAGGATATTTTCATCATCGTCCAGAACCCGACTTGCGCCATTCCCTCGATTTAGTCACCCTTGGAACCATTGCCGATATTGCGCCCTTGACCGGCGTGAATCGTACTCTGGTGAAATCCGGTTTGCGCCTTCTTGAAAAAGAAAATCGTCCCGGTATCGCCGCTTTAAAAACGGTTGCCGGTGTTAGTTCTGTCACCAGCGGCACGGTTGGTTTTCAGTTGGCGCCCCGGCTTAATGCGGCTGGGCGTCTGGAAGATGCTGCCCTTGGGGTCAAGTTATTGCTTGGCGAGGAGGGAATAGATCCACAAGCCGTAGCGCACCAGCTTGATTTGTTCAATCAGCAGCGTCAGGCGCTTGAAAAGAAAGTGCTGGCAGCCGCCATAGCCCGCGTTGAAGCAGACCCTCAGGAGCGTCGTACGATCGTTCTGGCCGGCGCTGACTGGCATTCCGGAGTGATCGGCATTGTTGCCAGCCGTCTGGTCGAGCGCTATCACCGTCCAACCTTTCTGATTGCCCTGAACAACGGCATGGGAAAGGGTTCAGGCCGCTCTATCAAGGGCTTTGATCTGTATAAGGCCCTTAAGGGATGTGGAGATCTGCTGGAAGGTTACGGTGGCCATACCATGGCTGCGGGCTTGACCGTTGCTGAAGCTCAGGTGGCGGCCTTTTCCCAGCGCTTTGAGCAGGTGGCAGACACGCACCTGACCGATGACCTCTGTATGCCCTTCGTTGAACATGATGGCGAATGTCGCCTGGATCTTTGGACCGTAGCTGCGGTAGACGAACTCAAAGCGTTGGAACCATTCGGTGTCGGCAATCCCCAGCCGCTTTTTTTAAGCCGTCGCTGTACGATAAAAAATTGTTCCCTGGTTGCCCAAAAACATCTCAAGTTTGACGTTAAACAGCAAGACACTGTATTAAGTGCCATTGCTTTTGGTTGTGGTGAACGTATTACTGAGTGCTCGGGGGCGCTGGACATTCTCTATCGGCCACAACTTAATCATTGGCGCGGCAAGACCCAGGTTCAGATGCAGGTGGTGGATTTTTGTCAGGCTGGAGAACCGGATTAATGTCTGTTGCAAAGACCAGCATATATCAGCAATTATCGGCACAGGACATAGATCAGGTTACTGTGGACGAACCCCTGGGTCAGCATAATAGTTGGCGGATCGGTGGCCCGGCAGATCTGTTTGTCGAGCCGGTAAACCCGACCCAGGTCGCGGCAGTCATGCGTCTTGTGCAGGAGCAGCAACTACCGATGGTGGTGATCGGGCAGGGGACAAATCTGCTGTTTGATGATGCCGGGGTTCGTGGGCTGGTGATGAAAATCGGCGCACGGATGGACTCTATTGCTATTGCCGGCACCCGGATTATTGCCGGTGGTGGCGCCTGGGTGCCACAGCTCGCGCGCCTTGCCATGCGCGCCGGATTGAGCGGCCTGGAACATTGTATCGGCATTCCCGGCACCCTGGGGGGGCTGGTGATCATGAATGGCGGCAGTCACCGCCGCGGCATCGGTGAGCATGTTGTCCGTGTCACTATTGTTGATCAGGACGCGACCATACATCAGTTGAGCACTGCTGAGTGTCAGTTTGACTATCGTTACAGTGCACTACAGGAGCGGGGCGCGGTGGTTGTCGAGGTTGAGCTCAAGTGTCCACCGGGAAATATTGTCGATATCCGCCGGGCAATGCTGCTTGATTTGCGTGAACGCCGTCGCAAGTTTCCACGCAAACAGCCCAACTGTGGTTCAGTCTTTTTAAGTACCAGTGCTATGCATGCCAGTGTTGGACCGCCGGGGAAAATCATTGAAGAGGCAGGTCTTAAGGGGTTGCGCTGCGGTGCTGCTGAGATATCGACACAACATGCCAATTTTATTCTCAACTTGGGCGGAGCCTCCTCAGCCGATGTGCTCAGGCTGATCTCCCGGATTCGCTCTGAAATCCGCAAGCAGCTTGGCTTTGACCTGTGTTGCGAGGTGCGTTATGTCAGCCCAGCCGGGGAGATCTGTCCAGCAGATCAGGTGGCTGACCGTTTGTTTCCTACGGATTAAGCAAGTAGCTCGCCTATGTCAGAATAGATATCGCCCATAAAAGGGCAGAGTCTGACGGTACACTACCACCGGTTTTATAGATTTTCCGTAGGGGCGACGCATGCGTCGCCCGATTTTTTAAGTTCGTAGGATGGGCACTGCCCACCGTCGCTGATCCGTCCGCCGCCTGACTTTTGGCAAGCCATTGGCTGCCCTGCCTGAAGGACTTTTTGGGTTACCTGTTCAGATAGTCCAGAATCACAGCCCGGAGCCTTTCCATATCAATCGGCTTGGTCACCACTTCGTCCATCCCTGCCGTCAGGCAGCGCTGGCAGTCCTCGCGACGGGCATGGGCGGTGAGACCGATGATAGGAATCTGCAGTTTTAACTGTTCGCGGATCGTTCTGGTGGCATCCAGGCCGCTCATCTCCGGCATCTGCACATCCATGAGAATCAACCTCGGCGCCTGGTTCCGCAGTGCCTCTAATGCCTCCCGGCCGGTTGTGGCCGTGATCACGTCGAAGCCCCATTTACGCAGGACCACGCTGACCAGATGGCGAATGTTCGCGGCATCTTCCGCTAAGAGAATACGATCTGAAGACTGCTCTTGTGTTGCATTCGCAATGATTTCGCCGCCTGTTTCGCTCTCTTCCTGTCGCCGAGCGGTGTCTTTGTGGCTTTTCGGGGCTTCTTTTAAGGGAATCGTAAAGAAAAAGGTACTACCTTCACCTTCCTCGCTTTTTACCCAGATGGCACCGCCCATGCGCTCCACCAGACCCTTGCAGATGGAAAGCCCAAGTCCAACGCCGCTATGTCTGCGCGTGCTGGTGCTGTCGGCCTGGGTAAAGCGTTCAAACAGGTGTTCGATCTGTTTGGGGGCAATGCCGATACCGGTATCGCGAATGGAAAACAACAGGTATGGCGCCCCTTTGGCTGGTGCAGACGCGGTGGAGACGTCGACCTGAATCGAGATTTCTCCCTTGTCAGTGAATTTGATGGCGTTACCCACCAGATTAACCAGAACCTGTCGTAAGCGTTTGCGGTCGCCGTATACGGCGCGCGGGATCTCGGCAGCCAAGTTCAACTGCAGCATCAGATCTTTGCGTGCCGCTTCGGTTTGAAGGATTTTGGCCGCATCCTCTACATTCTCGTGCAGATCAAAGGGTTGTGATTCGATGGCGACTTTGTCGGCCTCGATCTTCGAGAAATCAAGCAGATCATCCAGAAGCGCAAGCAGCGAGTTTGCGGACTGGCTCGCCATCGTGCAACATTTTTCTTGTTCTGCAGCAAGCTCGGTGTTTTCCAGAAGCTGCAGGGCCGAGACAATTACGGTCATGGGGGTGCGGATTTCGTGGCTGACATTGGCCAGAAACTCAGATTTAGCCCGACTGGCTTCTTCGGCCTCCTTTTTGGCTCGGCGCAGATATTCTTCAAGCTGCTTCTGCTCGGTCACATCCGTGATGCTCAGCAGGACCGCCTCAGTAGGTGAGCCGACCGCCAGCATCTTGCGCGCGGAAAGCATCATCGTGCGCAGGCCCAGGTGGGGAAAATCGAATTCCACCTGGAAATTGTCCATACGGGTACTGCGGGGCAGAATCTCTTTAAGCAGACGGTTCAGTTCAGGCTGATCCCACTGCCCTGCGCCCAACTTCAACAGCTCCTGGCCTTCGGTGTCTTTCGGGCTGACCTGAAACTTTTCGTAAAAGGCAGGATTGGCCGTTTTGACCCGCATATTGTCATCAAGCACCAGTAGTGGGTCATTGACCGAATCGACGATGCGCAGGGCGTACTTGTGGGCTTTCTCGATCTCTTCCATGCTGCGTTTGATCCGGTCGATATCGAACAGCGCCAGCACCGCGCCTTCAATGCCGTTGTTGCGCTCTGTCCGATAGGGACGCAGGCGCACCATCTGCCAGCGTCCCTTGTGATCCTGAATTTCGTGCTCTACCGCCTGGCCCGAATGAATGACGTCGAGCAGGGTTGTTTCCAGATTCGGTAAGGTAAAGCTCAGTCTGAGATCTGTCAGGGTGCGGCCGACGTCGGCAGAGGTAAGATTGAGAGACTCCTCTGCATCAGGGCTGATGCGTTTAATTTTCAGATCATCGGTGACGATGAGAAAAGGAATCTGTGCGCTCAGGATCAGGTTGCTCAGATCATTGTGGGCCCGGCTCAGCTGCTCGTTACGTTCCTGCAGTTCGGTGTTAACGGTGGTGAGTTCTTCGTTGCTTGATTCCAGCTCTTCCTTGGCGGTTTCGAGTTCTTCATTAAGACTCTGCAGTTCTTCATTGCTTGAAAGAATCTCTTCATTGGCCGCCTTGAGATCCTCGAGGGCTTCGTCCTTTTCTTCAATGAGGGTCTGGGTATATTCCTGATTGACGGCCAGTTCATTCTTCACCCGCTGAATTTCTTCTTTGACCGCTTTCTCGGAGTTCGCTTCACCGGACTCCGAGAAAGCCGAGGTTTTGCTGCTTTGTGGCGCAACACTTTTCTGGTGAAATTGAATCAGAAAATAACCCTCCTGGTCGAATTCAAAGGGTGCCACCTCAAGTGAGACAACGCAGGATCCCTGTTCAACATGAAAGGCAAGATCGTCTTTTATCTGTGGCGCTTGCTCTTTTTTGGCACGATGGATCAGGTTGCGCAGCTCGAGGCGCAACGTATCTTTGAGGATTTTTAAAACGTTGAGGCTGGCCTTGCCGGGCGGATGTTCAAAAAAAGCAGTCGTGTTGCCGCGAAATTGAACGATATCAAGGCTGCTGTCGACAACCACCGCCGTCGGATTGAGAGTGCGCAGTAGCGCGCGATCGACTTCACGCTGTAGCGTTTTTTCCTCGCTGTCCCGTCGGTGGGGAACGTCTGTCTGTGTTTGGTCTTTTTTCGGAGCGGGAATGTTTTCTGCGCTCGGCCAGTATGTCGAGCGCATACGCTGTGTTGTTTTTTTGCGAATATAGATGCGGTTTTTTTTGTCAATGGCAGAGAATAAATCTCCACACGAGCCGATGTTTTCCGAGGAGCCCAGAAGCAGGAATCCCTCGGGATTGAGGGCATAATGGAAAAGTGGCAATACTTTTTTTTGCAGCGTGGCACTAAAATAGATCAACACGTTGCGACAACTGACCAGATCCATACGCGAAAAAGGAGGATCTTTGGTGAAGTCCTGGCGGGCGAAGACGCACAACTCACGAAGCTGCTTCTTGACGCGGTAACCACCTTCCATCGGTGTGAAAAATTTACGCAGCCGCGTTTCGGAGAGATCAGCAAGCTGAGCCTTGGTGTAAAAACTTTGGCGGGCGACTTCGATGGCCTCATCACTGACATCAGTGCCGAAAATCTGGATGGTGGTATATGAACTTTTCTCACCCAGAAACTCTTGCAGCGCAATGGCCAGAGAATAGGCCTCTTCCCCGGTGGCGCAGCCGGGAACCCAGATGCGGATCGGGTCGTCGTCCTGTTTATTGCACAGAATCTGGGGAAAAACCTCGTCTGTCAATGCTTCGTACGTTTCCGGGTCCCTGAAAAACTCGGTCACCTTGATCAGCAGATCCTCGCGCAGGGCTCTGAGTTCTTCGGGGTTGTTTTTAAGAAACGCCGCATAGCGCTCCAGGTCTTCGATTTTATTAATCGCCATGCGCCGGGAAATGCGCCGCCGAACCGTGTTTTCTTTGTACTTGGAGAAATCGATTCCCGTGGTTTTCAGCGCTTGTAGTACCTGCTCCCACGCCGAGGAGGGCATCTCGGTGTGGTGCGTGGATCGTTGCAGGTGAGGGTGGCGAGTCAGCACACCGAGTTCTTTGGCGATCTCTGTTACCTCGAGCACGAAATCGACCTGTCCCGATTGAATGGCGTTGCGCGGCATCTCGGCAAATTCAGCACTTTCTTCGCTCTGGGCAAAGGTTATGCCACCGGCTGCCTTGATCGCCCGCACTCCCAGCGTACCGTCCGCGCCGGTTCCGGAGAGGACGACTGCAATGGCTTTTTCCTGCAACTTTTCGGCGAGTGACTTGAAAAAGCGATCAATGGGCTTGAATTTCCCCGGACCGCGCTCGCGTTCACTGAGTTTCAAGGTATGATCCTGGAGCGTCAGGATGCGGTCGGGGGGGATGACGTAAACCCGGTTGGGAGCTATGCGCATTGAGTCCGCAGCGCTTTCGACCGGCATGGCGGTGCACTTGGCCAGCAGCTGAGGCAGGTTGCTTTCATGTTCGCTGCTCAGGTGAAGGATGACGATGAATGCCATGCCGCTGTCGTCAGGCAGATTTTTAAGCAGCTGCCGAATCACACTGAATCCACCGGCAGAAGCGCCGATGGCGGCAATGGGAAAGGTTCCCCGGTCGGATTGGCCGCTCTTGTCCTTGGCAGCAGAGGTTGATTTTTTCTCCCGTTCTTGCACATCTTGGGAGTTTTCGTCGCTACTGTGCTGGTTTTGGCTTTCTTCCCCAGAGTCGTGGTTTTTTTTATCTGCAGACCCGGGGTCCGTCGTAGTGTCTTTATCCTTGCTCATTACGGTTTGTATCCTTTGGCTTGTTGCAAAAGAATTGATATTTCTTTACTACCAAAGTGTAACGACAAGGTACAGCTTGGTCAAGATGGACCCCTCTTCAATTTTCCAAGGACTAGGAGTCTGTCGGACGATGCATGAGCCGGTTTCAGCTTGGAAGATTCTACCGGATCAAGGAGGATACCGCCTGGATGGTTTCAGGTTGGCGCGGTGTAGAGATTTCTATAAAAACCATCAGCCCAATCGCCGTACTTCCCTCTGTGATGTCTGACCGGTTGTTCAGTATTCCCTCAGGCGGAAACCATTCCCAATTCTGCTGCCAGTTTTTCCCACGCCGGCAGGCTGCGCTTGATCATGTCGTCCTCTACACAATAAGCAATGCGGAAAAAGCCGGGGGCGCCGAAACCGCTGCCGGGAACCAGCAGAATCCCGTGCTGTTGGGCGCGGCGGATAAATTCGATCTCATCGGTCAGGGGCGAGCGCGGAAACAGATAAAAGCCGCCACCGGGCTTGACCACCTCGAATCCCAGTTCGACCAGCTTGTTGTAAAGCAGATCACGCTTGATCCGGTATTGCTCAACATCAACACTGATCCGCTGCAGGCGGGTGACCAGGCGCTGCATCAACGCGGGAGCATTCACAAATCCTAAGACCCGGTTGGCAAAAATCGCTCCTTGCATAAACAGGTTGACATCTTTCAGGGTGGGTGATGCGGCCAGGTAGCCGATGCGATCCCCCGGCAGGGCCAGATCTTTGGAGTGGGAGGTGACGATAACGGCATTGCTAATAGCCGTAAAGATGCAGGGAACCTTTTCACCAAAACTGATACGGGCGTAAGGTTCATCGGAAACGGTGACGATGGTGGTGCCGAATTCCTGCTCTTTTGCGGCCAATAAAGCGCCGATTTTTTTCAGCGCTGCCAATGGATAGATAACTCCCGTCGGATTGTTGGGGGAGTTGATGATAACTGCCCTGGTGCTCGCGCTAATGGCTGTGGCAATAGCATCCAGGTCGGGTTGAAAATCGGGGAGGGTCGGTACCACGACCGGAACCCCGCCATGATTGTCGATGTAAAAATTGTACTCAACAAAATAAGGGCTTAAGATGATGACCTCATCCCCCGGATTGAGCAGGGTTTTCATGACGACGTTCAGAGCCGCTCCGGCGCCGCAGGTCATGACGATGTGGGCCGCACTGACCGGCAGGGCACAATTCTCCGCAATCACCTCAGCGACAGCTGCCCGTGTTTCTTCGTAACCGGCATTGTTCATGTAACGGTGCATGCCGGGAATCGGGGTGGCGGCGATTTTCTGCAGCTCCTGCAGCAGTTCCTGTGGTGGTTCCATGGTCGGATTGCCAAGGGTGAAGTCGAAAATATTTTCTGCTCCACGCTCTTGACGCAGACGATCGCCTTCTTCGAACATCTTGCGGATCCAGGAAGAACCTTCAAGGCATTTTTTTACTTTGGCAGCTATGGGCATAGCACGTTTCCTTTGTTTTTTTGCATAAGGTGGTTGATGTGGGTTTTTTGACTGCCGAAGTGTAGCTTTACCACAGAAACGGGTCAAGACAGATCAGTGTTTGTTTTTCTCTGGCGGAAATTGATTTCTGTCAGTCTTTGGGCTACATTGCTGCTCCCGTACCTAACTGTGCTGACAAGCGTAAATGGATTGAATGATGACAACAGCCGACAAACTCCAGAAACTCAGAGAGCAGATTGACGGGATCGACGATCAATTGCTTGATTTGCTCAACCAGCGTGCCCGGGTTGTTCTCGATGTCGGGCACCTCAAGGAGCGCGACGATGGTCTGTTTTATGTTCCCAGCCGGGAAAAGAAGATCTATGAGCGTCTGACCGGCAGCAATCCAGGTCCTTTTCCGAACGAAGCGGTACGCAAGGTTTTTCGTGAGATCATTTCTGCCTCGCTGAATATGGAAATGCCGCTGCAGGTGGCTTTTTTAGGCCCCCAGTCAACCTTTACTCATCAGGCGGCAATGCAGCAGTTTGGCCTGTCGGCGGCGCTGGTTCCCTTGAAGAGTATTCCCGCGGTGTTTGCGGAGGTAGAGCGCGGGCGGGCCCATTATGGGGTCATTCCGGTGGAAAATTCTACCGAAGGGGTGGTTAACCACACCCTGGATATGTTCATTAATTCGGAGTTGAAGATCATCGCCGAAATCATGCTGGAGATATCCCATCAGCTGTTGTCGAAGTCGGGACGTATCGAGCAGATCACCAAGATTATTTCCCACCCTCAGCCCCTGGCCCAATGTCGTCACTGGCTGGAAACCAACCTTCCTGAAATTCCCCTTGTTGATGTGTCGAGTACCGCCGCCGCAGCGCAGATGGTAGCCGAAGATGAGAGTGCCGCCGCTATTGCCAGTTCGGCTGCTGCGGTGCAATATGGGTTGCAGGTGGTCAAGGCGAGGATCGAGGATAATCCGCATAATTTCACCCGTTTTCTGGTCGTCGGCAAAAAATCACCGGGCAAGGCCGGGGATGACAAGACCTCGATCATGTTCAGTATCAAGGATGAACCGGGGATCCTCTATCGGATGCTTGAGCCCTTCAGCAAGCGCCAGATTAACCTGACCAAGATCGAAAGCCGGCCGATGAAACAAAAGGCCTGGGAATATGTATTCTTCCTCGATTTGATGGGCCACTGTGACGATGATCAGATTGCCGCTGCGATTGAGGATTTGCGTCCCCACTGTCATTTTCTCAAGATTCTCGGTTCCTATCCGCAGGCCCATATCGGCGCCGCACAGTCGGAGATTAGCTGATGTCTGATACCTTGTTGATTCCGCGCATGGCGATCATGGGCGTTGGTCTGATTGGTGGTTCTCTGGCGTTGGCGTTAAGAGAAGCCGGTGCTGTTGGTGAGGTGATTGGCTGTGGGCGCGGCAAACCCAATCTGGAAAAAGCTCTGGAGCTCGGCATTATTGATCACTATACTCGCGATCCGCTTGAAGCGGTTGCCGATGCCGACCTGATTTTTCTGGCGACGCCGGTGAAAACCCTGGCAACGGTCATTGCGCAATGCCTGCCGGCCCTCAAGCCGGGGGCCATTATTACTGATGGCGGCAGTGTCAAGGCAGAGGTTGTTCGCAGCATTGAACCGCTACTGCCGGAGTCGATCCATTTTGTTCCCGGACATCCCATTGCCGGTACTGAGCAGAGCGGTGCTGAGGCCGCATTTGCCGGCCTCTATCGGGGTAAACGCTGCATTCTGACGCCAACGGCAAAAACAGATGCGCAGGCTCTTGCTTTGGTCGAACGGATGTGGCAGCTGGCCGGTAGCAGGGTTGTCAACATGCCGATGGACAAGCACGACCGGATTCTGGCGGCGATCAGCCATCTGCCTCACATGGTTGCCTATTCGCTGGTCAATGCCGTTGGCTCTTATGATCATTACGAAGAGAATATTCTGGAATATTCGGCCGGCGGTTTTCGCGACTTTACCCGTATCGCTTCCTCTGATCCGACCATGTGGCGTGACATTGCTGAGACCAATCAGGACGCTTTATTGGAGATGATGGAGCAATTTGAGGTGTTTTTTGCCGAACTCAAAGCCGATGTAGCAACGGGCGATGGGGACAAACTGTTTGAGTTTTTTCAGCGTTCCAAGCAGATGCGCGACGCCATTCTTTAGTCGTCACTGCTACCATCAAGGAAGACCACCATGGAGAAGATAGAGCAGCGAATCCTGACCGCAACCACCAGCCTGCGTGGTGAGATCGGGGTTCCGGGGGATAAATCGATTTCCCATCGCGCGTTGATGTTCGCTTCCCTGGCGCGGGGGAAAAGTCAGATCAGTGGCTTATTGCAAGGGGAGGATTGCTACGCCACCCTGAACGCCTTTCGCGCTCTGGGGGTCCAGATTGATTACCAGGACAGCACGCGTCTCTGCGTCCGTGGGGTCGGACTTGGCGGCCTCAAAGAGCCTGCCAATGTGATCGACTGCGGCAATTCCGGCACGACCATGCGCCTGATCAGCGGGATCCTCGCTGCGCAACCATTTTTTTCGGTATTAACCGGCGATCAGTATCTGCGCAAACGGCCGATGCGCCGGATTGTCGAACCCCTGTCGCAGATGGGCGCCCGTATTTACGGGCGTGATCAGCATAACCGCGCCCCCCTGGCGATTGTTGGTGGTGCCCTCAGGCCGATTGACTACTCTTCCGCCATTGCCAGCGCCCAGGTGAAGTCTGCCGTACTGCTGGCCGGCATGCAGACGCAAGGGACAACGACGGTTTTTGAGCCGCACCTCTCACGCGACCACAGTGAGCGCATGTTGCGTTATTTCGGCGTTCCCCTGGAATCTTTTCCCGGCGGCGCTCGGGTAACAGGCCCGGTCAAGCTTGAAGGGCACGACCTGCTTGTGCCCGGCGATATTTCTTCGGCGGCCTTTTTTCTGGTTGCCGGACTGATCGTCCCTGACTCCGAGCTGTTGTTGAAGAATGTCGGGATCAACCCGACCCGCAGCGGTATTATCGATATTTTGCGGCAGATGGGCGGATCAATCGAGCTCCTTAATGAACGTGAACATTGCGGCGAACCGGTGGCTGATCTGCTGGTCAAAAGCAGCTCATTGACGGCGATTGATATCAACGGTGAACTGGTGCCGCGGGCGATCGACGAATTTCCGGTGATCAGCGTTGCTGCAACCTTTGCCTCAGGGGTGACGGTGATCACTGATGCTGCCGAGTTGCGGGTCAAGGAAACCGATCGCATCGAGGCGGTCTGCAACTGTCTGAATCAACTCGGTGGAAAAGCGGAAGCTCTGGCTGATGGAATGCGAATTACCGGTACCGGGCATTTAACTGGTGGCAAGGTGATTTCCTCAGGCGATCATCGTATCGCCATGAGTATGGCCATTGCATCGCTGGTTGCCGGCGGAGAAGTCACCATTATAGATACCGCCTGCACCGAAACATCCTTCCCCGGTTTCTGGGATCTGCTCAACCAGATCCGTCAGGACTAAAACCATGGTGATGGAAAATCTCTCTCCAAAAAATTCAAGCCGCGGGTTGGTCGTGGCGATAGATGGCCCGGCCGGAGCTGGTAAGAGCACCATCAGTACCCGCCTCGCCGAGAATCTGGGGTACCTCTATATCGATACCGGGGCGATGTACCGTGCTGTCGCTTATCTGGTAGCGCAGCGTGGGTTAGACCCGGAAAATGAAGTCGCACTAAAAGATCTGTGTAACGATTTGCGCATCGACCTGGTGAGGGCAGATTCCGGACTCAAGGTGGTTGTGATGGGTGAAAATATTACCCGGCAGATTCGCACCCCGGAAATAACCCGGCTGACTCCCCAGGTAGCTGCATCACCTGCAGTACGAGCCTCCATGTTGTTGATGCAGAGACAATTAGGAGAACTTGGAGGGGTAGTTCTCGAAGGTCGGGACATCGGCACGGTCGTTTTCCCTGATGCTGAGGTGAAGTTTTTTCTCTGTGCTTCGGCTGCAGAGCGGGGTCGGCGCCGCTACCTGGAGCTACAGCAAAAAGGGATCGCAGCCGATCTGCATGAGACTATTGCCGCAGTCCATGAGCGCGACCTCGCCGACATGAATCGCACCCAGGCCCCCCTTAAGCAGGCGGCGGATGCGGTTGTCATTGATTCTACCCGGATGACTATCGATGAGGTCCT
>Ga0102938_10000660_pt1 | contig 25634 bp, 26 predicted proteins | sample SalPonR2_B_D2_MG_FD_84516 | JGI IMG/M metagenome (GOLD analysis project Ga0102938, IMG submission 84516) | Salt pond soil microbial communities from South San Francisco under conditions of wetland restoration - Salt Pond MetaG R2_B_D2_MG | ecosystem: Environmental > Aquatic > Marine >... | reverse complement strand
TCCCGCACTCCCGGGCGCTCGGCATGCGGCTGGTCGAGATAGGCGCGGGCGTGGCCGAGATCGAGATGGACTACGACGACCGCTTCATCGGCGACCCGAAGACCGGCGTGATCCACGGCGGGGCCGTCTCGGCGCTGATGGACACCTGCGGCGGCGCGGCGGTGATGAGCCATCCCCACGCGCCCGCCGGCACCGCGACAATCGACTTGCGGATCGACTACATGCGGCCCGCGACGCCCGGCCAGACGATCCGCGCGCGGGCGACCTGCTATCACATCACCCGGTCGGTCGCCTTCGTGCGCGCCGTGGCGACCGACGAAGAGACCGACCGCCCCGTCGCCACCGCGACCGGCGCCTTCACCGTCGAACAGCCGGGGACCCCGGAATGAGCCGCCCGCCTCCCGAGCCGGTTCAGGTCGTCAAGCAGCGCCGCGACGGCGCGCTGCGGGCGCTGGTGGAGTCGGTGCCCTACGCCCGTTTCCTCGGGATCGACTTCGACCGGCGCGGCGATGAACTGACGGCGGTTCTGCATTTCGACGACAGGATCATCGGCAATCCGTTCCTGCCCGCCATCCACGGCGGCGTCACGGCGGCGTTCCTCGAGGTGACCGCGCAGATGGAGCTCTATTGGTCTCTGCTGTGGGAGGGGATGGAAAGCGGCCGGATCGATGTCGCCTCGCTCACGCCCGAGACCCTGCCGCGCCTGCCGAAGACCATCGACTTCACGGTGGACTATCTGCGAACCGGGCTTCCGCGCGATGGCTATGCCCGCGGACGGGTGAACCGGTCGGGCCGACGCTACGCGAGCGTCTTCGTCGAGGCCTGGCAGGACAACCGCGCGCGTCCTTTCGCCCAGGCGACCGGCCATTTCCTGATGCCGTCGCGCGATGAGTGACGGCTCGGTCGGGCCGCTGACACACCGGCGCGTCCTGAAGATCGCCGTTCCCATCGTTCTCTCCAACGCCACCGTGCCGATCCTCGGCGCGGTCGACACCGGCGTCGTCGGTCAACTCGGCGCCGCGGCGCCCATTGGCGCGGTGGGCATCGGCGCGATCATCCTGACCGGCATCTACTGGATCTTCGGATTCCTGCGCATGGGCACGGTCGGCCTGACCAGTCAGGCCATCGGAGGTTCCGACCAGCCCGAGGCGGACGCGCTCCTGACCCGCGCGCTGATGATCGGCCTCGGTGCGGGGCTCGCCATCATCCTGTTGCAGATTCCGCTCTTCGCCGGGGCCTTCCTTCTCGCGCCGGCCTCCGCGGAGGTCGAGACGCTCGCCCGCGAGTACATGGCGGTCCGTGTCTGGTCGGCGCCCGCGATCATCTCGATCTACGGGATCACCGGCTGGCTGATCGCCGCGGAGCGCACGCGTGCGGTGCTCGCGATCCAGGTGGCGATGAACGGGCTCAACATTCTCCTCGATCTCTGGTTCGTGCTCGGGCTCGGCTGGGGCGTGCAGGGCGTGGCGATCGCCACCTTCATCGCCGAATGGTCCGGTTTCGCGCTGGGCCTCTGGTTCTGCCGCGACGCGATCCTGCGGGGCCACTGGCGCGACTGGCCCCGCGTCTTCGATGCGGCCCGGCTTCGCCGCATGGCCAGCGTGAACGGTGACATCCTCATTCGCTCGCTTCTTCTGCAGGGCATCTTCATCTCGTTCCTGTTTCTCGGCGCGGACTTCGGCGATGTGCCGCTTGCCGCGAACCAGGTGCTCCTCCAGTTCCTGCAGATCACGGCGTATGCGATGGACGGCTTCGCCTTCGGCGCGGAGACGCTCGTGGGGCAGGCGCTGGGGGCCGGGCGGCGGGCGGCGCTCCGGCGCGCGGCGTGGCTCACGAGCCTCTGGGGCCTCGCGACCGGCGCTGCGCTCGCCGTCTTCTTCGCGCTCGCCGGGCCTGTGCTGATCGACGTGATGACCACGGCCGAACCCGTGCGGGTCTCGGCGCGCGAATTCCTTCCATGGGTGGTCCTCGCCCCGCTTCTGGGCGCGGCGGCCTGGATGCTCGACGGCATCTTCATCGGCGCCACGCGGACCCGCGACATGCGCAACATGATGGTCGTCTCGACGCTTATCTATGCCGCCGCCGTCGCGATCCTGACGCCGCTCATGGGCAATCACGGGCTCTGGGTGGCGCTGAACGTCTCGCTCGTGGCGCGGGGCCTCACGCTCTGGCTCCGCTATCCCGCGCTCGAAGCCCAGGCGGACAGGGTGGTGGCCTAGAGGATGTCGAGGACAGCCTCCGGCGGCCGCCCGAGCGTGAAGATGGTGCGCCGCCCGCCCCGCGACGAGCGGCGCGTCCGCGCCGTCACAGCCACTCCCCCTGCCTGGTGGCGACCGCCTGCGCGACGTTGCTGTGCCCGTCCCGCTCCAGCAGCCGATCGAGCCCTCTCGCGATCTTGGGGACGAGCGACAGACCCTCGTAGACCATCGCCGTATAGAGCTGCACGGCCGTCGCGCCGGCGCAGATCTTGGCATAGGCCTGCTCCGCCGACCCGACGCCGCCGACCCCGACGAGCGGCAGCGTCCCGTGAGTGAGCTTGGAAAGTCTGGCGAGCACACGCGTCGACCGTTCGAAGAGCGGCGCGCCCGAAAGCCCGCCTGCTTCCTGCGCGTCCGGGCTCGCCAATCCCTTTCTCGACAGCGTCGTGTTCGTCGCGATGATCCCGTCGATCCTGGAGGCGAGGGTGACCGCCGCGATCTCCTCGAGCTCTTCCTCCTTCAGATCCGGCGCGATCTTGACGAAGACCGGGATCGGTCGCGGCAGCTCCGTCCGCACCTCCGCCACGCTCTGCAAGACAGCCGTCAGCGCCGCGGCGCCCTGCAGGTCGCGAAGCTTCTCGGTGTTGGGCGAAGAGACGTTCACTGTCGCGAAGTCTATGAAGGCGCCGGTGATCCGAAGCACCCGGGCGAAGTCCGCGACCCTGTCGGCGCTCTCCTTGTTGGCGCCAAGGTTAAGGCCGACGGGAATGCGCCTTGGCTCTTGCGCGAGCCTGGCCGCGATCTCCTCGGCGCCCTCGTTGTTGAAGCCGAACCGGTTGATCACCGCGCGGTCTGCGGAAAGCCGGAAAAGCCGCGGCCTGGGATTGCCGGGCTGGGGCAAGGGCGTCGCCGCGCCGACCTCGACAAAGCCGAAGCCCGCGCGCATGAGCGGCCCCAGGGCCTCGGCGTTCTTGTCGTATCCCGCCGCGAGCCCGACGGGATTGGGCATCGCCAGTCCCGCCAGATCGGTCCGCAGTCGCGGCGACATGACGGGGCCGGGCAGGGGCAGGAGACCGGACCGCAGCGCCTGAAGCGAAAGCTCGTGCGCCCGTTCGGGATCGAGGCGGTGGAAGACCGCGAGGCCGAGACGCTCGATCAGGCTCATGCCATGTCTTCCGGAAAGACGTGGCGCCCGTCGGCGAGCGGCAGCGGTTTCGCCCAGACGACCTCGTCGCGACGCAGCACGCGGTAGAGATGCGGGAACAGCTGGCCGCCTCGCGAGGGCTCCCACCTGAGCGCGTCGCCCATGCGGCCGGCCTCGAAGGCCACGAGCCACAGACCGTCCTCGCCCGCGAAGTGCTTCCCCGCGGTCTCCGCCGCCTGCCCGGCGGTCGAGAAGTGGATGAACCCGTCGGCGAGATCGACGGGCGCGCCCCGCGTCTCGCCTGCGGCCTCGAACGCCTCCCATTCCGAAGAGCGGAGAATTTTGTAGATCAGCATGCGTCGAGGCTTGGACCCTGCCTCGCGCACGGTCAAGCGGCCTGCGTCATGTGCACGTCACACGCCACCGCTTTCTTCGCCCGCGATGGGGCTTTGACTCGGTCCCGCTATGGCGTCACTCTGGCGTCACAAACCTTTCAGGGAGACTTCCGACCATGATCGCAAGACTGCTCGCGAGTTCCGCCGCCCTCGCCGTGACGGCTGGCGCGGCGGCGGCCGACTACACGCTGCACGTCCTTCACATCAACGATCTGCACAGCCGGATCGAGCCGATCAACCGGTTCGATTCGACGTGCTCGGCCGAGGACAACGAAGCCGGCGAATGCTTCGGTGGCGTGGCGCGTCTTCACACCAAGATCAACGAGCTTCGCGACCAGATCGCCTCCGAGGGCGGCAACGTCATCGTGGTCGACGCCGGAGACCAGTTCCAGGGCTCCCTGATGTACACGACCTACAAGGGCGCCGCCGAGGCCGAGTTCATGAACATGATCGGCTTCGACGCCATGGTCGTGGGCAACCACGAATTCGACGACGGGCCCGAGAAGCTCGCGGAGTTCGCCGATCTGGTGGAGTTTCCGGTGATTTCGGGCAACCTCGATCTCAGCCAGTCGAACCTTCTCAACGGAAAGGTCGGCAACCATGTCGTCCTCGAGGTGGGCGGAGAGAAGATCGGCCTCATCTCCGCGCTCGCGACCGATACCGTCGAGACCTCCTCGCCCGGCCCGAACGTGATCTTCCAGAACGAGATCGACAGTCTCGCGGCCGACGTCGCGACGCTCGAGAGCGAAGGGGTTACCAAGATCATCGCCGTGACGCACGTGGGCCTGCCGAAGGACGTCGAGATCGCCGCCGCCGTCCCCGGCGTCGACGCCATCGTCGGCGGTCACTCGCACAGCTATCTTTCGGCCTCCGATCCCGGACGTCACGGTCCATACCCGACGTGGGTGAGTCAGGACGATGGCACGCTGGTCCCCGTCGTTCAGGCCTATGCCTATTCGAAATACGTCGGACATCTCGTGCTCGAGTTCGACGCCGCGGGCGAGCTGATCCATGCCGAAGGCGACACGATCGTGCTCGACGCATCGGTCGAGGAGAACCCCGACGTCGTCGCGCGCGTGGCCGAACTCGCCGGTCCGATCGAGGATCTCAAGGCGACGGTCGTCGCCGCCAGCTCCGGCTTCATCGAGGGCGACCGAACCGTCTGCAGGGCGGAGGAGTGCCAGATGGGCAACCTTGTCGCGGACGCCATGCTCGACCGCGTGGAGGATCAGGGGGTGAGCATCGCCATCCAGAACGGCGGCGGTCTCCGCGCGTCGATCGACGAGGGCGAAGTGACGATGGGCGAGGTGCTGACGGTCCTGCCGTTCCAGAACACGCTCGCCACCTTCGACGCCACGGGTCAGATGATCATCGATGCGCTCGAGAACGGGGTGGGTCAGGTCGAGGAGGGCGCGGGCCGCTTCCCGCAGGTCGCAGGCCTGAAGTACACCTGGCAGGCCTCGGCCGAACCGGGCAGCCGCATCCGCAGCGTGGAAGTCATGGAAGACGGAGAGTGGGCGCCGATAGATCCCGAAAAGGTCTATGGCGTGGTGACGAACAACTACATGCGGAACGGCGGTGACGGCTACCGCATGTTCCGCGACGGCATGAACGCCTACGACTACGGCCCGGGCCTCGAGGTCGTGGTGGCCGACTACATGGCGGCGCACGACGGCACGTACGATCCCTACATCGACGGCCGGATCACCAGGGTCGAATGATTGCCTTCGGCGCTCCCTCGCGAGGGGGCGCCGTTACTCTTCCTCGAGCGGCGGCTCGCAGGCTTCGAGCCGGAGTTCCTCGTCGCCGGTCGTGAGGATGATGACCGTCTCGCTTTCGCGCCGGACGGCGATCTCCATCTCCTCGACATCCTCGCCCATGCGCTGGCAGTTCGACATCGGAACGACGAGTTCCCCGTCCTCCCAGGTCATCTTTCCCAGCGAGGTGCAGATCGTCCGGCCCATGTCGACCGACCCCGGCGCGAGGGCCCAGACGGCCTCGGGGTCGCCGCAGGCGCCATCCACGGCGAAGAGCCCCTGGAAGCGGGTCATCCACGCCTCTTCTCCGAGCCGCGTTTCCCCCCGATCCTCTCCGGACAGGATGGTGTCCTCGAGCCGACCTTCGTCGTTCGTCTGCGCGTGAACCGGTCCTGCCGCGATGAACACGACAAGAAGAGCGAGGCGGGGGAGGCGAGCTTGTTGTTCCATGAGACCCGAACGCGCAGAGGCCGGGAAGGTTTCACAACCGGCGATGCGGGCCTATAGAAGGAACCATGTGCGGCCGTTTCGCGATCACGCTTCCCTCAGACGCCATGGCCCGGCTCTTCGAGGCCTTGCCGGCGAACGACCTGCCGCCGGTCCCGAACTACAACGTCTGCCCGACCAACGCCGTCCACGCCGTGGTCTCCGGTGAACGGCGCCGTGTCGTCTCGATGCGCTGGGGATTTCTGCCGCACTGGTACAAGACGCCGACGGATGGACCGCTGCTCATCAACGCGCGCGCCGAGAGCATCGCGGAGAAGCCCGCCTTCCGCGCCGCCGCCCGGGAAAGGCGCTGCCTGATCCCGGCCGACGGGTTCTACGAATGGACCAAGGACGCGGAGGACAGGCGGCTGCCGTGGTACTTTCGGCGGCCCGACGGATCGCCCATCGCCTTCGCCGGAATCTGGCAGGACTGGGAGCGGAACGAAGAGCGCCTGACGACCTGCGCCATCGTCACCACCGAGGCCGAGGGACGCCTGAGGCAGATCCACCACCGCGTGCCCGTGATCGTGCGGCCCGAGCACTGGGCGCTCTGGCTCGGCGAGGCGGGGAAGGGCGCGGCACGTCTCATGACCTCGCCCGACGAGGGCGACCTCAAGTTCTTCCGCGTCGATCCGAAGGTGAATTCGAACCGGGCGAGCGGCCCCGGGCTCATCGATCCCGTCTGTGGATAAAAAAAGGCCGCACCTAAGCGCGGCCTGTCCAGTCAGGGAGGAAACATGACCGCTCCACGCCCATGGAGACGGCTGATCCGTGCGCTCACGATGTCTTCGGAAATGGGGGCCGGAACTCAATCAACCACCGACGCCCCTGCCTCGTACGCTCGAGAACGCCTTATTGAAAGGCTACCAGAAATCCCCGCTGCCGCCAGGTAAACGCGGCCGCCACGGGATTTGGCGTTGGAGGCGTTGCATTGCCGGCACAGTGGACAATCCTGTGGACAGGTCACGCGAAGCGGGAAATCGCCTTGCAGAACAAGTCCCCGTCGACGTTTCCGCCGGAGACGACGACGATCACCGCATCTCCCGAAACCGTTTCGGCATGCCACAGCGCCGCGGCGAGGGCGACCGCCCCGCCGGGTTCCGCCACGATCTTCAGCCGCTGGAACGCCGCGGCCATCGCCCGCAGGCAGGCCTCGTCGGGCACCGCGAGCCCCGGCCCGCAGAGCCGCTGCATGATCGGAAATGTCAGCTCTCCCGGTGCGGGCGTCACGATCGCGTCGCAGATCGAGCCCGAGCTTCGGTCGTTCCGCACGATCTCTCCCGCTGCGAGCGAGCGCGCGGTATCGTCGAACCCCTCCGGTTCCACCGGGCGCGCCCGCAGCCCCGGCGCCTTCGCCTCGAGAGCGAGCGCGATCCCGGAGGTCAGTCCGCCGCCGCCGCAGCACACGAGGACGTCGGCGTCGGCGACCCCCGCCTCGGCCGCCTGCGCGGCGATCTCCAGCCCGACGGTGCCCTGGCCCGCGATGACCTGTGGCTCGTCGAACGGCTTGATCAGCGTGAGCCCGCGCTCCCGTGACAGACGCGCACCGATTTCGTCCCGATCCTCACCGCCTACGCGATCGTAGAGCACGACCTCCGCCCCGAGCGCGCGGGTGTTCTCGATCTTCAGGCGCGGCGCGTCCCGGGGCATGACGATCACCGCCGGCACCCCGTATTCGGCTGCGGCGCGTGCCACGCCCTGTGCGTGGTTGCCCGAGGAAAAGGCGATCACGCCGCGCTTGCGGACGTCGGGGTCCAGTGCGGAGACGGCGGAGCGGCCGCCGCGATACTTGAATGACCCGGTGTGCTGAAGGCATTCCGGTTTCACCAGTACCCGCCGCCCGGCGATCTCGTCGAGAAACGGCGAGGACAGCAGCGGCGTCACCCGCGCATGGCCGCGCAGCCGCTCGGCGGCGGCTTCGATCATGCCGATGTTCAAGAAAGCCGCTCCACCCAGTCGTTGATGACGTCCACCGCTTCGGGCTCGTCGAGGAAGGGCACGTGGCCGCGATCGGCAACCTCGGCATAGAGCATGTCGGGCCGCCGCCGGCGCATCTCCGCGGCCGTCCCGGCCGACAGGAGATCGGAATTCGCCCCGCGGATCAGCGCGAGTGGCAGACCCTCGAGCGCCTCGAACAAGGGCCAGAGGTCCGGCACGGGCGCCTCGGAGGCCGCGAGAAAGGCGTCCCGGAGCTTGGGGTCATAGTTGATCCTGAGCCCCTCGGGCCCTTCGACGTAGTGCTTGCGCACCTCCTCGGCCCAGCGGCCTTCGGGGACGTTCGCGAAGCCCGCCATGATCGTCGCGCGTCCCGCGGCGGCCTCGGCCAGCGTCTTCTCCACCGGGTTCCGCCCGATAAAGTCGCCGATCGCCGAGAGGCCGGGCACGTCGAGTTCCGGTCCGATGTCGTTCAGGCACACGCCGCTCAGCCGGTGTTTCGCCTCCGCCGCCAGCAGCATCGCGATGAGCCCGCCGCGCGACGTGCCGAGGATCGCCGTGCGCGCGATCCCGAGGTGGTCGAGCAGGTCCAGCGCGTCGCGCGCCTCGACGGGGATCTGATAGGTCGCGGGGTCCGCCCAGTCCGACCGGCCGCGTCCGCGATAGTCCATCCGGATCAGCCGGACGCCGGCGAGGTGCGGCGCGACGTAATCGAAATCCGTCCCGTTCCGGGTGAGGCCCGGGAGGCAGAGCACCGGCTTTCCGTCGCGCGGCCCCTCATCGGTATAGTGGAGGCGCACTCCGTCGGACGTCGTGACATCCGCCATCAGAGCCTCGCCGCGAGCTCGGCGATGCCCGCAAGGTCGGGCAGCGTGTGGTGCGGCCGCGCCGGCAGCCGGTCCATCGGCTCGCCCATCCGGTTCACCCAGGCGGTCTTGAAGCCGTAGCCCGCCCCCGCCGCCGCGTCCCAGCCGTTGGCCGAAACGAAGAGCACCTCGTCCGGAGACACCTTCAGACGCCGCCCGACGAGGTCGTAGACCCGCGCGTCGGGCTTGAAGACGCCGACCTCCTCGACCGACAGCACGGCGTCGAGCATGCCGCCGATCCCGGCCGAGGTCACGGCGGCGTCCAGCATCTCGGGCGACCCGTTCGACAGGATCGCCGTCGTCCGTCCGGCCGCGTTCAGCGTGCCCAGCATCTGCGGCACCTCCGGATAGGCCGACAGCTCCCAGTAGAGGGCGAGAAGCCGCTCCCGCAGTTCGGGGTCGTCCAGGCCCGACGCCTCCATCGCCCAATCGAGCCCGTCCCGCGTGACGGCCCAGAAATCGGTATGCGCGTCCATCGCGGCGCGCAGCCAGGTGTATTGCAACTGCTTCGTGCGCCAGTCCGCCGCGAGCGTCTGCCAGACCCGCGCGAGCGCGTCACGGCCGGGCTCCTCGGCGGCCAGTCGCGCTGCCGCTCCGACGTCGAAGAGCGTTCCGTAGGCGTCGAAGACGCATGTTTTGATGGGCATGTGCCGTCTCCCTTGCACCGGGACGATGGCACAGGCGCCCAGGGGAGGGAAGGGCGCTCAGCGCGGAACAAAGCGCGGTTCGCGGGGTTTACATGCCGGTCGTCAGTTGACACGTTGCCTCAATCACCGGGCACCCGCCGAGGCTGGCGGCCCCAGAAAGCCATATCTCAAGGGAAACGAGAGCATGAGCGACGTCAAGACGGGTGATACCGTCCGTATTCATTACACCGGCACGCTGGAAGACGGTTCGACCTTCGACAGTTCCGATGGCCGCGAGCCTCTGGAATTCACCGTTGGTGCCGGACAGATCATCCCGGGGCTCGACAATGCCATCCCCGGCATGACGGTGGGCGACAAGAAGGTCGTCGAGGTGCCCGCGGATGAAGCCTACGGGACCCACAATCCCGAGGGGGTGCAGTCGGTGCCGCGCGAGCAGGTTCCCGAGCACATCCCGCTCGATCCCGGAACGCAGCTTCAGGTGCAGACGGGCGACGGGCGCACGTTGCCCGTGACCGTGACCGACGTGTCGGAGGAAGCGGTGACGCTGGACGCGAACCATCCGCTCGCCGGCAAGGATCTGACTTTCGAGGTCGAACTGGTCGAGATCGTCTGATCTCTCAGAGGTAGGCGCCGAGAAGCAACGCCCCGCCCATCAAATGGGCGGCGGTCGTGAAAAGATACGCGCCGAGGGCCAGGGACGCCTGTCCGGCCGTCATCCGCTGTCTGCCGCGGCTGACCTTCTCGGCCGCCCTGATCGTCAGGGTGCCGAGCAGCGCGGCAAGGAAAAGCAGGACCGATTCCAGCACCAGCGCCGCAGCCGCGAAGGCCGCGCTCATCGCCAACGTCAGGCCCGTCGCGAGACGGTGATCGAAGGCTTGCGTGACCGCACGCACGCAGCGACCTCCGTCAAGCGGCCAGAGCGGCAGAAGATTGAGGAAGTTCAGTGCCGCCGTCGTCGCCGCGAAGATCCAGAGGAACTTCGAGATCGGATAGGACAATGGCAGGAAGACCTCGGAAAGCGAGAAGGCGAGCACCATCGGCGCGAGCGACAGGGCGGGTCCGGCGAGTGAGATGAAGAAGTCCTCCGCCTCCGACGCCGGCGGCTCGTCGGAAATGTCGTAGCCGCCGAGAAGCGGCACCAGCCGGAACCGGGCATCCTGGTGTCCCGTCGCGCGGAAGGCCGCGACGTGGCCCAGTTCGTGGATCATCACCGCGAAAATCAGGGCGACCCCGTAGAGCGGACCGAAGTACCATGCCGCGATCACGACGGTGACGGCGCCGAGGCCCATGCCCTGGGCGTCGGGACCCACCACGCGCATCCCCTGCGCCGTGGCGAAGCCACCCCTGAGCGCGTAGAGCGTCGCGGTCAGCAACAGGAGCGCACATGCGAATGTGAAGAGCATAAAACCCAAATCCCGACCCCTTTGTTTCCAGATTATCAACGCAATGGGGCTGGAATCGGGCAGGCGCGAGGCATTCTTCGGGGGAAATGCCGCCGCTCAGGCGACCTCGGCGTCCGGGACGATCACATCGGACAGGAGCCGGTTCAGGTCGCCCACGTGGCCGTCCGACCGGGCCGGGCGGTTGGGGTCCGACGTCACCACGACCGTCAGCTCCAGCGATGGCACGATGTAGATCATCTGCCCGCCGTAGCCGCGCGCATAGGCGACGTCGTGGCCGCCGGCGCGGGCGAGGAACCATCCGTATCCATAGTCGTGCCCCGAAAAGAACGACCGGGTGCGCGATATGAGCGACGCCGCGACCCAATCCTCCGAGAGAACCCGCCTTGCGTCGAACATGCCGTCGCGGCGGTAGACCTCGCCGAACCGGAAGAGGGCCAGCGGAGACAGCGCCATCTCGTTGCCGCCCATGTAGCGGCCCTGCGGATCACGCGTCCAGGGCGGGATCTGCACGTCGAGCGGAGCGCCGAGGCCATCGCGTGCGAGCTCGAGAAGCGACCGGCCCGTCACCTCGGACAGAACCGCGCCGAGGACGTGGTAGCTGCCGGTGGAATAGAGCATGCCGCCCCCCGGCTCGCCGACCATCGGCCGCGACAACGCATCGGCGACCCAGTTCCGGCTCGAGACCCAGCTGCCGTAGTTGCCGCCGGAAGTCCGTTCCAGTCCCGCCTGCATGGTGAGAAGATCGGCGATGGTGATGTCGCGCACCCGCGGGTCGGCGTCGCGCGGGATCAGACCGGGCGCGATCTCCGCCAGCGTCGCGTCCGTGCCCGGAAGGTCGCCCGCGTCGATGGCGATGCCGGTGAGCGCGGCGACGATCGTCTTTGAAACGGATTTGACGTTCACGGGGCGGTCGAGGGCGGGACCGCGGACCGCCTCGGCGGCCGCCACCTCGCCCTTCACCCCGATCACGAGGCTGTTAAGCTGGTCGAGCGTGCGCGCGCGGTCGAAGGCTGCGGAAAAACGGGCCTCGTCCGCCCGTCCTTGGGGGGGAGGGATAACAAGGGCGGCGAGGCCCGCCAGCGTCGAACGTCGGGTTATCGACATCCAAAAGATGTAGTCGGCCCCGGTCCTGCGCCAGACCCGGTCGCGCCCTTGTGAACGTCTCAGAGGTGCTCGATCCGCGGCATGCCCATGACGTGATAGCCGCCGTCGACGAGGATGATCTGGCCCGTCGTGCAGCTGCTCTGATCCGAGGCGAGGTAGACGGCGGTCCCGCCGATCGCTTCCAGCGTGGCGTTCGCCTGAAGCGGCGCGTTCATCTCGGCGTGCTTGTAGGTCCGCCGCGCCCCGCCGATCGCCGCCCCCGCCAGCGTTTTCATCGGCCCGGGGCTGATGGCGTTGACCCGGATGCCCTCGGGGCCGAGATCGCTCGCGAGGTAGCGCACCGCCGTCTCGAGCCCCGCCTTTGCCATCCCCATGACGTTGTAGCAGGGCATCACCTTCTGCGATCCCTCGAAGGTCAGCGTCATGAGCGAGCCGCCTTCGGGCATCAGCATCGACGCGCGCCGAGCGACGTCGATGAAGGACCAGCACGAGACCAGCATGGACTTGGTGAAGTTGTCCCGGCTGGTGTCCCGGAACCGGAAATCGGTGGCGAGCTCCGCCTTGTCCGCGAAGGCGATGGCGTGGACCACGAAGTCGAGGCTGTCCCAGGCCCGTGCGATGGCGGCGAAGCCGGCGTCCATCGCGGCCTCGTCGGTCACGTCGAGATCGACGAGGATCTCCGAGCCCACGCTCGCGGCGAGAGGCTCCACCCGACGGCCGAAGGCGTCTCCCTGATAGCTGAAGGCAAGCTCCGCCCCCTCTGCATGGAGCGCCTGCGCGATGCCCCACGCGATCGACCGTTCGTTCGCGACGCCCATGACGAGCCCGCGCTTTCCCTCCATGATGCCTGCCATTCGCGTGTTCCTACCCGTGATGCCTGCTCAGCACGAGCGTGGCGTTCGTCCCCCCGAAGCCGAAGCTGTTCGACAGCGCCGTATCGATCTCCGCCTCACGGGTCTGCGTGACGATCTCTTCGGGCCGGAGCGCCGCGTCAAGCTCGGTGACGTTGATCGAGGGGGCGATGAAGCCGCCCTGCATCATCAGGATGGAATAGATCGCCTCCTGGACGCCCGTGGCGCCGAGGCTGTGGCCGGTCATCGATTTCGTGGCGGAGACGGGCGGGTGGTCCTCTCCGAAGACGCGGCGGATCGCCTCGATCTCGGTTACGTCGCCCACCGGTGTCGAGGTGCCGTGCGAGTTGATGTAGTCGACCTTGCGGTCGCCGAGCGTCGAGATCGCGATACGCATCGACCGCTCGCCGCCCTCGCCCGAGGGGGCGACCATGTCGTAGCCGTCGGACGTCGCGCCGTAGCCCGTGACCTCGGCATAGATCTTCGCCCCCCGCGCCTTGGCGTGCTCGAACTCCTCGAGCACGACCATCCCGCCGCCGCCGGCGATGACGAAGCCGTCGCGCGTCGCGTCATAGGCGCGGGCGGCGGTCGCGGGGGCGTCGTTGTACTTCGAACTCATCGCGCCCATCGCGTCGAACAGGCACGACAGCGTCCAGTCGACCTCCTCGCCGCCGCCGGCGAAGACGATGTCCTGCTTGCCGAACTGGATCTGCTCCACGCCCGCTCCGATGCAATGCGCCGAGGTCGAGCAGGCCGAGGAGATCGAGTAGTTCACGCCCTTGATGCTGAACGGCGTGGCGAGACAGGCCGAGACCGTCGAGGACATGCAGCGCGTGACCATGAACGGCCCCATCCGCTTCGGCGCGCCCTTCTCGATGACGGTGTTGTGCGCGGCGAAGAAGTTCGACGTCGACGGGCCGCCCGACCCGGCGATGAGGCCGGTGCGCTCGTTCGAGACGGCCGACGCTTCGAGCCCGGCGTCCGCGATCGCCTGCTGCATCGAAATGAACGCATAGGAGGCCGTCGGCCCCTGGAAGCGCAGGTCGCGCTTCTCGATGTGGTCGGCGAGGTCGATGTCCGGAACGCCAGCCACCTGGCTGCGGAAGCCATGCTCGGCGTAGTCGGGCTGGAAGGTGATGCCCGAGCGGCCCGCGCGAAGCGAGGCCTCGACCTCGCGCGCGTCGTTGCCGATGGACGACACGATCCCCAGTCCGGTTATGACGACACGGCGCATGGGCGCCTCCCTGTGTTCCCGTGGTCCGGCCTATCTAGAACAGGGGGGCGCGGCGGGGCAAGCGGTTAGCCGCAGATGGATGCGGGCCTCGGTGCCGCCCGGTCTCGGCACCCGGCGGGCCCTTGGCGGTTGCGGCGGCGCGGCGACGGTCGGCATCATGCGCGAAGCGTAGACGATGCAAGGCCACGACCCGAAACAGACGGTCCTTTGCGCCACGCGGTTCCTGGTTTCGGCGATCGCAGGAGCCAAGGCTTGCCAAGCTTGCTCTCAGGGCATTTCATCGCACCGAATGATGGATGGTCGAGGGCGCGACAGTATGGCCGACAGACAAAAGATGGATTTTTGGGATTGGATCACGGGAGCGGCGTTCCTGGCGATGGGCGTGTATCTCGGTTTGGCCTTGAGCGTGCTGATCGAACTCGAAGGCGCCGCATTCTGGTTCACGGTCGTCTTCGTCGTGATTCCCTTCGGGTTCGTGTTCCTCCTCGTCTTCTACATGCATGACGTTGTGGATCGTGTCCTCAACGGGACGATCATACCTGCCTCCGTGAAGCGGTGGAGGAAACGCAAACCCGTCCCACTGCTCCTTAGCCTGCCGGCTGGTGTCGTGATCGGCGTCGTCGGGGCGCAGTTCGGACTGACCGAAGTCCTTCTTTGAGCTATCCGGTCGGCCGACCGGCGGACGAGGCATTCCCATCGGCCCCCCGTGTCTGCACAGACGTCGACCGTTGGCAACGTCTTCGTACCGGGCAAGCGCCGTCAGCTCTCGGAGAGAGCGACCTTCATGTCCTTGACCAGATAGATGGTTTCCCCGTCGGCCTCGACGCGTCCGTCCGCGACCCCCATCGTCAGCCTGCGCGTCTGCACCGCCTTAGTGAAATCCACATAATATGTCAGCATCTTGCGGTCGGGCCTGACCATCCCCGTCAGCTTAACCTCACCCACGCCAAGCGCGTAGCCGCGTCCCTGCCAGCCGCGCCAGCCCAGGTTGAAGCCTGTCAACTGCCAGAGCCCGTCAAGTCCTAGGCAGCCGGGCATGATCGGGTTCCCGGGGAAGTGGCATTCGAAAAACCACAGGTCGGGATGGATGTCGAATTCCGCGACGACATGGCCCTTGCCATGCGCGCCGCCGTCCTCGGAGATGTCGGTGATCCGGTCCATCATCAGCATCGGCGGCAGCGGAAGCTGCGCGTTGCCATGCCCGAAAAGCTCGCCCCGCGCACAGCGCAGAAGGTCGTCCTTGTCGAAGCTCTTCGGGTAATCCGCCATGCGGCCCTGCCCTTCGTGTGATTGATCCTGCCCGAACCGGCTCACCTGTATCACCCGTTTTGGACTGCGTGCAAGTCTGCGGGGCGGGGCGATCAGGACCGGTCCTCCCCTGATTTTCAATTGAAATCGTGGTGTCGCGCGCTCTATATACTAAGCGAAGAGGATTTGCGGAGTTCCGATGTCGCCCGAAGCCGTCGAACGCGGAAAGAAATGGCTGGCCGGCGCCGGTCTGCGCCCGACGCGGCAGCGCGTGTCGCTCGCCGTGCTTCTCGTCGGAGACGGTCACAACCGTCATGTCACCGCTGAGAGCCTGTTCCACGACAGCTGCGCGACGGGAAAGAAAGTCTCCCTCGCGACGGTCTACAACACGCTCCGCGCGTTTTGCGACGCGGGGCTCATGCAGGAGGTGACCGTCGACGGGACGAAGAGCTATTTCGACACCCGCATGGACGACCACCCGCATTTTTACTGGGAAGACAGCGCGACGCTGACCGACGCGCCCTCCGAGCAGCTCGACATCGTGAAGCTTCCCGAGGCGCCGGAAGGGACCGAGATCTCGAAGGTCGATGTCGTTATCCGGCTCCGTCGCGCCTGAAATTCCGTGCCGCTTTTCCGCGTGGCGCCCGTCCGATGTAACCATTTTGAAGAAGCGTCCAGAATGACATTTCGCTTGCCGTCACGGCCATTTGCCGCCCCGCTGATCCTTCTCATCGCCATGTCCGGCCTCGCGATGGCCCAGACCGCCGGCGAAGAGCCCCTCGTCGGCGCCCACGGGCTCGGGCTGCCGGCGACGTTCACCGGCACGCTGCCCTGCGCCGACTGCGACGGGATCGCGCACCATCTCGATCTCTTCGCCGATCAGACCTGGCAGATGCGGCGCGAGTGGCTCGGCGGGTCCGAGCCGCTCGTCGAGGACGGTATCGGCGCCTGGCATGCCGATCCATCGCGCAGCGCCATCGTGCTCGACGGTGCGCGCGCCGCGCCGATGTTATGGGAGGTGAAGGGCAACGACCGTGTCCGGCTCATGGATCTAGAGGGGCAACCGATCGAGTCGGATCTGCCCTACGAGCTTTCGGCCGGGCCGCTCGACGAGACCGATCTGTCGCTTCCGCTCGGTGGAATGGTGACCTATCTGGCGGACGCCGCGATCTTCGAGCACTGCGTCACGGGCCGGACCTATCCGGTCGCGATCGAGGACGCCTGGATCGACGTGGAACGGGCCTATCTCGAGGCTGTCGACGGCGGCACGCCGCTTTACGCGACCTTCGAGGGCAGCATCGCCCTGCGTCCCGCGATGGAAGGTCCCGACCGGCGTACGGTAACGGTCGACCGGTTCGTCGGCGTGTTCCCCGGCAGGACCTGCGAGAGCGCGCGCGCCGCCGCCGACTTCGCGAACACGTTCTGGCGGATCGCGACGCTGGGCGGCGCACCGGTCGGCGCGCTCGACGGCCGCCGTGAGCCCTTTCTTCTTTTCCACGCCGATGGCGCGATGAACGCGACGGTCGGCTGCAACATGATGCGCGGCCGCTACGAGCGGGACGGGGAGGGGCTCACGTTCGGCCCCGCCGCCTCGACGATGATGGCCTGCCCGCCGCCGCTGGACGCAGCCGAGCGCGCGCTGCGCTCCGCTCTGGAGAGCACCGCGGGCTTCATCCTCGCCGCCGACACGCTCGCGCTTCTGGATGAAGAGGGCGGGACCATCGCCACGTTCGCCGGCGCCTACCTGCCGTGAAGGCGCCGCTTCAGAACCACTGACCGGTTTCCATCAGACCCAGATCGAGAAGCTGCCGCGACGACCAGTCGAAGCGGACCGAACTGGGCCAGAGAAATGTCTGCACGTCGAACCGGCTCGCGGCGTTGGTGCGGAGTGCCTTGGCGGCGCGGAACGAACAGATCGCGGCGGTCAGGTTGTGGTGCCAGGCGCAGGCATAGGTGTTGTATTCCTCATCGGTCAGTGTGTGGTTCGCGCGAAGCCTCAGCCCGGGCTTGGCGCGAAACAATCCGATCCGGTCGATCTTGCGCCGGTCTTCGGGGATATGCTCCTCGAAGCGCCAGCGCAGACCTCCGAAGAAGTCGAGCTGACGTTCGGCCGGACCGTCCCGCCCGCTGCGCGCGAGGGCATAGTAGCCGGCCCGGTCGAGATGCGCGTCCCCGATGGAGACGCCGTTTTCACGCGCGCGAAGATCGGCGGCATAGAGATCGACCACATAGGTCAGCATCGCATCGCGCCGCTCCTCGGCGTGGAAGGTCAGCATCTCGCCCACGGTCCGCGTCTCGCAGAACGGGTAGAACAGGAACTCGGCGTTGTAGCAGTAGTAGAGCCATGCGCCGGGGCAGGCCTCGATGACCCGGTTGACGGCCGTCTCCGTCGCGGCGTCCTGCCCCATGTCCCACGGGACGTAGTGCACGTCACCGGCGATCTCCGCGGGGAGCTGGAACGCCTCCGGTCCGAAGACGACGAACGTGCGGAAGCCGATGTCGCGGTGGTGGCGGATCGTCTCCTCCACGAGCACGGCGTCCTCGATGAAGATCAGCGCGACCGGCCCGGCGACAGGCGTCTGCCGCGCCGCATTCGCGAAGTCGTCGAGAGTTGAATGCCGCATTCCGCTGCTCCTTGTCCGGCCAGCCTGCCGGACGCGCCCCGACATTTGTTGAACGCCCGCGCCTTGGCAACCGTTGCCGGAGCCGCGTGTGGCGTGTATTGAGCCGGTTCGATCGGAGGACGCGCGACATGGGCGAGCAGAAGAAGCTCTTCATCAGGACCTACGGCTGTCAGATGAACGTCTACGACAGCGAGCGGATGGCCGAGGCGCTGGGCGGGCAGGGCTATGTCCAGACCGACACGCCCGATGACGCCGACATGATCCTGCTGAATACCTGCCACATCCGCGAGAAGGCCGCGGAGAAGGTCTATTCCGAGCTTGGCCGTTTCAAGCCGCTGAAGGCCGCGAAGCCGGACTTGAAGATCGGCGTGGCCGGCTGCGTCGCGCAGGCCGAGGGTGCCGAGATCATGCGCCGCCAGCCGATGGTCGATCTCGTGGTCGGCCCGCAGAGCTACCACCGCCTGCCCGACCTCGAGGCGAAGGCGCGGGCCGGGGAAAAGGCGCTCGACACCGAGTTCCCCGAAGAGGACAAGTTCGAGAAGCTGAAGGGCCGCCCCAAGGCGCCACGGGGCCCCACGGCCTTTCTCACCGTGCAGGAAGGCTGCGACAAGTTCTGCTCGTTCTGCGTCGTGCCCTACACGCGCGGGGCGGAGGTGAGCCGCCCGGTCGCGCAGGTCATGGCCGAGGCGCGCGACCTCGTCGAGCGCGGCGTGCGCGAGATCACCCTTCTGGGCCAGAACGTGAACGCCTACCATGGCGACGGCGGGAGCGGCGACTGGTCGCTCGCGCGCCTGATCCGGGCGCTGGCCGAGGTCGACGGGCTGGAGCGCATCCGCTTCACCACCTCGCACCCCAACGACATGGACGACGAGCTGATCGCGGCGCACGGGGACTGCGCGAAGCTCATGCCCTACCTGCATCTTCCCGTTCAGTCGGGCAGCGACCGCATCCTCAAGGCGATGAACCGCAAGCACACGGCCGAAAGCTATGTCCGCCTGATAGACCGCATTCGCGCGGCCCGGTCGGACCTCCTGCTCTCGGGCGACTTCATCGTGGGCTTCCCCGGCGAGACCGAGGAGGATTTCCGGGCGACGCTCGATCTCGTCGAGGAGGTCGGTTATGGCCAGTCCTATTCCTTCAAGTACTCGACACGCCCCGGCACGCCGGCTGCCGAGCGCGACCAGGTGCCCGAGGACGTGAAGTCCGAACGTCTCCAGCGGCTCCAGGCGCTGCTCGACCGCCAGCAGAAGGCCGCGCAGGCCGCGATGGTGGGCCGCGAGGTCGGCGTTCTCTTCGAGAAGCCCGGCCGGATGCCGGGCCAGATGGTCGGCAAGTCCGACCATCTTCATGCCGTGCACGTCACCGCCGATGTCGCCGTCGGCCAATTGCGCTGCGTTCGCCTCATTGGCGAGAACAGTCACTCGCTGGCCGGTGAAATCGTGACGTAACGGGCGCTCTGCCTCTTTTATTGTCCGCAGATTTCCCTTTTCCGCCAAACTTCCGCTGCACCCGCCGTGCTTAACGATGGGTGAACGCCGCGCAGGACGTGCAGCGAGCAGGAAGACTTGAAAAGGTAACAGGATGTTTGGTTTGGGACGAGTGAAGCGGGCGGGCAGCGCGGGGCGGCTCAAGGGATCGGTTGCGGCCTTCGGGCGTGACGAATCCGGCGCCGCGACGGTCGATTACATCGTGATCACGGGAATGGGGGTTGCGGTCTCGGCGGTGCTCCTCCTCAACATCTCGAGCGGCAGCTCCAACGCCGCGATGGAGATGAGCGCGCAGATCGACAAGGGCGCAGACACCCAACTGAGCATCCCGGACGTGCCCACGTCGGGCTCCAGCCATGGCGGCGGCTATGCTGGCGGTTCCTGGGGCGGCGACGGTTACGACGGCTACGATCCGGGTTCGAGCGGCGGCGGATATTCCGAGGCGTCGGGAAGTACCAGTACATCCGGCGGCGGGACGCCGGCTTCGGGCAAGAGTGCGTCGGAGGGCGGCTCTTCCGCCGATGCGTCCACGGCTTCGGGCGAGGAAACCGGCTCCGGGAACACGGTGGATGCCGGCGGCGACAGTGGCTCCGCTGATGCCAATGACGCGGGCGGCGCCGGCGGGCAGGGCGACAACGGTACGGCCGGCGGCAACGGCAACGCCGGCGGGAGCGGCAAAGGCAATGGCAACGCCGGCGGGAATGGCAAAGCGGGCGGCGGTGGCGACGACGCCGACGAGGATGCCGGCAAGGACGAGACGTCCGGCGTCTGCGGGTCGGGCGGAAACAACGGCAAGGCCGGCGGCGCGTCGTCGACATCCGCCGGCGGTTGCTCGGAGCACGACGACCAGGGCGATGCCGGAGGCGGCGGGACGACCGGCGGTGGCAATCCCGGGAACAACAAGGATGTCGGCAATGCCGGGGAACAGCCCAACGGCAAGGGCGGCTGGGGCGACGGCGACAAGGGCAAGTCGGACGGCGACAAGAAGGACAAGGGCAAGAAGGGCAAAGGCAAGAAGGGCAATGGCAACGGCAAGAAGAGGTGATGCGGTTCATGATCCGGCAGGGCACCGGACCATCGGCGCTTCGCGCGCTCGGACCGGATCATGCGGGACCCGAAGCGCGCCCCGCGGGTTCCCTCGTGATATTTCCGTGACGGCGGGCCTCCGCACTTGCGGCAGCCGTCCATCCTTGGCACGATACGCGCTCAGGGACCTCTCATACGGAGCACTTGTTGGGTATCAGCGCGCTTGACCATCCTCCCACCCCCGAAGACGTCCAAGAGACCCTTCTGGAATTCCCGGACAATCGCCTTCTCATCGATCTTTGCGGCGAATTCGACCGGAACCTCGCCCAGATAGAGCACAAGCTCTCGGTTCAGATCCTGCGCCGCGGAAACCAGCTTTCCCTGATCGGGGAGGCCGGCGACCGAGATCGCGCGGCGGCGGTGCTCGAACACCTCTACGCCCGGCTGGAAGCGGGCCGCGCCATCGACCCGGGCGAGATAGACGGGGCCATCCGCATGGACCGCTCCGGCGAGGGGGGCGGCGCGGAGGGCGGCGATCAGCTCGAGATGTTCCGCGGCGGCAAGGTGGAGATCCGCACGCGTCGGAAGCACGTCGAGCCGCGCACCGATGCGCAGAAAGCCTATGTCCAGGCGCTTTTCGGAAATGAACTCGCCTTCGGGATCGGCCCGGCCGGCACTGGCAAGACCTACCTCGCCGTGGCCGTGGGGGTGTCGATGTTCATCGAGGGCCATGTCGACCGCATCATCCTCTCGCGCCCCGCCGTCGAAGCGGGCGAGCGTCTGGGCTTCCTGCCCGGCGACATGAAGGAAAAGGTCGACCCCTACATGCAGCCGCTCTACGACGCGCTGAACGACTTCCTGCCGGGAAAGCAGACGGCGAAGCTGATCGAGGAAAAGCGAATCGAGATCGCGCCTCTGGCGTTCATGCGGGGCCGGACGCTCGCCAATGCCTTCGTGGTGCTCGACGAGGCGCAGAACGCGACCACGATGCAGATGAAGATGTTCCTCACCCGGCTGGGCGAGGGCAGCCGCATGGTGATCACCGGCGACCGGAGCCAGGTGGACCTGCCGCGTGGCGTATCGTCGGGCCTCGCCGACGCGGAACGGCTGCTGAAAGGCGTCGGCGGGATCAGCTTCAACTACTTCACCTCCAGGGACGTGGTGCGGCATCCGCTCGTGGCGAAGATCATCGAGGCCTATGACGCCGACGCGCCTCCGGCGTGAGGTGCGGCGCGGCGAAGGGGGGGGCTGTCTGCCCCCCTCTTGGCCTGCGGCCAATTCACCCCCGAGGATGTTTCCCGACAGATGGAAGCGAGGATGCCGGTGAGCGTTGAGGCCGTGATCGAGGACGACCGCTGGGCGGATGCGGGACTGGAGCCTCTCGCCGACCGCGCAGCGGGCGCGGCGCTCGCCCATCTCGGGCTCGATCCCGCGCGCTGGGAGATCGCGCTTCTGGCCTGCGACGACGCGCGCATCGCCGCGCTGAACGCGGAGTTCCGGGGCAAGCCGCAGCCCACGAACGTCCTTTCCTGGCCGTCGGGGGAGCGTGGCGCGGAGGTGCCCGGCGCGGCGCCGGTGCCGCCGGACCCGGCCGAGGGGCCGGAGCTCGGCGATCTGGCCATCGCCTGGGAGACCTGCGCGCGCGAAGCCGCCGAGGCGGGGCGCCCCTTCGCGGATCATGTCGCACATCTCGTCGTTCACGGGACGTTGCATCTGTTGGGTTATGACCACATGTGCGACGAAGACGCCGATCTCATGGAACGGATCGAGGTCGAGATACTTGCCACGATGGGCATACCGGACCCATATAGAGCCTTGGGAGCCCCCCGGTAGGCTCCGGCATTTGGAAAGGACAGATGGGCGACGCACAGGACGGCTCTTCTACCGCGGCGCAGGGCGCGCGGCACGGGGAGGGCGACGAGACGGTGTCGGGATCGGGCTCGGACACCGGTTTCTTTCAGCGAATTTTCAACGTTTTCGGATCGGGGGAGAGCGACGGCGCCGCCGATGACGGGGCGCGGCGCCCTGTGGCCGCGAACGGGTCGGCGCGGCCTCTGCTGGGACTCGGCAACCTGCGCCGGATGCGGGTCGAGGACGTCATGCTGCCCAAGGCGGAGATCGTGGCGGTTCCCGTCGACCTCACCAAGACCGCGCTGGTGGAGGTGTTCCGCGAAAGCGGGATGACCCGGCTGCCGGTCTACGACCAGACGCTCGACACGCCGCTCGGGCTCGTGCATCTGAAGGATTTCGCGCTCCAGCACGGCTTCAACGGCACCGGCGAGCGCTACAATCTCAAGAATATGCTGCGCCCGCTCCTGTTCGCGCCGCCGTCGATGCCGCTCGGCGTGCTTCTGCAGAAGATGCAGTCGGACCGGATGCACATGGCGCTCGTCATCGACGAATACGGCGGCGTCGACGGGCTCGTCACGATCGAGGACCTGATCGAACAGGTCCTGGGCGAGATCGAGGACGAGCACGACACCGCCGACGCGCTGCCCTGGACCAGGGAAAAGCCCGGCTGCTACCTCGCCCTCGCCCGGACGCCGCTCGACGAGTTCGAGGACGAGATCGGCCAGAAGCTCGTCGACGCCGAGGACGAGGAGGAGATCGACACGCTCGGCGGTCTCGTCTTCATGCTGGCGGGCCGGGTGCCGGCGCGCGGCGAGGTGATCCATCACCCCGACGGGCCCGACTTCGAGGTCGTCGACGCAGACCCCCGGCGGATCAAGCGGCTGCGCGTGCGCCTCGCCGGGGCGCGGAATGCATGAGGCGGGACCGCCGACCCGCCGCCTGACCGACCGGCTTTCCGACTATCGACCGCGGAGCCGCGCGGCGCTGGCCCTCGCGGCGGGCGCTCTCGCGGCACTCGGGCAGGCGCCGCTCGGCCTCTGGCCGGCGGGCCTTGCGGGGCTTCTGGGCGGACTGCTCCTGTTTCTCGCGACCCGGACATGGCGCACGGCCTTCGCCACCGGCTGGGCCTTCGGGACCGGCTATTTCACGCTCGCGCTGTTCTGGATCGTCGAGCCGTTCCTCGTCGACGTCGCGCGTCACGGCTGGATGGCGCCCTTCGCGCTGCTGTTCCTGTCGGGCGGCCTCGCGCTCTTCTGGGGCGCGGCCTTCGCGGTGGCGCGGATCGCGGGCGGCGCGCTCGCCTGGGCGGCGGCGCTGGGCCTGGCCGAGCTTGCCCGGGGCTACGTTCTCACCGGGTTTCCCTGGGCGCTCGTCGGCTACATCTGGACTGACAGCGGCGCGCTCCAGTGGGCGGCGGTCGCGGGACCCTACGGGCTCACCTTCGCGACGCTTCTCCTCGTGGCGCTGAGCTGGGCTCTGGCCGAGCGCTTCGGTCATCTCGTCTGGGTCGCGGCGCTTCCCGTCGCGGCCGCAGGCCTCGTCCTCGGCGGCGCGGCGCTCCGGCCGCCGCCGGACGATCTCTCGGACCGGCCGGTCGTCCGGCTCGTCCAGCCGAACGCGCCGCAGCACGAGAAATGGGATCCCGACAAGGTGATCGGCTTCTACCAGCGTCAGCTCGCCTACAGCGCGGCCCCCGCGACGCCCGCGCCGGACCTCGTCATCTGGCCCGAGACGGCGATTCCCTGGAGGCTCGAGGGCGCGGCCCCGGCGCTCGGGCAGATCGCCGAGACCTCCGTCGCGCCGGTGATCCTCGGCCTGAATCGGAGCGAGGACGTCCGGTTCTTCAACTCGCTCATCGTCGTGGGCGAAGGCGGCGGTGTCAGCCACCTCTACGACAAGCATCACCTTGTCCCCTTCGGGGAGTTCATTCCCTTCGGCGGCCTGACGCGCTGGCTCGGCATCCGGAGCTTCGCGGCGCGCGACGGCTACGGCTACAGCGCGGGCGCCGGAGCCCGCGTGCTCGACCTCGGCCCCCTCGGCGCGGCGCTGCCGCTCATCTGCTACGAGGCGATCTTCCCGCAGGACGTGCGCGCCGCGCCCTCGCGGCCCGACTGGCTTCTCCAGATCACCAATGACGCGTGGTTCGGCAGGATCAGCGGTCCCTACCAGCATCTTGCCCAGGCGCGGGTCAGGGCGGTGGAGCAGGGGCTGCCGATGGTGCGGGTGGCGAATACCGGCGTCTCGGCGGTGATCGACGCGGGCGGGCGCGTTCTCGCCTCGATTCCGCTCGGCGAGGCGGGCTGGCTCGACACCCCGCTCCCGCCGGCGCACGCGCCGACGCTTTATGCACGAACCGGCGACTGGCCTGTCTTTGTCCTGATGCTGGCGACGCTCGCGGGCCTCGCGGCGGGGAGAAAACTTTCGCATTGACGGCCGTTTGGCCTCCGCCTATCGAGCGGCATTCGACCGTCACAACGGCTTCCTGGCGTGGCGGCGTAACACCAATGGAGCGCTTTTCATGTCCCGCAAGAACTATACGTTCACCTCGGAATCGGTGTCCGAGGGACACCCAGACAAGGTCTGCGACCGGATTTCCGACGCCATCCTCGACGCCTTTCTGCAAGAGGAGCCCGAGGCCCGCGTCGCCTGCGAGACCTTCGCCACGACGAACCGCGTGGTCATCGGCGGGGAAGTCGGCCTCTCCTCTCCCGAGCGACTGAGCGACTTCATGGGCCGGGTCGAGGGCATCGCGCGGGACTGCATCCGGGACATCGGCTACGAGCAGGACAAGTTCCACCATGCCACCTGCGAGGTGACGAACCTGCTCCACCGCCAGTCCGCTCACATCGCGCAGGGCGTCGACGCGAAGGATAACAAGGACGAGGGCGCGGGCGATCAGGGCATCATGTTCGGCTACGCCTGCAACGAGACGCCCGAGCTCATGCCGGCGCCGATCCACTACGCCCACGCCGTGCTCCGCCGTCTCGCCGAGGCGCGGAAATCGGGGCGCGAGCCGACGCTCGGACCCGATGCGAAGAGCCAGCTCTCGATCCGCTACGAGGACGGCAAGCCGGTCGAGATCCTCCAGATCGTGCTTTCCACCCAGCACGCCCACGACCACCAGACCTCCGACGACATCCGCGCGATCGTGGAGCCCTACATCCGCGAGGTCGTGCCGGGCGAGTGGTTCACCGACAAAACCGAATGGTGGGTCAACCCGACGGGCACCTTCGTGATCGGCGGGCCGGACGGCGACGCGGGCCTGACGGGCCGCAAGATCATCGTCGACACCTACGGTGGCGCCGCGCCGCATGGCGGCGGGGCGTTCTCGGGCAAGGACCCCACGAAGGTCGACCGCTCGGCGGCCTACGCCGCGCG
>Ga0102938_10000653_pt1 | contig 25716 bp, 20 predicted proteins | sample SalPonR2_B_D2_MG_FD_84516 | JGI IMG/M metagenome (GOLD analysis project Ga0102938, IMG submission 84516) | Salt pond soil microbial communities from South San Francisco under conditions of wetland restoration - Salt Pond MetaG R2_B_D2_MG | ecosystem: Environmental > Aquatic > Marine >... | reverse complement strand
CTCGGCGTAGGCAGCCGCATCGCCGTGATCTCGGCGAATCGCCCGGAGGTACTGTCCAACATCGCCGCCATGCAGATCAGCGGCTGCATCGGCACGCCGCTGCATCCACTGGGCTCACTGGATGATCACGCCTACGTGATCGAAGCGGCCGAGATCGATACGCTGGTGTTTGACGCCTCCGTGTTCTCGGAGGTCGCGGCGGCTCTCAAGGAGCGAGTGCCCTCCCTGAAGCATTTCCTGGGCTTCGGTCCCAACGAGATCGGCGATGACTACCTCGCGCTCGCGGCAGGCTTTGAACCACAACCCCTGGTTGCACCCGACGTGCTGCCTTCGGATATTGCCTCGGTGAATTTCACCGGTGGCACCACCGGTAAACCCAAAGGCGTGATGAGCACCTACAGCGTCACATCCTACATGACGCAGGTGCAGATGGCGGAGTGGGAATTCCCCGAGGAACTGCGCATGTTGATCGCCACGCCGCTGTCACATGCCGCCGCGGCGTTCTTCATTCCCGTATTGCAGAAAGGCGGCGCCTTCTACGTGATGCAGGGATTTGGCATCGACGATTTTTTCGACATGGTGAAAACCCACCGCATCACCTGCACCATGCTGGTGCCGGTAATGCTGTATTTCCTGCTGGATTCGCCGCGTGCCACCGATGGCAGCATGGACAGCATGGAGACCATCTTCTACGGCGCATCGCCCATGAACCCCGCGCGGCTCAAAGACGGCATTGAGAAATGGGGGCAGGTGTTCTACCAGTTCTTCGGCCAGTCGGAATGCCCGATGGTCATCGCCAATATGCGCAAGGGGGATCACGACCTGTCGAAACCGGAACGTTTTGCCTCCTGTGGCCGGCCCTCTCCCTGGGTGCATGTGGCACTACTGGACGGCGAAAACAATCCGGTCGCTCGCGGCGAGCCGGGAGAAATCTGCGTGCGCGGGCCGCTGGTCATGCTGGGCTACAAGGACATGCCGGAGCAAACCGCCGAGGCTTTCGCGGGCGGCTGGCTGCACACCGGTGATGTGGGCAAGCTGGACGAGGACGGCTTCCTGTATATTGTCGACCGCACCAAGGACATGATCGTCACCGGTGGCTTCAACGTGTTCCCGCGCGAAGTAGAGGATGCACTCGCGGCGCACGAGGCCGTTGCCCAGTCGGTCGTGATCGGCGTGCCCGATGAGCAGTGGGGCGAGGCGGTCAAGGCAGTCGTCGTGTTGAAGGCAGGTTTCGAAGCAGACGATGCGCAGGTGGCCTCATTGCAGGCCCATGTAAAGGCTGTGAAGGGCTCCGTGCAGACACCCAAATCGGTAGATTTTGTGGAAGCGATCCCGCTGACGCCGGTGGGCAAGCCGGACAAGAAGGCGGTGAAAGCCCAGTACTGGGAGGGCTCTGACCGAGGCGTCGGCTAAGAGCATACGATGACCCTGTTCCCGCGCCGGTTGCGCTTCGCCACACTGCTGTTCGCCACGCTCGCGCTGGCCGCTTGTTCGCCGGTAGAGGACCCGAGCCTGTTCCCGGCGTTCGATCCGGCCACGGCGATTCCGCCGCCGCCCAAACCACCCGGCGGGTTCAGCCCACAGCGCAATGTCTACTGGGGCGACCTGCATATCCACACCGGGTATTCCACCGATGCCTACACCAACGGCGTGCGTGCAATGCCGGACGATGCCTACCGCTTTGCGCAGGGAGGTGAGATCGAGCACGCGGCCGGTTACGGCATTCGCCTTGAGCGGCCGCTGGATTTCGCAGCGGTGACCGATCATTCGGAGTATCTCGGCGTTTTGCGCGCGAGCGACCCCGACCTGCCGCTGAAAACGCGTGACCTGCGCGAACGCCTGCTGGAGGATGGCCGCCTGCTCAACACTGCACTGCTGGCTCGCACCATGCTGGGCTTTGACCTCGACGATGTTGTTGCGCCCGATTGGCAGGACATCAGCCGCAGCGCCTGGCAGGAAATTATTGCCGCCGCCGAGCGCCACAATAACCCCGGCCGTTTCAGCGCATTCATCGGCTACGAGTGGTCGTCCATGCCAGAGGAGAAAAACCTGCACCGCAACGTCATCTACCGCGACGCGAACGTGCCGGAATTGCCCTACAGCTCTATCGATTCAGAAGATCCGCGCGACCTGTGGGCGGCGCTTGAGAAACAGCGCGAGCAAGGCATGCAGGTATTCGCGATTCCACACAACGGCAACGTGAGTGATGGCCGCATGTACGACGCGCTAATGTTCGACGGCCAGCCGATGGACGCCGACTACGCCCGCACACGCATGGCGAACGAGCCGCTCAGCGAGATATTCCAGGTAAAAGGCTCATCGGAAACACATCCGCTACTATCGGACGAGGACAGCTTCGCCGGCTTCGAGATTTACGATACCCAGCTTGCCCACAGCCAGGCGTTTTCCCAGCCAGAGGGCAGCTATGTTCGCGATGCCCTGCGCAGCGGTCTGGAAATGTCACACAGCGAGGGCTTTAACCCCTACCGCTTTGGCGTGATCGGCAGCTCCGATGGCCACAATGCCTCGAGCCCGGTGGAGGAGGACAGCTACCACGGCAAGTTGCCCATCCTCGATGGCAGCGCTGCATTGCGCATGGGGCGCGCCACCTACTGGCCCACGGACAAGATGCCCGGCGGATCGCGCTGGAGCGCCGCGGGCCTCGCTGCAGTCTGGGCCACGGAAAACACCCGCGCCGCCCTGTTCGACGCCATGCGCCGTCGCGAAACCTACGCGACCTCGGGTCCGCGAATCCTGGTGCGCTTCTTCGGCGGCTGGGGCTACACGCAGGCGCTGTTGACAGCGCCTGATCGCGTGGCGCTCGCCGGGGCGTCGGGAGTCCCCATGGGCGGTGAACTGGCGGGTCGGGGTGACACGGCTCCACGTTTCGCCGTGTGGGCACTGCGCGACCCGGCCGGGGCCAACCTCGACCGTATACAGATTATCAAGGGCTGGGTGGACGCCGACGGCCAGTCCCACGAAAAAGTCTTCGACGTCGCCTACTCGGGCACCCGCGAACCCGACGCGGCGGGCAATATCCCGCCGGTGGGCAACAGCGTGGACGCTGCCAGTGCCACTTACGACAACAGCATCGGCGCGGTGGAACTGAGCGCCGTCTGGACAGACCCTGAATTCGTGCCGTCACAGGAGGCTTTCTACTACGCCCGGGTCATCGAGATTCCGACACCGCGCTGGACCACCTACGATGCCGTCAGGCTCGGAATCGCGGCACCCGAACCCACCAGCCTCCAGGAGCGTGCGGTTACCTCGTCCATCTGGTATCGCCCCTGAGGTTGCGCAACGCGCAACCGGGGCGCGCGCGGAGCAGTGCTGTCGGCGGGCACGGCAAACGTTGTACCATGGCGCCATCGCTCCTCAATCGATGGTTCCACTTGCCGTGAATACTCAATCCCCGACATCGCCACATGCCGACGCAGAAGTCTGGCGCGGCCTGAGCTATCCCTGGGGCCGCCACTGGAACCCCGCGCCAGGCGAACCTTTCAAAGTGGCGGATGGCGTCTACTGCGCTCGATTCTCCATGCCCATGTCACTCGATCATATCAACCTGTGGCTGCTGGAAGATGGCGCGGGATGGACGGTGGTGGATACCTGCCTCAACATGTCCAGCGCCCGTGCGACCTGGGAAAAACTGTTCGACGGGTTCATGGCCGGAAAACCGATCACCCGCGTGATCTGTACACACCTGCACCCGGACCATGTCGGCCTCGCGGGCTGGCTGACCGAACGCTTCGATTGCAGGCTCTGGATGTCGCGCGAGGAATTCCTGATGTGCCGCGCCATGACGGCGGACACCGGTCGCGAGGCACCCGATGTGGCGCTGCGCTTTTATCGCGCCGCGGGCTACACCGAGGAGCAGTTGGAATCCTACCGCAGGAAATTCGGCAATTTCGGCCGCGCCATCGCGCCACTGCCCGACAGCTTCCGCCGCCTGGTGGACGGTGAAACCATCACCATCGGCGACCGCTACTGGCAGATTATCGGCGGCAGCGGGCACTCGCCGGAACACGCCGCGCTCTATTGTCCCGCGTTGAAGCTGATGATCTCGGGCGACCAGGTGCTGCCGCGTATCACGCCCAACGTCAGCGTGTTCCCCACCGAGCCCGAGGGCAATCCACTGGAGGAATTTCTGCGCTCCAGCGCGCGCATCCGCGAGTTATTGCCCGATGACCTGCTGGTTTTGCCGGCACACGAGGCCCCCTTCAAAGGGCTGCACCTGCGCATGAGCCAACTCATTGAGAGCCACGAGGAAGACCTGAACAGCCTGTTCAGGTTCCTCGATGAGCCGAAACGGGCTGTGGACTGTTTCCCCGCGCTGTTCCGGCGTGAAATCAAGGGCGACTCCATGGGCCTTGCCACGGGGGAGACCCTGGCACATCTCAACTGCCTGCTGAGTCAGCGCCGCATCACCCGCACCGACGATGATGCCGGCGTGAGCTGGTACCGGCAGGTGCCGGAAACTGCCGAGTACGACGACTGACACCACGCTGCGATGGCATCAACGTGCCTGCACCCGACGCTGTCACGCGGACCTTTCAGCCCGCAATGTTGCGCAAAATAGAAAGCACGCTGGCGCGGTCCAGCAGGCGGGGCGAGGGATAGGCAAAACCTTCGGCCAGTGCCTGGTCGGCAAGCATTTCGAAATCCTCGCGCTGTAGCAGGTCCGAGTGATCCGGAATACCGACTTCGGTGCGCAAATCGCGCACGGCCTGGATGAACTTGTGCGCCAGCGCCGAGGGGCTCTCTCCCTCGCTGCCGGCACCCACCAGGATTGCGAGATCCGCGAGGTCCTGCTGCGCCTCTTCGCGCGAAAATTCGAGTACATGGGGCAGCACCAGCGCGTTAGCCAACCCGTGCGGTATGTGATACCGGCCGCCCAACTGGTGTGCGATGGCATGCACGTTGCCGACGTTAACCTGATTGATGGCGAGGCCCGCGTAGTAGGCGCCCATGGCCATGGCGTTGCGCGCTTGCCGATCGCTGCCGTCGTGGTAGACAGTTGCCAGGTTGTCGAAAACCAGTTTGATGGCCACGCGTGCATCGGACTTGCGCGTGCCGCGCTCCCAGACGCTGATGTAGGCCTCCACGCCGTGGGTCAGCGCATCCATTCCCGTGGCAGCGGTTATATGCGGCGGCAGGCCCGCGATCAGATCGGCATCCAGCGCAGCCGCCAGCGGCAGCAGCGTGCTGCCGGAAATCACATTCTTTTCGTGGGTTTCGGTATCCGTGATGACCGCGCCGATAGTGGCCTCGGAGCCGGTGCCGGAGGTGGTTGGAATAGTATACAAGGGCAGGATGTCATGTTTGACCTTGCCGAAGCCGACCCAGTCTTTGGGTGAAGCATCACTGGTGGCGCCCGCCGCAATAATTTTTGCCGCATCCATCGAGGAACCACCGCCAACGGCCACAACCACCTCACTGCCATGCTGTTTCGCTACAGTGATGCCTTCCAGCACCTGTTCATAAGTGGGGTCTGGTTGTACGCCATCGTAATAGGCAATATCAGCGCCTGCCTCGGTGAGGGCGGCAATGCTCTGGTCGACGATACCGAGCTCCCGCAGGGGCTTGTCCGTCACCACCAGTACCTTGCGTACGCCGGTGCGCAGCACGTGCTCGCAGAGCTGCCGCGAGCTGCCGCTGCCGGCGAACACCATATGACGCGAGCCGGGACCCAGCTTCACGGTGATTTTCATGACGAGTATGAGCAGGTTGTGCAGGAACTTGCGAAGGAACAAGGGCATTCTTCACTCCAGCGCCATCGTGGGCGGGCGATTATAGTAAGAGCGAAATAGTAACAGACATACCGCACCGGCTCACGCCACTTCCCGGGACGCAAAGCGCAACCCCGGGCCGCAAACGGCGCACGCAGGAACGCGGCGCAGGCCCTCGCCTCAGCGCTGGCGGAATGGAATCTGGCAGTAGCTGATGCCGCGGGCGGGCGTGACCCCGCAGCTCTGCAGGTAAAGCTGCAGCGAGTGCATGGACAGATCGATGTTGTTGGTGGGCCCGAGATACACATGCTCAAGCTGCATACTGCCGGTGTCACCGCCCAGGTCAAAGGCGTAGTAGGGCACAAGCATCGTATGCCCCTCGCGAAAGCGCACCGGGTGCTCATGACTCCGGGTAATCAGGGGTGATACCAGGCGCCACTCCTGTTCTTCGGCAAACGCGGGATGTTTCAGCACCGCGGCGATGCGCAGCAAATCACCCTCGAGCTGCTCGAACACGCGATGCCAGGATGGCGCGCGCCCGGCGGCCTCGTCTGGCCCCTGCTGCTCCGCGAGTTGTTCTACCGCGTCAATAATCTGCTCGACGAGTGCCGCCTGCTCCGCCGGGTCGTACAGGCACCTGCCGACCTGAAACTGCTGGCGCCCGGCGCATTGCAAAATGTGCTCCGGGTCGAAACCCAGGCTCACCCCCTTGCCATGCACGCTGTAACCGCGCCATTGGCTGAGCAGGTTGCCATTGGCGCGAAACGACGCCCCCATCAGGAGCGAACCGCTCACCACGCGGTGAGACAGCCATTCCAGCAGCTGCTTGAGCAGCGTGGGGTTGTCGACTCCGGCGACTATGCGTTGCGTTACCTGCGAACTGAGCAGGTCGAGGGTATGCCGCAACTCCGCGGAGTCATTCATGTAGCGAACATCGCTTGCCCGTAGCTCGCCACTGCCGACAATACCGAGCAAACCGGTCAGTGAAGTGTAGTGATAGAGCGTGTCCTGTGGGGCGGCAGCGAACAGGCGTTGCGTGATCGATTCAATCATGCGCCTTTGATAACACAGCAGGATTACAAATGCATTGGCCCGCTCAGCTCATAACCCGCGCGGGCCACACCGCTCAGCGGGAGTCTTCGTGCGGCAGACAGCATACCAGCAACGCGGCCACCACCAGCACAGCGGCCAGGGCAAGCAGTACAGGGTCGTAACTGCCGGTGCGATCGTACACGTAGCCGGCGAGCGGTGCGCCGATAAGCCCGAAGGGCAAAAACAGCGGCATCTGCGCGCCGGTCACGCTGCCGATTACCGAGGCGTCAAAATGCCGGCTGTTAAGGTAGGCATGCATGGGCAGGAAAGCGCCGGTGCTGAAACCCGTCAGCATCATCGCCAGCACGACAAAGGCATGTTCCCGGGCAGCAAGCAGCAGGCACAGTCCCGCGACCTGGCCGAGGATGACACCGGCGGCCAGCCACCTCGCGTGCCGGCGCAGGGCGTCACCCAGGCTGGCGAGCAGCAGCTTGCCGGTGAGACCGCTGAGCCCCGCAATAGAGAGAAACCAGCCCGCCTCTGCCACGCTGAATCCGCGCACTGAAAAATGCAGTGGATAAGACACGGTGAGCACCACTGCGACGTTCAGGCCCAGTGCCATGGCGATGCCGATCAACCAGAACGCGCGCTGCCGGTAGAATCCGCCACCGCCCGCTGCCCCGTCCACCGCCGCACTGCCGACGACACCCGCCGGCAGCGCCTTCAGCGCGACAGCCCACAACAGCAGCAGGGCACCGACGGCCAGTATGGCCAACGAGCTTCGCCAGTCGTAACTCGCCAGCAGCAGACCCAGCAGGGGCGGCAGGGTCACCGAGGCAACGCTGATACCGATAGCCGCCACCGACAGGGCTCGCGCTTCGCGCCCCGGGTAGAGCTTCACCATGAGGCCGTTCACCACCACTGGCCCGTAAAGGGCAAGCCCTGCCGCGAACAGCAGGAAACCGAGCAGCGCCAGCCACAGGCTGGGCGCCCGGCTGACAGCCAGCAGCGCGCACATCGAAACGGTCACCCCGATCAGCAACAGGCGGCGGATGGGCAGTCTGTCGGCCAGCCTGCCGGCGAGCGGCGCGGCCAGGCTGCCCACCAGCAGCAGCGCGACGGAGCCGATATTGATAATGGCCGCGCCCACGCCGAACTCCCGGGAAAGCGGTTCCACGAAGAAGCCGTAGATCCCGATCAGGCCCGGGCCCAGCCCGAGGAAGCACATCGCGGCGACAGCCGGCAACCAGCTGCCAGCTTCAGGGGAGGTGGAGCGCACGCTCAAAACGTCCCGTGATGACACCGCCCGCCCGGGGTTTTCCCGCGGGCGGAGGGCACGAGGCAGTTCAGGCCGCTTTTTTCGGGCCGCCGTTCTCTCCGGGCCAGCGAGAGCCCGAAATAGTATCCGCAAAGGGCAGGAAGGCCTGCGGGTCGAGCTCGCCGGCCAGCGTTATCTCGCGATCCAGAAAGATCGGCCACCAGAGATAAGACTCCACCATTTCCCGTTTCGGCAGGAGGCTGGTCAGTGGGTCCCAGGGACTGTCGCGCAAAATAAGCTCACCCTCGACATTCTCGCGATGTGCTGAGCCGTACTTGCTGCGCACGCGCACCACGTGCGGCGGATAGTCGAAGCCGGTCGCCGGGCCGCCCACGCTCACCGCGCGCGAGTACTTCAGCCAGAATTCGTTCTGCTCAAACTCGGGACCCGGGTCCACCGCGCCGGTGGAAACGCCCTTGTACTCCACGAAGGTGTAGCCATGGTGCGTACAGCGTGCCGACACCTGGGGGCCGAGGCGGTAGTAATCGGTGATGCAGGGATACTTCGGCTGGCCGTTGGTTTCCTGGCTGACGAAAATCGCCGACTCCTGGTCGATGCCGTAGCCCAGCGTGTACTCGCCCTCGACGCCGTCGAACACCGCGTCCACGCTGGTGACAATTCCGTACTCGGGCTCGTCGGGCACGGGGAAATTGTAGATAGTCAAGCGCACATTGGGCTCGGCACCCGGCTCGATACCCGGAGGCAGCAGCGCTGCGATTTTTTCAGGGTCGGTGCGGTAAACCAGTTTCAGCATGGGCCAGTTTACGATATCGCCGGGGTTTCCCTGTGGTGCGTCTGTTGCATTGCTCATGTCGTTATCCTTGGTTGCGAGTGTTATTGGTTGGTCTGTGGATGGTCTGCGGAAAGCGCCTCAGCCCAGCGTTGCGGGCACGGGCGTTTCCCGGTTCAGAATCATGTCGGCCCGCGCCTGAATCTTCGCGTCGGTGTCAGGGGTTGTCTCCAGCAGCCAGAAGGCATCCTGCTCCAGCCCTCGCAGGGCCATATCGGCAACCTCATCGGGGTGCGTGGTTTGCAGTTCGATGCCATATTCAGCTGCCATTTTTTTCATGTCATCGACGGAATTGATGCCAGACTCATTGCCCTCCAGGGCTTTCTTCAACTCTTCGGGGCGCACGCGACCCGAATTGAACAGCCCTGTATCAACCACGTGAGGGCCGGGGAACAGTGCGCTGACTTTCACCGGCAGGCCGCCCGCCTGCACCTGGTAATGCAGATTCTCGGTGATGGCATGCACGGCCGCCTTGCTGGCGGTGTAAATGGGCGCATCCGGGAGAATCACGTAGGCGCCATTGCCCGAGCCGGTCACCACGAAATGCGCCTCCCGCCCGGACGCCACGAGACGCGGCATGAAGGCGCGGATGCTGTTGATAACACCCCAGACATTGACACCGAAACACCACTGCCAGTCTTTCTCGGAATATTCCCACATGGCGCCGGTCTCGCCCGCGCCGATCCCGGCGTTGGCAAACACCAGGTCAAGCCCACCGAGCCGCGTGGTGGCCGCCTCGGCAAACGCATTGAGGCTGTCTGGCGAGGTGACATCGCAGTGCTCGACGATGGCGTCTATATTCTCGTCAGCGAGATCTTCGGCTATCTGCGCCATCGCTTTTTTATCGACATCACCAACGGCGATTTTCGCGCCCTGCCGGCCAAGGGCGAAGGCGAGCGAACGACCCACACCACTCGCGCCGCCGGTAATCGCCGCGACCTTGCCCTTGAAATCCTTCACTAGGCAGTCTCCCGCTGGTCAGCGGACGTGAGATAGAACTGGCGCACCCATTTGCGGAAAGTAACCAGCGTATCGTCACCCTTGCAGAACACCGGGCGGCGCTTGTGCACTTTGTTTGCCCAGATCGGGTAATCATCCGACAGGCCGTTGATAATGCCCTTCATCACGTCGTCGCCAACCGCGTCTTCTATTTCGCGCCGCACGAGTAGTGTCCAGCGCATGAAAGTCTGGTGGGGGTCAATGGCCTGCGGGCTGTTGTACATGATCATCTCGGCATTTGGCCCATAGGTGGTGCGCACCAGTGCGAAGCCGGGGCTGTAGGTGATGGCATGCAGATGCGAGGGATAGTCCGCATTGGCCATTTCAGAATGCAGGTGCATGGTGCGGCCGTCAGGGTCGATGGTCACGGAGGAATCCGGAATCTCCGCCTGGCTGTGTACGAATCGAAAATGCACCGGGTCACAGGAGTTCTCGCAGATATCCTGCACGTGCGCGGGCACCAGGTGATCTGTGTAGCGCGGCGCCGTCCAGTTCGGGTCGTCCAGCTCCGGGAGGTCCGGCAATGCCCATTGCGGCCCGCTGTTTTCCGGGTGAAACCAGACGTAGACCTCGCCGTTTTTCTCGTCCACGTGCCAGGTACGAATGCGCGCCCGCTCGGGAATTTCATCGCAGTAGGGAATGCTTGCGCAGTTGCCATCCTCGGCGTTGAACTGCCAGCCGTGGAAGGGGCAGCGAATGGTTTCGCCGATCACCCGGCCCTCGTGACCGAGATGGGCACCGAGATGCGGGCAGAATGCGTCCTGCAGCGCCGGCTTACCCGAGCGTGTGCGGTAGAGCACCATTTCGCGATCGAAAGCCTTCACGGCTTGCACTTCTCCCACGGCGAGTTCATGCGAGCGCGCCACGGAGTACCACCCCATGGGAAAACCCGGGGTGCTGTTGGTCTTGGATTCACATGCTTCAACGATTGTCACGGTATCTCTCCAGATGCCTGAGTGCGCTTGGGTGTATCAGTGGAACATCGACACATCGGGGCCGATGTTATTCGCCACCGTCTGTAACTTCTGGCGATCGAGGCCATAGAATTCAATGGCGTTCTCGCCCAGGATGCGGCGGCCGTCTTCCTCCGGGAAGTTGCCGAAGTTGTCTTTGAAATACTGTGCCGTGTTCGGCCAGCTACCCTCGGGATGCGGGAAATCACTGCCCCACATAATTTTGCTGAGGCCAATCTCGTCGCGCAATTCCAGGTCGGGGCGCAGCACGCAGGATGCGCCGATGCCGACATTGCGCTGAAAATATTCGCTGGGCTTGAGATTGAGATGGCCGCGGAAATTGCCCAGCTTGGCGGAGATCTGCCCTTCAGTGAAGTGGAAGTCCATCAGGCGCAGCCACGACGGAAACATGAACATGGTGCCGCCCTCGACCAGCATGACCTTCAATTTCGGGAAGCGCTCGAACACCCCACCCCAGATCATGAAAGTCAGTGGCCGGTACAGCCACCACATGACCTCGGAGACATAGATGCCCATGGCGCCGGGCAGTTCATCGCGCCTGTCCTCCTCCGGGAAGCCGGGTCCGAAATACTCCTTGTGCGGGGCGGGGCCGGAATGGAAGTGCACGATGACCCCCAGGTCTTCACACACGGCCCAGAAAGGGTCGTATTTCACGTTGTGGTAAGGGTCCTCATCGCACCAGAGCGTGGGAATCATCACCGCCCTGAGACCGTTGTCCACGCACCAGCGCACCGCGTCCACCGCTTGCTGTACATCCCACAGCAGCGGAATGGATGCCACGCCGATGTGGCGCTCGGGCGCGTTCGCGCACCACTCGGCCAGCCAGCGATTGTGCGCCATAGCGCCCGCCCACTGCAGTTCCGGCACCATGTCGCGCGGCGTCAGGCCGAGACCGGCGCCGAAAGGCGGTGTGTTTTTCTCGGTGATGCCATCGGGGAAAATTACTTCGGCGGCGATCCCGTCGCCGGCCAGCATGTTCAGGCGCTGCTGGTAATCCCAGGCCCCGGTGAGCTCTTTCTGGATCGGTGCACGCCAGGCATCGTTGATTTCCTTGATGAGGAAGCTCGACTCGGCCTTTTCCATCATATCGACGGTGATCGGCACGGCCATATCCATCATCTCGTGATACTTCGACTCGACATAGGGTTTGTAATCGGCGATCGGGAGACCGGCGTGGCAATCAGTGGATACCACTATCAGGCGATCAGACATTGAAATTCTCTCTCATACAAAGTTAACGACAGCTTCGGGACGGGCCTCGGCGACATGCGCCTGACGGGATATTCGACCGGATACCCCGGGGCGCCCGATCCTCCCGAAACCTGCCCTGACTGGATAGTGTTCCAGATTATAATGCCCATATGAGCAAACTTGCACATTTGTATACAATTTAGTGTAATACTATGCTGAATGCAACAATGGCCACGGCAATTTCATGGGCGAAACAGAAACACCACTGGGGCGCCGGGAAAAACGCAAGCAGGAAATTCGCTCGCGCATTGAAGAGGCGGCCTATGAGCTGTTCCAGCGAGAGGGGATAGACGACACCAGTATCGAACAGATCTGCGTCGAGGCAGACGTGGCCCGCCGCACTTTCTACGGTCACTTCCCGAACAAGCACGCACTGCTCGGCGGCCTCGGGATTTCGCGCCTGTATGACAGCCTGGAGCCCATGCTGCGCGAGCTGATGAGCAACCACCCGGGCACCCGCGCGCGCCTGGAGGCGATGATTGATTACATTGAATCGAACTTCGCCGGAATGAACGATATAGACCGCCAACTGATCGTGCTCGGCCCTTCAGCGTTCGCCGAAGATCGCGAGCGACAGCGCGAGATAGGCAGCTCGGCGCTCGAGAGCTTTCAACGCCTGATCAGCGAGGGCCGCGAGCTGGGAGATGTGAACACTGCTTTTTCGCCGGAAATACTCGCTTCCGTGGTCGTCGGCACGCTGAACATTCTCACCACCACATGGGCAATGGACAGCCGCTTTCCCGTATTTGCCAAACTGGAAGAGGCGCGCGTGCTGTTTGAACACCTGATCTGCACGCCCGACGACTGACACTGTCCGGGGTGTTGCCCCGCCTGCGTTCACCCACCACGTGTTTTTTGCGGAGACTTGACCATGGGACCACTGAAAGGCCTCACTGTTATCGAAATCGCGGGGTTGGGGCCCGGGCCCTTTGCCGCGATGCTGCTGGGCGACATGGGCGCCGATGTGATTCGCGTGGAGCGACCCGGCGGAGGCCTGTTCGGCGGCGCGCAGCAACCGCAACTGGATGTGCTGAATCGCAACAAGCGCTGCATCTGCGTCAACCTGAAGGCGCCCGGGGGAGTCGAGACCGTGCTCGCGCTGGCGGCCAAGGCGGATGCCCTGCTCGAGGGCAATCGACCCGGCGTGATGGAGCGGCTGGGCCTGGGGCCAGACGTTTGCCTCGCGCACAATCCCGCGCTGGTCTACGGGCGCATGACGGGCTGGGGGCAGGAGGGTCCAATGGCCGGGGCCGCCGGCCACGACATCAACTACATTGCACTGGCAGGCGCGCTGCACCCGATCGGCCGGGCCGGCGAGAAGCCCGCCCTGCCACTCAACCTCGTGGGTGATTTCGGCGGCGGTGGCCTGATGCTGGCCTACGGCATGGTGTGCGCGCTGCTGGAGGCAAAGGGTTCTGGCCGGGGGCAGGTGGTGGATGCCGCCATGATCGACGGTGCCGCCACGCTCATGGCCAGCACTTTCGCGGCATACCAGGCGGGCTTCTGGTCTGACGAGCGCGGCACCAACCTGCTGGATTCCGGCGCGCATTTTTACGAGGTGTACGAAACCCGGGACGGCAAATACATTTCCCTGGGCGCTATCGAAGGGCAGTTCTACGCCAACCTGCTGGAAAAACTCGGTGAAGAGGCGGCGCCTTTCGAGCAGCAGTTCGACGCCGAAAACTGGCCTGCCATGAAAGAGCAACTGGCCGCCGTCATCAAACGCCGCACCCGCGACGAATGGGATACGGTATTCGCCGACACCGACGTCTGCTACGCGCCCGTGCTATCCATGGGCGAGGTGCGCCAGCACCCACACCACAGGGCGCGCGGCACCTTCATCGACGACGGCAACACCTGGTTGCCGGCACCCGCTCCCCGCTTCAGCCGTACTCCCGGGGAGGTCAGCCGGCACGCGGCGGGCATCGGCGAGCACACCCGCGAGGTGCTGCTGGAGTTCGGCATGGAGGCGACAGACATCGAGCGGCATATCGCCAGCGGTGCTCTACATACGGGCGACGGCGGCTAACCCGCCGGGCCGTCACGCGTCCCGCTGGCCCGCCCGGGATCTCAGGACTTGCCGAAACGGCCGCCGTACAGCGTGGGCGCGGACACCTGCTCCGGACGTAAAATAATGATGGCGCGCTCGGAGTCCGGCGGATCCAGGTCGTCGGGTGGGTTCACCCCCATCTTGTTGCGAAACTGGAACGCCATATAGCTGCGGTCGGGGTCGTCTTCGAGGGCAGCATGCCCCCGGATCTCAATATAGACCGTGATGTCCTCGTGATCGACGATGCACAGGGAAGCGCGCGGATCGGCCAGCAGATTGCGGTACTTGACACGACTCTTCAGCGTAGAGATACGAAAGCACTGGCCGTCGAAGGTGTATCCCACAGGATTGACCGAGAGCAGGCCATCGGACTGGCGTAGCGTTGTCAGCAGCGCGTAGGGGCTGGCTTCCACGAGCCCGATGTGGCTGTCGGGAATGGCTTTGATCGGCGGCAGATTATCGCTCATGCTATCCTCTCTGGTTATTGTCCGCTCCGCGGCGACACGCCACAGAAGTCGCAATTCTAGGTGTCGGGGAGGCCGGGCGAAAGCCCTGTCCGGATTGGCGCAGCGTGGTGTCCCGCTGGAACAACGGAATTATCGGCAAAGGTAGCAAACTCATGAATGCAATACCCGGCGTATGCCGACACGTGGCAGTCGACCCCCAGACGCAGGATCTCGTCCTGGAAGAAGGCCAGGTCCCAACCCCGGGCCCCGGGGAGGTACTGATAAAAGTGTCCTGCGCCGGCATCAACCGCGCCGACCTGTTGCAGCGCAAGGGACTCTACCCACCCCCGGAAGACGCCTCACCTATCCTCGGGCTCGAGGTCGCAGGTGAAGTGGTCGCCATCGGCGAAGACGCCGGCTCCTGGAGTACAGGCGACCGTGTGTGTGCGCTTACCCACGGCGGCGGGTACGCCGAGTACGCGGTGGCTCCCACCGGCCAGTGCATGCCCATCCCGGGTGGCTTGAGCGCGGCTGAGGCGGCGGCGCTGCCGGAAGCACTGCTCACGGTGTGGCACAACCTGTTTCAGCGCGCGGGGCTCAGAAGCGGCGAGAAAGTACTCATTCACGGCGGTGCCAGCGGCATTGGCACGCTCGGCATCGCTATCTGCCACACGCTGGGAGCAGAGGTCTATAGCACGGCGGGCACCGCGGAAAAGTGCACCACCCTGAAAAAACTGGGCGCGACCCTGGCGATCAACTATCGCGAAGAGGACTTCGAGCAGGTGCTGACCGACCGCGGCCTGGCGGGAGAGATCAACGTTATTCTCGACATGGTAGGCGGGCCCTACATACAGAAAAACCTCAATGTGGCAGCGCCCGAGGCACGTATCGTCAATATCGCTTATTTACAAGGCTTCAAAGCGGAAGTGAACTTTGCGCCACTGTTGATGAAACGTATCACCCTGACAGCCTCCACGCTGCGCGCACAGACCCTCGCCCAGAAAACCGTGATGGTCCAGGAGATCATGCAGCAGGTTTTCCCGCACCTTGAGAATGGCCGCATCAAGCCGGTTGTGGACAGCGTCTATCCGCTCGCAGACGCGGCCGATGCACACGCGCGCATGGAAAGCGGCGCCCATACCGGCAAGATCATTCTACAAATGGCCAACGGCCAGTAGCGTGTGCGCTCGGCACACGCATGGCGAGACTTGCGGCGCGAATCTCTGCTATCTTGCCTCCATGGGTAGGCATCAATCGTGAGCGGAACACCCGGGATCCACAGGCACCTCGGGAGCCTGCTGGCGGCCTTTGTTATCATTTCTTCTGTTGCCGGGTGCGGCGGTGGCGGCGGCAGTGATAGCGGTGGCAACGTCACCCCACCCCCAACTCCGCCGCCGACACCACCTCCTCCTTTGGAGCAGGGCTTTACCCTCTCCGGCACGATTACCGCAGCCAGCAGCCAGACGGTAGACAGCGATACCAATGACCCGGTGCGTGTCGCCGTCGACAACGACACCACTGCCACCGCCCAGGCGCTCCCCAACCCGGCCACCGTGGGGGGTTATATCAATCAGCCGGGTACCGGAGCGCCCGGACGCTCCAGGGACGTGGGCGATATCGACGACTTTTACCGGGTAGAACTGCTGGCGGGCCAGCGCGTCACCATGCTGGTTGCGGACTTTGATGTAGCTGATGCCGACCTCTACCTGTACGACAGTGATGGCGGGGTGGTCGATTTCTCTATCAATACCGGTGAGTTCGAGTCGCTGACTATCGAAGAAGATGGCGTCTATTTTGTCAACGCCTTCGCCTTCGCTGGCGCGACCAACTATCTCCTCGCCATCGGCAGTGCGCAGTCTGTGGCGCTGGCGGACAACGCGCTTCCCCTGCAGGCTCACCGCGAGCTCGTACCCTATGCAGCAGTGGTGCGCTATCGCGACGGCAATGCCAAACCGGGAGCGCTGAACACGCATACCCTCGAAGAGTCGATGGGCATGCGCCAGCGCGCGGGAGGATACGGGCGCAGCCGCCTGATGGCACTCGACCCGGAGCGCGTTTCAACGCGCCAACTACGCAGACGACTCGGCGCCGCCAGCGCAAAAAATGCCGACTTCGAGGGGTCTGAGCTGCGGGCCGGCTGGGAGACGCTGATGGCGATAAAATCCTTGCGCCGCGAACCCGACGTGATGCTTGCGGAGCCAAACTACCGCGTACAGCCCCTGCGTACACCCAACGACGAGGCTTTCCCACTGCAGTGGCACTTTCCATTGATCAGCCTGCCGGACGCCTGGAATTCAACTACCGGCAACCCCGGGGTAGTCGTCGCGGTCATCGATTCCGGAGTATTGCCCCGACACCCGGATCTCATCGGCCAGTTCGTCGATGGCTACGATTTCGTGCGCGATGCAGGGAATGCGCGGGATGGCGACGGCATCGACCCCGACCCCACAGACCCGGGTGCATCGATCGGCGGCAGCAGCAACAGTTTCCACGGTACCCACGTGAGCGGCACTATCGTCGCTCGCGGCGACAACCGCATCGGGGTTGCCGGCGTCGCCTACGATACCCGCGTGATGCCGCTGCGCGCGCTGGGCGAAGAGGGCGGAACAACCTACGATGTCGATCAGTCCTTGCGTTTTGCCGCGGGCCTGCCCAACGATTCAGGTACGATCCCGGCAACGCCGGCCGATATCATTAACCTGAGCCTGGGTGGCGGCGCTTTCAGCCAGGCGAGCCAGAACCTGATCCGCGAACTGCGCGACGCGGGCATCATCATCGTGGCAGCCGCCGGTAACGAGGCCAGCTCAAGCCCGAGCTACCCCGCCGCCTATGAGGGTGTGCTATCAGTGAGCGCGCTCGACTCGCAGCGGAGGCTCGCGCCCTATTCCAACTTCGGCAGCCAGATCGATGTCGCGGCGCCAGGGGGAAACAGCAGCGTTGACCTGACAGGCGATGGCTATCCCGATGGCGTACTCAGTACCGATGGCGTGCGCAATGAGTCGGGCCTTGCCTACGTGTACTCCTTCCTCAACGGCACCTCAATGGCCGCGCCGCATGTCGCCGGCGTTATCGCGCTGATGAAAAGCATCAACCCGGCGCTTACCGCGAATGATATCGATGCGCTATTGGTAAGTGGCGCGTTGACGGAAGATCTCGGAGCCAGCGGCCGTGATGACGCCTTTGGACACGGCCTTATCAACGCTCAGCGGGCGGTGCTCGCCGCCCTCGACAGCATCGGCAGCTCGCCGGCCGACAATCCGAGGCTGGTGTCGTCCGCCAGCACGCTCAATTTCGGCCTCGCCGTCGATACGCTGGAACTGCTGTTGCGCAACGGCGGCACGGGTGAAATCCAGGTGCAGGACATCACGGCCTCGCAACCGTGGCTACAGGTGGTACCGGTGAATGTCGACGACTTCGGGCTCGGTGAGTACCGGTTGAGCGTCAATCGTGACGATCAGCCGCCCGGCATCTACATCGCGGAAGTTGATATTCAATCGACGGTAAATCGCCTGTCTGTCCGCGTATTTCATTCGGTGGGCGACACCGGCGCTGGCGCGGACGTCGGCGTCGTCTACGCATTGCTGTATGAGCCGTCCACCGATTCCACCGCAGCACAGTTCGTCAGCAACGGCGACAACGGCAGCTACAGCTACCGGTTTGAGGACGTCGCCCCCGGTGAGTATGAGATCATCGCGGGCTCCGATGCCGACAACGATCTCTTCGTCTGCGATGCCGGGGAAGCCTGTGGCGCATGGCTGACTACCGACCAGCCAATCCTGCTGCAGGTGGACCGCGATATCAGCGCGCTCGACTTTGATGTCCAGTATCAGGTGACACTGCCGTCTGTACCCGGGGCTGACGCCCTCGACAGCCCGCTTGCTGCACCGCCAGCCGATATTGCACGCCAGCGCACGCTTACAAAAAGCAGGCATGGTGCACAGTAGCGTGCACCGGGAGGCGGGTTGCTGCAGGCAAACGTCCGCTCCACCTGCCAGGCCCGTCGAATACGTACGACACCTGGTGCGCTTTCCGGCAACCCTGCTTCTCGTGTTTGCATGTATTAGCGGCTGCGGCGACGACACCCCGGACCTCGCCCCCCTCGAGGGTGAGCGCAAGTCAGCGGCGAGCAGTGAACACATCTCCGCAAGAGTGGGCGATCTGGACAGCATGGCGGAAAACCGGGTCATCCGCATTCTCACCGTCTACAACATTGGACGCTACTATCTGGATGGCGCCGAAGAGCGTGGGCTGGTGAAAGAAACCGCAACCCTGTTTGAAGATTTCATCAACCGTTACCTCAAAAGCAGCCAACAGCGCATTTTCGTGGCGGTCATTCCGGTGGCACGCAACGAGCTCATACCGGCACTGGTGGCCGGCCGCGGCGACATTATCCAGGCAGGCCTGTCGATCACACCGCAACGCCGCGCCCGGATAGACTTCAGTATCCCGGCGAGCAAACCGCTGACGGAAATTATCGTCACGGGACCTTCTGCGCCGCCGCTCGAAACACTCGATGATTTATCGGGACAAAGCGTGTTCCTGCGCGAATCCAGCAGCTACCGGGAAAGTGTCGAGCGCCTCAACCAGCGGCTGGAATCCGAAGGCAAACAGCCCGTGCGAATTCAACCAGTATCTGAGCTGCTCGAAGACAGCGACCTGGTCGAGATGGTGAACGCCGGATTACTTCCCTGGACGATCGTGGACGACTACAAACTGCCCTGGTGGCAGGATGCGTTCAAAGATCTCGTAGTTCGCGACGACCTGGTCATTCGCGATGACGTTCGCACTGCCTGGGGTATACGTAAGGACAGCCCCCAACTCCTGGCGGCAATCAACAAGTTTCTGCAAACGCACCGGGAAGGCACGCGACTCGGCAACGTCATGAAAAATCGCTACTTCCGCGATTTCGATTGGACAACCAACGCGCTCGGCACAGAGGCCTACGAGCACTTTAGCAAGCTGGAACCGCTGTTTCGAAAATATGGACAACTCTACGACATAGAGCACTTGCTGCTGGCCGCGCAGGGCTACCAGGAGTCGCGGCTGGACCAGGGCGCGCGGAGTGCCGCAGGCGCAGTCGGCGTAATGCAGATAAAGCCCTCGACTGCCAGCGACCCGAACGTCGATGTGCCTGATGTGCACGAGTTAGAGGGAAATATCCACGCCGGCACAAAATATCTGGGATTTTTGCGCCAGCGCTACTTCAGCGACCCGGGGCTCGACAAGCTGAACAGCACGCTGATGGCGCTGGGCGCATACAATATCGGCCCCGCACGCATGATCAGGCTTCGCGAGCAGGCCCGACAACTCGGCTACAACCCCGACCAATGGTTTGGTAACGTCGAGATTGCCGCCGCGAAATACGTGGGTGAGGAACCCGTGATCTACGTCTCGAACATCTACAAATACTACATCGCCTACCTGCTCAGCAAAGAACTCATGCTGGCGCGACAGCAGGCTCGCGAACGAGCGGGTATCGACTAACAGAAACTGACAGCAACCAGTGCCCGCGCACGATCGAATGCAGGCATCCACTTTTACCAGGCACTATCCCCGCCCTGGAGATTCCAGAGACCAGGCTACTACCTGAAGCGTGACACGCTCCCTGACGGCAATACCTAACGGGTATTGCCGTCAGTTCAGAGCCGCCTCGGGCTTACTTGCGTTTGGCCGGAGCCCGCTTTTTGGCTGCCGCTTTTTTCTTCGCCGGCGCCTTTTTCACCGCGGCTTTCTTTTTCGCGGGGGCCTTTTTCTTCACTGCCGCTTTTTTCTTGGCGGGAGCTTTCTTCTTCGCTGCCGCTTTCTTCTTCGCAGGGGCCTTTTTCTTCACCGCTGCCTTCTTCTTGGCAGGAGCCTTTTTCACCGCGGCTTTCTTTTTCGCGGGGGCCTTTTTCTTCACTGCCGCTTTCTTCTTGGCAGGAGCCTTTTTCTTTGCTGCTGCTTTTTTACCTGATGCTGCTTTTTTCACTTTTGCCACCTTTCTCGTCTTGGTTGAAGACTTGCGCGCGCTACCGGTTGCACGCTCGACCATTGTAGCCGCCTGATCGGCGGCTATGGCCCTGCGATTCGCCAGTATTGCATCCGTTTTTATTGTTACCAGTTTTTCAGCGGCCTCATAGGCGGCCTTGGTCATCCGCGCTACTGAGTCTGCCAACTCCTGTACTTGCGCCAGCAACGCATCCACTTTCTTCTGGTTGTCGGGCGATGCCTTCTGCCGCAAGGTTGCACGTGCTTTCTTTAACCGCCCGGTTGCAGCTGAATGCTTCTTGCGTGCGGCGCCGAGCTCGCGCTTGAGTTTAGCATGCGACTTGTCCGACTCCGCGACAAGACGTTTGCGCAATTTTTCTACATTCTTGTTTGCCTGCTCGGCCATCCTGGTGGCCTGTGCCAGTTCTTTTTCTAACATCGTCTTCGCTGCTCCTGGTTGCCAGTAGGTACCGCACCCCTAGTGTAGGCTTATTTTGCTTGACAGCGACAGTAATTTTTTGGTGTCACTCGCACAATCCTATTCTGACTTGCCATAGTCAAGCAAGCGCAAACTCCATCGTTTCAGGTATGCTCATGTTTTTATCGGCTATGCTTTGAGCAGCCCACAAGGTGATCGCTTAAATAACAAAGCGCATCGGAATACAATTTGTAGGCAGACGATCTGCACCTATACTAGATGCACACCAAGGACTACGGGGAACCCCAATGGAATACAGCCCGGATAAACACGCTATTGAATGCCCCAAGTGCGGCCACGGCATGCTGGAGATCACCTACGGTGGCGACCTGGTCATCGACCGCTGCTCACACTGCCAGGGACTCTGGTTCGATCACGGCGAAGCAGAAATCCTGAAGAGCAAATGGATGGGTGATGCACTGGATATCGGCAGCAGGGCGAAGGGAAAACAATGGGACACCGTTGACGATATCGCCTGCCCACGCTGCGGCACAGACATGGAAAAAGCCTCGGACCCCGATCAGCCTCACATCTGGTACGAGGTGTGTCTTGATCACGGCATGTTCATGGATGCCGGCGAATTCCGGGACTACAAGAATGAAACGCTGCTCGACTGGTTCCGCAGCCTGGTCCGGGGGTCACGCTAGCCGCGGGGCGGCGCGTGGCCGCCCGCGCCGCAATCACCAGCTGTAACCGATGCGCACCCGGTAGGTTTGATCGAGTTCATCGACCCCATCCACGGCGCCGGAATCATACTCCCAGAGAATCTCTGCAGCCGCCTGGAAGTCGAACAGGAGCGGGAACCCCAGGCCGAGCGTGGTATCGATCACCACGTTGGCCGGATCATCCATGCTCCACAGGCCAAACTGGCGGGCATAGAGCTGTGAGTCGCCCCCGAGCAGATCGCTGGTAATATGGATGTCCCAGTTGGCTGCGCCGTAACTGTCGTCCTCGGCAACAATGAACTCCTCGGTCACGTAGGCGACACCGAATTCACCCGCCAGCGTGAACACGGGTTCGTCAAAGAACTGGCGACCGATGAACGGGCCAGCGTACCAGCGCAAATCCAGGTCGCGAAACTCATCCTGCTCGACCTGCGCCAGAAAACCCCAGTAATTCGGGTCTTCCAGGAAATAGTCCCACTTGCCGCGCAACAGCCAGTTGTCCGCGCTTTTCTCCCCATTCACCTCGTCATTCTCGCCGCGGGCCAGCAGGCGGTAGCGGTCCTGCATGCTGCGCCAGGTGCTTTCCAGCCGGTAATCCAGTTCGTCGCTCTCGGTATTGCCGCGCTGCATGACGATAGCGAAGCTCAGATCACCGAACCACTTATAGCCGCGCCCCAGTTCCCAGGGCTCCGGGTTGATGACGTTCAGCGCTTCAGCGGGATAACTCTTCGCTGGATCGGCACTGTTCACCACCTGCTGACCCTCGATCCGAAGCCGCTGGTTTTCTATGACGCTGTCGTCTTCAAGAATTACCGTGGTTGGGCCGGCGGTGCTCAGCGACTGGATCTTCTCGATCTCGATACTGACAGTGCCCGCGAAATCCGTCTCCATCTTGACGACTCCATCGCGCGCTTCCACGACCGTACCGAGGATGCGAGACCCATTTTTCAACACTATCTCATCCGGAGCGGGCGCGGTGTCGGCGAACGCCGCACTACCGCAGCCGGCAGCTCCTGCCAGAAAAAGGGCTGCACGGAAACATTTACTGCGGAACAACATAGTCACTACCTCGGGCTGGTTGCGCACGACGGCGCCGGTGGGTTTTCAGGGATCGTACATAATAGTGACTTGAGCCGCTTGCACAAGACCACGGGGATAGCATGCACCAAAGGGGTACTGCTAGACTTGAGGCCAGATTTTTCGTCGGGCTTCCAGCATGCAAGAGTTTGATTTCGACCTGATTGTCATTGGCGCCGGCTCCGGTGGCGTTCGCGCCGCCCGCATGGCGGCCGCAACCGGTGCCCGCGTTGCCGTCATCGAGGATCGCTACATGGGCGGAACCTGTGTCAACGTGGGTTGCGTACCCAAGAAGCTATACGTGTACGCGGCGGAGTTCGGCAAGGCCTTCAACGATGCACGCGGCTTCGGCTGGGACGGACAGCAACCCGCTTTTGACTGGCACACCCTGCGCGACAACAAGAAAACAGAAATCGCACGGCTGAATGCCATCTACGACAACCTTCTGCAAGGTGTGAATGCAACGGTAATAGACGGCCGCGGACAGTTCGTCGATGCGCACACGGTTGCCGTCGGCGACGCTCGCTACACTGCCGGGAAAATCCTCATTGCCACTGGAGGCTGGCCGCATGTACCGGAGTTTCCCGGTAGCGAACATGCGCTGACTTCCAACGAGATTTTCGATCTCGCTCACTTCCCCCAGCGTCTGGTCATCGTTGGCGGCGGCTACATTGCTGCCGAATTCGCCGGTATTTTCAATGGCCTGGGTTCGCGGGTCAGCCAATTGTATCGCGGGCCCCTGTTCCTGCGGGGTTTCGATGCGGACGTGCGCGCTCACGTTGCGCAGGAAATCCTCAAAAGCGGTGTCGACCTGCGCTTTGAGGTCAATATCGAATCGATAGAGAAGGGTTCAGACGGCTTGCTGGTCAAACTCACCGACGGCTCCGAACTGGACGCAGACGCCGTGCTCTACGCCACCGGGCGCAAGCCAAATCTCCTGGGCCTGGGGCTGGAAAACGTGGACGTAGCAACTGACCCCAGCGGCACCATAGCGGTGGATGCCAACTTCCGCACCTCCGAACCCAGCATATTCGCCGTCGGCGATGTGATTGGCGGCATGGAACTGACGCCGGTAGCGCTCGCCGAGGGAATGACGTTTGCACGCGCGCAATTTGGCGAAGCCGGACGCGCGGTAGACTATGACTTCATCCCCACGGCGGTTTTCTCGCAGCCAAATATTGGCACCGTCGGTTTTACCGAGGAAGAAGCACGTAGCGAGTTTGGAAAGATCACGCTGTTCAAATCCACATTTCGTCCATTGAAGCACACGTTGAGCGGGCGCGATGAAAAGACCTTTATGAAAATGATCGTAGCCACCGAAACAGACCGGGTCGTGGGCGTGCACATGGTCGGCCCGGACGCCGGCGAAATCATCCAGGGTATTGCCGTCGCAATGCGCGCAGGCGCAACCAAGCAGGTTTTCGACAGCACTATTGGCATTCATCCCACCAGCGCGGAAGAGTTCGTCACCATGCGTGAACCCTGGACGGGCGACTGAGCATGACCCTCGAACTGTGGCAGGCGGGCCTGCTGGTCACGGTTGGCGTTGTCGGGGGATTCATGAATGTCATGGCCGGTGGTGGTTCACTGCTCACCGTGCCGGTTATGGTGTTTATGGGGCTGCCCGGTCCGGTGGCCAACGGCACCAATCGCATCGCCATCCTCGCACAGAATATTACGGCCATCGCCACGTTTGCCCGGCGCGGATTCCAGGATTTTCGTCTCAGCCTGACTCTCTCGGCCTGCGCGATACCCGGCGCCGTGGCCGGTGCCATGGTGGGTGTGCGCCTGGAGGGTGAGTGGTTTGACCGAGCGCTGGCTGTCATCATGCTCGGGGTGATGTTGCTCATGCACTTTGATCGCGGCGGGCGTCAGCGGACGCCAGCCGGCGAGCCTTCCAGCCGGCAACTCTGGCACGGGCACCTGCTGATGGTGGGCGCGGGCTTCTGGGGAGGCTTCATACAGCTCGGCGTGGGTTTTATTCTCATGCCGATCCTGAACCGCGTCATGGGGCTGGACCTGGTGCGCACCAACATGCACAAGGTTTTCATTGTCGGCAGCTACTCAATTGCAGCACTACTGGTGTTCGCCAGCCAGGTGCAGATACTATGGATCGTGGGTTTGGCACTGGCTCTGGGCAACGCTGTGGGCGGCTACCTGGGCGCCCATTTCAGTATCACCCGGGGCGAGGGTTTAATTCGCATAGTGCTCAACATCGTACTCATCGCCTTTATCATCAAACTGGTGTTTTTCTAGTGTGCCCGTCGATAGCTGCCTCAAGTGAACGGTTGGAGCCCACGCCCTGGACGGCGGCGCTCAGCCCGGCGCGGCAATGATTGAAGCGCAGTCGCTCACGCGTCATTACGGCGATACTCCTGCGGTGCGAAATGTATCGTTTCACATCGGTGACAACCAGATTGTTGGGCTGCTGGGCCACAACGGAGCCGGAAAAACCACGATCATGCGTATGCTCAGTGGTTACCTGGAGCCCGACGAGGGCCGGGTTCTGCTCAACGGCAGCGACATCGCACTGCAACCGAATCTACTGCAGCGGCAACTCGGCTATCTGCCCGAGAATCTTCCCGTTTATCCCGACATGCTGGTGGTCGACTATCTCGAGTACGCGGCAACTGTACGCGGCATCGACAAGGTAGAGCGCATGGACAGTGTGCGTGCGGCGCTCGGAGCCACCGACCTCAACGATAGGGCACTGGATCGTATTGGCGCCCTGTCGCGCGGCATGCGCCAGCGTGTCGGGGTGGCCCAGGCGATTCTCGCCAGGCCAGGATTGCTGATCCTGGATGAGCCTACCAACGGGCTGGATCCGGCGCAGACGGATCACATGCGCGAACTCATTCGGCGCCTGGCGCGGCGCGCGACTGTCATTCTTTCAACACATATTCTGCAGGAGGTCGACGCCGTCTGTGATCGCGTGCTGGT
>Ga0102938_10000652_pt1 | contig 25726 bp, 29 predicted proteins | sample SalPonR2_B_D2_MG_FD_84516 | JGI IMG/M metagenome (GOLD analysis project Ga0102938, IMG submission 84516) | Salt pond soil microbial communities from South San Francisco under conditions of wetland restoration - Salt Pond MetaG R2_B_D2_MG | ecosystem: Environmental > Aquatic > Marine >... | reverse complement strand
TTGCCGTTGCTTGCCGAACGGCTGGACACCGCGCACTCGGTCGATCTAGCGATTGCCTTTGCCATGGACAGCGGCGTGGCCTTGCTCGAGCCCTGGTTCCGCGAGTTGCTGGCACGTGGCGGACGGCTCGATCGACCACGTCCGCTACCAGTTGCTCCACCGCACCGCCGCCGCCGTTCTCGAAGCGAACCGGTTCAAGACAGACCGCGCCGCGATGATCGTCCAGTCCTTTTCCCAGGAACACCGCTGGTTCGAGGATTTCGTAGCTTTCACCGCACTTCTTGGGATCGAGGCCGACCGCGGCACGCCGCTGCGACATATCCTGCCCACAGGCAAACCGCTCGACCTTGGCTGGGCGGTTGGGTCATCCGAGTTTCTCTAGGCCTGCAAACCTCGGAAATCCACGACTCCCCGGACGCCGCCGAGGGCACGAAAACCCGCGCCGGAACGCGAACGTCTCACGAACAAAAAAGTCCCACTTTTGCCCAAGCGCGAAAACGGTGGGACGATTTTGCCCCGTAACCCATTGATATCATTACACTAGGAGGTGCTTTGGTGCCCGGGGGCGGAATCGAACCACCGACACGAGGATTTTCAATCCACTGCTCTACCCCTGAGCTACCCGGGCACGGGTTTGGCGGGCGCGGCCGCCTCGGGTGAGCGGCGTTCTAGGGCCTCTTGTGCGGGGTGTCCATAGGGCGGATGCGATTTTTGCGTGCCTTTCGACAGGCCGTGCGATCAATGCGTCTTGCGGTTCTCTTCGGCCAGTGCCGCGGCGGCGGCGTCGAGGTCTTCCGGATCATCGGACGGCACCGCATACGACCCGTTCAGCCAGCGTGCGAGATCCACATCCGCGCAGCGGCGCGAGCAGAACGGGCGGTAGTCCGGGCTGACGTCTTTGGCACAGATCGGGCAGGACATGGGGCGGAAGCTCCGGGCGGGAAACGGTGACCCGCCCAGTATGGAGTTCCCTGAAAACGGCTGCAAGCGGTGCGGTCCATGCTTGCGGCACCCTGCCCCACCGCGCTACCTACGGGGTACCCAAAAGGCGAAGGTACGCGAACCATGGATCCGATCACACGCAGGACGGCGATCGTGATGGCCAGCGCGGGGGCGATGTCGGCCTGTGTGCCCGCCATCGGCACGCCGGGCGATGGCGGGCCAAGCCGCGATCCTGCCTTTCGTCCCACCCCAAACGCCGCCTACGACGCATGGATGGCGGCCTTCCGCCCGCGTGCGCTGAGCCGTGGCATCGCGCAAGCAACGCTCGACCGGGGGCTGCGTGGCACGGGCTTTTTGCCGGGCGTGGTCGAGCGCGACCGCAACCAGACCGAATTCAGCCGTTCGACCGAGGATTACCTTGCAATTGTCGCGTCTGATGATGACGTCGCCCTGGGGCGCACACGCTATCAGGGCGCGCGCGCGATCCTGGCCGAGATCGAGGCGCGCTACGGTGTTCAGGCCCCGGTGATCGCGGCAATCTGGGGGGTGGAAAGCGCCTTTGGCACGCGGCTTGGCGATATTCCGGTGATTTCGGCCGTGTCGACGCTGGCCTACGAGGGGCGGCGCGGCCGGTTCTTCGAGGCACAGCTTATGGCAGCGCTGCGGATCGTCCAGAATGGAGACACGACGCCGGACCGTATGCTGGGCTCGTGGGCGGGGGCAATGGGCCACAGTCAGCTCATTCCCACCACCTACGAGGAATACGCCGTCGATTTTCGCGGCGACGGGCGGCGTGACATCTGGTCGAGTGATCCCACCGACGGGCTGGCCTCGACCGCGAACTACCTCAACAGGTTCGGCTGGCGGCAGGGCGATCCCTGGGGGATCGAGGTACAACTGCCGGCAGGGTTTGACGCGGGCACCACGGGCCGCGACCAGCGGCGCAGCGTGGCTGACTGGACGTCCCTCGGCGTTCGCACGGCCACCGGCGGCGCGTTGCCCGACCATGGGCCGGCGGCGATCCATGCCCCTCAAGGCGCCACAGGGCCGGGGTTCCTTTTATTTCACAATTTCAACGTGATCCTTCGCTATAACGCGTCGACAAATTATGGAATCGGCGTCGGCTACCTGTCGGACCGGATCGCGGGGGCCGGGCCATTGCGGCAGGCCTTCGGGCCGGACGAGACGGGCCTGACACAAGATGAACGCAGGGAACTGCAGGTGCTGTTGAACAGGGCTGGGTTCGATGCGGGCACGCCAGATGGCGTCATCGGAAGCCGGAGCGAGGCCGCCATAAGCGCCTACCAGACCGCCAACGGTCTGACCGCAACCGGGGTGCCATCGCCCGCCTTGTTGCGGCGCTTGCGCTAAGTCGGCCAGATCTGCGTCAGCGGCCAGCGGTCGCGTTTGCGTTGCAGCTCCAGATGGCCAAGCGGTGTCCATCCGGCAATCACCACCTCAGCCCCGTCCTGCCGAAAGGCGCGGCGCGTGGCGTCTTCGATCTGGCGGCGGTCCTTCTTGGGCATCGGCGCCAGATCCAGTACCACTTGGCCGCCCAGCCCCCTCAGCCGCAATTGCCGCGGCAGGTCGCGCACAAGGCCCAGGTTGGCCCGCAGGCCTGCGGCAAGGTTGCTGTCAGCGCCGGTATTCACGTCCACCGCGATCAGCGCGCGCGTTGTCTCGATATAGGCGCTGGCCTGACCGGACAGCGCCACCCTGGGCCCCAGCAACGCCTCGACGGCATCCAGGACCCCGAGGGTTTCAAATGATCCGGCTACGTCGATCACCTCGTCGGGGTCCGGCACCGACCATTCCACCCAGGCCTGCAGATGCGCATCGGGCGCATCGACCAGCAATTCCGGTGCCCCGTCCAGATCCGCCAGAACCTGCCTGGCCAGCTCGCACATCGCTGTAATGTCGGCAGCGATGTCGGCATCCGAAACCTCTTCGCAGGCCGAACGAAGGATCAGGCCATAGTCGAGCCCCTCCATCGCATCATGGGCAATTTCCAGCAGCCGATCGCGTTCGGCATCGTCCTTGATCGCGCGGCTGACATTCAGACCGGGCGCAAAGGGAGTGACGATGGCATAGCGGCTCTTGAACAGCAGGTTGGGGGTGACGGGGCTTGCCTTTCCGGCCTCGGTCGTGCCCGAGACCTGGACCAGCACCATGTCGCCCGGGTGCACATCCCTGGTTTTGCGCAAGAACCCGGTCTGCCCGCGCCCCAGATCGAGGGTGACACCACCCTGCCCCTTCATGGGACGTTCGGCCTTGGCGCGGTAGATGGCGCCAGGTGCAGGAGGCAGGTCCTCGGGCGGGTCGATGATCAGGTCTTCGAGACGTCCATCGACCATAAGTGCCGCGGCTGCCCGGCCGTCCACATGATCCAGAACAACGACGCGACCCTTCATGCATCCCCCCAGACGGGATAGCCCGCCGTCGATAGCAATTGCGCGGTTTCCGCCATCGGCAGGCCGACGATGGCACTGTAGCTGCCGGAAATCCACGGGATGAAGGCGCCCGCAGGCCCCTGGATGGAATAGCCGCCCGCCTTGCCCTGCCAGTCACCGCTGGCGAGATACGCCGCCGTTTCCGGCCCCGACAGCCGTTTCATCCGCACGCGGCTTTCGACAATACGATCCCAGATCCTGTCCCCGCGCCGCACGGCCAGGGCCGTATAGACCCGGTGACGCCGTCCGGACAAAGCCATCAGAAAAGCCCGCGCCTCGGCCTCGTCAGTGGGCTTGCCCATGATCCGGCGGCCCAGCGCGACGGTCGTATCCGCGCACAGCACGATATCGTCAGGCCCCGCCGCAACGGCGGCTGCCTTTTCATGGGCGATGCGCGCGCAGTAGGGACGCGGCAATTCGCCGGGGCGGGGGTCTTCATCGATATCGGGGGGCGTGATGGCATCGGGCGTTATGCCCAGAACGGCCAAAAGCTCCCGACGCCGGGGGCTGCCGGAACCCAGGATCAGTTTCATGGCGTCCTTCCACATCCTGCCCGAAGGCCACCGGGACGCGGCATGCGGGTTGCCGCCATGCCTATTTGAAGCGGTAGTTGATGCGGCCCTTCGTCAAATCGTAGGGCGTCATTTCAACTTGCACCTTGTCGCCAGCCAGAACACGGATGCGGTTCTTGCGCATCTTGCCTGCCGTATGTGCGATGATCTCATGGCCGTTCTCAAGCTCGACCCGGAATGTCGCATTCGGCAGGAGTTCCTTCACGACACCAGGAAATTCGAGCATTTCTTCCTTGGCCATGGTCTCTCCATTTGTGAGCGCAGCGCACCCGGCGCTGCAAGTGGGCGCTAAATGCGCCCTCAGCCCCAAAGTTTCAAGGCAAATCGGGCGAAACCCGGCACGCCCGCGTTCGTGACGGCCAAGTCGCGGCGACAATCGCCGTGCCGCGCCCCCCTCAAAGACGTTTCGCCCAGAATTGCAGAGGTTTGCGGCTGTCGCGTGTTTCGCCGATATCGCGCCAGGAAAACGCGGCTAGAACGCCGGGCAAAGGCGCATAACCACGCGCGCGCCAGAACGGATCAAGAGCGCGATAACCTTTCGGTCGGAGCGGATGATCCGCGGGCCGCACGACCGAGCAGAATGTTGAGAAAGTGAAATTCAGGCCCCTGGCATGCGCCTCCCGAAGATCAAAGAAACGGTGGCCTACCCCATGCCCCCTGAAATCCTTTAGCAAAACGGATTCAGCACAGTAGAAGGCATCTTTAAAGTCTATTTCCTGCCCCGTGAACGCCTCTCCGAAGTCGTCGGCGTGATCGGATAATGGCATTCCGGTCGATGCGCCAACCATCCGGTCGCCGTCAAAGGCCCCCGCCAGGATGGTGTCGCCGCGCGCGTAGGATTGCAGGTAGCCGCGCTCATATTCGGGATCGCCGTCATACAGATATGGCCAGTCGCGAAAAACCGTGATCCGCAAACGGGCAAGGTCATCGACGACCTCGGCGATGTCTTCGCCGACGAAAGTCCGGTAGCTCAGGCTCATGCGGAAACCTGGGCGATCCAATCGGCGAGGTTGTAGTAGGTCACGACCCGCGTGATGCGGCCGTCCGCCACGGAAAAGAAACCGCCCGCGGGCAAGACATAGGTCTGGCCATGGGCGTCGGGCAGGCCGGAATCAGTTTCCAGGTAACGGCCATTCACGGTGAATTCCGCCCCGGCGCGGCTGCCATCGGGGCTTGCCATCACCACCACGTCGCTCAGCGTTTCGGCATAACAGCGCGCCATGTGTTCGCAAAATGCGCGAAAGGCGTCGACACCGACGCGCACCTGGCCCTCGTTCACATGGTGGGCGACATCCGGCGAAAGGCATGCAAGCATCCCATCGATGTCGCGTGCATTGAACGCATCGTAGTAGCGGGTGATCAACGCGTGCGTATCAGTCATCCTGGATCTCCGAAGGCGGGCCGAACCGGTCCTTGATCCGGCCGATGATCTGGTCGCGCGCCTGACGGTAGGCATCCAGCTTTGCGTCGCGCGTCTCGCCCAGCCCGGTAGGGTCGAGGATGGGCCAGTATTCGACATCCAGATGGTAATGCCGGGTCAGGTCCAGCGCCCGGCGCTGGCTTGCCGGGGACAGCGCGACCACAAGGTCAAAGCCCGACAGGTCATCGCCCCATTGCTGCATCTCGTCGAAACTGCGCGTGCGATGACGTTCCAGCGGCACATTCAGCTCCGAGCAGACCGCAACGGCAAAGCCGTCGATTTCAAGATCGTTTTTCACGCCCGCCGATTGCACATAGGCACGGTGACCATAGAATTTCTTCATCAGCCCTTCGGCCATGGGAGACCGTGTCGCGTTATGGTCGCAACAAAACAGCACCGAGGATGGGAAGTCCGCCGCCACCTGGTCAGCTGCCGAAATGCAGCACGCAAATCAGGGTGAAAAGGCGCCGCGCGGTGTCTGTATCGACCTCGGCCTTGCCTTCGAGGCGCTCTTGCAGAACCCGCGCCCCTTCGTTGTGAATGCCCCGCCGGGCCATATCGATCGCCTCGATCTGCGACGGCGGCAGCGTCTTGACCGCGTTGAAATAGCTTTCACAGATCTGCCAGTAATCCTTGACCACTTGCCGGAACGGGCTGAGCGACAGGTGGAATTCGGCGGCATCCTCGGCGCTTTCGGTATCAACGTCGAACACCAATCGTTTTTCACGGATCGCCAGCGTCAGGTGATAGGGGCCATCGGGGACCGTGCGATCCTCCCGGCCCGGGAGCAAAAAGGAGTTCTGCTCCAGCAGGTCGAAAATGGCGACCTTGCGTTCCTGTTCGATCTCGGGCGTCGGGGCAGGCATGCCGCCGGTGTCGATATCGATCTGGCTGATATGCATTGTCACGTCTCCTCCCCTCCGGTTTGGTTCAAACGGTCAAGCCGCGCCCGCACCGACAGGCCATGCGCCTCGAGGCTTTCCGATCTGGCAAGAATCTCCGCAGCCGGACCAATAGCGGCAAGCGCTGCTGGTGTCATCTGCGCCATGGTAGTCCGCTTCATGAAATCCAGCACGCTCAAGCCGCTTGAGAACCGCGCGGACCGCGCAGTCGGCAAGACGTGGTTGGGCCCGCCCACGTAATCGCCGATGGCCTCGGGCGTCCATGCCCCCAGAAAGATCGCACCGGCATGGGTGATCTTGTCGGACAGCGCTTCGGGATCGGCCACGCACAGCTCAAGGTGTTCGGGTGCCAGACGATCCGACAGGGCCGCGGCTTCGTCCATGTCGCGCACCGTGATGACGGCGCCGTAATCGCGCCAACTGGCGCCGGCGATCTTGCGTCGTTCCAGCGTTTTCAGTCGCGTTTCGACCGCTTGGGCCACCGCCTGCCCAAAGGCTGCATCATCGGTGATCAGGATCGATTGCGCGACCTCGTCATGTTCGGCCTGGCTAAGCAGGTCGACGGCGATCCAGTCGGGATCGTTATCCTTGTCGGCGATCACCAGGATCTCGGACGGGCCCGCGATCATGTCAATGCCGACCTTGCCGAAGACACGGCGTTTGGCCGCGGCGACAAAGGCATTGCCGGGCCCGGTGATCTTGTCGACCGGGCGGATGGTATCCGTGCCATAGGCCATGGCCGCGATGGCCTGTGCACCGCCGATGCGATACACCACATCCACACCCGACAGGTGCGCGGCCAGCAAGACCAGCGGGTTCGCCTTGCCATCGGGGGTCGGTGCACAGATCGTCAGCCGCTTGACGCCAGCCACCTGCGCCGGGATCGCATTCATCAGCACCGAAGACGGATAGCTGGCCAGCCCGCCGGGCACATACAGCCCCGCCGCCGAAACCGGCGTCCAGCGCCAGCCAAGTGTCGCGCCATCGGGATCGGTCCATTTCGCGTCCCTGGGTATCTGCCTTGCGTGATAGGCGCGGATCCGGTCGGCGGCCTGTTCCAGCGCCTTGCGTTCGACCGCGGGGACGGTGGCGATGGCGGCTGCGATCTCGTCTTGGGAAAAGGCCATGGTTTCGGGGGTCAGCGTCATCCGGTCGAACCGTTCGGTCAACTCGATCACGGCCTCATCGCCGCGTGCACGGACATCGGCGATGATGGCGGCCACGATATCGTCAACCTCGGGAGCGTCCTCGCGCTTCATCTCCAGAAGTGCGCCAAAGCGCGCTTCGAAATCCGAGTTCTTGGTGTCCAGAAACTCCGGCATGACCGTCCCCTTTTGCACGTTCCCACCGTCTAACGATTCCGGGCGGCAGGGTGAAGCCGCGAACTGCGCGACATGACTGATCTATGTCAAATGAATGTCCCGGATAGTCGGTAGGGTGCTGAAGGGTCGGTTTTGCTCGAGGCCGGACCGAGACCAGGAGGCCACGCAGGAGGAAACGCGATGAAATCAATTCTCGCAGGTGCAGTACTGACAGGATGCCTTTTCTTCGCAGGGTGCGCCGCAATGGCCGATACCGCAGGCGAACTGGAATACACGCACAGGTGTTCCGCCTGTCACGGCATGACCGGTCAGGGCGATGGCTCACTCGCCGATCTGATGACGGTGGAGGTGCCGGACCTGACCCGGATTTCGCAACGAAACGACGGCGAATTTCCCATGTTGCACATCATCGAGGTGATTGACGGACGGAGCGACATTCGTGCGCACGGGGTTCCGATGCCGGTCTGGGGGGATCGTTTCAGCATCGAGATTGCACCTGAAACCAGCGAATACGGGGCCGAGTTGATCGTTCGCGGCAGGATCCTGGCGCTGGCCACCTACCTGCAATCGATCCAGCAATAACCCCGCGCACGCCCGGACGGACCGGGGCGCATCAGGCGCGGTCCAATGGCCACACCATGAAAAGATCATCGATATACCGCCCGCCATCCCACATGGCGCGCGGGACCACGCCGTGTCGGGTGAACCCGGCCCGTTCATAGGCGGCGATGGCGGCGCTGTTGCCAACGGCAACCTCCAGTTCCAGTTGCACGATGCCCGCCTGGCGCGCGTCTTGCGCCAATTGCACAAGGATGCGGTCCGCATGCCCCTGCCCCCGCGCCTCCGGGCGCACGTAGACGGAAATGACCGCGGCCCGGTGCGCGGCCTTGGCGCTGCGGTGCCGGGCATAGGCCGCGCAGCCTAGAATCCCGTCGCCCTCGAACAGGGCCAACAGATACAGGTCAGACAACCATTGGCGGATCTCGGCCTCGGGCTTCGCCGCCCATTCCGCGTGGGTGCTGCCGAAGGCTTCGGGATGATCGGCAAGCATGGTCAGCCGGATATCGCGGAACGCCGCCCAGTCGGCCGGCATGGCGCGCCGGATGATCATTCCGGGTGGGCCGGCGTCTTTCCGGAAGGCGCGATGTAGGGCTTGGTCACATCTTTCAGCGTGATGTCCAGCGCCTCGACGTCGACGGCCACCACACCATCCCCCGCCAGGACCAGCGTGATCCGGCCGGTTCCGTCTTCTCCGGCTGCCCAGTCGATGGCCAGCACCGACAAGACCAGATCCGCCTCGGACCGGTCGATGCCCTGGCTGGCCACACCCAACGCATCCTCAATAACCAAGACGGATTGTACCCGCTCAGGTGTGGCGCCTGGTGTGCGGCCTTCCCAGCGAAACCGGTTCATCAGCACCGCGAAACGCCGGCGCCTGCGGTCCCATGTCATTTCCGACATGGGAAATATGGCGTCCTGCGCGAGGGACGAGATCACCTTCAGATCGTCCTCGTCCAGCGCCTTGAGCGCGACGGGTGCATCGCGCCTGCCATCCTCGAACCGTGCATCCTCAACCATCGCCGTCCACCCGTTCCACGTCGGCGCCCACGCCCCTGAGCTTGCGCACCAGGTGCTCATATCCGCGATCCAGATGATACACGCGACTGACCACGGTTTCACCTTCTGCGGCCAGCCCGGCCAGAATCAGGCTGACCGATGCACGCAGATCGGTCGCCATCACCGGCGCGCCCTTCAACCGGCTCACCCCGGTCACCTTGGCCGTGCCGCCATGCACGTCGATCCTGGCGCCCATCCGGATCAGTTCCGGCGCATGCATGAACCGATTCTCGAAGATGGTTTCTTCCAGCGTTGCCACACCATCGGCAAAGCACATCAGCGCCATCATCTGCGCCTGCAGGTCGGTGGGAAAACCCGGAAACGGGGCGGTCGTCACATCTACCGGGCGCACGCGCCCGCCGGGATGACGCACCTTCAGGCCCGCTGCGGTCTGGGAGATTTCAAGCCCCGCCTCTTCCATCTTGTCGCAAAGCGCAGCCACCAGCGACCGCTCACCGCCCAAGAGCTCCACCTCGCCACCGGCAATGGCGGGCGCGATCATGTAGGTGCCAAGCTCGATCCGGTCCGAGATCACGCGATGCGTCGTGCCATGCAGCCGATCAACGCCCCGGATCACCATCTCGGACGTGCCGGCCCCTTCGATGTCGGCGCCCATCGCGATCAGGCAATCGGCCAGCGCCTTGGTGTCGGGTTCGCGTGCGGCATTGCGGATGACGGTCGTGCCCTTGGCCCGGACGGCCGCGCACATCACGTTTTCCGTTGCACCGACCGAGGGGAAGGGAAATGCGATCTCGGCCCCTTTCAGGTCGCCCCGGGCGTGCACGTACCCTTCCTTGAGCTCGACCTTCGCCCCCATGGCCTCGAGACCCGCGATATGGAAATCCACCGCGCGCGCACCGATGGCGCAACCGCCCGGCAGGCTGACCACCGCCTCGCCGGTGCGTCCGATCAGGGGACCAAGCACATTGAAGGACGCGCGAAGTTTGCGCACGATCTCGTAATGGGCGGTGTGGCTGGTCAGGTCAGCCGCCGACATGGCAAGGGTCTGGCCGTCGCTCAGCCGCCCGATCTCGACGCCCAGGCTTTCCAAGAGCACCGACAATGTCCGCACATCGGACAAGCGCGGCCCGTTGGTAAGGGTCAGCGGTTCATCCGACAAGATCGCCGCACACATCAGTTTGAGGCAGGTGTTCTTGGCCCCCGCAATCGGGATCTGCCCCGACAAAGGGCCACTGCCCTTGACCACGATCCGATCCATCCGCTCTGCCCCTTTTGCCTTGGCTCATGCCTCGCCGGATTGGTCCGGCGGGCTTGTCTTTTCGTCTTCGGCCCGGGCGCGCGCCTGTGCCTTGCGCCGCGCAAGGTTGGCTTTCAGCGCTGCCTTCAACCGCTCATCGCGGATGGCGGCTGCGGATTTCGGCCTGTCATGTCGCTTTTCGTCCCGTGCCATGTGCCCGGTTTACCCGGACCTGCCGGAAGGGTCCAGATTGCGCTTGCATGGGGGGGAAGATGCCCTTAAACGACCGCCCACGATGCTGTGGTAGCTCAGTGGTAGAGCACACCCTTGGTAAGGGTGAGGTCGAGAGTTCAATCCTCTCTCACAGCACCACCCCCCCTTAGTGCAGTGATTTCAACCGTCGCCGAGGCAGGCCTCGAAGGCGTCAGCCATACCCTCGAGAAGCCCGGCATACAGCGTGGCACCAGGGGTCAGCGCCGCGCCCAGCGGGTCGATCTGGGTGATGCGGATATCGCTTCCGTCAAAGACGGCATCGACAATTCCACGGTTGAATTGCGGCTCCACGAAGACGCAGGTGATATCCTGATCGACCACGAGATCGCGGATTTCCGCCATGCGTTGCGGGCTGGGCGGTGCGGCATCCGACAGGCTGATCGCGCCCGCGGCCTCGATGCCGAAGCGGGCTTCGAAGTAGTGATAGGCATCATGGAAGACCACGAAACGCCCCGAAAGCGCCGCCATGCGGTCCGCGACATCGGCCGCCTGAACGTCAAGGGCAGCCCGCGCGTTGGCCGCGTTTTCGGAATAGAGGGCGGCGTTGTCGGGATCGATCCGGGCCAGTTCGCCAGCAATCACGGATAGCCAGAGCTGCGCGTTCACAGGGTCAAGCCAGGCGTGAGGGTCGATACCGCTGTGGTCGTGGCCGTGGTCATCATGATCCGAGGCATGGTCATCTTCGTGGTCATGCGCCTCGTGGTCATGCTCCTCGTGGTCGTGCGCCTCATGGTCATGGTCCTCGTGGTCATGCTCTTCGTGGTCATGCTCCTCGTGGTCATGCCCCTCATGGTCGTGATCATGGGCTTCGAATGCAACACCGTCCCTGAATGACAGGGCGACGTTGCCCTCGACCTCAAGCAATCGAAGCTGGTGCGCACCGCCCGCAAGGCTTTCGATCGGGGCTTGCAGCCACGGGGTTAGCGTCGGACCGGCCCAGATGATCAGGTCGGCGGCCTCCAGCATGCGGGCTTCGGACGGGCGCATGGAATAGCCGTGCGGCGTCGCGCCGGGCGGGATCACCAGGTCGGGGTCCCCCACGCCCGCCATGACCTGCGCCACGAGCCCGTGGATCGGCGCGATATCGACCGCGACACGCGGCGGCGCATCCTGCGCGGCAAGCGGCACCGCCCCCGCACATACGAACGCACAACTCGCGAGAAGGATGGATCTGGGCATGAGGATCTCCTATGTAATTTTATAACATGACGGGGGGCTTGTTATTGGGTATGGTATAACATATCAAGCCTCGATCAGACGGGATCGGAGCCTGCTGCCCAATGGACATGATCGGATTTGCCAAACACGATCACGCGGCCTGCATCGACAGCACCGTGTCTGCCGTTGCGCAGCGATGCGACGCGGAAGGGTTGCAGTTGACCCCCGTGCGTCGCCGCGTGCTCGAGATCTTGCTCCAAAGACACCGCGCACTGGGGGCTTACGAGATCCTCGATATCCTGCGTGACGAAGGGCTTGGCTCGCAGCCGCCGGTGGCGTATCGCGCGCTGGATTTCCTGACGAAACACGGGTTCGCCCATCGCATCGAGGGCCTGAACGCGTTTACCGCATGCCATCATCCGGGAGAAGATCACGACGCCGCCTTTCTGATCTGTCGCAGTTGTGGCGCGGTGGCCGAAGCGGCCTTGGCAAGCACCCGCCGCGTACTGACGGCAACAGCCGAGGCGGCCGGATTCACCATCGAACGCACCGTGGTGGAGGCCGAAGGGCTGTGTCCCGATTGCGCAGGGGCCGATGTATCATGAGGCTCGCCACGCTCGACAATGTCGACATGCGGTTTGGCGGCCAGGCCGTTCTGCACGATGTCGATTTCCACATCGACAAGGGTGAGATCGTCACCATCGTCGGCCCCAATGGCTCGGGCAAATCCACGCTGCTGCGCGTGCTTCTGGGGGCCCAGACACCGACAAGCGGCACGGTGACGCGACTGCCGGGCCTGCGCATCGGCTATATCCCGCAAAAGCTGCATATCGACCCGACCCTGCCGCTGACCGTGCGCCGTTTCCTGGATCTGCCGCGCCGTGTGCCCGAAGACGAGGCCGCCCGCGCCCTGGACCATGCCGGATGCACCGCGCTGGCCAGACGTCAGATGGCGGATCTGTCTGGCGGGCAGTTTCAACGCGTCATGCTGGCCCGCGCCCTTTTGTCGAACCCCGACCTGCTGATCCTGGATGAGGCGACCCAAGGGCTGGACCAGCCCGGGTCTGCCGCGTTCTACCGGCAGATCGAACAGGTGCGCGCCGATCTGGGCTGTGGCGTGTTGATGGTAAGCCATGAGTTGCACGTGGTCATGGCGGCGTCTGACCGGGTGGTATGCCTGAACGGGCATGTGTGCTGTGCCGGTCATCCCGAACAGGTCGCCTCTGCGCCCGAGTATCGCGCGTTGTTCGGCACGGGAACCCACGGGGCGCTTGCGCTTTACCGGCATGAGCATGCGCATTCGCACGACCACGACCACGACCACTCCCATCCACACGAAGCGGCACAATGATGAGCCTGCTGGATGACTTCTTGGTACGCGCCACGCTGGCGGGGCTTGGCGTGGCCTTGGCGGCCGCCCCTCTGGGCTGTTTCATCGTCTGGCGGCGCATGGCGTTTTTCGGCGATGCAACGGCCCATGCCGCGATCCTGGGGGTGGCGCTGGCGCTGGCGTTCAACCTGTCCATCGTCACCGGAACAGCGGTTCTGGCGCTGGCCATGGCGCTGGCGGTCACCGCCTTGTCGGGCCGGGCGCAGGCGGTCGATACCTTGTTGGGCGTGCTGTCGCATTCGGCGCTGGCCGCAGGGCTGGTGGCAGTGTCGCTGTTGCAGGGCGTCCGCGTGGATCTGTCGGCCTATCTGTTTGGCGAGATCCTTGGCGTGGACCGGATGGATCTGGCCATAATCTGGTGCGGGGCGGCGCTTGTGTCGATCCTGCTCTGGGCAAGGTGGTCGGCGCTGCTGACGGCAACGGTATCGCCCGACCTGGCCTATGCGGCGGGGCTCGATCCCCGGCGCGAGCAACTGATCCTGACCGTCGCGCTGGCGATCACCGTGGCTGTGGCCATCCAGGTGGTGGGCGCGCTCTTGATCGGGGCGCTCCTGATCATCCCGGCGGCTGCGGCGCGGGCGTTTTCGCGAACCCCCGAAGGGATGGCGGCCTGGGCCGCCTTGATCGGGGCGACATCGGCGCTTGCGGGCATGGCGTTTGCCTATCGGCTCGACACGCCGGCAGGCCCGACCATCGTCTGCGTCGCGGCAGGCATATTTGCGGTGGCAAGCATGGTGCGCCTGGCAAGGGATGCTGCGTGATCGGCAGGCCCAACCGCCTTCGCAAGACCCAGATATCGCGGCTCAAGACCCTGAAAGCATTATCGTGCTTCTGTTGTCAGGGACGCATCCTATCGCGCGTCCTGCAACCAGTCTTGCGCGAACGTGACCCTGTCGCAGCGCGCCAGCGGCCTGATCCGGTCAAGTTCCGCTTCGAGCCGGGCCTGTCGACCCTTGCCCCACCGCTGTCCCCGCTCGGGCCAGAGGGCGCGCACATGCAAGCACCCGGTATCCCGATTGGCCGCCACATCGACACGCCCGACCAGCCGGTCGCCTTCCAGAATGGGAAAGACGTAGTAGCCGTATTTCCGCAGCGCCTCGGGCACGAAGATTTCGATCCGGTAGTTGAACCCGAACAGCCGTTCGGCCCGCTTGCGGTCCCTGAGGGCAGGATCAAAGGGGCTCAGGATACGTATCCGTCCGGGCGGTTCGGGCAGATCGGCCAGGCGCTCCCGCGTCTCGGGCCAGACAACAACCTTGCGCCCCGCCCCGTCCACACTGGCGATCTCGACCCATTCGACTTCGCCGCGCGCCAGTGCCGCGTCGACCCAGTCGCGGGCCTCGGCGGGCCGGATCAGATCCCAGAACGCCGCAAGTTCACCAGACGTGGCAAAGCCCAGGCGATCCAGCGCCGCCCGACAGGCCCAATCGATCGTCTCGGCTTCGGTCGGGCGGGCATTGAGCGCCTCGGGCGGGATCACCCGTTCTGTCAGGTCATAGTATTTGCGAAAGCCCTGCCGACGGGTGACGGCAAGCTCGCCCGAGCGCCAGAGATATTCCAGCGCGGTCTTGGAGGGGTGCCAATCCCACCAGCCGGTCGATTTTTCGGCACGCCCGCCCATGTCCGCGCTGCAAACGGCGCCGTGCCGGGTCACGTGGTCACGCACGGTGTCGATCTCGGCATGAAAGGCCGATCCGTGCCAGTCGTTCCATTTGGCGGCAAGGCGGGCGTGATCGCGGGCGAATTTCACCCGCCAATACGGAAAGAAGGCGGTCGGGATAATCGCCGCGTCATGGGTCCAATGCTCAAAGGTCGCCCGCCCCCTGTCATTGACCCAACGCAGGGATTGGGGCTGATAACTGGGCTTGCGCGACCACAAGATCAGATCATGCGCGCGCGCCATGGTGTTCACGCTGTCGACCTGCACGAAGCCGAGGCGATGGATCAGGTCCGCCAGGGCCGCGCCCTTGGCGGCACCGGCAGGCGGATCGCTCAGCAGATGCGCCTGCAAGAACAGTCGCCGGGCGGTTGCGTTATCGATCCGGGGAAATTGCACGGGATCAGATCACGCCACGCGACCGGGGTCGGCATGCCAGGCCCAGGGCCGGGTGAATTCGCCCAGCACCTGCACAAGCGCGGTGTCGTCCACCTCGCCGGTGCGCCGCAGATGCGCGACAAGGCCGAGTTTCTTGTCCTCGACCACGGCGACCACCTCGGCCGCCACGCCAGCCTCGGAAAGCGCGGCGTTGTAGACGCGCGTGATCGCCATCTTGCGCAGGTCGGGTTTGAAGATCTTGCCCACCGCCGTTTTCGGCAATTCATCCATGATCTCGACATGTTTCGGGATCGCCGCGCGTTCGTGGATGTGGTCGCGGCAATGGGCCATCAGATCGTCGGTCGTGACGGCGGCACCGTCCACCAGTTCCACGTAGACACAGGGCAATTCGCCCGCAAAGGCATCGGGCTGGCCGATGGCGCCGGCAAAGGCCACGGCTTCGTGACCGGCCAGCGCCTCTTCGATCTCGGCGGGGTCGATATTGTGACCGCCGCGAATGATAAGATCCTTGGCGCGGCCGGTGATCCAAAGGTATCCGTCGGCGTCGATCCGGCCCAGATCGCCTGTGCGCAGGTAGATGTCATAGTGGAACAGATCGATGTTCTTGTCGCTTTCGGTATAGGTCGATCCCTCGAAGACCCCGGGATTGTCGATACAGATCTCTCCCACCTCATCGACGGCGCACTCCACGACGCCTTCGGGACCATGGTTGAGGATGCGCACCTGGGTATGGGGGAACGGAATACCGATCGATCCGATCTTCTTTTCCCCGTCGACCGGGTTGCACGACACAAGGCAGGTGGCCTCGGTCAACCCGTAGCCTTCGATCAGGGTCACGCCGGTGGATTTCTCGAACCGATGGAACAATTCCACCGGCAGCGGCGCAGAGCCCGAGAACGCGGTCTTCACGGTCGAGATATCCGCATTGACCGGGCGTTGCATCATCGCCGCGATCGCGGTGGGCACCGTGATGATGAAGCTGATTTTCCACCGCTCGACCAATTGCCAGAAATTGTCGAACACCCCTTCGCCGCGGTAGCCCTGAGGCGTGGGAAAGACCACATGCGCGCCCGATGCCACGGCGGCCATCAAGATGACGTGACAGGCAAACACGTGGAACAGGGGCAGCGGGCAGATGATGTTGTCCTGTTCCGTGAACAAGATCGTGTGCCCGATCCAGCCATTGTAGATCATGCCGGAATACTTGTGCTGCGCCACCTTGGGCATGCCCGTGGTGCCGCCCGTGTGGAAATAGGCGGCCACCCGGTCGGCCTTGGCGTCCTCGAACGTGAGACGATCCCTGGGCTGTCTGGCGCATTCCGTGTTGAAATCAAGCACCCTTGCGTGGTGGCTGACCGGGTTCTTGGGGCGGATCAGCGGGATGATCAGCTTTTTGAAACCTGTCATGTAGCGCAGCAGATCCACCTCGAGCACCGTCTGTACGTTCGGTGCTGCGGTGATCGCGGCGGCGACCTTCTGGGCGACATCGGTCTTCGGAAAGGCCTTGAGCGTCACCACCACCTTGGCGTCGGTTTCCCGCAAGATGGACGCGATCTGTTCGGTTTCCAGCAGCGGGTTGATCGGGTTCGCGATGCCGGCCACGGCCCCGCCGATCAAGGTGACGGCTGTCTCAAGGCAGTTGGGCAAGATGTAGGCGACCGTATCGGTTTCACCCACGCCGAGCGACCGGAACAGGTTCGCGGCCTGTGTGACCTGTGCGTGAAAGGCGTTCCAGCTGAGCGTTTCGGCCGGGTCGGAGGCCCGCGAAAACATCTGGAACGTGATCGCATCCAGTGGCCCGTGGGCGTCCCTGGTCTTGCTGAGCAATTCGTAAAGCGTCGTGGCCGGCTGGCTGGCCGGCCACGGAAATTCGGCCTCGATCCGCTTGATATCATCGACCGTGGCAAATCTTTCCATGGTCGTCCCTCCCCTCGTCTGGTTCGGGCAGCCTTTTCTAGGAAGGGCCTTGTCCCGATTGCCATCCAAGATGATCGGGGATTGGTGGCGGCGCAAGGGCAAGCCTGCGCCAGACCCATGGTCTTGCGCCTGCAGCCCGGTGTTTGGCCATGCGAACCGGCGCAGGCGACGCGGACCGCATGCGATCGCCCGGCCCGCAACGGGCGTCAACCGCGGTTTATTCGGCGGCCATGCCTTCGGTAAACTGCAACCGGGCCAGACGCGCATAAAGGCCGCCTTGGGCCACAAGGCTGTCATGGGTGCCTTCGGCCACGATCCGGCCCGCCTCGAACACGAGGATGCGGTCGGCCTGTTTCACGGTCGCCAGACGATGGGCCACGATCAGGGTCGTGCGATCCCGGCTGAGCGCCGCCACGGCATCTTGCACCGCGCGTTCGCTTTCGGCGTCCAGTGCGCTGGTGGCTTCGTCCAGCAGCAAGACCGGCGCATCGCGCAAGATGGCCCGTGCTATTGCGATGCGCTGTTTCTGCCCGCCCGACAACATCAGGCCGCGCTCGCCCACATAGGTGTCATAGCCTTGTGGCAGCGCGGTCAGGAATTCATCAGCGGCAGCGGCCTTGGCGGCGGCCTCGACCTCGGCGTCGGTGGCACCGGGGCGACCGAAACGGATGTTCTCACGCGCGGAGGCGGCAAAGATGACCGGATCTTGCGGCACCAGCGCGATGGCCGCGCGGAAGGTTTCACGGGGCAGATCGCGCAGATCGACGCCGTCAAAGGTGACCCGGCCGGACACCGGATCGTAGAAACGTTGCAGCAGCTGGAATATCGTGGTCTTGCCCGCGCCGGATGGGCCCACCAGCGCCACGGTCTCACCGGGCTGGATGGTCAGGCTGATGCCGTCAAGCGCAGCGGTTTCGGGCCGCGTCGGATAGGAAAACCGCACATCTTCGAAGGTGACAGGCCCGCGCCCGCCTTGCGGCAAGGCATGCGCATCGGCAGGATCCGCGACGGTGTCTTCGGTCTGCAACAGTTCGACCAGACGCTCGGTCGCGCCGGCGGCGCGCTGCAATTCGCCCCAGATCTCGGACAGGGCGCCCACAGATCCTGCCACCATGATGGCATAGATCAGGAACTGGATCAGTTCGCCAATCGACATGACCTCGCCGCGCACGTCGCGCGCACCGACCCACAGCACCCCCACGATCCCCGCAAACACCAAGGATATCACGATGACCGTCATCACGGCACGGGTGCCGATGCGCTTCTTGGCGCTCTCGAAGCTCTTCTCGGTGACCGATGCGAAGGTGGCGGCAGAGGCGCGTTCATGGGTAAAGGCCTGCACCGTCTGCACCGACAAGAGCGCCTCGGATGCATTGCCGGAACTTTCCGCGATCCAGTCCTGGTTCTCGCGGCTCAGCTTGCGCAAACGGCGTCCCAGCAGCACGATCGGCACAATGATCGCGGGCACGATCAGCAACACCAACCCCGCAAGCTTGGGCGAGGTCACGAACATCAAGATCAGGCCGCCGGCCAGGATCAGGCTGTTACGCAACGCAATCGACACGCTGGACGAAATCACGCTGAGCAACAGCGTGGTGTCCGTCGTGATCCGGCTCAACACCTCGCCGGTCATGATGCGTTCGTAAAAGGCGGGGCTCATCGCGATCATGCGGTCAAAGACGGATTTGCGGATATCGGCGATCACCCGTTCGCCCAGCCGCGTCACAAGGTAATAGCGCAACCCCGTGCCAAGCGCCAAAAGCCCCGCGATCCCGAGGGCCGCAAGGAAGTACTTGTCCAGAAGCTGTGTTGTTTCGGTCTCGAACCCGTCGACAACCCGACGCACGGCCAGTGGCAGTGTCAAGGACACCATCGCGGTCAGAACCAGCGCCGCGCCGGCCGCGGCCATCATGGCCCCATAGGGCGCGAGGAACGGGATCAACGCACGCAGGCTCCCGATGCGACGCGATTTCGCGCGCTCTTCATTGGCGGAGCCGGGCGGTGCCGGAGGGGGGGAAGACTGGTTTGTGCTGGCCATGGGGGGCTTTGGTCGATTTTCAGAACCGATACAAGGCTGACCCCATTTCCACAAGGGCGGCGGCATCGTGTGCGACATGTTTACGGGCGCGCCGCGATACCAGGCCTGCCGCCGGCGCGGTATGACCGATCGACCGCGAAGCTGCATCCTTGCGGGACGAAGATCATTCCTGCCAGATCAAAACAACGTCACAGTCGCTTGACGCGATGGTCCGTCAGAGGTAGGCCAGCATCCAGTTGCGGGCGTTGTGTAATGGTAAGACCTCAGCCTTCCAAGCTGATGATACGGGTTCGATTCCCGTCGCCCGCTCCAATCCCGACATGACCCTCTAGGCCGCAAGGGGCGCGATCAGCCCTTCGCCTTGCGCACGGTTGGAATTGACCGCGCGGTCGACGCGCCAACGATGGTAATACCCAGCCGGCGCGGGCTGCATCAGGGGCGCAGCCTTGGCGTCCGCTTCCCCAAGCCACGTGGCCCAATCTTCGGGCGCGATCCTGACGGGCTCCCGGTGGTGCGTCTCGGACATCCAGTCGCTGGCCCCGGTCGTCACGATGGCGCAGGTGACCAGTGGCGTCTCCGCCTTGTCCCAGACCTGCCAGATCCCGGCAAAGACCAGCGGTGCACCGTCAGCCGGCGTGAAATACCAGGGTAGCCGGTTGCCCTCGGCGTCCTTGGTCCATTCGAAGAACCCCGTCATCGGAACAAGGCAGCGCCGTTCCCGGCACGCCGCGCGAAAGGCCGGCTTTTCGGCCACCGTCTCGGCGCGGGCATTGATCAGAAGTGGGCCATCCGTGGGGGTCTTGTACCAATGAGGGACAAACCCCCATCGCATGGGCCGGTACGTGCGGCCGCCCTGCCCTGCCAGCACGACACCCACGTCTTGCGTGGGGCAGATGTTGTAGCGCGGGGTCTCGGGCAGGTCATTGGCAGGCGCAGCTTCGAACAGCCGCGCCATCGCGTCGCTTGGATGGGTCATGGTCATGCGCCCGCACATGGGCGCAGCCTAACCCGCCCGCTCAGCGGCCGTAAACGGCCTTGTAAGCGATCTTTTCGGCGTCTTCGGGAAAGATCCCCAGATCCCAGGCCACTTCGCGCGGCATCCGCGAGATCTCGGCAACGGTCTGGTTGTATGCCGCACGTTTTGCGGCGGCATGGCGCAGTTGGGTGACGATGGACGTCATGGTGCAGCTCCTTTTCAATTCGAAAGTTTCGGCTCTCGATGACAAGGATATGGTAGCGCTATCATGTCTTACAATTGACGGATCCCCAAACCCGGTTTGCGCATGCTGCATGGCAGCAAAAAACCGGCGCAGTCGCCTGCGCCGGTTTCAATGTCAGAGTGCAGCGCCCTTATTCGACGGCCGTGATGCGCCCATCGGTGTAGGGTGTGTAGCCATCGGCGGCCATGATGTAATCGGCCACGACCTGTTCCAGACCAGGACCGAAATCATAGGCATTCATGCCGGCACTGGCGAAGATGGCATAGCCGTCGCCACCGCTGCGCATGTAGTTGTTGGTGACCACGCCATAGGTCGCCTCCGGATCGAGAGGAACGAACCCGTCAGCGGTTTCGATCTCGACCGACACGATGCGGCTGCCCGGCTCGGCGGCGGGGTTCCATGTATAGCGCATGCCCGACACCTGCGGGAAACGGCCCGCGCCGTCTGCCACCTGGCTGACGCCGTTTTCCAAGGCGGACACGATGCCCGCACCGGTCAGCTCGAAGGTCGCAAGGGTGTTCTGGAAGGGCAGGACGGTGAACACCTCGCCCATGGTCACTTCGCCAGAATCGATCGAGGCGCGAAGCCCGCCACCATTCTGGATCGCCACGTCGATGCCCTGATCGCGCACACGGTCCAGCATCGCGTCGGCCACCAGGTTGCCCATCGGGCATTCGACCGCCCGACAAACGGTCCGGTCGCCTTCGATGAATTCGCTGGTCGACCCGATGACTTCGGCCATGGCCTCTTCGATCGGGCCGGCAAGTTCGGCCACCCGTGCCGCAATCTCGGGATCGGGGGTGACAGAGGCATCCAGCACCATGGTGTCGCCACCGGCGTAGACCACGTTGCCATCATCGTCGAAGACCACCTCAAGATGGCCCAGGTATTTCGAATAGGCATAGGCCTGCACGATCGGCACGAATTCCCCGGCGGGGTTGTTGACCATCACCGGATAGGCACCGGCGCGGCGCGGATCCGAGGACGACAGGTAGGTGTGCGAATGCCCGCCCACGATGACGTCGATGCCGGTCACGGCCTCGGCGATGCGCATATCCATCGGAAGACCCACATGGGTCAGCGCGATGATCATGGTCACGCCTTGTTCGGTCAGCGCATCGACATCGGCCTGCAGCGCGTCGATTTCATCTTGGAAAATGATGGCCGCCCCGGGGCTTGAGGTTTCGGCGGTGTCAGTGGCAAGCGCCGAGATGATGCCAACCTGCATGCCGTTCACGTCGAGGATCACGTGATCGGGCACCATGTCATCGGACAGCACGTTGGACTGGCTCAGGTCGAGGTTGCCCGAAATGACCGGAAAGCTGACCATGTCGACGAATCGCGCCAGGTTTTCGGGGCCATCGTCGAATTCGTGGTTGCCCACGGCCATGGCGTCAAACCCGATGGCTTCCATGAACTCGGCTTCGACCTCACCCTTGTAGGTGGTGTACATCAACGAGCCCTGGAACTGGTCACCGGCATCCAGAACGATCACGTTCTCGCCCGCGGCTTCCAGATCGCCGCGCAGCGTATTGATGGCAGTCGCCACGCGCGCCACGCCGCCAAAGCATTCGCCCGCGGCGTCGTCTTCGGCGTTGCAGGTCGAATCGAACCGGTTGATCGGCTGAATACGGCTGTGAAGGTCATTTATGTGAAGAATGTGCAGCGTGGTCTCCGCAGCGGCAGGTGCCGCCATCGAAAGGCCCGCCAGGATCGCGGTGGACCCCAGAACTCGTGCAAGCATGAAAGCTCTCCCAGGTTTATCGTTGGACATGTCACAGATTGGCGAGCCACGCGCGGCAAGTAAAGCACTCAGGTTAGCCCGGGCGGCACTTGACGATGCGTCACGACCGCGCCATGCCCAAAACATGTTCATTTACAAAATCCTCCGGGCCGACGAATGGTCAAGCCTTCAGATCCATGGTGAAACCGCCGGGGCGCCGATCGATGTGGCCGATGGTTTCATTCATTTCTCGACCGCCGCGCAGGCCGCCGAAACGGCAGCCAAACACTTCGCCAACGAGGACGGGCTGATTCTGGCTGCCTTTGACACCGACACGCTTGGCCCCACCCTGAAATGGGAAGTATCGAGGGGCGGCGAGGAATTCCCGCATCTCTACGCGCCGCTGCGACTGGCCGACATGGTGTGGCGCGTGCCGCTGCCGTTTGTGGACGGAACCCATCAATTCCCGGAGGGCATGTAGCGCCATGTGGGAACGCTTTGGCCTGTCGATCATGCACCGCCTGGATCCCGAACGCGCCCATGCATTGGCGCTGGCGGCGCTGAAGACCGGCTTCATGCCGCTGCAAGGACCCGTCACGTCGTCGCGTCTGGTGATCACGCTGGCGGGCATGCGGATGCCCAACCCGGTTGGGCTGGCAGCGGGGTTCGACAAGAACGCCGAGGCCATAGCCCCCCTTGCCCGGGCAGGCTTCGGGTTTCTAGAGGTCGGGGCGGCAACCCCGCGGCCGCAGCCGGGCAACCCCAGACCGCGCCTGTTCCGCCTGACCGAGGACCGCGCCGCGATCAATCGCTTCGGATTCAACAATGACGGAATGGAGGCAATCGCCACCCGCCTTGCCGCCACCCGATGCGAGATTCCCGTGGGCCTGAACCTCGGCGCCAACAAGGACAGCCCCGACCGCGCCGCCGACTTCGCCCATGTGCTGGCGCGCTGCGGCCCGCATGTGGATTTCGCGACCGTCAACGTGTCGTCGCCCAACACCGAAAAACTGCGCGATCTGCAGGGAAAGGCGGCGCTTTCGGCGCTGTTGGCGGGTGTCATGACCGCACGCGCCGCGTTGCCGCAACCGATCCCCGTCTTTCTCAAGATTGCGCCGGACCTGTCCGAGGCCGAGTTGGTCGATGTGGCCGAGGTCGCGCTGCAATCGGGGATTTCGGGACTGATCGCCACCAATACCACTCTCAACCGCGACGGTCTTGCCAATGCCCACAAGGGCGAGACCGGCGGCCTGTCGGGCCAGCCGCTGTTCGACCGCTCGACACGGGTTCTCGCACGGCTCTACCAACTGACCGGAGGGGTGTTGCCCATCATCGGTGTGGGCGGCGTATCGAGCGCCGATCAGGCCTGGGAAAAGCTGCGCGCCGGCGCAAGTGCGGTGCAGCTTTACACCGGGCTGGTCTATGGCGGCATCACGATGGCCGCGCGCATCGCCGAAGGTCTTGACCGGCGCTGCGAAGCCGAGGGATTCGCGACGATCGCCGACGTCACCGGCACGGGGGTGGACGCGTGGACCTGACGCTGTGGCATAATCCGCGCTGTTCCAAATCGCGCGCGGCATTGGCCCTGCTGCAGGACCGGGGCGTGAGCTTTGATGTCCGGCTTTACCTCAAAGACGCGCCCGACGCGGACGAGGTCAGGGCACTGGCCCATCGCATCGGGCGACCGGTGGGCGACATCGTGCGGAGGTCCGAAGCCGCCTATCGCGAGCTGAACCTGAAGGAGGCGGATGATGAGACACTGGCGCGCGCGGTCGCGGACAATCCGATCTTGCTGGAACGTCCGATCCTCGACACCGGCCGTCATGCCGTGATCGGACGCCCGCCCGAGGACATCCTGACGCTGATCTGATCCCGCGCGCCTCAGGCGGCCGCGCGTTCCAGCGCCGGATATCGCAGGCCCAGCGTGATCCCCCGGAGCGCGAAGAACCCCAGCATCGCCGCCCACAGCCCGTGATTGCCCCAGACCGGCACGAAGGTCAGCACCATCACGATGTAGCCCACGAAACTGATCGCCATCATGTTGCGCATGTCCCGCGTGCGCGTCGCACCGATGAAGATTCCGTCGAGCATCCATGACGCGCACCCCACCAAGGGCCCTGCGATCATCCACGGAAGATAGTCGCGCGCGGCCTCGCGCACCCCCTCCGCGGTGGTCATCAGGTCGATGAAGACCCCGCCCGCCAGCGCAAAGATCACTGCCATCGCGACGCATATCACGATCCCCCAGAACCCTGTCAGCATCGCCGCGCGCCGCACCCGTTCGGGCGATCTGGCGCCCATGGCCCGCCCCACAAGGGCCTCGGCGGCAAAGGCGAACCCGTCCATCGCGTAAGATGTGACATAGACGAACTGGATCAGCACCTGGTTGGAGGCCAGCGTGATATCCCCGAAATCCGACCCCAGAAACAGGAACGATGTGAACCCCGCCAGCAACATCAGCGAGCGCAGCAGGATATCGGTGTTCACCGCCGCCATGTGCCACAGTTTGACCCGGTCGAAGATCCGCGGCCAGTCGCGCCACGCCGGCACACGGAAGGCCTGTCGGCACAGCCACAAGCCCAGAGCCAGCCCGCTCCATTCCGCAAGGAACGTCGCAAGCGCGACGCCTTCGACCCCCATGTCCAGATACAGAACGAACACCACCGAAAGCACGATGTTCAGACCGTTCTGCCACAACTGCACCGCCAGGACCGCGCCGGTGCGTTCCTGTGCGATCAACCAGCCGGTTATCCCGTAGATCGCGATGGCGGCAGGGGCCGACAGGATCCGGATCTGCAGATACAGCCGCGCCAGTTCCTCGACCTCGGTGCTCGCGGGCGACAGCCACAAGGCCATCGCGAAGATCGGGATCTGAAACAGCATCAGGGCCAGTCCGGCCCCGAAGCCGATGATCAAGACCCGGGTCAGCAGGGCGGCGACCTCGGCCTGGTTTCCGGCCCCGATGGCCTGTGCCGCCAAACCGACGGTGCCCATGCGCAAAAAGCCAAACGCCCAGTAGATCGAGGTCAGGATGACCGCACCGATCCCCACGGCGCCGATCGGCACCGGGTCGCCCAGTTGGCCCACGACCCCGGTGTCGACCACCCCCAAAAGCGGTATGGTCGCGTTGGACAGAACCACAGGCCACGCGATACGCAGCACACGGCCATGGGTAAGAGGCTTGAGCGTGTCCGGTAGGGCCTCGGCCTGCGATGTCATTCTTGTGTCCTAAGTTCTGTCAGGCATGAGGAAATGCCCGGTGCCTTGCGCGAACAATCGCTGGCGGTTGTCCTGCCATGCCTCGACATGGACCGACGCGTAGCGCCGCCCTTGCCGGTTCACCCGCGCCCGCGCATAGGCATCCCGGGGCAGGCCCGACCTGAGGTAATCCACGGTGAAATCGATGGTCTTGGGCAGACGGGGCACCGTCGCGGCCGTCAGGCTGGACGCATCGATCCGCCCGCTTTCCACGTCATCCCAAAGCATGTTGAAGCTCAATTCCATGATCGCCGTCACCTCGAGAAAGGA
>Ga0102938_10000651_pt1 | contig 25734 bp, 16 predicted proteins | sample SalPonR2_B_D2_MG_FD_84516 | JGI IMG/M metagenome (GOLD analysis project Ga0102938, IMG submission 84516) | Salt pond soil microbial communities from South San Francisco under conditions of wetland restoration - Salt Pond MetaG R2_B_D2_MG | ecosystem: Environmental > Aquatic > Marine >... | reverse complement strand
GTCCGCTGATCTGGCACTTCCCGTATTATCATCCGGAGAGAAATTTTTCGAAAGTTGGGCCGGCGATCGGCGTCAACGACTTTGCGGTCAGCCAAACGCGTCCACAGTCGGCCGTTCGTCAAGGACGTTACAAGCTGATCCGATTCGCGGAAAGCCGCCGCGTCGAGCTGTATGATCTGGAACAAGACCTTTCGGAACAGTTCGACCTCAGTCGCCGATTCCCTGAGATCACCAACCGCATGACATCCCTTTTAGATCAACAACTGAACCAGATGAACGCACGCCGAACCAAAAGTCGTCAGGAGACCGAGCGATGAACGAATTGAAATTTCGCCTGGTGGCTGTATCGCTCTCGATCGCCACTCTGACGACTTCCTCCTTCGCCCGGGACGACGAAGCTTGGAAATTGCAACCTCTGAAATATCAGAATCCCGGTTTGGAAGTCGACTTGGGCGTCGGCTTGTGGGCTTATCCGATGCCGATGGACTACGACGGCGACGGTGACATGGATTTGCTGGTCGGTTGCCCGGACAAGCCGTCCGCCGGGACGTACTTTTTCGAGAACCCTTCGCAAGATCCCGAGGAGAAGTTTCCGGTCTTCAAGCCGGCCGTTCGCCTGGGCAACGGCTATCACTACATGCTGGCCAGTCGTCGTGGCGACGAAACGGTGATCCTGAAACCGGGTCAGGAATATTCACGGGATCCGAACACGGGAAAATTCGATTTCGGCAATCCGACGTCGATCGGATATCGGTCGAACCCGCACACAACTGGTGGACGCATTCGAGGAAATTTCTGGCGATACGTCGACTTCGACGGCGATGGTGATCACGACATTTCAGTCGGCGTGGGCGACTGGTCCGAACTGGGATGGGACCACGCGTATGACAACCACGGCCATTGGCGAAACGGGCCGCTGCACGGTTACGTCTACGTCATCAAGAATGAGGGCAGCGACGAGGAACCGAGTTACAACGACAAACCCGAACGGTTGCAGGCCGGCGGAGGCGACATTGATGTTTACGGCTGGCCGTGCCCGAATTTCGCCGACTTTGACGGTGACGGTGATTTGGATTTGTTGTGTGGCGAGTTCCTGGACGGCTTCACCTACTTTCAGAACGTCGGGACGCGAACGGCGCCGGAGTATGCGGCCGGTCAAAAGCTGAACGACGCTGCGGGCGAGCCGCTGATCATGCACTTGCAAATGATCACGCCGACGGCGGTGGACTGGGACCAAGACGGCGACATCGACTTGATCGTCGGTGACGAAGACGGCCGGGTGGCTTTGATCGAAAACACCGGCGACGTTCGCGACGGCGTGCCCACTTTTCTTCCCCCCCGATACTTTCGGCAACAAGCCGACACGTTGAAGTTCGGGGCGCTGGCGACTCCGTTCGTTTACGATTGGGATCAAGACGGCGACGAGGACATCTTGTGTGGAAACACGGCCGGCGAAATCGCTTGGTTCGAGAATCTGGGTGACGCATCGCCCGGTTCGCCCCAGTGGGACGCGCCGCGATTGTTGAACGTGCGAGCGGATGACGGCCGGGTCGCTCCGTTTCGAGTGATGGCGGGTGAAAACGGATCGATTCAGGGGCCGTGCGAAGCCAAATGGGGATACACCACTTTTTCGGTCGCCGATTGGGACGGCGATGGCGACGGTGACATCGTTTACAACTCGATCTTAGGACGCCTCGGTTTGCTGACCAACGAAAAGGGTGTCCTCGTCGAGCAACCGTTTGATACCGGACGAAGCGAATTGCCCGCGGCTTGGTATTGGTGGCAAACGCCTTCGAGCGAAACGTTGACGCAGTGGCGGACGACGCCGCTCGTGGTGGACTTTGATGCCGACGGCAAGCTGGACTTGGTCCTGTTGGACCAACAGGGTTTCCTGACGCTTCGCCGGGCCGGCGGAGAAGCAGAACGTCTGTTTGTCGATGAAGACAACCGCGCCGTGCAGCTGAACTCAGGGACATGCGGCCGGTCCGGCCGGATCAAATTGTCGACGGTCGACTGGGACGGCGACGGTCGACTGGACTTGCTTGTCAATTCGGAGAACGCGACGTGGTATCGCAACTGCGAAGATCGTGACGGAAAGATCGTGCTCAAACGCGTCGGCAACTTGGCGCGTCGCAACGTGGCCGGTCACACGTCCAGCCCCGCGGTTTGTGATTTCAATCGTGACGGCAAGCCCGATTTGTTGGTCGGCAGCGAAAACGGCCGGATCTATCGAATCGACCATGATGATTGTGTCCAGTTCACTTCCGATCAAACGACCGCGCGGCAACCCGTGAAGCCCGATGCACCCAGGATTCCCGGTTTGGTGATGGAGGAATTCATTTTCGACAAAGCCCCGTTTGCACAATGTCACGCTTCGACGATCTGTCGGACGACTCGAGGTTTGGTCGCGGCGTGGTTCGGCGGAACGAAGGAAGGCAACCGAGACGTCGGAATTTGGGTCAGCTATCACGACGGCCAAAAGTGGAGTCCGCCGAATCAAGTCGCCGACGGCGTGCAACACGAATCGCTTCGCCATCCGTGTTGGAATCCGGTGCTGTTTCAACCGCCCGGCGACGCGCCGACATTGTTGTTTTTCAAGGTCGGGCCGAATCCGAGAGCATGGTGGGGCGAAATGATGATCAGCTACGATCGTGGTCGAACCTTCACCGACAGGCGACGGTTGCCCGAAGGCATCGACGGGCCGGTGCGGTGCAAGCCGATCTTGGGGGCCGACGGGCATACGTTGCTGTGCGGTTCATCCACCGAATACGACGGTTGGCGAGTCCATTTCGAATCGGTTTCACTGGTCGACGGGATACCGAATGAGCCCTGGAAACGAATCGGGCCGATCAACGACGCGAGCGAATTCAACGCGATCCAGCCGACGTTTTTGAATCATGCCGACGGTCGCTTGCAAGTGTTGTGTCGAACCCAGGAAGGCGTCATCGCGACCAGTTTTTCATCGGATCAGGGGCGAACGTGGTCAAAGCTGGAGGCGACGGAGTTACCGAACCCGAACTCCGGGATCGAAGCCGTCACGCTGCGGGATGGCCGGCACCTGCTGGTCTACAATCACTTGTCCACCGGAAAAACCGCTTGGGGACGTCGTGGGTTGCTGAACCTAGCGATCTCCGACGACGGACTGTCCTGGCAACGCGTCGGTGTCTTGGAAAATAAACAGAAAGGTGAATTCAGTTACCCCGCGATCATTCAAACCGAGGATGGTCTGGTTCATCTCACTTACACCCATCAACGCACGAAAGTGAAGCATGTCGTTGTCGATCCCGACGAACTGGAACCCGAAGCGGGTGAATGACCACGCGGCATTGCCGGTGCCGATCATCGCGACCCCAACGACGGTGTCGCTTTGGCTGTGGTGCTTGACCTGTTTGTGGTGCTGTTCGTGGGCCGTCGCGGCGGACCGGCCGCCCAACATCGTCTTGATCATAGCGGATGATGTCGGCATCGAGGGCTTGGGTTGCTACGGCGGTGTTTCGTATCAAACGCCCGTGCTGGACGAGTTGGCCCGCACCGGCGTTCGGTTCACTCACGCTTATTCGCAACCACTCTGCACGCCGACGCGGGTGCAGTTGATGACGGGGAAATACAACCATCGAAACTGGACGTCGTTCGGCATCTTGGATCCGAGCGAAACGACTCTCGGCCATCGTTTGAGCAAGGCCGGCTACGCGACCGCCATTTACGGCAAATGGCAACTCTATTCGTATGATCCGATCGAGTTTCCCGGCGCCCGGCGTCGACGATCCACGGGCATGCACCCCAAGGACGCCGGTTTCGACGAATACGCCTTGTTCCACGCGGGACACACCGAGGACAAGGGTTCGCGATACGCGAACCCGACGATGCTTGAAGGCCGTGCCGGCGAACCGGGGGTCCTCAAAACTTATGACGGCCGGTACGGCGAAGACGTATGGGTGGAGCAAGCGATTGATTTCTTGGATCGGCAACGTGACCGACCGACCTTCGTTTATTACCCGATGGCACTGCCGCATAATCCTTTCGTGCCCACACCCAACAGCTCGGCCTGGGATCCGCGGAAACCGCAACCGGAATCCGTCGATTATGCCGCGGACATGATCGAGTACATGGACACCGCGGTCGGTAATTTGGTCGACGGCCTGGAATCGAAAGGACTCCGTGAGAACACGATCATGATTTTCTACAGCGATAACGGAACGAACGTGAAAGTTGTTTCGCGATTGGCGGACGGGCGTGCGATTCAGGGCGGAAAAGCAACACCGAAGCAAACCGGGATTCACGCTCCGCTGATCGTATCGTGGCCCGGTCACATTCAACCGGCGGTGGTCGATTCGCTGATCGACGCGTCCGATTTCGTTCCGACGTTGCTGGAACTGGCCGGTCAGCCGTTGACCGATGACGCGGACACGGCCGAAAACGACTTGGACGGTATCAGCTTCGCGGCGGATCTGTTCGGCCGCGCAGGTCCACGCCGTCAAGCCGTTTTCGTGTGGTACGATCCGAGGCCGGGTTGGGACAAGGAACGATTTTCGCGGCACGTCTTCGCGATGGACAAGCGGTACAAGTATTTCCGTGACGGAAGACTTTTTCGGCTGACGGACCGGCCCCTGGAAGAGGTTCCGGTGCATTTGGCGACCGCGGCGCCGCAGGAATTGGCTGCCGTCGCGAAATTGAAAGCGCTGATCGATAGAAAAATGAGGGGCGTGACCGAACCGTCGCTGGTCGACGCCTTTGGACGACGGCTCGAGTGACCGGCCGGAATCACCGGTCACCTTCGACGTGTTACCTTAGAGATGCCTCACGGCAAGAAAACGAAGCGGTTTCGTTCACCGAATCAGGACGTGATGGCGTTCGAAGTTTCCGGCAAGTCCTTGACGGACGTCCGCCGCGGCATGTCGGCGTTGGTGCCCTGGATCGAAGAACGCTTTAAGAGAATTCTCTTCCGATCGAATCAAACCTTTCCCCCTCGACTCCCCTGCAAGAACACAATGAGAAGCACCCTGATCCTGATCTCCTGCGTTTTGCTTTCCGCGACGCAAGCTTTAACCGCCGCGGAGCGACCGAACCTACTGCTGATTTTTACAGACGACCAAGGTTACGGCGACGTTTCCGCGTATCACGAATCGGACGTCCGCACCCCGAACATCGACGGCATCGCCAAAGAAGGCATGTTGTTCACCGACATGCGGGCCAACTGCACCGTCTGTTCCCCCTCACGGGCGGCGTTACTAACGGGTCGCTATGCGGATCGCGTCGGTGTTCCCGGAGTGATTCGCACGAACGCTGATAACTCGTGGGGGTTCTTCGATCCGGACGTGGCGACCATCGCCGACGAGTTGAAACGGACCGGCTACCACACCGGAATCATCGGCAAATGGCATCTGGGGCTCACATCTCCCAACACACCGAACGAGCGTGGTTTCGACTTCTTTCACGGCTTCCTCGGTGACATGATGGACAGCTACACCGATCACCGTCGGCACGGCAACAACTACATGCGGCGAAACGCTGAGGTGATCGACCCGCCGGGGCACGCCACCGATCTGTTTTCCGATTGGGCCATCGACTATTTGCGAGAGCAAGCGGAGAAAAAGGGTGAACCCTTTTTCCTTTACTTGGCCTACAACGCCCCGCACTTTCCGATCGAACCTCCGGCAGCTTGGCTTGCGAAAGTCAAGCAGCGTGCCCCACAGCTCGACGAAAAGCGGGCCAAGAACGTGGCCTTCGTCGAACACCTCGACGCCGGCATCGGTCGCGTTTTGGCGGCCCTGAGCGACACGGGACTTGAACGCGACACACTTGTCATTTTCACCGCCGACAACGGAGGATCGCTGCCACATGCCCAGAACAACGCCCCCTGGCGTGGCGGCAAACAAAGCCACTACGACGGAGGTCTGCGGGTGCCGTTCATGGCTCGCTGGCCCGGGCATGTCCAAGCCGGCTCGCGATGCGATTATCGCGGCTTGATATTCGATGTCTTTCCGACCTTTGTGGAACTGGCCGGTGGCAAGCCGGCCGAAGGACTCGATGCGGTGAGTCTCGTTCCGTTGTTGAACGGTGAGCCGACGGACGCAACACGCGAGCTGTATTTCACTCGTCGCGAAGGCGGACGCGTTTACGGCGGAAAAACATATGAAGCGATCATCCGTGGGCAATGGAAATTGTTACAAAATGACCCGTACAGTCCGCTCGAACTCTACAATCTGAAAGACGATCCCTACGAAGAGAACGATCTTGCCGACGCCGAACCGAAAATGGTCAACGAATTAAGCACGGCCATCCGCGCCCACATCCAACGCGGTGGCGTTACGCCGTGGCAAGACCCCGCGTCGAGTGAATATTGAATTCTCACCGGACGGCTAATCACAATCGCAACCGAGACTTTGAGCAAAGATCATGAGTCGACATTCGGCGACGTTCACTTCGGCATTCTTCTGCTTTGTGCTTTCGAATCTGCTGCTGCCAAGACTTGCCGCAGCGGCATCCGACAGCCTGACGGGCAGTCGGCCCAACGTCCTGTTCGTCATGCTGGACGATGCGGGGTGGAAGGACTTGGGAATCTTCGGCGGACGGATGTCGACTCCCAACCTGGACCGGCTCGGAAATCAGGGGATGCGATTCACCGATGCCCACTCGCCGGCGCCGAATTGCTCACCGTCCAGAGCGGGGATCTTGACGGGAAGAATTCCGGCTCGAGCGGGTATCTACAGTTACCTGCCCGCCGCTCATCCGATGCACCTGAGAGCAGAAGAAGTCACCGTCGCCGAGCTCGCCAGACAGGCGGGATACCGGACCGGCCATTTCGGCAAGTGGCACCTTTCCGAGTTAGAGAATCCGGCGCAGCCGGGGCCGCTCGATCAGGGGTTCGAGCATTCTTTAGGGACTTCCAACAACGCGGCCCCCAGCCATCTCGATCCGGTGAACTTTCGTCGCAACGGAAAGTCGGTGGGGCCGCTGAAAGGCTATTCCTGTCAGATCGTCGTCGACGAGGTCATCAACTGGCTCGACGAAATTGGCGATGACGAACAAGACGCGGCGCCGTTTCTCGCCTGCGTCTGGTTCCACGAACCACACACGCCGATCGCCTCACCCGCCGAGCTGATCGACGCGTGTCGGAAAAGGCATCCTGATCTGAACCGGCGCGAGGCGGAATACTTGGCCAACATCGAAAACGTCGATCACGCGTTCGGCCGGTTGGATTCGTGGCTGGAACAAAGGGGCCTCGCTCAAAATACAGTCGTTTGGTTCACGTCCGATAACGGTCCGCTGAACCGATTCTCCAAAGGCGATCTTCGTGGTTTCAAATCGAATGTCTGGGAAGGCGGACACCGCGTTCCCGCGATGGTCCGCTGGCCGGGCCGGATCCGACCGGAAAGTTTTTGCAACGTGCCCGTCAGCGGCATCGATTTCCTGCCCTCTTTTTGTGAGCTCGCCGGCATTCCCGTTCCCGCGGATCGAGTCATCGATGGGGCCAGCCAGATCCCGCTGTGGTCGGGACGCCCGGACGAGTTCACAAGATCAACTCCGCTCTACTGGTACTTCTATCGTCTCAATCCCTCCCTCGCTGTGCGTGAAGGCAAATGGGCGATGGTCGCGACCACCGACGACGCGGAACGACCGAAAGCCCATCCGTTGCTCGGCGAAGATCTTCCCTTTGTGTTCCAATCCAAGCCGATCCGATGGGAATTGTTTGATCTCCGTCGCGACCTCGGGCAGCAAACCGATCTGGTCGAACAAGAACCGCAGCAAGCCCAACGCATGAAACGCATGCTGGATGCGCTGCACTCGAATGTTCTGGCGAACGGAGTCCGTTGGGAAATTCCCGACAGCTACGGAACAAACGCCCAACGAAGAATCTGGAATTCCGAGTGACGGTCGACGGCTCAACCGAAGCTTCCTACTTACGTGCTTACGAAGGTGTTCATGTGACGAAACTTTCTTCTGTCTTTCTGTCAACGTTACTCGTATCGCTGCTGTGCCCCGCGGCGCGATCCGCCGAGTCTCCGCCGAACGTGGTGATCATTTTCTGTGACGATCTGGGCTGGGGAGACCTCGGCTGTTTCGGAAATCCGACCATCCGCACGCCGCACTTGGATCGCATGGCCGGTGAGGGTCAGAAATGGACTCAGTTCTATGTCGCCTCACCGGTGTGTACTCCCAGTCGGGCGGCATTGCAGACCGGTCGGTATCCGATTCGCAACGGCATGATGAGCGACAAACGTGTCGTGTTGTTTCCCAATTCCGGCGGCGGGTTGCCTCCGGAGGAAGTGACGCTGGCGGAATTGCTGAAGCAGAAGAACTACGCGACCGCCGCCTTCGGCAAGTGGCATCTCGGTCACCTACCGAAATACCTGCCGACGGCCCAGGGATTTGACACGTATTACGGAATTCCTTATTCCAACGACATGGACAAAGTCGGCGGCCCGAACTATCGCGCCGAGGTGATCAAAGACCCCGACTACTATCCAGACGTCGCTGATTTCAATGTTCCGTTGATGCGAGACCGGCAGATCATCGAGCGGCCTGCGAATCAGAATACGATCACGCGTCGGTACACCGAAGAAGCGATTCAATTCATCCGTGACAAGCAAGACGAACCGTTCTTTGTTTATCTTCCCCATTCGATGCCGCACATCCCGCTATTCGTTTCCGAGGACTTCCGTGGCGAGTCGGCGCGAGGCTTATTCGGCGACGTGATCGAAGAGATCGACTGGAGCGTCGGGCGGGTACTTGAGACGCTGCGGGAATTGAAACTCGACGAAAAAACGCTCGTGGTTTTCTCGTCCGACAACGGTCCTTGGCTGTCTTTTCAAACCCACGGGGGTTCCGCCGGCCCGTTGCGAGCGGGCAAGGGAACAACTTTCGAGGGCGGTCAGCGTGTGCCGACGATTTTTTGGTGGCCGGGTACCGTCAAGCCGGCCGTCGTGACCGATCTAGGTTCGACGCTCGACCTGATGGCGACACTCGCCGCCTTGACCGGCACGAATCCGCCCGACGACCGCAAGCTCGATTCCTACGATTTGTCCCCGGTTCTGCTGGGGACCGGCGAAAGTCCTCGGCAGGAAATGTTCTTTTGGACCCGTGCCGAATTGCATGCGGTACGATCCGGTCCGTGGAAGCTACACGTCAAACAACGAGAACCGATCAACTACGGCAGGGAAGTGGTTTTGGACAAGCCGGAGTTATACCATCTCGAACGGGACATCTCCGAAGCCTACGACGTCGCCGACCAACACCCCGACATTGTCGATCGGTTGTCGAAGATGATGAAAGCGCACGAAGCGGACATCGAACCGCATCAAGACATGCTGAGCATTCCGCTTGATCAATGAACGCGGTGGTGCGCTTCGCGGACCGATCCAAAATTTCCCGACGCGACTTGACCGAATGACGCTGTCGATTTCAACGCATTAAAAAGAGATGAATCACAATGAAATATCTGCTGTCCTTTTTTGCATGCCTTGGTTGCTCTGTCCCGGCGGTGATCCAGGCCGCCAAGCGGCCTCATATCGTCTTCGTGATGGCGGATGACATGGGATGGGGACAAACCGGCTACCGCAACCACCCCGTTCTCAAAACGCCGCATCTCGACGCGATGGCAGAGACTGGTCTGCGGTTCGAGCGGTTCTATGCCGGTTGCCCCGTTTGCTCGCCCACGCGGGCGAGTGTGCTGACGGGACGATCACCCGATCGCGCGGGCGTGCTGCAGCACGGCTACGCGTTGCGACGACAAGAGCGGACGATCGCACAGGCACTCCAAGCGGCGGGCTACGTCACCGGGCACTTCGGCAAATGGCACTTGAACGGTCTCCGCGGACCTGGCGTGCCGATCCTGGGCGACGACCTCTACCATCCCGGAAAATTCGGATTTGACGAGTGGGTCTCCGTGACGAATTTTTACGACGTCGACCCGCTGATGAGCCGTAACGGTGAAATCGAACAGTTCCATGGCGACTCCTCGGAGATCGCCGTTGACGAAGCGGTCAAATTCCTGGATCGGCATCGCGGTGACGACAATCCGATGTTCGCGGTGATCTGGTATGGCACGCCGCACAGCCCCTTCAAAGCATCGGCAGAAGACAAGCGATCCTTTGCAAAGCTCGACGAGGATTCGGCCGATCACTACGGCGAACTGGTGGCGATGGATCGAAGCATCGGAACCCTGCGTGCCAAGCTTCGCGAGTTCCAGATTGCCGACAACACGCTGCTGGTTTTCTGCAGCGACAACGGCGGATTGCCAAAGATTCGACCGGACACCGTCGGCGGCCTGAGAGGAAACAAAGGAACCGTTTACGAGGGAGGACTCCGAGTTCCCGCCGTCATCGAATGGCCGACCGTCATCGAGCCGCGAATCACCAACTACCCCGCTTGCACGATGGACCTGTTCCCCACGGTCGCCGATCTTCTCGACCTGCCCGACAGCGTGTTGACTCGACCGCTCGACGGAATCAGCCTGACGCCGCTGTTTACCCAGGAGCTGCCACGGCGAGAAACGCCGATTCCGTTTCGATACGGCAGCAAGTCGGCCTGGATCGATAACGACTACAAGTTGTTAACGAACGATTTAAAGCGAGGCGAGTTCGAATTGTACGACCTTGCCGAAGATTCGAATGAAACGACGGACATCAGCCAAGAACAACCGGCCGTTGCGGCGCGAATGAAAACGGAGTTGCTCTACTGGAACCAGTCCGCGGATGACAGTTTTGCGGGTCGCGATTATCCAGAAAATCGAGTCGTTCCCGCCGATCCCAAACCGGTGTTTTGGACGGAAACTGACGCGTATCGTCCCTACCTGCCTCAATGGAAAGACCGCTGGGAATTCAAGCGTTACATCGATCGCAGCACGTGGGGAAAGCAACAATGAACAAAAAGTGTTTCACCCTCGTCGCGGGGCTGGTGCTGTTGGCCTGCTTCCTCCGCTCAACAGACGCGTCGGCTGCGGGTCCGAATGTGCTTTACATTTTGGCGGATGATCTGGGATACGGGGATCTCGGTTCTTACGGCCAGGAGTTGATTCGCACGCCGCATCTCGACCGATTGGCCGTCCAGGGGATGCGATTCACCCAACATTACGCGGGCGGGCCGTCCTGCCATCCTTCTCGTTGCGTGCTGTTCACCGGCAAGCATACCGGGCACGCGCGGATCAGGGCGAATTCCAAACTGCCGCTGCATCCGGAAGACTTGACGATTTCACAAATGTTTCGACAAGCCGAATATGCAACCGGCGGCGTCGGCAAGTGGGCCTTGGGCGATGCGGAAACAGCCGGCGCGCCGTGGCGCAAAGGGATGGACGAGTTTTTCGGGTTTTTGGATCAAACGCACGCCCACACCTATTATCCGGACTTCCTGTGGCGAGACGGCCGGCGAGTCGAAATTCAGGGTAACCAGGACGGCGAACGAACCGTCTATTCACACGATCTGTTTGCCGAACAGACGCTGGATTTTATTCGTCGCCACCAAGACCAGCCGTTCTTCTTCTACGCCGCCTTTACGATTCCCCACGCCGAAGTCACCGTCCCGGACGACTCGCTGGCGGAGTACCTCGGGAAATGGCCGGAGCCGAAGGCGTTTCCCGGTTCGAAAACCTACTGTCCGCAAGACAAGCCCCGCGCTGTTCGTGCAGCGATGATCACCCGCATGGATCGAGATGTCGGCCGGATTTTGGATCTGCTTGACGAATTGAAACTGACGGACGACACACTGATCATCTTCACCAGTGACAACGGTCCGATCACCGCCGGAGGTCAAGACCCTGTTTTCTTCAACAGCGCTGGTCCGTTGCGAGGTCTGAAGTTCACCCTGTACGAAGGTGGAATACGCGTCCCGATGATCGCCCGCTGGCCGGGCAAGATTGCGGCAGGGTCGACCAGTGACCGCGTCTCCGACTTCGCCGACATGTTTCCCACGTTCGCGGAAGTCATCGGCGCGGAATGCCCTGACGGGCTCGACGGCGTTTCGATCCTGCCGACCTTGACGGGCCGACCGAGTCGTCAGGCGAACCGTGACGTGTTTTACTGGGAGGCTGCCCCGCAGCAGGCGATCCGTCTGGGGGACTGGAAAGCCTACCGACCACGTCAAGGTGCTCCGGTGCAGTTGTACGATCTGCGGAAGGACGTGGGCGAAACGACAGATCTCGCCGAAGCACGACCGGACGTGGTCGCCGATCTGGAGCAAGCGATGAAGGCCGCACGCGTGGAGTCTGCCGAATTTCCACTCGCTCGAACGGGTCCCAAAGCGGGCAGAGCGATGCGTCCGCTCAAAGTTCTGACTGCAGAACCAGCAAGTGCGAATTCCGACCTTCCTTGACGTTGAGAAACACTAAATCGCCGGCGACCGACACCTGATCGGCCCTGCCCGAGACGTCGAAAAACCCGACACGCCGCGGATCGTTCGGATCCGAAGCGTCGATCACGACCAGCCCCGCCGAGCGATCGGCGACATAGACATGCGACCGACCGACCGCGACATCCTGCGCGCCCCCGGTGGTGCGGAACAAGCTGACGGAAACCGGTTTTCTCGGATTCGCAACTTCGATGATTTGCAGCCAAGACGCACCGCCGTGCATCGAGGTGGCCAAATAGGCTTTCGTTCCCAAGATGTCGACGCCCCTTACCCATTGCCCGCGTCCCGCGGTGATGCTGACATCTGACGGTGCATCCGGATCGGTGATGTCGATGACCCGTAGCCCCATGGTGGTTGCCAAGAAAACCATCGAGCCGTGCATGTCAATCTGATAGTTTGAACTGCCCTTTGGGGTGCTAAACGAACAGCGCAGCGTCGGCCGCTTCGGATCGGCGATATCGATCAGATGGAGCTGCTGGCTGTCGGCTCGGCCGTTCCAGTTGGCAATGAGAACCAACGAACCGTCGCTTTTCACGGCGTCCGGGAAACCGCCGGGAAAGGAACAAACTCCCATCTCTCGCGACTCACTGGGTCGTGTCACATCCAACATTCTTAATCGAGAGCGTGGGGCAAGCACGCCGACGACCTCGTCATCGATGAACACGACCGACTCGGCTTCGGAAAGCTCAAACAGTTTGAACGGAAAGATCAACGGCTGATCGGTGATCAAAACCGAAACGGTGCGTCCCCTTTGAAAGTACATCCGTTGTCCATCAATCTGCACGACACGAGCGCCATCGATCTGCCCGATCATTTTCATTCCGGACTCTTGCGATAACAGTTCAGGATCGACTGCCACCTCAGGTCCGCTTCGCCTGCGGACGGCTATGCCACGAATCCCCGAATCCTGTCCCTGGCTGGTCAATTTGACAGAACATTGATCGCCACGCTTCGACATTTCGACGCTCAATGGCGCACCAAAGAACCCGTCGCCGTACTTCCAGATCAGCCCCTCGTTGGTAACGGATACTTCCGAGGCTCTTTCTTGTGGCCCGTTCATCCCGAATCCGCTGTGGCCCACCACGACGCGACCCGCGACGTCCATCACGAGCACGCCGAGTTTGAAACCGGGCAACTGCTCGTCGCTTCCGTTTCGGAGCGTCACCTCCCATGCACCAAGAAAGTCGCGACCTTCGGCAGTGTTTGACGATGCCGAACCTGCGGCCTTTCGTTTGTCATCATCTTCATGACGGAAAGCCGATGCCTCCGCCGGCCGACCGGGTCGAAAAAGGCGAATCTGCCGATCCGTCGCAAGCGACTCGGCGCCCGTCGTAAGGATCCCGTCAAAACCGGCTTCCGACGCGCTCAATTGAACCAGGACGGGCTGCACGACATCGCCAAGATCGACCTCGTACTGAAAACGAAGCGTATCCTCGTCGATCGAAATGTCGTTGATCTCAACGACACCGGAGTCACCGATGAGCGATGCCTTCAGTTCACCCGAGTTTTGCCGGACTTCGAGCTGCGCGAACTGCGTCTTGCCCAACAGATCGGCATTCACGTCCCAACGTCCGAGAACGTCCTCGGAAGCGACCATGTCGATGAAAGGGGACATCGTTAAACTTGCGATCATGATCATCGGTGACATCCGAGTCGCGAACATTTGCTTTCGTCTTTTCATCGTTCTGAAATCCGAATCGTGGTAGTTCGATCTGATCCAAAGCGATCACCGTATCGCATCGGGTCATGATCGGCAGGCTGCGATGGTGGCATGGCGTCGACCGTCATTTGGTCTTGCCTGTTCGCCGTGAAGTCAGGCACTGACGCTCCTGTCAAAATCTGACGTCTCGGCGTCTTCTGATGCTGCCTTAGAGACTATCGCCTGGCGGTTGCAGCGCTGGCGGGTCGCAATTGACTCTTTTTTTCACGGAACCACCCTCCGTTTCCGCGTCGTTTCGGTTGACCCGGTCGGTGTCGGGCATGGCCAACCGATAGGCCCGTCTCGCGCTCTCAAGACCGATGCCCAAAGCCACTTTCCTCGCATAATCTTGTTCGATCCAGTTCTTTTCGTTGGTGATCCGGGTGGAGGCGTCTTTGCCGATCATCGCTTCAAACGCCGCAGGAACGGAGGGGAAGGGAAAGTCGCTGCCATGGAGCAAGCGATCCTGGACTTCAGAGCCTTCGTCGAGCCGTCGGCGTAAGTCACGCACCCGCCCGGCAGAACCTAGTACAGCCGTGTCACCCCAAAGATTCGGGTAACGTTTCAGCAGTTTCAGCTCACGAATGACGTTCGACACGGTGGCCAGCCCGATCCATGCCCAAGTCGCATCGTCCGCGGACAGGTCATCGGCCGATGATGGAGCGTGACGAGCAGATTCGACCTGTGTTTTCAACAGCTTTTGAAACCGGCGGTACATGCTTACCAAAGCGGCATTGACCTCAGCGTCGTCCGACAGCGTAAGCGCCGTGAAGACGATTCGATAAAACCCGTATTTGACTTGATGCGTCACCTCGTAGTCGAGCAGACACTCGAAGTTCCTCTCGGGGTCCGAACGATTCGCCAAGACCTCCGCCAAGTCTCCGCTCGCGCGGCGAAGATGTTGTCGATCGCGACCAGGAACATCGCCTTTTTATCGGCCCACAGTCGATACAGGATGTTTTCTCGGACACCGCATCGCTCGGCGAGTACCGCCGTCGTCGCGCGATGGTAGCCCAATTCACTGAACACCTCACATTCGATCGACAACAGCTTCCTGCGTTGTTCCTCGCGCTGGTCGGGTCCGGGCACCGGAATGTCGCTTCTGGGATGGGTCAGCCACCGACATTCCTTTCCGACCGATACTCCGATCGCCGCCGACACCGCGAATCATCGTGATCGCGGAAAAAGAACGGAGCGTCCGCAAAACGCGCGAATGTAAGTGAATGCTTGCAATGACGGCCGGAGGACCGACACTGTCAATACCCAATCTCCGAAAAGCCCGGGCGGGTTGACCGACATCGCGACGACCGATGCGAATTTCAAGCCGGCGGCCTTTCGGACTCGGCTTTCGCCCAAGGGGCCTTTTCAACAGGCGGCGGGTAACCGTTCTTCGAGAATCGTCCGCTATCGGCTAGAATCGCGTGGTTATTCAACTCGGGAGCGATCAAGTGAAAGTCAAAAGTGGTGGCGGATTACGCGCGATTTTGTACAGCTTTAAAAAGGGACGCGAGGCAGGTGGATTTTTAAAGCTGTTCAAGGCGCTTCGTTCCCGCAACACCTGCAAAACCTGTGCGTTGGGGATGGGCGGACAGAAAGGCGGCATGGTCAACGAGGCCGGTTCGTTTCCGGAGGTCTGCAAGAAGAGCATGCAGGCGATGGTCGCCGACATGCAACCGGGCATCGCGCCGACGTTTTGGAAACAGAATTCGATCGACTGGCTCCAGCAACGCTCGCCACGCGAACTGGAACATTTCGGACGGCTGGTCCATCCGGTTCGCTTCCGCCGCGGCAGCGATCACTATGAAGTGATCACTTGGGAGGACGCTTTTTCGACCATCGTCGGCAAGCTTCAAAGTGTCACGCCGGACGAAACGTTCTGGTACTTCAGCGGACGCAGCAGCAACGAAGCCGCATTCTTGCTGCAGTTGCTCGCCCGCCTGTACGGCACCAACCACGTCAACAACTGTTCGTACTACTGTCACCAAGCCAGCGGCGTGGGGTTAAAAACCGCCGTGGGCAGCGGCACCGCGACGATCCAATTGGAAGACTTGGAAAAATCCGATTGCGTGTTCGTCATCGGCGGCAACCCGGCCAGCAATCACCCTCGGCTGATGAGCAGTCTGATGAAGGTCCGACGAGGCGGGGGCAACGTGATCGTCATCAATCCGGTCTTGGAAACGGGACTGGTCAAGTTCCGCGTCCCCAGTGATCCGGTTTCTTTGTTGACCGGAACAAAGATTGCTTCGCATTATTATCAACCGCACGTCGGCGGCGACTTGGCCTTGTTGTGGGGTGTCGCCAAAGCGCTCCGGGAAACCGGGAATCTGAACCCAAGCTTTTTGTCGGACCATTGCCGCGATCACCAAGCGTGGCTGGACGCGTTGCAGGCTTTCTCTTGGGACGAACTGGTCACGAAGTCCGGCGTCAGTCGTGAAGCGATGGTCGAGATCGCCGACGTTTACGGCAAATCGAAACGGTGTGTCTTTTCATGGACCATGGGCATCACGCATCACGCCCACGGCGTTTCGAACGTGCAAGCGATCGCCAACTTGGCGATGGCCCGCGGCATGATCGGACGCCCCGGATGCGGATTGATGCCGATCCGCGGACACAGCAACGTGCAAGGCATGGGCAGCATGGGCGTCACCCCGAAATTGAAAGACCAGATCTTTGACGAACTGCAAAACAAGTACGGCGTTCGGTTGCCGACGACGCCGGGCAAAGACACCTTGGCGTGCATGGAGTCGGCGGCGAGCGGCGAGATCAAGGTCGGTTTCTGCTTGGGCGGGAACCTGTACGGCAGCAACCCGGACGCCACGTTCGCCGACCGAGCGCTGTCGAATTTGCAGCTCAACGTGATGGTCAACACAACGATGAACACCGGTCACGCCCACGGACTGGCCGCACAGACGATCGTCTTGCCGGTGTTGGCTCGCGACGAAGAACCGCAGCCGACGACTCAGGAATCGATGTTCAATTACATCCGCCTTTCCGACGGAGGCCCGCGCCGTTTGCCGGGGCCACGCAGCGAAATCGACGTCATTGCGACCATCGGTGAACGTTTGCTGCCGGACGCCGACGGAGTCGATTGGAAAGCGATGCACGAGGGCGAAACGATTCGTCAGTGGATCGGCGACGTCGTGCCGGGTTTTGAAAAGATCAAATCGATCGGCGAAAGCAAAGAAGAGTTTCAAATCAGCGGCCGCACTTTTCACAAACCCGAGTTCGCGACCGAGGACGGGCGTGGCGTTTTGCACATCCACGAAATTCCGTCGCTGCGAGGAACCGGCGACGGCGAAGTCCGCTTGATGACCGTTCGCAGTGAAGGCCAATTCAACACGGTCGTCTATGAAGAAGAAGACCTGTATCGCAATCAGACGCGGCGTGACATCATCTTGCTGCACCCGGATGACTTTGCCCGACTGGGGATCCGGCCGGAATCACGCGTGACGGTGTCCAATGACACCGGCAAGATGGAAAACATTTTGGCGCGTCCGTACGAGGAAATCCGTGCCGGCAACGCGCTGATGTATTATCCCGAATCCAACGTATTGGTCTCGCGACACACCGACCCGCAAAGCAAGACGCCGGCGTTCAAAGGCGTCGTGGTGAGGGTTGCGGCCGCCGAGCCGGTCGGGGCGTCGTAGCGGTTCGGGGAACTCGATCGCGTTTTCGTCATCCCCAGGTAGGGGTGCGGGCTTGTCATCTGCCAGATTTACGCAACAGTGGGGTTCTACGCCCCATCCGAACATCGAAATCATGATCGACGAAATCGTTGCCGACATCGAAGAATGCGAAGACCCGCGCGAGCAGTTCGAATTGCTGATCGAGCTGGGCGATCAAGCCGAAGCGTTGGACGACAAATGGAAGATCGAAAACTTCCGTGTCCAGGGCTGCACGTCCAATGTTTGGTTGGTGGCATTGCCCGAGGACGACTCGCCCAGCGGATTGAAATTCATGGCCGACAGCGACGCTCACTTGGTCCGCGGGTTGGTCACGTTGGTGTTGCATTTGGTCAAGGACAAGACGGCCGAACAGATCGCGGCCTATGACTTCGAAACCAAATTCGACGAACTGGGACTCGCGCGACATCTCAGTTCGGCCCGCAGCAACGGCTTAAAAAGCATGGCGGACCGCGTCCGACAGTTGGCCGCCGGAACGGCGGCTTGACGACGTCTCGGCCGGCTCAATCCGGAATCACTTCGCCGCGAATCAGATCTTCGAACGTTTCGCGTCGGCGAATCAGCTTGGCCTCGCCGTCTTCGATCAGAACTTCGGCGGCTCGCGTCTTGCTGTTGTAATTGCTGGCCATCACGAATCCGTAGGCACCGGCGTTTTCCAGAATCACGAAATCACCGACGCCGACGATCGGCAACTCACGCGTGTCGACGTAGCCGCCTTCGCGTTGCGTGAAGATGTCACCGGATTCGCAAAGCGGGCCGCCGACCACCGTCGGGACCAGGCCTTTGACGGCGGCATCGCCGCTAGCCGCACAAACCGAAATCGGATGGTAGGCCCCGTACATCACCGGACGCGCCAGGTCGTTGAATCCGGCATCGAGCAACACGAAACGGTTTTCGCCCACCGTTTTCACGCTGCGAACCTCCGCGATCAGGTGACCACTTTCGGCGGACAAAAAGCGTCCCGGTTCGATTTCCAGTTCGACGGGATGCCCGAAGGCTTTGCTCAAGCGATTCCGCGCCGCATCCCACAGTTCGAAATACTTTGCCAAATCGACATAGCTTTCGTCGGCCTTGTAAGGCACCGGCAGCCCGCCGCCGGCACTGATCGATTTGATCGTGCGTCCGACTTCCGTAGCCGCTTTCTCCATCGCGGCGCAGACCTCGCTCAGGTGTTCCAGGTCGGTCCCCGAGCCGATGTGCATGTGCAGGCCGGTCACGCTGACGCCGTTTTGATCGGCACGCAACAAACATTCGTTGATCTGAGTGTGCCAGATGCCGTGCTTGGATTGCTGGCCACCGGTGTTGGTTTTTTGACTGTGCCCGTGCCCAAAGCCGGGGTTGATTCGCAAGGTCACGTCACTGCCGGGACGCACTTGCCCCAGTTGGCTGATCATGTCGGGCGAACCACAGTTGACGTGCAGGTGGTGTTCGCAGATCAAATCCAGTGATGCTTGATCGAAAATATCGGCCGTGTAGACGATGTCATGTTGTCCGGGACCGACCCGGAATCCGGCCGCCATCGCTCGTCGAATCTCACCGGCGCTGACCGCGTCAACGACGACGCCTTGGCGACGCATTCGGTCGAGGATCGCAAGATTCCCGCAAGCCTTCTGGGCGTAACGCACGACGTCAAAGGCGGCCAAATCGGCGATCCGCCGATCGATCGGGGCGCGATCGTAGACATACAGCGGTGTGCCGAACTGTTTGGCCAGTTCCTTGACACTCTGTCCAGCGATTTCGTTGCGGGCGGTGGCAAATGTCGTGACGGTCGCAGTCATGATTCAAAAAGAGAAGGGAGAAAGTGTGTCCGAGCCGCGCCCGAGCAGGGCCTTTGAGGGCAGCGCCCCCGACTCCTGCATCGCAAGAATACACGATGCCGAAAAAATCGGCGAGTTGGGCTGTCTGAGGTGCTCGCGTTTTTTCGGACGGTGCCGTGGCCTGTTTGTGGTGATCCAAGAGAACCGATCCGTGTCGAAATCAAACCCGGAGAACGGGTCAGGACCGGAGGTACCGAAGCGACCTCGTTTCATCGGCGACGCCGTTTCACCAAGGAGTTCAAGCAAAAGGCGGTACAGATGCCGCCTGTTGGCCCTCATTCGCAGACTTATTTTTGAACCTCGCCGGCCCAGGATACATTCGTTCAATCGCCCCCCGTTCGCTCGCATCGGAGCCGGACTCGTTCGAGAAAGCTCATGCTCCGCTGCATCGCGCACGACGGTCGGGCAGCAATTCGCATCGGTGGGGCACGGGTAGGCGCTGACACCCAGCCGTTTACCATCCACCCCCCGACCTCGCTTGCCGAAGGCGTTGCCGATGGGGCTATGGTTGTGACGGAGATGACAAAGTCGTCGTGCAAATTGTCGTCGTGCAAATTCGCGGTGTCTCGGGCCTTCGACGGGCCCTCGCGAAAGGGAAAGCCGAAACTGCTCCGTCACGTCAATCCATTCTCTCCCAGACTTACCGACACAAGGATTCAACGATGTTATTGCGCACAGTATTGTTAGCAACGGTTTGGGCGTTTGGCTCAGTCGGCGGCTTGGTCGCCCAGGACGAATCGGTCGCCCAAGGTGAAAAAGAATCGCCTGCTGCCAAACCGATCACGACGCTCGATCCCGCCGTGCCGCGAGAACAGTTGCGTCTGATGGTTCGGCCCCTGACCAAGTCGGAACTGGAGGTCGAAGCGACGGCGTGGTTCGAGTTGCTGCGTCGAAAGTCACGTCAGATCGCAGCGGCTCGCTTGGGGCTAGCCAAAACAAACGAAGCCTTGGCCGCCGACGATGATCAAGCGGCGCAAGCGTCGTTGGAGACGGCCGAGACGGTCAGGGAGTCCGCCGATTCCGCCGCCGCGGCAACCGAGCAACAACTCAGCAAAGCGGCGGCAGAACGATTGTCGGTGGAGAATAAGGCCGCGGGCGATCCGCCCGCTGAAACTGCGGCCGACGCTTCGGAGGAGCCCGAACCCGAGTCAGACTCCGACGCCGAGGAAACGGGAGAGGGAGCCTACGGCGACGAAGCCACCGGACAACCCGAGGTCAGCGACGTCGAACCTGCAGCTGCGGAGTCCCCCTCCGCCGAGACCATCGAATCGGCGACGGAGATGAAGGGGGAGCTTTTGGTCAGCGTCAACGAATTGCAAGATCAACGCACGGCACTTCGGGATCGCCTGGATATCGTCCTGGATTCGTTGGAGGTCAAGGGCGGCGACGTCCAAGAATACCGTCAGTATGCCGTCGCGGTTTCAGGCCTCGAAATCGACACGTCCGACGCGAGTTCTATTTGGGCCGGATTGATGGGGTGGCTCACTTCGCAAGAAGGCGGACAACGCTTGGCTTGGAATCTGTTCAAATTCGCGATGATTCTGCTGTTCACTTACTTCATCGGAAAAATCATTGCCGGCGTCGTCAACTGGCTGTTGGAACGTAAAGTCAATCTGCCGAAACTGGCCGAGAACCTCATCGCCCGAACCATCAAGAACATCGTCTTGCTGATCGGATTCGTGATCGCCCTGACGGCGTTGGAGGTCGATGTCACCCCAATCGCGGCAGCGATCGGTGCGACCGGATTGGTCGTGGGGTTGGCATTGCAGGGGACGTTGAGCAATTTCGCCAGCGGTTTGATGATCCTGATCAACCGGCCTTTTGACGTCGGCAACGTCGTTAGCGCCGGCGGCGTGACAGGCACGATCGACCAAATGAATCTGGTGTCGACCAAATTTCGCACGTTCGACAACCAGACGATTTACGTGCCCAACAACGAAATTTGGGACAACGTCATCACGAACATTACCGCCAACCGAACGCGACGCGTGGATCTGGAGTTTGGCGTCGGCTACGGGGACGATTTCGAGCAAGCCGAGCAGATCATCCGCGATGTTGCCCGGTCTCACGAGCTGGTCCACGCGGAACCTCCGCCGGAAGTGGTGATGCACGACTTGCGAGATTCGTCGGTCAACATCATTTGCCGCGCTTGGGCCAACACGTCGGACTGGTGGCAGGTCAAGACGGATCTCGTTCGTGAGGTCAAGCGTCGATTCGACGCCGCCGGGATTTCGATCCCCTACCCGCAGCAAGACGTTCATGTTTATCAAGCCACGCGAGACGCCAAAGAACCGTCAGCCGCCGCCCAGGTCTGAGAACGTCGGCCGCGGCACCGAACGCCTTGCCGAGGCAGCCGTGCCTCGGCGGGCGCGATCCGCCGGCAAAGCTTTGGCCCGTACTGGCAAAGAATCGGTGATGTGCGATCGGATCGGTCCCGCCCGACCGCGAAGTTGCGGTACACGGCTGACGGTGACGCCGCACCGATACTTTTCGTACACTCTCGGGTCGACTGATGGGGGTCGACTGATGGCCCGTTACAACCGCTTGGAGATAGAGTGCATGGCTAGTGGCCTGTTGATGTTGCTTGACGACATCGCAACGGTGCTTGACGACATTTCGGTTTTAACCAAAGTGGCGGCCAAGAAGACCGCGGGTGTTCTGGGAGACGACCTGGCACTCAATGCCCAACAAGTAACCGGCGTCGACGCGAATCGGGAGCTACCGGTCGTGTGGGCCGTCGCCAAAGGCTCCCTGGTCAACAAGGGCATCCTCGTGCCCGCCGCTTTAGCGTTAAGCCTGTTCACGCCCGCCTGGGTCATCGTCAGCCTGTTGATCATCGGCGGTCTGTATCTGTGCTACGAAGGCTGTGAGAAACTCGCACACAAGTACCTGCATTCCGCCGAAGACAAGGCTCATCATGCGGAATTAAAAGCGGCCCTGGTCGACCCCGAAGTCGACATGGTCGCCCTGGAAAAGCAAAAGATCCGAGGCGCCGTCCGAACGGATTTCATCCTGTCCGCCGAAATCATCGTCATCACGCTGGGCACGGTGACCAGCTCACCTTTTTTGACACAGTTACTCGTCCTGGTTTCCATCGCTTTGCTGATGACCGTGGGCGTCTACGGCTTGGTCGCGGGCATCGTCAAGTTGGATGACCTGGGGAGACACCTGATCGCATCACGTTCCGAAACCGCCAACCTGTCGCTGCGGCAGAAAACAGGCTACGGAATTCTGACCGTCGCGCCTTACCTGATGAAGTTTCTATCCGTCGCAGGCACCGCAGCGATGTTCCTGGTCGGCGGCGGGATCCTCACCCACGGCGTTCCGACGGTTCACCACTGGGTGGAAAAACTTGTCGATCCGATCAAAGCCCTGGACGGTTTTGGTCCTCTTTTGGCGAGTCTTTCCGAGATGGCGATCAACGGATCGATCGGGGTCCTCAGCGGCGCGGCCGTCTTGGCAGTGGTTACCGGAGTCGGGCGGCTGCGAAAAACTCAAACGGTCTCCACCGAATCGCACGTGTGACGGGCAGCATCGGATGGCATTTTTCCACGGTTCGTCAACGGGACCGCACTGCCGAGGTAGATCTCCGGACACGTTTCGCCGGGTGAACGACGGTACCGTCGATGAAGGGCCCCGCGCCCAATACCTTGCGAATGCGTTGGTAGCCATCGGCACGTTTCGGACCCGAGTGCCAGATGACCGCACCGGTTTCTTGTTCAACGGCGAACATCGACAGCTTGGCGACGCCGAATTGCGTGTCGCGGACACAGAGATTGAACTCGGGAAACTGATCGGTTTCGGTGACGCCAAAAATCGCGCTGTGTGAGTCCGTCCCGTAGGCAGCCAATCCCGCCTCGACAATGACTTCCGCCTCGTCGCGGGTGTGTGCCAAGCGGACACCACTGAGCCCCATCTCTTCTCGGATCCGATACACCAGATAACCGTCCCCGGTGTCTTCCAGTTTTGCGGTGTCAAAGTAAATCCACCGCCCGGCGAGCGGGGCGAAATCGATGCAGCGAACTGCCGCGTCGACGGACTCATTGAGCAGCAACTGCTGCGAGCCAGTCTGCGGCGTGTCGGTGACCCTGACTGTCGTCCGGCAGCCGGTCGCTCCGAGCACGGCCACGCCGGTCAAGCACCAAGCTGCGAGGTCGGTCAGGAAAAGTTTCATGCTTCGGTTTCCTGTCAGCCTACGAGGTGCTCGTTGCGACCAAAATCAAAATTCAACGCCAGCCTTACCATTCAAAGACAGCATCACGATGCTTTGAGCGTGCATCGACCAGCCTCGGCACGTTGAATCAGTTCAATGGGACGAGGCCGCAAAGGTTCACACGCGTCACGCGACAACGGGGCTCGTCGCCAATCGCGAAATCATTGCGGTGGCCAAGTTTCCGCAGGACCACTCAAAGCCCGAGGACACCCGTTCCCCGATCCTCTGTTGCCCGATCGCGAAGACGGATAAATCGGCGCCGGGTCTGGCTCGGCGTTTCACCAAAGGCCGAAGAATAGTCGATCGAAAACTGACCCTCATGCATAAAACCAAGCTCACGCGCGATGCGTTGGATGCATCGCTTGTCCCGATTCCTAATGATCATGCGTCGAGCCGCGTCCAACCGAACTTTGTTGATGTAGGCCCGGGGAGAGAGGCCCAGCAGATCATCAAAAGCGTAAAACAACGTCCGCCGGCTCGTTCCGGTAATTTCGCAAAGCTCCAAAATGGTCGGGGGGCGGTGAAATCGAGATCGGATCAAGTCAACCGCCTCCCACGTGATCCGTCGCCGGTTCCGGCGTGACAAGAGTTTCCCGTCTCGAGTCTCGTCGTCAAAAAGCAATTCCGAAATGCTCTCGGTCAGCAAAAGGTCCGCGTCTGGTCGTTCGCTCCCAGGAAAATTACCGCCGAGGATGCCGGAAATCATGTCGTGCAGCAGATGAAGCTTCCTTTCGCTAAGGATGAGCGTCCGCCAAGTGATGAAGGAATCCAAGCGATCTTCCGGAATAAACTCCGCCGCGGCCACTCGGCGAAAAAGGTCGACCGGAATGGAGACGGCGACCTGACGATGACCGGAAGCGAGTTGCTGCATCACCTCGCCCCGAGGTTCCATCAACAGAAGTTGCCCCGGCTTGATCTCTTTTCCGCGGAAGCGTGAAGCGACGCAGTCGCTGGTAATGGGGGAAATGGTCACGAATTGTTCGGCCCGAACCCCGGCGGCGACCAGATCGACATTAGTACTACATTCGTAAATCAAACACCGCCCGATAGACACGGCACCGAAATCGAGCCGCAACACTCCCGGCGATTTCTGCAAAAGCTGGACGTCCCAAAACGTGGACAAATGCTCCGATGCAGCCTCGATATCCCAGAATGTTTCTCGAATGGGCTGCGGCTGCATGGTTTTCGAATCCTTTGTCGATCGAACCCGCTCCTCTTGGAGTCGAAACAACAAAGGCGAACGGGCCCCTGCTTGTCGCCGTGATCGGTCCCCTTGCGGTAAGACTGTCCCCTTGCGGTAAGACTCGACGCGAGGCCGTCTGTTCCTCGCCAACAAAAACCTGCCCCTGAGCACGACGCCCCCGAAAGGAATCGTTTCAGCGTACCTCAGAACAACCGGCGTCTCAAGTCTCGGGACCAATCCGCACCGGCATTCTCGCAAGCCCCCGAATGCACCCGCTGGATTGCACTATTTCGACTGTTTCTCTGATTAAAACAGCCCTAATTTCCGTACGAAAATCCTCGACGAGCCCTCTTCCAAGATCGGGCGGTCTCCACTCGTGTGGCACGATCTAGCGTCTCGTCAGCGCGATGGGGATCCCCCCCAAAACACAAACGACAGGAAAACGAATGGATCGCAGACTCTTGCTTAAATTGCTCGCTTCGGGCACTGCCGCTACCACGGTGCCGGCCACCGTCTGGGCGCAGGTCAAAGGCGAATCCTCGCCCCGTGTCTACGAGTGGGGCTTCCCGGAATACCCGCCGACGCCCGCCGGCAGTGGCAATGCGACGCCTTTCGGCGAGGGCAATCTGAACGGGATCGAGACGGTCAGCGGCCACGAACTCTACAAGTTCCCGCGGGACCATCGCTACCACTATGGTCCGATCTATCGCGGCCCCGAATATTGCGAGTGGTATTACTTTAGCGCCTTCGTCTACGACAAAAAGACCGGAGATCCGTACACCCTTTTCTGGATGTCG
>Ga0102938_10000650_pt1 | contig 25752 bp, 23 predicted proteins | sample SalPonR2_B_D2_MG_FD_84516 | JGI IMG/M metagenome (GOLD analysis project Ga0102938, IMG submission 84516) | Salt pond soil microbial communities from South San Francisco under conditions of wetland restoration - Salt Pond MetaG R2_B_D2_MG | ecosystem: Environmental > Aquatic > Marine >... | reverse complement strand
CTGATGGATGCGGATGTAATTGCATTGCAAGAAACCAAATTGCCGGCCAATGGGCCGAGCAAGAAGCATGAGGAACATTTGGACAAATATTTCAAAGGTTACTCATACATTTGGAGAAGTTCCCAGGAACCGGCCAGAAAGGGATATGCCGGGACGATGTTTCTATATAAAGACAAGTATTCTCCAGAGGTTTTTTATCCTGAAATTGGGGCTCCGGATACCATGGATTTTGAAGGAAGAATCATCACTTTGGATTTTGGGGAATTTTATCTTAGTCAGGTGTATACGCCCAATGCGGGGGATGGTCTGAAAAGATTGAAAGAAAGGCAAGCTTGGGATGAGAAGTATGCCGAATATCTTCATGCCCTTGATAAGGTGAAGCCGGTAATTGCAGCAGGCGACTATAATGTGGCCCACAAAGAGATAGACCTGGCGCATCCGCAAAACAATCGCATGTCTGCAGGTTTTACAGATGAGGAGCGCCATGGCTTTTCGAATCTGCTAAGCAAAGGATTTACAGATACTTTCAGATACATTAATGGTGATGTTGAAGGGGTATATTCCTGGTGGGCACAGAGGATAAAAACCAGTAAGATCAATAATTCGGGCTGGAGGATCGACTATTGGCTGGTCAGCGACAGGTTGGCTGACAAGGTGGTCAAATCCGAGATGATGGATTCCGGCCAAAGGCAAGACCATACGCCTATCATGTTGGAATTGGATTTATAATATGGATTCTGCTTATTTGAGAAATCGAAAGATTTCTCTTTATTTTTGCAACAAATCACTGGAACGGCAATATTTGAATTATAATTGTATTAAATGTAATTAAAATGTTGAGGTTTCCATAATCTCTGATGATGGTTTGACTTGTATTCAAATGAGAATAGGTGGTAATAAGAAGTTTGTTTTTAAGTGAAGTGTTTTAATAATGCCAGGGGAAATATAGAAAAAAAGGAGTTAAAATAAAATGGATGAAAATTCAATCGAGAAAATGAAAAAACTGATAGAAGAAAAAAAGCAGTCAAGCTCAAAGCAGGGCTTCAACAAAAAAAACAAAGAAAATCAAACTGGAGCCAGTAGCAAAGCGATCAAATCCAAAAAGGGTGGCGGAATGTTCGACAGATAGGAATCGCTTGGGTTAAGATCAAACCTTCCCCGATGATTATTCGGCGATTGCACTGCTTCCAACAAGAGTAGTCATATTACGCGTTCGGAAACCATTACGTATCCGCTCTGGTATTCTGTTCTTTCATAACGAACAGCTCCAACTTGCTCAGCTGCCTGAGCATTTAAAGCTTGAATAAGAATACTTTTTAAAAGCGTGGCAAAAGCATCATCTTTGCCGTTTGGTTAAAAAAGCCCGTGAAAGTTTCCGAATCCAAGGTAATATTAATCTGAGTCATTTGGTATTTCATCCTCGGGTTGATGGTTTTTTAAAAATAAAAACAAAGATAGAAAGTCCAGCAACAATTAATATTGCTGAACCATTGCTTTATGGGTTCAATTATTTAGCAAAATAAAACTGACATACAAGTTTAAAAAAACATTTACACTAATTATTTCTCCAGTCAATAAAATGAAGTACAACAAATATTGAATGGAAATATAGAATTTGCTGAAATACTTGGCGTTAAGAAGCAAAATATAAATATGTGTGTAAAAGGTCTAAAAACATTCCCCGGAAATATTTGTCGGTCTTAGAAAAGCTCTTTGGCATTGCCTCGCTATTACAAAGTCTTTCCTGACTAGTTAAGCAGCGATTCGGAACAATAAGACTTTGAAGATGGAATATTTGAAGTCTTTGATGATTATAACTATTAAATATTTGTAGGAGGATGAATACCCATGACGATAGACAAACTGAACACACGTGATGACTATGAGACTTTCCTGATTGAAGAGAATGTGATTGAGTTCTGTTTTTTGCTCAGCCGTGGTTCGACACACGGAGGGTTTCACCTGGACCGTTATCGGATGCAGGTCGAAACAGACTCCGCCTTCTGGACAAACTTTGTGATGGAGCGAAGCGTTGAATCATCATTTATAGCAGATTGTATCCGGGACGTCAAGAAGCGGATGATAGATGGAAAATCCCCACGGAGTTGGGTGTTCGGTCCAACAAAGAACCATGAAGAATGGGATAAACCGTTGAATGATAACGGGTTTTACCTAAAGGAACGTTGGGTTGCCATGGCAGCGGATATTTCACAGCATGCCACTTGTACAAAAGCTGGCCCGCAAGGTTTTTCGATTGAAGAGTTTGATGATCCGCAAAAACTCGATGTATGGCTTGAGATTGCATCCGAAGCCCTGTGCGATGGCAATGCACTGAAGAAGCCGATGTTTGAACGTTTGCTTAAAAAACCGCATGTGCGGTTTTATCTCGGATTCTATCAGGGCGAGCCAGCCGCAACCTGTCTTCTATTCCTGACTCCCGAGGCCGCCGGTATTAATGTGGTATCTACGCGTGCAGCTTTCCGGAAGAAAGGCATCGCAAGCGCTATGGTACAAGCAGCCATGAAACAATCCGCATCCGAAGGGCATGCGACCGCCGTACTGCAGGCGAGCGAAATGGCTGTAGGTGCGTACGAACAGCTCGGCTTTAAAGACTATGGTGAATTCAAACTGTATGCCCTAAAGGCATGACGTTCCAGTAGAATAAATGAGTACCAATGTTATTAGATGTGGATTGCCGAGTCTTTGAATACAAAGGTGAAACCTATGAAGTTCCACCAAAAGAAATGATTGCCAATGATTTGATGACCGAAATTTTCATATTAATAAAGCTTTGAACCTTCAAATTCATAGGTGATGTATTGATCATACATTGAGCTTCCATTTGGGCTTATTCGAGAGATTCTCCCGTACATATCCGCTCCATCCGGGGTAGCTGTGAATTGTATGATGCCTTGAAAAGACATTCCTCTTTTTTCCATGGAAAACGTTACGTTGCCGCCATTGAAAGGAACATCTCTTACGCCAGATAAGACGGTATTGAATCCAAGAAAATCGCTGAATGCGATATTGGCAATGCCGTCTTCAGAGATTCTCAGGCTGAAATTGTCTCTATCGATTTGCGCCTGTCCAAGCAATTTTGAATAATCATCATAGCTGTTTTTTGCATTTTCTGCCGCCATGGCTATTCGCTGTTCGGCGGTATACCATATATCGCCGTGAAAATCTGTCCAAGGAACAGCTTCGTAACCGGACATCCAGAAAGTGCATGAATACGTTCCTTTGACATCGGCATATTGATCTTCGGTGATTTCCTTGACGGGCTCAATCGGATATTCGGAAACCTCGATTACAGTTTCAGCTGAAACCATGTCTTCTGAGTCTTTCGCAACAATTTTATGGAAACCGATTTCATTGCTTGCAAAGGTAAACTTGTTACTGTAATTTTCGACAGATGCACCATTGACAGTCCAATACAAATCAGGCGGGTTAATGCCAGATTCCATAAAGGCCGAGATTTCTGTCGTTTCACCGGCTCCGATTATATTTTTTTCGGAGCGCATCATCAACTCCATGTCGTTGAACACCTTAACCCATTCGAATCCAGCCCAACGAACAGGATTATGCGGCTTTTGACCTTCAAACATGAAACCAATCCAGTTATAGTCTTCTTCGAGAACTGGCAGAAGATACATGGTCTTCTTATCGATATAAGGCCGAAGGTGATATGGTTTTTCAACCGCCTCCAGAGTTTCCTGGTCATACAAGGCGAGTTCGGTACCGGAAGAATCAATCACCTTGATTGTATAGTCCGGGAATATGCCATCGGGGACTTCGATTATGAAATCATAGTGGCCTATGACGCCTTCAATACCATCAGACAGAATCTGAAAATGTGGGAAATATTCATTGGAAAGAACTCCGTCAGAAACTTCTTTCCATCGCATTTCGACTTTATACTCATCAACCGTTGAAAATTCACCCAAATAATAGAATTCGTCGTATATAACGGAGTCTCCGGCATCTATTGCCGTAAAATCCGCGCCGGAAGAATAAGGCTTAAACTGCCCGTCTTCGAATTCTATGTAGCGTTCCTGACCGGGATAATTTGGGTCTGCTACATACAGCTTGTTTTCCTTTATGCCGTATGCTATCATTGCATGTCCAGAGGAACCGCCGGAATAAATACCGATCAGCTGTGGACGGCCGGTGAGCATCATGCTTGTATAAAATGCGTCCCAATTGTTTTGATCAATACTGTTCCCAAGTGTTCCGGAAGAATCAATGATTTCTTCAGCGTACATCATGGCATAGAGATAGCTGCTGTTTACCACATCGAGATGCACACTGCTTGCGAATCTGTAAAGCCAACTGTCATCCTCCCAAATTTCCGGTGTCCTGAAAGGGAGGTCATTGTTGTCATACAAATTGTATAGGGCGGTTGACGGATCATCAATACTTTTTTGCCGTATATTCTTGAAATACCAAAGTGCGCCAACCGACTGTCCTTCGCAGTGCCCGCCCGGAAGCGGATATGACCCGTGATTTGCGAAACTGAAATCATCTACTCCCGGAGTGAATCCGGTCATGATTTCTGTTTTCGATTGTACTTTTTCTAGTTGTTCAAGGCTCATTTGAGCTATGAATATATTACTGAAATGATTGGTATGGATTTTCAGGAAACCGTCTTCGATATATGATGGAATCATTTCAATTTCATTGTCTTCAGAATCGTAGTAAAAAGCCATAGGATAGCTGGTTTTTTCATTTTTGAATTCAAAGGATAGTTCAATGCTTTTATTGGAGAAGATGTTTGTATTTTCAATTGCATACAGCGGAGAAATAGCCTCAATGCCTTCTATGTTGAGACCGGTTATGGCTTTTGCGGAAATTTTAAAATCCACCGGCTCCATAAATGACTCTTCCGGTATTGAAAGCATCAAGTCGCCTGCTTTTATTATGGATTGTCTTGATGAAACATTTTTTTTAGCAAGATTTTCGATGGATCCGGAAAGTTTTAGCAACGGGACAACAACAAGCCCTTGTTCGTTTGCCAGGTTTTCATCAAGCAGGGATCCTTCCGACAGCTCTGAATCCGATTCTGTTGATTCATTCACGGATTCGCTTTTGGCGATGTTTTTTTCATCGGTTTCCCGACCGGCATCGATTTCCTCAGGCTGGTTGGAGCTGCAACCTGATAAAATAATCAAAATGATAACAACAAAAAAGATAAAACTGATTTTATGCTTCAATTCAACCCCCTCCTTGACTATATTATACAAAAATTCGTAAAGAACAACAAAAAACATGATTGCCAATTTAATGCAATATAAATCAATTATAGGCAAGAGAAGAATAGGTTTAATTTAATGAAAACAAGTGATATCATTAAACGAGAAATTTGAAATCATATTTTAAAATTGCTTAAATCAGAAAGAGGGGTTTTCCATGTCGCACTTGCTTGAAACAGTAATGCTATTTTGTTTTGGACTTTCCTGGCCTTGGTCCATTCACAAGTCTTACAAGTCAAGGACAGCAAAGGGAAAAAGCATTATGTTCATTATGTTTATTTGGATAGGATATATTGCAGGAATTGCAAATAAATTAATGTTTGACCGGGGTTCATATGTATTGATTGCTTATATCATCAATCTGCTTTTGGTCACGGTGGAAATCTGGCTCTATTTCCGGAACAGCAAATATGACAAGGAAGAGAAAGAAGTTGCAGGGATTGGAAAAATCGTTTGATGATTTGAAAATATTGGTCATTAAGTTGTGAGTTTGGGGAATGACGGGTAGAAAGGCAATCTCAGTGAGCTCGAATCAATTCGGAGAAAAAACATAGTGCAACAAGAAATGTAGTGCAAACAGTATATGTTTGTTTCTAAGAGTGGATACGGAATTGAAATAATGATATCATGAGAATGGAAAGGTTAGCCGGCTAACCTTTCCATTCTTTGGCGCATATGGTTAGCTGGCAAACTATTATTAGGGGAGGACGATTATGCACAATGAAGGACATGGGATAATCCATAAATACATGCATACTTCCAAAATGACGGCACATAAAATGCATAATGAATTGGAAAAAGTCGGTTTATACAGAGGACAGCCGCCCCTCCTATTCGCATTATGGAAAAAGGATGGGCAAAGTGGAACGGAACTGTGCAGAATACTGGGAGTGCAGCCATCGACGGTGACGAAAATGGTAAAAAGGTTAAAAAATAACGGTTTTGTTTTTACCAGGCGGGATGAAAATGATTCAAGGGTTACAAAAGTTTGTCTTACTGAGAAAGGCAGAAGAATAGAAGAAGATGTTAAGGGTATATACGGGGAATTTGACAGGATCATGTTCAAGGATTTTGATGAAGAACAGGTTAAGTCATTGGAATTTCTTCTTGATAAGATACAGTCCAATATTTCGAGCATTAAAGCAATAAAAAGAGGTGTGAAAAATGGTTAGAATATTGAAGTATTTAAAACCTTATTGGTCGTTTGCCATTGCGGCGCCATTATTCATGGCTCTCGAGGTCGTAATGGATTTGGCTCAGCCAATGTTTATGCAAAGGATTATAGATGTGGGCATAGCAAATGGCGATACGACATACGTATGGAAAACTCTTTACCGCATGCTTTCTGTTGCATTTGTAGGCTTTGCGGGCGGAATTGGCTGTGCATATTTTTCAGCAAAGGCGGCAATAAATGCAGGGACGGATATTAGGGAAAATGTTTTTGAACATGTTCAAAATTTGTCCTTCGGAAATGTGGACCGCTTAAGGACAGGAAACCTCATAACTGTATTGACAAACGACATTGTACAAGTTCAAAGAATGATGATGATGATGATGCGAATAATGGTAAAGGCTCCGATTCAGCTTGTAGGAAGCCTCGTCATGACATACATCATAAGTCCGAGGCTTTTTATGATATTGCTTGTGCTTGTTCCTTTGCTTGGCCTTGGGATGGCGCTGGTTGTAAAAAAAGGATATCCTCTTTACAGAATGGTTCAAAGCAAATTGGATGTTGTAAACACTGTCATGCAGGAAAACTTGTCGGGAATCCGGGTAGTCAAGGCTTTTGTCAGAGAGGATTTCGAAAGAGAGCGTTTTTCAAAAGCTAATAATGATTACATGGACAGCACAGTGAAGATTTCAAGAATAATGGCAATCATGCTTCCATTGATAATGGTTTTGATGAATTTGGGAATCGTAGCGGTTTTATGGTTTGGGAATATTGAAGTGGCGAGCGGAAGCATTCAAGTTGGAAAGGTTATTGCATTCATAAACTACCTTTTGCAGCTACTGATTTCAGTTATGATGGTGGCTGGAATGATGATGATGTATTCCAGAGCCCAGGCTTCAGCGGAAAGAATCGTCGAGGTTCTTGAAACTGTTCCGGACATCAAGGACAGCGACAGTGCTGTGCCGGTCGATAAACTTGTGGGAGACCTGATTTTTGAAAATGTTTCCTTCAGTTATGGAGACCATGCTATCGAACCTGTTTTGACCGATATATCCTTTACCGCAAAACCGGGGGAAAAAGTGGCAATAATAGGCTCGACAGGCTCGGGGAAATCGACATTGGTCAATCTGATTTCAAGGCTTTACGATGTGTCTGGCGGAAGGATAACAATAGGTGGAATTGATATAAAGGAAATAAAGACGACTTCTTTGCGGAAACAAATAAGCCTGGTCCTTCAGCAGTCTTTGCTGTTTTCGGGAACCATAGGGGACAATATACGTTATGGGAAAACGGATGCAACCATGACCGAATTGAAGGAATCGGCCAAAGTCTCAGGAGCAGAGGATTTCATTGAAAGTTTTGAGAAGGGTTACGAAACGGTTTTGGGACAAAAAGGGGTGAATCTTTCGGGAGGGCAAAAGCAAAGGATCTCAATAGCAAGAGGCTTGATAAGGAAACCTTATATTCTTATTTTGGACGACAGCACCAGCGCCGTTGATGTTGTCACGGAGTTTAAAATCCAGGCTGCTCTTAAAGAAATGACAAGCAGTTCCATAGTCGTAATGGTTGCGCAAAGAATAAGCAGTGTGCTCGACGCCGATCAAATAATTGTCCTTGAAGATGGCAAAATTGCGGGCCAGGGAAATCACGAAAGCCTTATCAGGGGAAATCAAGTATACAGGGAAATTTACGAGTCTCAGCTTGGCAAGGCGGGTGAAGCATATGGAGCATAAGAAAAATTCAAAAAAAGATACGCCCAATATGATGAGGGGAGGAGGCCACAGGGCTTTCATGACGGCGGAAAAGGTCAGGGCGAAAGACATTAAGGGGACATTGAAACGGGTCTGGGAATATATAAGAGCTCAAAAGAAATGGTTGTTTTTGGCTCTCGCGCTTGTTGCGCTTTCAACGCTTTTGGGGCTTATTGGACCGTATTTCATTGCTTTGGGCATTGACGAATATATTTCAAAAGGAGTGTCAGAAGGATTTTTGGGGCATCTTGGAATAATGACGGGAATCTATGTTGTGGCGGCTTTTGTAATATATATGCAGCAGTATATACTTATCATGATTTCACAAAAAGTCGTAAGAAATATTAGAAAAGACTATTTTGACAGGCTGATGGGATATTCGCTTAAATTTTTCGATCAGATTCCGAATGGCGAGTTGATGAGCCGATTGACTAACGACATCGAGAATGTAAGCATAACACTTTCAAACAGCATTGCGCAATTGTTTTCCAGCTTGCTTTCTTTCGGAGGAGTAATAGTCATAATGTTGGTTTTGAATTGGAAGTTGGCCCTCATAAGCATGACAACTGTGCCTTTAATTGTTTGGACGGTTAAATTCATCGCTAAAAATTCGCGGAAGGGCTACAGGGACCAGCAAAAAAGTCTTGGCAAGCTTAACGGCATAATCGAGGAAAATCTGACAGGGCAGAAGGTGGTCAAAGCATATGCGAAGGAAGAAGCGGCAATAGCAGAATTCAAAGACATCAATAAAAAGTTGAAGGAGGCATCAGTCAGGGCGGAGATATTCGGAGGATTCATGGGACCGAGCATGAATCTTATAAACAATCTCAGATTCGCAATCATTGCGTGTGCTGGAGGATACCTGGTGCTTTCAGGAGAATTGAGTGTTGGGCTGATAGCGGCATTTTTAAACTATTCGAGGCAATTTGGGAGGCCATTGACTCAATTGGCAAACATATACAACACAATCCAATCTGCAATAGCCGGAGCCGAAAGAGTTTTTGAAACCATGGACCATATGCCCGAAATTCAGGATTCCGCATATTCAAAGGATTTGGACAAGGTAAACGGAAACATCAAATTCAATGAAGTTGATTTTGAGTATGAAAAAGGGAAAAAAGTACTTGAAAAAGCGGCGTTTGAAGCAAAGCCTGGAGATAAAATTGCCATAGTAGGTCCAACGGGAGCTGGCAAAACAACCATAATCAATCTATTGACAAGGTTTTATGACGTCAAAAGCGGAGCAATAGAAATTGACGGAATAAACATAAGGGATATAAAAGTCCGAAGTTTGAGAAAGAAACTGGGTATAGTCCTCCAAGACACATATTTGTTTTCAGGCACGGTTAAAGAAAATATCCGCTACGGAAAGCTTTCGGCTACTGATGAAGAGGTTGAGGAAGCTGCAAGGCGCGCATACGCAGACCATTTTATAAAGCATTTGCCCGAGGGATATGATACCGTATTGTCACAGGAAGGCGGCAATCTAAGCCAAGGGCAAAGACAGCTGCTTGCAATAGCAAGAGCCATTTTGTCGGATCCGTCAATACTCATACTCGACGAGGCAACCAGCAGCGTCGATACAAGAACGGAAATCCATATACAAAAGGCCATGCAGCACTTGATGGAAGGCAGAACAAGCTTTGTAATAGCGCATCGATTAAGCACAATCAAAGATGCAACGATGATTTTGGTCATTAATGACGGGAAAATCATTGAACGGGGAAGCCACAATGAATTGTTGGATTTAAAAGGATTTTATCATGACCTCCATTATAGCCAGTATAAGAACGTAGTATGAAAACAAGAAAATTAATAATGCCAACCCGAATCCACATAACAGTCGCGGTTTAATTGAAATTCCGTAGGGTATATTTATGAAAATTGGTTTGATTTTGTTGAATTGCCAAACAAATGAAATCAATGGAGAGAGGAAACATAATATTCCCATCGCCTGGCGTAAATATAGGAACGCATAACAAGAGGAGGGCTTGACATGAAAGCAGGGAAAGCAGTTGCATGGATCGGGCTTGCAATGATGACTTTGGGTCTGGCAAACGGTTTTATAAATGGCGATTTTTTGAGCGACGGGGCAAAGCTGATGGCAAATCCCTGGGGGGTAATGTCAATGATAGATCTTTATGTCGGATTTGCCTTGTTCTCTGTATGGATTGTTTTTCGTGAAAAATCTTTTGCTAAGAGCTTTGCATGGGTGATAATGATGATGGTTCTAGGGTTTTTTACGGCTTGCATATATGTGCTTAATGCCTTTTACAAGAGCAATGGAGATTGGCTGGATTTTTATCTTGGAGCAAGAAAAGACGAGATTATTTCAAGAATCAAGGCATAAGCACCTTGCATTTGAAAGGATGTCTGCAATATGAATAAGAGTAAGGAAATTTTTGAAGAACTGAAAAAAGTAGTATCAGGAAAGACATTGGATGCGTTGATTCCGCCAATCGTATTTATTTTTGTCAACAGTTTGTATGAACTCAAGTGGGCATCGGTTTTGGCAATAATCTCTGCAATCCTGATTGGGATAGCAAGAGTTGCATTTAAACAAACATGGAAATATGCATTTGGAGGGTTGATTGGTGTCAGCATTGCGGCTGGATTTGCATATATCGCAGGGAATGCGGCAAATTACTATATTCCTAAAATCATAGGAAGTTTCAGTTTTGTTGTTGCAGCAAGCATAAGTTTGATAATAAAAAAGCCGCTTGCGGCTTGGGTTAGCCATTTGTCGAGAGGCTGGGATTTAAAGTGGTTTTGGCGGTCGGATGTAAAGCCTGCATATGTAGAGGTGACAATATTCTGGACGGTATTCTTTGGTTTGAAACTTTTTCTTCAGTTAGTGCTGTTTCTTAGGAGTGATGCGGCTGGTTTGTTTTTAGTAAACACCCTACTTAGCATGCCGGCCAATGTGATTGTTCTTGTTGCGAGTTATATATATGGCATATGGCGTCTGCATTCGCTGGGAGGGCCGGGAGTCGAAGAGTTTGAAAAAAGTGTGGAACCTCCATGGAAAGGCCAGACAAGAGGTTTTTGACAAGTTTTCATACCAGTAAAAGGCATTTTCATCATTATACATTGACCAATATTTCTTTTGTTTCTTTTTTTTCAATTATAAAATCGTAAAAAAAAGCACCCGAGGGTGCCTGAAATTTAAGAAAAAGTTTGAGGCCCAAAGGTGCCGGTTTTTTTATTTAGTATGTTTCCACGAAAAGCTCGAAGTGATCAATGGGATGATCGCAAGCGGGACATTTGTTTGGCGCCGATTTTCCCTTGTGGATGTAGCCGCAATTGTTGCACTTCCATTCAACAGGGTCTTCTCTTGTGAAGACGGTTCCGGTTTCTATGTTTTCAAGTAGTTTTAAGAATCTTTTTTCATGCCTTTCCTCGACTTCGGCAACCTCCTTGAAGATTATGGAGATTTCCTTGAATCCTTCTTCGCTTGCAATTCTTGCAAATTCGGGATACATGTCTGCATGTTCTTCATGCTCTCCTTCAGCGGCCGCTCTTAAATTGGATTTTGTATCGCCTAAATTTATAGGGAATTCGGATTTAATTTCAATCGATTCTCCCTCTAATTCATCCCTTAAGAATTTATAGAAACGTTTTGCATGTTCCTTCTCGTTTCCAGCAGTTTCTTCAAAAATATTTTTGATTTGAACATAACCGTCTTTTTTTGCCTGTGAAGCATAGTATGAATATCTCATATTTGCTTGGGATTCACCTGCAAAAGAAGTCAATAAATTTACAGCAGTTCTACTTCCTTTTAAACTTTTCATCGTCTTCTCCTTTAAATTGGTATTGTTGGTTTATAAATATGTTTCCTCATTTAATATGATAATACATTATACAGAAGGTTTTATCCAATCAAATAAAAAACAGTCTTGCTTCGAGGAGTATCTTTTATAGATTATCGGGATCGATGTTTAGTGCATGTATGCTTGCGAAAGCGGGCAAAATCAATGCATGAGGAAAATGTTTGAACTCATGCAGAGCATGTGGTATAGTTCATTGACAGGCAAAACTGAATCAATCTATTTGGAAAGGGTTAATGATATGAACGACATCAAGCAATCAAAAATAGTGCTACAGATAAGCAGGATACTTTTGATTCTCGTCCTTTTTGCATATGGCGATGCCTTGCTCTTTATAATTGCATCACAACTTGTTTTTTGGATAATGATTTTGCGAGCGTCAAGAATTCAATCAAAAAAACGGTTTAAATTTTATCTCATATTTTTATACATGCTTTTAGTAATAGCGCAGACGATATTCTTTTTTCGGTACATGCATGCAATATCGAGTTTTACCGTGGCCAATATACTCAACAATGTTTTGGGGGTTTTTGTGGTTTCATTGCCTTACTTGATGGAATATATAGTTACTGTTCAAAAATATACCGAGTTTTATTTGCCTTCAGCAAAAGAGTTGAACACTATGAGCTTTGCTCAGCTTCATGATGTCAATGAGACAATTCAGGAAAGACTTGAGGACATGGGGCAATTGCGCAAGACACTTACACCTGAAAGACTTTTTGCCATTGCAGGAGAATTGCCGAGACACAGTTCCATACAATATCTCAACGGAGGCTCACTTACAGATGCTTATTTTGCTGAAGCTGAATCCAGTCTTTCGGACCACCATATATATATAGTGGTTTCAAATACCGGTAGCGCGGCAAGCGAGGTGATATCCGCATTTACCAGAAAACAATATAATCATGCGTCACTCTCATTTGACAAGGATCTAAAAACAATCATAAGTTATAATGGCGGTGAAAAGATTTATCCTCCCGGATTGAATAGAGAGATGATTGAGTTCTTCAATAAGAAAAACGATTCATCGCTGATTGTATATGAATTGGACGTAACGAGAGAACAAAAAATGAAACTAATTGATAAATTAAAAGAAATCAACAAAAATGGAAGCGCGTACAATATGCTTGGATTGGTAATCAAAAAATCTTTAAGACCCAATATAATGTTTTGTTCTCAGTTCGTTTACAACATGCTTAAGCATGCCGGGCTTGAGTATTTCGACAAAGCTGATGGAAGAGTTAAACCGACAGATTTGGTGGAACTTGATTATCATAGAAAACTGAAATTTTGCTATGAGATTTATCTCAACAGCAATGCTGAAGGACTTGAATTGAAAAAAGCGTAAAATAGAATGTGCTTTAAAAATGATGAATTTATATTCGCTATAAAAAACAAGAAGCATGATTACCAAGTGCGGTTTTGGGTATAGAAAAACTGCATAGGTCATGGCAAAATGTTTTTAAGAGATGACGTTTTAAGAAGTTTTTAAAATGATATAATGATTTTTGCCTAATCGACCATGCGGGTCGATTTTTGTTTTTTAAAAACAAGGGTGGTGCCTATGAAAAAGTGTTGGTTCATTTATCGAAATTGTAGATTTGAATTTTGGAGGCGACTCAAATGGGAGAAACTAAAAAAAGCATATTTATAAATGCGCCTATGGAAAAGGTTAATCGATATGGCAGAAATCCATATACATGGCCTGAATGGTATTCTAATTTCATCGGTCCCGACAAGGTGAGAGGAGACGGAGGAGTTGGAACGGTAATAGATTTCAGATACTCTGTTATGGGAAAGCAAATACCAGTAACAATTGAAGTTGTAAAGGACACATTGCCTGAGTGGAAAGGCCAATTCAGCGGTTCCATGGAAGGAGAAATCATTGTCAAGCTTTCTCCAAACGGAAACGGAACAGCTGCGGAAATAGATTGGATTTATTCCTTTAAAAAAGGAGTGCTTGGCAAGATTGCGGATTTGAAGATGGTTGAAAAACTGCTTGGGCATTCGCTTTCCAATACAATGCAGAATTGGAAAGTGATTTGCGAATCATAGAAAAATGGATTTTCCGGTCGCCGTTTTGTAATGGCGGCCTTTTGCTTTCAATCAATAGAGCTTAAAAAGCAAATCGCCAAGATGAATTATTGTTTTTGCTTATTTGTTGAATCAATTAAAAGAAATGGAAATTTGTGTTTGGATTTTGGCTAACAGAACGAAAGAGCCGCATTTTAAAAACGCGGCTCTTTAACCATATTGAGGGAAGAATCTCTGGATATATACCCCCGGTTGCAATTTGATCGAGGTATTGAATATTGAAGGGATAAAGGTTATATTTAAGGAAATGGATAGATATCTTGCGATTTTGAGATGTGAATTCTTTCATATAACTGAATCATATGAATAGGTGGTGAGAGTTTGAATCCTTCAGTTTGGTTTGCAATATATTTGCCGTTATTTATATTGTTTTTCGTGATTTTTCCCAGGCAGAAAAAAGTAAGGCGGATTGTTGCGCAGAAGATAAGAAAAAGAAAGGGGTTGAAGGTGTTGACGAATGAAATGATCAAGAAATACAAGGGTAAGCGATGTAAAATAACAACTGGAGCTTTGGGGACAACAGTGGTCGGCAAGATGGTTGAAATAAATGAGAACTGGATAGAAATTGAAACAAGAAAGGGAATTGAAATAATAAATTCTGATTTCATCCAAAGCGTTAGAATTATATGATTATTGAGGATTTGAATTCTTAAAATCAGTCTTCGTTTTTCAAAATATTTTCAAACTCCTGTTTGGATGGAAAACTGCTGTGGGATACAACCGTCCCGTCAACAACAAGTGCCGGAGTGTATTTTTCATCTTTCCCAATATTGACAAAGTTGCAACCCGGACAATAGGAATTGGAACAACCCACTTCGATTCCGAAATCCTCAATTATTAAAGGGTCAATAATTTTCTTTACCTTTATATTCAAATGCATGTCGTCAATTATTTCCTGAACCATATCTCGATAGTAAGAGCTTTTCATGCACTCGGATCCTAAAACCAGTACTTCTTTCATGGATTTTTCTCCTGTATTTTTTGTATGGGATTAAATGCTGCATCCCAAAGAGTTTGAGTTAGTGCAATTATAGCATAAATTGGCTTATTCAATCAGTTGAGTATACAATCACTGCATTCGATGTTACACAGGACCGTAGAATGCTTGGAAAGTAATTTTAAACGTAAATTACGGATGAAAGATCTAATATTGACAAAATCAAATGAAATTTTGTGATATCATAAGTGCAATTAATTAGAATTGAATATTTTCTCGATTTCTAAAATCAAAGGAAATATATAAGTGAAACACATGGTTTTTATTCCGCTATTTTTGGCTTCAAACTCAAAAACCTTTTTAATATAAATGCGAAAAGAATTTTAGGATAATCCAATTGTTTTCATGGAAAGGTGATTATATGGGCAAGCGAGTCCTTAAGCTCGAAACGAAAATAATGATGCTTGTGTTTATTTTAGTTTTGGTTTCAATTTCGATTCTTGCATCTTTTACAACCAAATGGACAAATGAAAATGTTCAGACCCGTGTGGAGGAAAATATACGCAATATTGCAGCACTGGTTTCAAATTCGGAAGTTATTGCTGAAGCTCTTTCTCAAAAGGATATTTCAGGAAAGATACAGACAGAGATTTCCAAATATCTTGGAGCGGTTGAGAATATAGAGTTCATTGTTGTTGCAGATATGGAAAGCACAAGATATTCGCATCCGGTGGAGGATCGTATCGGGAAAAAATTTGTCGGCGGCGACGATAAGAAGGTTATATTGAGCGGGGAATCATACATTTCTGAAAGTGTGGGAACTCTCGGTAGGTCCTTGCGGGCTCTGGCTCCGATATTTCATGAAAACGAACAAGTTGGGTTCGTGGCTGTAGGAACACTGACCAAGAGTATAGACAAAGCAAAGAAAGATGCACTGAAAACCATAGTGTTTCTTGTTTTGCTTACTGTATTTATTGGTATTATGGGGGCATTTTTATTGGCCGGAAACATTAAGAAATCCCTTCTGGGGCTTGAACCGGAAGAAATTGCAAAGCTTTATACGGAAAAGACCGGAATGCTTGATGCAATTCACGAAGGCATAATTTCTGTTGACGGCGAAGGGAATGTCACACTTGTAAATGATTCGGCTTTGCAAATATTGGGAAGCAGACAAAGGGATGCATCAACCCTTGTTGGAAAGAGTGTCGAATCGGTATTTCCTACAAGCCGACTGAGGATTGTTCTCAAAACGGGAAAAGCAGAATACGACAGCGAGCAGGTTGTAGGCGACAAGATCATATTGACTAACCGTGTGCCGATCATAAGGGAAGGAAAAATACTTGGTGCATTGGCTACATTCCGGGATAAGACCGAAATCCTCAAGATTGCAGAGGAACTGACGGGGGTAAACCAGATCGTAGAGGCTCTCAGGGCAAATACGCATGAATTCATGAACAAGCTTCATGTGGTTTTGGGTCTAATTCAGATAAAGGATTACGCGGAGGCGGAGAAGTATATAATGGGCATTACCAGGAACCAACAGACATTGACCGCCGGTATTGTAAAGAGGATTCAGGATCCTACCGTTGCGGGATTGCTTTTGGGAAAAATGAGCCGTGCAGGCGAGTTGGGAGTCATCGTGCAAATAGATGAGAGAAGCCGTCTTGAACGCCATCATGGGCGCATAAAGAGCAGCTCAATTGTAAAGATATTGGGCAACATACTTGAAAATGCATTTTTTGCGACGACTAATACAGAAGAGAACAGGGTTGTAAAGCTGTATGTTTTCGAGGACAGCGAAACCATTTTTATGGAAATAGAAGACCGAGGAATAGGAATTTCGAAAGCCGATTTGAGCAGAATATTCCAAAAAGGATATACGACAAAAGAAGGAAGCGGAGGAGAAGGGCTTTTCATTGTAAGAAAAACGGTTAAAGAGTTGGGAGGAGATATTAAAGTTGACTCTGAAACGGGTGTGGGAACATTATTTAGAGTGACGTTGCCTAAGGAGGTGGAGCATGATTAAGGTATTGGTTGTGGAAGATGATCCCATGGTGGCTTACCTTAACCAAAGGTATGTCGATTCGATTGCTGGATTTTCCGTTGTCAAGAATATTGGCGATGGAGAGGAGGCTTTGAGATTACTTCGAACGGAAGACATAGATTTGGTGATTCTTGATATCTATATGCCTAAAGTAGATGGCTTGAAGCTCTTGGAGGAAATACGCAATCGTTTTATTCAAGTGGACGTAATACTTGTAACGGCGGCCAAGGAGCTCGAAGTCATAGACAAGGCCCTGAAACTCGGAGCAGTGGATTATCTCATAAAGCCTTTTAAATTTGAAAGACTGAAAGATGCATTGGAGAAGTACAGGGGACGGTACAAATTTTTTAATGAAGAGGGTTCGGCCAGCCAAGAGGACATAGATAAATTGACCAAAGGCAGATTGGGAGATTTGAAAAGCAGAAAAAGGCTGCCAAAGGGTTTGCATGAAAAAACTTTGGAGAGGATTCGGCGAAAGCTCAAAGAGAATGAGGAAGTCTTTTTGAATGCTGACGAGGTGGCGGAAAAAGCTGGCATAAGTCGAGTTACAGCCAGAAGATATCTTGAATATCTCGATTCCATAGGAGCTATCGAGTGCGAGGTGGAGTATGGAAGCGTAGGCAGGCCCAGCTATGTTTATAAAATAATAAAAGAATATAAATGAAATTTGTGGCATTTATGAACTTTATGAAGAATATGAATTAAAATCCATTGGAGAATCGGTCTTTCGGGGCCGATTCTTATTTTTTTTACTGATAAAATATTAACAGAATGTTTTTTATTGACTAAATACTTTTCTTAAGATGGTAAAGCCTTCCGAGTGACAAGCTTGGTTTATTATAGGAATAGAAAATTCGATTGTTCAAAAAATCAATTCACAGGGGGCAAAACAGTATGAATTACTCGGAAATAAGTTTGAAAATGCACGAAGATAATCGTGGAAAGATATCAGTAGTCTCAAAGGTTGCTGTTGCAAACAAGGATGACTTGAGCACAGCCTATACACCGGGTGTTGCGGAGCCTTGCAGAAAGATCAGCGAAGACAAGAATTTAGTCTACAAATACACAGCCAAGGGGAATCTTGTTGCTGTTGTGACCGATGGTACAGCAGTGCTTGGACTTGGCGACATAGGACCTGAGGCGTCAATGCCTGTCATGGAGGGTAAAGCGGTTTTGTTTAAGGAGTTTGGAAATGTAGACGCTTTCCCGATTTGCCTGGATACAAAGGATGTCGATGAAATAGTCGAAACCGTAATACGTATGGCACCCACCTTTGGAGGAATAAATCTTGAGGATATATCTGCTCCAAGATGTGTTGAGATAGAAAGGCGCCTTAAAGCTGAACTCGACATACCTGTTTTTCATGATGATCAGCATGGAACAGCGGTTGTAGTAATTGCGGGAATGATAAACGCACTGAAGCTGGCCGAGAAAAAAATAGAAGATGTAAAAATAGTCATAAATGGAGCGGGGAGCGCAGGAAGTGCAATAGCCAAGATGCTTTTGGCTTTAGGTGCAAAGGATATCAAAGTTTGTGACAGGCGGGGAATACTACATCCGGGTGCCCCTAAAAATGATTTCAGCAAGGAAGAGATTGCAAAGCTGACAAACCCAGAAGGAATTAAAGGCTCATTGGTTGATGCAATGAAAGAGACCGATGTTTTCATTGGAGTATCAGCCGCGAAGGTTGTTTCCGAAGAAATGATTGCTTCCATGAATAAAAAACCACTTGTGTTTCCAATGGCGAATCCGGAACCTGAAATAATGCCGGACTTGGCAAAAAAGGCAGGGGCATTTGTTGTGGGAACAGGAAGAAGCGATTTTCCAAATCAATTAAACAATGTATTGGCTTTTCCGGGAATTTTCAGAGGCACGCTTGATGTGAGAGCTTCGGATATTAACGAGGAAATGAAAATTGCCGCATCAATCGCTATTGCATCGATAATAGACGAATCGGAGCTTACTCCGGAATACATCATTCCAAACCCGTTTGACGAGCGAATTGTCAAAAGGGTCTCAAAAGCGGTTGCAGACGCAGCAATCAAAAGCGGCGTTAGCAGAATATAGAGCAATCATACAAATATTATGAGGAGGTTTTTAGATGTCTACGTCATTAAAGCTTGAAAGCAACATGGGCGAAGAAAAAGGCTACAAAATCATGGGGATGTCGCTGCCGGTTTTCGGTGTTTGTGCAGCGGTGGTATTCGCAGCAGTTTTCATGGGAGTTCTTCCCGGAGGATTGGTGGGAGCAATTCCATTCATGATGGTTCTTGGAGCAATACTCGATGAAATTGGAAACAGGACACCAATAATCAAAGATTACTTCGGAGGAGGACCTATAGTTGTCATTTTCGGAAGTGCGGCATTGTTCACTTATGGAATAATTCCTGCAAAAGCAACCGAAATTGTAGTTGCATTTACAAAAAGTGGCGGATCTTTCTTGAGCTTTTACATCGCAGCACTCATCACAGGAAGTATACTTGGAATGGATAGAAAGCTTCTCATAAAAGCTTCGGTTCGTTATCTTCCAGCTATTTTGGGCGGGGTTGCAGTAGCTCTCGGTCTTGTAGGTATTGTTGGAGGAATGATGGGCTTTGGTATGAAGCAAGCTATACTTTACATTGGTGTTCCCATAATGGGCGGTGGAATGGGAGCCGGAGCAGTTCCTCTTTCGGAAATGTTTGGAGACTTTTACTCGGTTGATCCAAAGGAAATGCTTTCGGTTATGATCCCGGCGCTTGCAATGGGTAACGCGATGGCAATCGTTGTTGCCGGCTTGCTTGATAAACTAGGAAAAGCGAAGCCTTCACTTACAGGAAATGGCGAGCTTATGAGGGAAAAGGACAACGATTTCAAACCAACAGAAACAAATTACAAAATTGATATAAAGCTTATGGGAGTAGGAATGGCTTTGGCGACAACATTCTTTGTTTGGGGCAAAATACTCGCCAAGTTCATCCCGATCCACTCTTATGCTTTGATGATAATTTCGGTTGCGGTATTCAAAGCTTTTGGAATACTTCCCAAGCGTTATGAAGTTGGTGCGAACCAGTTCTTCAGATTCATAATGGACAATTTGACTCCGGCGCTTCTTATTGGAATCGGAGCTGCATATACGGATCTTGCAGCAGTACTTTCAGCATTTACTATTCAATACATCATTCTCGTAGCAGTTGTTATTGTTGGCTCGGTAATAGGATCAGGAATAGTAGGATATTTCATGGGATTCTATCCAATCGAGTCCGCCATAACAGCAGGGCTTTGCATGGCGAACATGGGTGGTACCGGAGACGTAGCGGTCCTTTCAGCTTCAAAAAGAATGGTTCTCATGCCTTTCGCACAGATTTCATCCAGACTTGGAGGAGCTTTCATCATAATACTTGCAACAAGTTTGCTTAAAATATTCGCATAGATTTATTTACAAATAAAAGGACTAAAAAGGGACAGACCTTTTTGACTCCATCCATATTATGGCAAAGGATGCGGCCCGTTCGCATCCTTTAGCTGTTGGGGATTCAAGTATATGTGCTTGCATAATAGAAACAGTGTTTCAAAATCCGCTTGCATGGGGGTAACGTTATGAACAATAAAGTAAGATTAATGGACATTAAAAATGAAGCCGAGAAAAAACGCGTGATTTCGTTTCTTGATGAATCATTCGGATTGGGTTATGACGAGGACACGGAGCAAACACTTGTTGTAGAACGAGGAGATTCTATTGTTGCGACAGCTTCATTTTCAGGAAATGTGATAAAGCAGATTGCCATAGATGAAAAATTTCGCGGAGAGGGTCTCACGGCACCACTTTTGGGGGAAACTGTTCGTGAAATGTTATCCAGAGGCCGTTCACATATTTTTGTATTTACAAAGCCCGCAAACATAGAAATATTCAAAGGGCTGGGTTTTCGAAAGGTCGGAGGAACTCTTACGGATGCTGCCTTGCTTGAATGGGGTTCCGAGGGGATTGACAAATATAAAAAAGAACTTGCCATTTCCAGATTTGGCGAAGAGGGAAGCGCATCGGCTGTAGTTGTTAATTGCAATCCATTTACCAAAGGTCATCGTCATCTGATCGAATGTGCCAGCAGTGAATCGGAAGCAGTGTATGTTTTTGTCGTCGAGACCGAAAAGTCATTGTTTCAATTCGATGAAAGGATTGAAATGGTAAGAGAAGGGGTTAAAGATCTTGTCAACGTTGCGGTTTTGCCTGGAGGACAGTACATAATATCGTCTGCGACATTCCCGTCATATTTTACGCATTCGAAAGATTTGTTGAGGGTTCAAACGGAGCTTGATGCAGAAATTTTTGCAGAGCACATAGCTCCAGTTCTCGGGATTGAGAAACGATGGGTCGGACGGGAGCCGTATTGCCAGGTGACGGAGACTTACAACAATGCGCTAAAAAAAATTCTTGGTTTATACAATATTAAACTGTCTGTCATTAATCGTATTAAGGAAGATGAAAAAATTGTAAGTGCCAGCGCTGTGCGTGAGGCTTTGCGAATGGGTGACATGGATACTGTACGCAAAATGGTTCCACAAACAACATGGGAATACATTTCATCGGAAAGGGCCAAGCACACAATAGAAAAAATAAAAAAAACTTTGTCACGACACTAGGAGGTGCAGGTTATGGAGAAAAGAAATGCGAAAGCGGGAAGCCTTGAGTCGAGTGATTTGCTTGTCGTAATCGAGGAAAACAAACCCGGAGAAGAATTGGAAATTGTAATGCATAGTATTGTAGAAAAGCAATACGGAGATAGAATTGTCCAAATAGCCCATGAAATTGCAACCCAAAAGGGGTTGGCCAATGTTCGCATCTTAATACAGGACAGGGGGGCATTGGATTATGCAATAAGAGCCCGTATTGAAACTGCAATGGAACGATTCGAGAGGGGGCTTTAGAAATGGGGACAAATTTACTTTTCGTACCCGGGAACAATCCTGCAATGGTTCAGAATGCGGGAATTCTTGGTGCAGACACAGTTATTTTTGATTTGGAGGATGCCGTTTCGGGAGAACAAAAAGATGCCGCAAGAAAATTGCTCAAAATGGCACTTGAAAGTATAACATACGAAGGCTGTGAGACATCAGTCAGAATAAATGCAATGGATACTCCGTATTGGGAGATGGATCTTAAAATTGTTGCGGAGGCTGGGATCGACGGTCTGATAATACCCAAGGCGGAGCATGGGAAGGACATTGAGAGAATATCGGATATTCTGGATACAATTCCAGGGGCTGATGGCGTATTTTTGATACCCCTTGTCGAATCGGCATTGGGGGTAGAAAATGTATACGGTATCGCCTCGTCATCTAAGCGCGTAAGGGGCGTTTTCTTTGGAGCGGAAGATTACACAGCGGATATCGGAGCTGTAAGGACAAAGGGTGGTGAAGAAATTCTTTGGGCAAGAGGCAGAATAGTAAATGGTGCGGCTGCTGCCGGTGTTGAGGCAATCGATACTCCATTTACAGATGTCGAAGATATCGAGGGATTGAAAAAAGATACACTTTTTGCCAAAGCTTTGGGCTTCGACGGGAAAGCCTCAGTATCGCCTCGCCACTGTGGATTGATACGTGAAATTTTTTATCCGGGAGATGAGGAAATCCGTTATGCAATCCGTGTTATTGATACCGTAAAGGAAGCGGAGAAGACAGGAAAGGGAGTAGCTTCCATGGATGGGAGAATGATAGATAAGCCTATAGTCTTAAGAGCGCTCAAGGTTTTGCGGGCGGCCGGCATAAAGGAGGATTTTCGTTATGAATAAAATAAGAAAGTCTCTAAGAACAGCCATAATAGATTCAGGCATAAAAAATGGAATGACTGTTTCATTCCATCATCATCTTAGAAACGGAGATTTTGTTATGAATATGGTGATGGATGAAATAGCCAATTTAGGAATTTCAAATATCCGCATAGCGGCGAGTTCCTTTTTCCCTGTTCATGGCAAGCTGGTCCGCCATATTAAGACAGGTACAATTACTTCTCTCGACTGCAATTACATGACCGGACCGTTGGCTGAAGCGGTAACAAACGGAATGATAGATAAGCCTGTAATGTTCAGAACGCATGGGGGAAGGCCGAGAGCAATTTTGGAGGGAAGCCTAAAAATAGACGTGGCATTTATCGCGGCTCCGTCAAGTGATGAAATGGGAAACCTGAATGGAGTAAGGGGTTCTTCGTCTTGCGGTTCGATTGGATATACAATGGCCGATGCCCAAATGGCAGGAAAGGTCATTGCGGTAACAGACAATCTGGTTGCCTATCCCAATGGACCTGTAAGCATAGACGAGACAAATGTGGACTATGTTGTTGTTGTAGATTCCATCGGCGACCCGGCAGGAATAGTGTCTGGAACCACCAAGGTTACGCGTGATCCTGTGGGGCATGTCATAGCTCGCCATGCCGCAGATGTAATCGAGGCTTCTGGACTACTAAAGGACGGAATTTCGTTTCAAACCGGTGCAGGAGGCGCTTCTCTTGCAACAGCGCATTACTTGCGCGAGAAGATGGTTTCGGGAGGTATAAAGGGAAGTTTCGGAATGGGCGGAATAACGGGTTTTTTTGTAGACATGCTCGAAGACGGACTGTTCGAAAAATTGATTGACGTACAATGCTTCGATCTTGAAGCCGTGAGGTCTATAAGGGAAAATCCAAACCATCTTGAAGTTTCGGCATCTCATTATGCAAATCCATCGGCGAAAAGCTGTGCAGTAGATAGTCTCGATGTAGTTGTTCTGGGCGCCACAGAAATAGATACGGATTTTAATGTGAATGTGCTTACCGATTCAAGCGGCAATATAATGGGCGGATCAGGGGGCCACAGTGATACTGCACGGGGCGCCAAACTGACTATAATTGTTGCCAACTTGCTAAGGGCTCGTTTGCCCATCGTCGTTGACAGAGTTACAACGAAGGTGACCCCGGGAGAAACGGTTGATGTTCTTGTTACTGAGAGGGGAATAGCCGTTAATCCTGCAAGAGTTGAATTGATGAAGTCTTTAAAGGAAAAAGGATTGCCCGTAAAGAATATTGTCGAGCTCAAAGAAATGGCTGAAAAAATGGCAGGAAAGCCGCGCAAGGTTGCATTCACAGACAGAGTGATCGGAATTGTCGAGTATAGAAATGGAGAAATCATAGACAAGGTTTACCAAGCGGTCAAGGAGTGATATCAATGAAAGCAGCCGCCATACTAAAGGCTCGCGAAGAGAGAGGCCTTGAAATCGTAAAACTGGAAAAAGCGTATTCAATGACTGTGATTTCCGTAACGGTCAACATACCGGGCGGAAACAAGGCGCATGAGGACTATTCATGGATAGGAGTTTTGGCATTTAATGAAATCAGAAAGCGATTGGCGCAAAATTCAATAATCCACGAATCATTCAGGTATAGCGCTGACGGGCCCGAGGGCTTTATTGTATCTGAAGGAAAACCTGAGGAATTAAAAAAAATCGCTGTTAATATTGAGGAAAGCCATCCACTCGGACGTTTGTTTGACATAGACATATCCGGGCATAGCCGCATGAACAATGGAGAAAAACGTGCTTGTTTTTTGTGCGGAGGCGATGCAAACAGGTGTAGAAGGATTAAAAATCACAGCATTTCAGACCTGATGTCAGAGATTGATTCTTTGATTGAAGATTGGGATGAAACTATTATAGAAAATGCCGTCCAATCCGTTGTAGTGGCAATGAGGAAAGAAGTTGATGCCACACCAAAGCCCGGGCTTGTGGACCAGATGAACAATGGATCCCATAGCGATATGGAATATGTAACCTTTATAAAAAGCATACAGGCATTGAAACCGTATTTCAAGGAAATGGCGGTTTCAGCCACATGCTGGAACAAAAGTGCTGAGACTCTTTTCTCGGCTTTAAGACCTATAGGGAAAAAGGCGGAGGAAGCCATGCTAAAGGCAACTGGCGGAGTCAATACGCATAGGGGCCAAATCTTTTCATTGGGACTGGCTGTTGGGGCGGGGTGCTACCTGAAAAGAAGAGGTGAGGCTACGACTGACGCCATTTCGGCTTTCATATCAGAAATGGTAAGAGGTATTTCATACGCGGAATTGAAAATCAAGACCGAGCCAAGCACCCATGGTGAAAAAATGTATGACGCATATGGAGTTACGGGTATAAGGGGCGAGGCAGAGAAAGGATTTAAGGCTGCATTTAATGTTGGTTTGCCTGCATACGAAGAAGCACTGTCTTCGGGGCTTGATGAGAATAGTGCAGCGGTAAAGAGTCTTGTTTTCATCATGGCAGTATTGGAAGACAGCAATGTATATCGAAGGGGAGGACCAAATTCGGCAGCATGGGTAAAAAAGACGGCTTCCTGCTTGATGGAGAATGGTATGAGTTTTAAAGAATTTCCGTTATCTCAAATAAGGGAATTCGATGCAGAAATGATAAGAAGAAATATAAGTCCCGGAGGTGCCGCGGATATGCTGGCTCTTGCAATATTTGTGAATAAATTCATGGCATCATGATGAACTTGGGAAGAATCGAATAAGTATAATTTTTGCTCGATGAAACAATCGTGAAATTTTTATCAAAGCTTAATTGTAAAATCAAATTGAACCAATAAAAAAGTCCATAGTGTGCAACCAACTGTAATATAATTAGATCACCACAAAATAAACAATTACAGGGGGCATAACACTATGAACTGCTTAAATG
>Ga0102938_10000646_pt1 | contig 25870 bp, 18 predicted proteins | sample SalPonR2_B_D2_MG_FD_84516 | JGI IMG/M metagenome (GOLD analysis project Ga0102938, IMG submission 84516) | Salt pond soil microbial communities from South San Francisco under conditions of wetland restoration - Salt Pond MetaG R2_B_D2_MG | ecosystem: Environmental > Aquatic > Marine >... | reverse complement strand
TGGGTCCGCGATCCGGAACGCTATGGCGTCGCCGAGTTCGACGGTGAAGGCAAGGTGGTCGGGCTTGAGGAAAAGCCGAGCAGGCCCAGCTCCAGCTATGCCGTGACGGGGCTTTACTTCTACGACGGCCGTGCTCCTGAGTTCGCGGCATCGCTGAAACCTTCGGCGCGCGGCGAACTGGAGATCACCGATCTCAACAAGATTTACCTGGAACGCGGCGAGCTTCAACTGGAACGGCTCGGGCGTGGTATTGCCTGGCTGGATACCGGAACGCACGAATCTCTGATGCAGGCAAGCGCATTCATCGAGACTATCGAGAATCGTCAGGGGCTGAAGATCGCCTGTCCGGAGGAAATTGCATTCCATGCCGGGTGGATCGACGAGGCCGACGTGCGCCGGCAGGCTGAAGAGCTGGAAAAAAGCGGTTACGGGGAGTATCTTTTTCGATTGCTGGGCGATCGCTCGTTCTGACCTGTCGCTAGCGGCCCGCCGAAATCGTCGATTCGTGGACTCGAGACGCTACGCCTGTCGAAGACCGCACGGTGCCAGCTTTCGATAAATATCCACGTGAGCTTCAGCACAGCGACGCCATGAAAACAGGCGGGCACGCTCGATTGCCCGAGCGGCATATTCTTGGCGCGCTTGTCGATCTTCGAGCAGACGCCTTATTTGCTCGGCCAGTGACCGGGGATCCGCGGCCTGGCAGGTGGCTGCCGAATCCCCCGCGAACTCCGCCATCGCCGTGCCGCGGCCAATCACGACCGCAGCACCGCAAGCCATGGCTTCGAGGGCGGGAAGGCCGAAACCCTCGTAAATGGACGGAAAGGCGAAAACTGCGGCGCCGCTGTACAGTGCCGGCAATGCGGCTGCTGGTACATAGTCCAGTTGCCTCAGCCAGCCCCGGCGATTCAGCCGCCGTGCATGGGCATCAATCTCTTCCGAGTGCCAGCCGCGCGCACCGCAAAGCACCAGCGGGTAGCGTTCGCGCAGTGAGGGCGGAAGCAATTCGAAGGCTTTGAAAAGGGTGATAAGGTTCTTGCGCGGTTCGCGTGTCGCGACGCAAAGCACGTAATGGCCGGACTGAATGCCGAAGGCGGATTCAAGTTCATCAAGCGCGGCTGCGTTGGCTGGGCGGAAGGCCCGGCTGACCCCGAGCGGAATACTCGATACCCTGGACGAATCGAGGGTGAAGGTCTCGATGACTTCTCGACGAATGGTTTCCGACACTGTGATCACGTGCCCGGCCCGCTCCAGGGATCTTCCGAGATATTTCTCGAGAAATGCGACCCTTGCTTTCGGGTGGCTGGCGGGAAAACGAAGATGAGACAGGTCGTGAACCGTCACCACGCTTGGACCGCTGAAGGGCTTGAGAACGAAATTTGGTTCGTGGTAGACGGCTCGTCCTTCCAGGGGACGGGCCTGTCGTCTGAATGACTGCCAGTCCAGGCTTCGCCAGGCAAGATAGGGCCAATCCCAGGTCGACGCAATACGATAAAGCGTTGGGGCGACAAATTCACGCAGCTTGCCATGGTTGTACCCTCCGCGGATGGACGGGCGCGCCGGATCCGGCCAATGCCGAATCCGGCCGCGTGAATATGCATGGATTTGCTCTGGAACACCCTGTCGCTGATAGGCTTCGAGAAGTGCGCTCGTATACGTGCCAATTCCGGTTCGCGGAGGCTGGAGAGACTCGGTGTTGATCAGGAGTTCCATCGGGTCAGAGCAGGGCTCGAAGGCGTGGATGTGGCAAGGAGACTAACCGAGAATTCGATCCGTGCGAATATCGGACTCGAAAAATGCAGACACCCTAACGGAGGAGTCCCACGATAGAATTCGTGGCCAGTCTGCAAGATACTGTCTTGCGATACCATAACTGATTGTTAACATTGGATTTACGTGGAAAAGTCAAGGACGCTTGCGATTTTCGGGACGCGCCCAGAAGCGATCAAGATGGCGCCGGTGGTTCAGTGTCTCGAGAGCGCCCCTGGGTTCGAGTCGAGCGTCTGCGTCACCGCGCAGCATCGCGAAATGCTGGATCAGGTCCTCGAGCTGTTCTCCATCAGGCCGGATGTCGATCTCGACATCATGCGCCCGGGGCAATCCCTCGACGACTTGACCGCCGCACTGGTTTCGCGCCTGGGGCCGGTGATGGACCGTCTTCATCCCGATCTCGTGCTGGTTCATGGAGACACCACGACTACTTTTGCAGCCGCTCTTTCAGCTTTTTACCGACGTATTCCCGTCGCGCATGTGGAAGCCGGTCTGCGCACGGGTAATCGGTATTCTCCCTGGCCGGAAGAGTTGAATCGGAAGTTGACCGGCTCCTTGGCGTCCCTGCATTTCGCGCCGACTACAGGCGCGCGCGATAATCTGTTGGCGGAAGGAATATCACCTGAGTCGATTTTCGTAACCGGGAATACGGTAATAGACGCACTATTGAGCGTTCGGGAGCGTGCGGCCCGAAGCGGAGCAGCGAAAAAGATCATGGCAGTACTGGACCCGGGTCGGCGCCTTCTGTTGGTCACCGGCCATCGAAGAGAAAGTTTTGGCCAGGGATTCGAGCAGTTATGTGACGCTCTCAGAACATTGGCACGCCGGTCGGACGTTGAAATAGTTTTCCCGGTTCATTTGAATCCCAAGGTTCGAGAGCCGGTTCACCAACTGCTTGCCGACGTGCCGGGCATTCATCTTGTAGAGCCGCTGGATTATCTGCCGTTCGTGGCGCTGATGGACCGTTCGGAAATCATCATCACGGATTCCGGTGGCATCCAGGAGGAAGCGCCATCCCTTGGTAAACCGGTGCTTGTCACAAGAGATACGACTGAGCGTCCGGAAGCTGTCGAAGCTGGGACCGTTCGGCTGGTGGGTGCCCGGTCGAAGACAATAGTGGATGAAGTCACCAAATTGCTCGAATCTAAAGACGCTTACAAAGAAATGACGCAAGTGCACAATCCTTACGGAGATGGATCGGCCGCGCGGCGGATTCTTGATGCTCTGGGCAACCTGCGCGAAACAGGATTCGTCCCTGCGAAGAAGAATACTCTTGCCGTTGCGGATGGCGGGTAGCCCACGTGCTCAACCTACGAATCTTCAAGCCCGAATATGTCGAGCTGGTTATCGTCAAGGTTTTCATGAACCTGAAAAGCGAGGCATCTAGAACCTACCTCAGCTTTCTTTGGTGGATTCTCGAACCGGTCATGACAATGAGCGTCTTTTACGTCGTCTTCGGCGTTCTGCTCAATCGGAGAACCGACGATTTCACCGCATTTCTTCTAGTGGGGCTTGTGATCTGGCAGTGGTTTGCGAACACCATAAGCCACGGCATGAGTGCGATACACCAAAACAGCCGGATCATCCTCAGTGTCGATATTCCAAAAGAGATCTTTCCCGCGATCGAGATTCTGATGGATATCGTAAAGTTCAGCCTGGTGCTGATTCTACTGATAGGGTTTCTCTGGTTGTCCGGATTTCCCTTGAATCCGCAATACCTGGCGCTTCCCGCCCTTCTGGCTACCCAGTTCATGCTGATCTGTTCGATCACGTTGGTGATTGCGGCAATTGTTCCTTTTTTCCCGGATGTCAAGTTCCTGGTCACAGTCCTCTTGCAGTTGACGTTTTTTCTTTCGGGGGTCTTCTACGATCCTTCGTCTATTCCCGTCGAATACCAGCCCTACTTTTTCATGAATCCGATGGCGTTGCTGATCGATTCGTATCGGCTTGTGTTGCTTGAAGCACAACCGCCTGACTGGTCGAGGGTCGCGATCGTTGCAATTGTCTCGTTCGTCGGTGTCCTGCTTTCGCTTGGCCTTCTCAGGAAGCTTCATTACGCCTATCCGCGAGTGTTGCAGCCATGAAATCGGATCACCGCAGAATACTCATCTCGCTTGATCGGACAGGTCTCGTGTATCGGCGCCGTACCGGGTTCCTGAGGATGCAACGCTTCCAGGCGCTTTCTAATGTTTCACTCGAGTTGCGCGAGGGCGAATCGCTCGGTATCGTGGGTCGGAATGGATCCGGAAAGAGTACCTTGATGAAGATCCTCGGGGGCATTCTCAAGCCGACCCACGGATCGGTAATCAATCATGGGTGCTCCGTTGCGCTTCTGACGCTCCAGCTCGGATTCGATCCCGGTCTTTCCGGCCGTCAGAATCTTCTGATGAGCGGCATGCTGCTTGGCTTTCGCCTGAAATACGTGGAGTCTTTCATGGACAAAATCATCGAGTTCTCGGGGCTCGGCAAGGCAATAGACAGTCCGTTGCATACCTATTCCACCGGTATGAAGGCCCGGTTGGGCTTCTCCGTCGCTTTCCATCTGGACCCGGATATCCTGCTCGTGGACGAGGTTTTCGGCGTCGGCGATGCAGATTTTAAACAGAAGTCGCAAAGAGTCATGGAAGAAAAAGTGAAATCCGACAAGACAATCGTGATGGTCTCCCACAGCCTTCCGCTGCTGTCCCGGCTTTGCGACCGGATACTGTGGGTGGAAGATGGACAGAGCTACCGGGCTGGCCCGCCGGACGAGGTCCTGCCGGAATACCAGGAACATCTCCAACAGTCGGCTTCCGGGTCTTGAGATGAAAAGTCTGCTGATCGTCGGAATGCATCGCTCGGGAACATCCGCGTTTGCGCGGATCACCAATATGCTTGGTTTCAATCTCGGGCCGATGGAGAGTATGGGAGATCCCTCGAAGGACAATCCGAAAGGTTTCTGGGAGCAGATGCCCGTCCGGAATCTCAACGACTTCCTGCTCCAAGCCGTCGGTGCGTCATGGGACAATCCTCATGATTTTTCCGTCGACCGGATAAGCGAAAAGGCGCGTTTTGACTTCTTCCGACTTGCCGATAGATTTGTATCGAGACTGCGTGGCGACGCGCCATGGGCCATCAAGGACCCGCGTCTCAGCCTGACGATGAGCGCCTGGCGCCCATTGTTGCAGGATCCGGTGGTGTTGCTTGTCTACAGAAACCCGCTGGAGGTTGCAAGTTCGCTCGAAGCCAGGAACAATTTCCCGAAAGCGTATGGTCTTGCGCTGTGGGAAAAATACATCGTAGAAGCGCTGAATAATGCGGCAGAGTTGCCGCTGGTCACGGTCAACTACGGAGATGTGGTTTCCGCCCCGGTCGAAACGGTCGAGCGCCTGCAGACGCAACTCTCGGAGTATTTTCCCGACATGTTGTCGGGAATTCTCGAAGATGATCTGTTGGCATTCATCGATCCGAAACTCAATCATCAGCGATCATCCAGCCATGAACCCGACTGGCATGCCAACCTGAACGAAAGGCAGCAAGAACTTTTCGCCATGCTCGAGGGAACTGACCGTCCGCGCCCGGCTGCCGGTGTTTTCCAGATGTCGAGCGATGCTCATCGCCTGCTGCGCGCCGCAGCCGATCTAAGGGCAACCGAGGACGTTCTGACGCCTGGCGGAACCTCGGCCGGCTCGAATCAGCCAGATTTTTCGCAACACGGCGATGGGATGGGCAACTGGGCGGAAAACGTCGAGGAGGCGGCCGGCAGGTTTGCAGATTTCCTTCCCGAGGCCGAGCGCCTGCTTTCGTCGGTAGGTCATGCCGGCGAGCGGGTCGAGTCGTTCGAAGCTCGATTGGCCTTGATGGAGGATCGGCTGCAAGAGCAGAAAACTATCCTCGAAGACCAGCATCGCGCGCTCGAAGCAGTGCAGGGCAGGATGGCTTCGAGTGCGGCAACGCAAGGGGACGAGAGGGCTTCAGTCGCTCATTCAGCCCGTCGCGCGAGCGCGGCCGCAAGCGAGCTTCAGCAACTACTGTCCGAGACCAGGAGTAGCTGGCGCTGGAAAATCGGCGATGCGGCCGTGCGGCTGGTCGAGCTGATGTTGTTGCGCAGCAGGCCGATGTTGGCCATGGATGCCATGGAGAGTGGCTTGACGCGCCTCAAGACCATGCTGTGCGATCTCTCGGAGCCGGTGGCAGTCGTTGCGGGCAATGACTTCGGCCACCTAATCGAGCCCGAAGAAGCACGTATCTTGGATGAAATGCCGATGCCGGGCAGGCTGGATATCGTGATTTTTCCGATCATCGACTGGCATTTCAGAATCCAGCGGCCGCAACACATCGCCCGGGAAATGGCCCGCCGGGGACACCGCGTCTTCTATCTAACCATCGCGCCACGCGGCGGTGCGACGGCACCTGGATTCCGTCTCCTTGAAATGCCCGAGCCTGGCGTATTCATCTGCGAGCTGCAGGTTCGCGACACCGAAAAATTCGATCTTTACGGCGGCAAGATCTCATCGGACAGCATTGCCGAAATCCGTTCGGCGCTGCAATCACTCTGGCGGTCGCAGCGCATCAGCGAGTCGGTCAGCATCGTTCAGCATCCATCGTGGTGCGGCGTGGCGCGATCGATTCCGGCGAATTTCGTGGTCTATGATTGCATGGACCACCATGCCGGCTTTTCGACGCATACCCGCGATGTCGGCCGTCACGAACGTGATCTGCTCGAATCAAGTGATCTGGTGGTCGTGACATCGGAGTGGCTCAGGAATCTTCATTCCGAGCACGATCCAAGGACGATCCGGAACGCTGCCGAAATCGAGAGATTCCTGCCACTGTCTGAAACCGTGCGTGATCGTGCTGGAGAGAATCCTGTGGTCGGCTATGTCGGCACGATTGCCGAGTGGTTCGATCTTCGCCTGATTATCCAGAGCGCCCGAAAATTCAAAGACTGGAAATTCGTACTGGTCGGTTCGACTGCCGGATGCGACACGTCAGAAGCCGAGCGATTGCCAAACATCGTTTTTGAAGGCGAGCGCCCGTATTCCGAGGTTGGCGAATACCTGAGGGCTTTCGACGTTTGTGTCATTCCATTCAAGCTCAGTGATCTGATCAAGGCCACAAACCCGGTGAAGGTCTACGAATATCTGGCTGCGGGCAAACCCGTGGTTTCGGTAGCGCTGCCAGAGCTGGAGGTAATGCATGAGTTGATTCACCTGGCACGCGACCAAGAAGACTGGAACGATAAATTGCAGCTTGCCATGGATGAGAGCGGTGATCTGGAGATGGTCGCAAAACGAAGCCAATGGGCGCGCGAGCACAGCTGGGCTCGCCGCGCCGAGAGGCTTGAAGCGGCGGTTCTTGAAAAATTACCGAGTGTAAGCATCATCATCCTGGCCTATAACAATCTCGATTTTTCCCGTGCCTGCATCGAGAGTGTTCTTAAGCATACCCATTACCCGGCTCTTGAAATCATCATCGTCGATAATGGTTCGTCCGATGGCTCGACCGAGTATTTCCGGCAAATTCGGGATGAGCAGCCCTTGGTCAAGCTCGTTCGCAATGAAGAGAATCTCGGGTTTGCCGGGGGGAACAACAGCGGTTTCGACGTCGCTACCGGCGATATCGTGGTTTTGCTGAACAACGATACGTACGTAGCGCCCGGCTGGCTTTATGCGCTCATTCGACAGATGGAGGGATCGGCCGAGCTGGATCTCGCAGGACCAGTGACGAACAATATCGGCAACGAGGCAAAGATCGATATCGATTATGGCAGCATGGAGAGCATGGTAGACGCTGCGGTGGACTATACTTGGCGGTACTCCGGCAAGGTTCTCATGGTTGAGAATCTTGCGTTTTTCTGTGTTGCGATATCTCGTCAAGTGATTGACCGTATCGGGTTACTTGATGAGTCGTTCAAAGGTGGATTTTTTGAGGACGATGATTATTGCCGACGTGCGGTCGATGCCGGCTTCAGGCTTGGAATCGTGGAGGATGCGTTCGTTCATCACCACCTTTCAGCATCGTTCGACCAGCTTGGGAAGCAGCGAAAGCAGGAGATATTCGATGCGAACAAGGCCGTCTATGAACGGAAATGGGGCGAGTGGACGCCGCATTCATCCCGTCCTTGAATGCCGTGAGTAATTGAATGGGCGAATTACATAGAACAAATTATTTTTCCGATAGTCGCTCGGAAAGCCGGCATGTCTTGCTTCACTATCATACATTCAAGAATGCCGGCACCAGCGTGGATGCAATCTTGAGCAATTGTTTCGGCGACGAATTCATGTCGGTCGATGGTCCAGTGCCCGAATTCTTCATCAATCAGACCGAAGTCAACGTGATGATCCGGAATCGTGCTCAGGTCAAGGCGTTTTCGTCTCACCAGATTCGACTTCCGGTGCCGCTCGACCCACGCATCGAGTATCTGCCTATCATATTCATCCGGCGCCCGGAGTTGAGGGTTCAATCGATGTGGCGTTTCCAGCGATCAAGAGCCGATTCGCATCCGGCCACAAAGCTAGCGAAAGAACTCGATTTCCGTGAGTGGATAAGATTTCATCTTGACGAGCGAAGGCATGCATCGCTGTTGAACCAGCAGACCCGTCTATTCTCGTTTCAGTACGACCAGAGGACGCCGGTGAACCATCCCGAAATACTCGACCTCGCGATCGACAACATTCAAGCGCTCCCATTTGTGGGAATTGTCGAGCATTTCGAAGCGTCGATGAACATTTATCGGCGTCTTTTTCAACACCTGGTGCCTGAATTGGTTTTCGAGACTCTGCCGCAGCTGAACCGTTCGAGTCAGGGGTATCAGCCGGTTCGCGAGGAGATGGCCAGGATCGAACGGGAGCTGGGAAGCGGACTGTTCGCCGAGTTGACTGAACGAATGCACCAGGATCTCGAACTTTATGAACGCTGTTGCAGCGCGTTTGATCGCCAGAAGCGCAACCTGCTCGATGAAGCGACCTGAATTGTCCGGGGATCAGTGCCGGAGGCGCCCGTCGGTGTCGCGCGGCTGCTGAACGCATGGCGCCAGCTGTCGACATGGAAATTCTGCTCATTGCATACGAATATCCGCCGATTTGCTCCGCACAGGCGTTACGCTGGCATTACTTGAGTGCCGAGTTCGTGCGAATGGGGCATCGCGTTACTGTGATCACCACGGATTTCAGGCTTTGCAACAGTTTGGCGCCCCCTGTCGATCCAGGGGTTCGCGTTCTCCGCTGTTTCCCGGGTCCTTTCGTGGGCGGTGCGAACCGCATTGAACGATGGCTCGGGCACGCCGGTGCAGGGAGATCATCCGGCGCCTCTGCATCGGGAGGGCTCATGGCTCGGTTGTATCGGGGGGCGAGAAGGGCTATGGACCATCTGATCTTCCCGGACGTACGAAGCGAGTGGCTCATTTTCGCCGGATCGTCCATGCGGCGGCTTGCCCGGTCAGGATATAGCCCCGATCTCGTGATCGGATCGCACGAGCCTGCGATCGACCTTCAGTTGGCCATCATGGCGAAGCGCTGGTTCCGCGCTCCTGTTATGGCGGACCTCGGGGACCCGATAGACACGGTTTATTCTCCCCGCTGGCGCCGACGGTTCGATCGACGTTACGAAGGCTATGTCCTGTCACATGTCGATGGCGCTACGGTCACTCTCGAAAACGTCAAACACAGGCTTGCGACGCGGCATGCACGCCTGCCGGCCGGGGGGATAGAGGTGGTCCCACAAGGTTTCGACGACCGGCGGACCGCATTGGCCGCGCCGGTGTTTCGATTCTGTCCGAATCGGCTCAACATCCTGTTCACCGGGACGCTTTACGAAAAATTCAGAAATCCGAGCGCTTTCATCGATGCCGTCTCGCGCCGTTCGGACGTGAAGCTCTGGATCGCCGGAAATATTGTCGGGAATTTTCCCGCGCTGAGACGTAGCGAGAATATCCGGGTGCTTGGCCCGTTGAAACATCGCGAAGCCCTGGAGGCACAGGACTTTGCAGATGTTCTGCTAAGCGTCGGCAACCGACAGTCCGAACAGATTCCAGGCAAGATCTACGAATATCTCGGATCGAAGCGTCCGATACTGCATGTTTATTCCCACCACCTCGACCCGACCTGCAAACTGATTCGGGAGGCCCAGAGGGGATGGAACGTGCGGAGCGACGCGGAGTCAAGCGCTGCGATTCTCGATAAACTCATCGAAAGCCACCGAGAGGGGTTGCTCGAGCACGGCCTGGACTTGACCTTGAGCCAGGCCGAAAAATTCTCGTGGCGAGCGCGGGCCGAGCGAATGGTAAGGTTCGGTGTTCGGCTTCGCAATTGACACTCTGGCGCCGGTTCGGTCGATGCTAACCGTGGTCAAGGACAGCGCATTCAGAGATCTTTGGCCAGCTAGCAGGCATGCACCGGAAATCGATGTTCGTCTCTGGCCACGCCAGCAACCGCGGCCCCGGCATCGGAGTCGGGCGGGCAGTAGGGGGGGGCGGAAGAGTGCTAGGCCCGGAAGACAAGGAAGAGAAGACGGGCTCTGGAAGAAGGCGGAGGTGACTCAGATGAAAATGACTTGGTCGCCCGCTTCCGGATACGGAATGCGGTAGCGATGTCTGGTCTGGATTGACGAACAGCGTGACGCGAATTCATGCCGAAATCCGTTAATAGGAGATGAAGCCCTTCAAGCCTCCTGAGGAAGAAACATATTGATGTTTTCAGGAAGTTGTGTTAGCTTTTTTTTGAAAGATCTCGCACACGAGGGCAGGGAAAAGGAAACAAGGGGGCAAACCCTCAATCAGTCTGAATCTCAAACACGGGAGTTGGAATCATGACACAGTATTTTTTCAAGCGATATCAAGCAGGTGCGACGGCAATCTGCGCGTCGGCCATTCTTGCCACGAGCATGTTCTCGGCCGATCGAGTCGAAGCCGCAGATTTCGCGACGGCCGGCACCGAATGTGTTTCGAACAACCTCCAACAGGCGCTCAATTCTCCGATCATCTGGGACAACTGGCGGGTTCGCAACGCCAATGCTTCGCAGGATCGGTTCGTGCTGTGCCCGCTCGCTCACTATACCGATGTCGACGAGACCGGGGCGGCACGCACAGTTTCAAATGGAAACATTTACATCACCGGCTGGTTCGGACCTAATGCGGCGACCGATGCCGAGATTACCTGTGGGGTACGTGAAATTCCGCCGTCGGACGCAGGCGCACCAACCGGAGGCGACTCGCTTGTGGTTACCATGTCAGCTGGCGGCTCGGTGCCGAGCACAGATCAGTCAATCACGAGTTTGAGCGGTACCGGCGTCGGTGCTGTGAGCACTCCAATCATCGCTGCGTGCCGCCTACCGCCGGACACCGGCATTCAGCAACTTGGCATCAATATAACCAATTGATTGGTGACAGGATGAAACGTTCTGTAGCACTTACAATTGCAATCGTTGGGGCGGGCACGGTTTTCGTGCTCGCCCTCAACACTCTTGATCGGGTCGAAGTTGCGCCGGTGAATCAGGCAACCGTATCGCAAGACGACAACACTGACAGTACCGCTGGTAATCAAGAAGCAAATGAAACCTCCGAGATACTTGCTGCCGTGCTGGAAAGCAATGAGCAGGTCCTGGCAAGGCTCGACAGCCTGGATGCTCGATTAAATCATCTCGAGCGTGACCGAACTCTGGAGGAAGAGCGTCAGACAGAAATGCAGGAGCGGCGAGAGCTGCTCAGCCGGGCGAAACAGAATCCCAAACTTGTCGCTGGTTACATGGATCAGATGAAAAAAGCGCGTGAACAGCGCGGCGAAATCATCGAAAAAAGATTCGAGACCGAACCAGTAGACCGTGGGTGGGCGAAGACCACGGAAGAACAGTTGCTAGACTCTTTTGCCAAAAATCTCGAGTCGAAAGCAACCCTGAACAATGTCGAATGCCGAAGCTCGATGTGCCGGGTCGAACTGGGTCTTGCCAATGCCTCCGCTCAGCCAATGGATTCCGCCAACTTCATGGAACTTGAGCTTCAGTTGCTCGGCCAGATGGCAAGTGCCGAATCAGGCCCCATTCAGGCGCACCACTGGTTCGAAGATGACGGCGTTGGCGGACTGCGCTATATCACTTACGCTTCCCGAGGTGGAAACGGGTTACCCAATTCGCCCTCTCCCTTCAGTGGCATGACCGTGGAAGAGGCAATCGAATTCCTGGAGTCCCAAGACCCCTGACGCCCTGAAATATCTCGTCGTTCTGAAAGACCCGACCGGAAACCCGCGGCCGGGCTTTTTTTTGTCCGGGAAGTATTCAAGCGGAATTCAGATCATGTCACTTAGCCCAGGGAGTCTCCTGGAAGCTTTCCGGCCAAGGTATATCGTTCACCTGGTCCTTCTTCCTGCCATAGCTGGTCTGCTACTTTCAGCGGCCGTACCGCCCTCCGCAAACAGCGCACTTGCGATTGTGTGTCTGATCCCGCTTCTTTGGAAGGCGGGGCAGTTAAGCTACAGGGCCAACGCCTTGCGGGGAGTGGTATTCACGTTTGCTTTTTATTTCTTCGGAGTCTCCTGGATCCTGGATATAGACGGATTCGAAGTCTGGCATATGTTTTCGATCGCGACGTTTCTTTCGATCGGGTACGCAGTCTTCATGATCGGAGTTCGGGCATTCGCCAGCCACTCGGCTATCGTCCAAGCGTCGCTTTCCGGCATGCTTTGGATCACGTTGGAGTATCTACGAAATCACGCCGGATTTCTCGCATTGCCCTGGACAGGCCTGGGCCAGGCAGCGGTTGGTACGCCTTCGTTACTGCAACTTGCGGCGCTGACAGGTGAATACGGACTTTCGTTTGTCTTTGTCTTCTCGAACAGCATGTTGGCGGCGGCCATCGAGCCGCCGAAGAGGCATTACCGGCCGTACTATCGGGTTCGATACGTGGCGATCGGAGCTGGAGTACCGATTTTGTTTGCGATCGCCGGGCTTGTCCGCCTGCAAGTATATGACTCAGAGGAGTCAATGAATGTACTTGCCGTGCATTCAGACCGTCCTGCAAGCGTGGTCGAATCGTATACAAATGGCCAGGCTTTCTCCGACCTCAAGGAGTTGACCACCATTTCAAGGGAGGGTCAGGCCTATGATCTTGTAGTCTGGCCCGAGGGCACGTTCAAAGTCATCAACGCGTACCCTTTTATCTATGGATCCATTCATGGGTTGAGCAGGGAAATCGACAGCGCCATAGCGTTCGGAATCAGTTCCGGCAGCAAATATATGCGCAAAGACAAGCCGCGAGCCGCCGCCAGCATGATCAATGAATTCGCACTGATTGATTGGCGAACCGAAAATATCCAAACCTTTTCCAAGAAAGTGCTCGTGCCATTCGGCGAATATATCCCGTTGGATGAGACGATTCCCTGGCCGAGTTGGCTGATCCCCGACATGGCCCAGTTCCGGGTTGATGGGAAATCGTCGATCCCTAAAACCCGTCTTGATGTCAGTCTGGTGCCCGTTATTTGCTGGGAGAATCTATTCGCCGACGCCATTCGCGCCAGAACGGTTCAGGGTCCGGCGATCGGACTCAATATATCGGACCTGTCCGTGTTTCGTAGCGAGCGGGCAGTCCGGCAGCACAATGCGGCCACGGTCATGCGGGCAGTCGAAAACGGCATTCCTTTTATAGCCGCAACCAATACCGGGCCATCCTTGCTCGTTGCCCCTACCGGGCAGATTCTTGCGCAGTCGTCCTACGGCCGGCAGGGATATGTTTCGGGCGTCTTGCCGATTCCTGCTCACCGCACGCCGTACTGGCGTTTCGGAGATCTGCTGGTCATCACGGCAGCGCTAATGCTGGCGCTATGGCCGCTTTGGGGCTCTCGTTTTCACCGGGACGACCAAATCGCCTGATTTTCTGCGAATCCGAAAGAAAAGCGCTCGTTGCGCACAGCGCGGTGACATCAGGCATGACGGTGCGGCTTCGACCAGGCCGCCATGGTGGTCCAGCTCATGTTTGGGAACACCGAACATGAGGACCGGTGTTCGATCGGGCCGTCGGCGGTACGGTGCTCGGACGAAACCTTCCCCCTAAGGCGCTGCGGCCCCCCGCAAGAGCTTGTCGGTACCCTGCAGCCATTCCGGCAGTGTCGAGGCTTGCAGTTCAGGATTTCCGACCAGTTGTTCTGTGACCCCTTTTCGAATGAAATGAACAGCGGTCAGCCCAATGGCAACCGGCCAAAAAACAGCTCTCCTCAACTGGCGAAAGTAGTTCTCGGCCAATGACGCTGCCCGTCGCAAGCTGAAACCGGGGGGAATGAGGTCGTTCCAGCTCCGGCACCTCTCGTAGCACCAGAGCTTCCGAATCTCCTGGAGCCCTTTCGGCCGTCGAATCGGGCACCTTTTGAAGGCCAATGCGAACCGGAAAATTAGCGGCCTGCAAGTCCGGAGAAAGTATTCGGCTTCGAAAAAAAAGGCGATAAGCTCTAGCTAGAACGCAATTTAACGTGATATGATTCACATAAGTGGATGCATTCCAGGCGCCTATTCACGCATCAAGCAGCCTGGAAATTGCCCAAGGGGAAGTGAGATTCACGTAATTTGGAGTAGGAGATTTCCGCATGAATATCAAGATAAAGGGTTTAGGCAACGGAATCGCAAGCGTAATCTTGACGCTGGGTTTAACACTGGTCGGCTCCGTAGCGCGAGCAGAATTACCGACATCGGTCTCGCTGCTTGCCGGCAAGGATATTTTTGTCGGCTTCGTCGACATAGAGAACAACAACGGTATTCTCGAAGTGACCTACAGCGTGGAGGGAGGGTGGTGCCTGCAGCACGTGCATGCAGACGCGGCCGCCGATTCCAGCGGTATACCACAGACTCGGAGAGGCAGCCCGATTCCCGGCCGGTTCCAGGTCAACGAAGCGGTTGCGTGCGAAGCCACAAAGACGGTCACGCTTGGCGATGTGCCGTCTGGTAATTTCGTTGTCGCTGCGCATGCCGTCGTCGCGTCGCTGACCGACGATTGCCAGGGTGAGGGCGTTCTTTACGGTACCGAGCGCGGCACCGGTTGGATCTACGAGATCGACGCCGTGGCGTGCAGCGCCGAGCAACTGATTGACACAGGGGACCCCTTCCCAGCCGACAGCGGGGTCAACTCGCCCAACGGGCTTGCGTACGACTCGGCGAACAATTTGCTTTATTTTTCCGTGACGGATATGGATCAGGCGCAGTTCACTACGCCGGAAGCCGCAGAGAGCCAGCTCTGGGCTGCCGATCTTGACAATGACTCGGTCGCTCGGGTCGACGTGGACGGTCCCGGCGGATCCCTGGACAGACATGCCGCAAGCGGTGAATTCTTTATCGGCGAATACTGGTACGTCGAAAACCAGTCGGATCGCCTGAAAAAGGTTGCTTTCAGCGGGACGCACACCGGAAGCGAGCAGTCTGTCTGCGACATAGATGGCGGTGAAGATCTGAGCAGCGACTATCGGTTCGGAGATATCGTTGTTGTTCCGGGCACGACTACGTTGCTCGGTTCGACAAACGGCGCTCTTACCAGCACCAACAGCTTTTTTTCTCTGGACCTGAACAACTGCTCGAATTTGAACACACTCTGCACCGACCCGGGCAACACGGATGGCGGCGTCGGCCAATGTGCTGACCAGCAGCAGCTGGCATACGGTTCCAACGGCGTGCTTTACGGGCACCCGACGGGCGATGGTCAACTGTTCGTTGTCGACGCTACAACCGGCCTGAATACTGAAATTGCCTGCAATGATATCGGCTCGTATACGGACCTCGCAGCCGGACCGCAGTGTTCGCCGAAGCCGACTGGCGAAGATGAAACAGCCTGGGGCGAGGGTGATCGTTTTGTTAGGAGGGGCAACTGGGCGACCTTCATTAACATCAATCAATAATCAAGTCAGTGATATCGGCCCGCGCGGATATTGGCGCGCGGGCCTTTTTTTGCTGTAAACCGTATGTAAGAAAGCGGCCGATTGCGTATCGTCTAACAGTATCAAGCAGTGCTGTAAGTCAGATGAATTCCTGTGACCTGCGTCAGACAATCGTGTTCCCGATATACGCAGTACGGTTGACAGTGATTATGACGAGCTGAAGGCGCACGCGGCGGTTTCGTTTGGCATGCAGATTGTGATTCCGGTACGCCTTACTTAGTTTTGCGTTGATGCTCGTGCGCGAGGGGATTTTACGGACTTTGTCGACGTGCCATTGCCGTCTCGGTGACGGCGTCAAACATCCGGTCGATCCGGGCAGCCGCCATTTCAAGGTACGCATCGCGGCGCTGAATGAAATTCTCAGTTCTCTGGATTTTGAAGCGCGAAGCCAGTTCACTGCGCTTCTGGTCGACCGGGGCAGATAACCAATCCTGCGAGAGCAGGCAGGCATCGCCCAGACCGCTGTCCAGCAAACAGCCTTCGATCTTCGAGGTATTCGAGCTCAAGGCGCAAACGGGCAGACCGGCGCAAAGGGCAGCGATCAGGCCGTGAAATCGCCCCGTTACCCACGTGCGGGAGGCTATGAGATCGGTCAGTTGCAGCAGTCGGGGCCACACCGGGCCCGACCGAATCGCCACGGCCTCCCTCATCTTGCGCAGATTTCCGACAGGCATCGCGTAAAAAGGCAAACGCTCTTGTTCAGCAAAGTCCAGGAGAGCGGTAGAGGTCCTCTGAACAACGCTATCCATTACTGCGAGGGAATGTTTCGGTGGCAAAAAAGTCCCCTCCCGTGTAGTGCGCAGAAAAAGTTGGATAGATACATCTGGCGTAATCTCGGCCGGGAAATCCGTAGGCAATTCTCCGTGCGAAACACTATCACGTACATGGACAAGGTCAAGCGTTCGGAGCGCTTCGACCATGGTGTCGGGATTGCCCTCCCAGACTGAATTCAACACCGCAACGCCGATACCTAAATCTTTGGCGTGCGCACAGATCGACATCAATTCTTCTGCACGCGGGGCGCCGTGATGCAGCGTGCCTTCACCGTTCAGAACGATAAGCTCCGGTCGTCGTGCGGCACACGAAAGGACTTCATCGAACCTGGCGCGGTCGTTGGCCCAGCCGACCTCTGTAAGCCCACGGCGTGCCAGATTCTGGCGGATGATACTGCAAGCATAGACCGTTCCAAGGTGGAAGCTTCCTCCTAACCTACCAGTATCGTTGAGGAGGATATAGCCGGGCCTGTCGACGCCGGGTCTGCCTTGAATCGGTTCGGGTGGCACGGCGAGCCGCGGCTCTGGTGCTTGTGGAAGATAGTTGCGCCACAAGTTCCGTCTTTGAAAGGGCGCAAGACGGGAAAACACCGTATCGGCGGAAAGTGCTCGACTGATTATCTCTCGCCCGATCATGCCAACCAAGTTATCAGACTGCAATGTCTGGTCTATCCGGCGTAACAGGTTTGCGGGCATGTCGCCGCCATCAGGCATAAAGGCAGTCATCCCGTCGAAAATTGGCGTTCGTCCCTTTATCCTTCCCGGGTCGACGTCAGTCTGACATGTAATCAGTCGCTCGGTTTCGGCCAGCTTTAGCGTGTTTGTAAAAAGGCTGATCAGAATAGCTATGCGTGCTTCATCGGGGTCAGTGGAATGGTCGCAGATTGTGTCGCAGGCTGAAACAAGCCAGCGGCAGTCCAGCGTATCAAGTAGAAAATCGGCATGTCCGCTCCAGAGCATGTGGAAGTGTCTATATACGATCGTTGTTCTCATCCTGCGCCGCAGCAGGACATTCAAAACCGCGTGTACGAGTTTCAGGCGCACCTGGCCGACGAACTCGCGCTCGAGCATGCCGAGGTGTTGCTGCAGATTTTCATGTCGACCGAGTGACGGCGAATAGGAAGGCCCGGAGACAACCTCATTGCGGAGTTGGTCGAAATCGAGATCTTCTGCAGACATATAGTCAGAAAGGCTTGGATACATTGACAATTCCGACAAGCAGGTATTTTTATCGAGGATAGCAGAGCCTAACTTTGCTTTCTACCTACGACCACAAGCTTTCTAGTTCTCTCCACTCCAGAATCCACTTCTCTTGCGGGCTTCGAATAATCTCGCTCAGTTCCCGCTTGACGCCGCAGCCTGCGCCTGCGGAACGGTTGCCGTACACCTGCCCCGGCGCCGGGCTGCTCCGGTGTTCTCTCGTGGTCGCGCAGCAACCGTTACGTGGTCGAGACTGAGGCCAGCCGTTCACTTTCGCTTTGCAGTGCGGACCCGTCGCGGCGGCTAGCGGGGGAACCCTGGGGCCTTCGATCACGCTTACGAGCCGCTTAATTTCCTCTTGGGGCTGCAGTGTCTAAAGAGTGCGCTCTCAACCTTTCTTACCAGGAGGATCTGGGGCTCGCCCGGGTTCAGGCCGCCCCGGGCGGCATACTTCCTGGCGGCAGGGTTTCCGGGGAGATGGCGATGGGCAGGTGGCCGTTCCGTTTTGAGCTTGCTTGTTTCTCAATCCCCTCAAGCAGGATTCTTCGGCTGCGGTAGTCAGGCCGGCCAAACATCAGCGGCGTATATTCAGGCACCGAAAATTCCGCGCCTCTGAGACGCTTGTACTCCTCGCGGAACGGGACGGTCGGTGACGCAGATGAGTTGGTCGCAATCCCGCCGTGGACTTGGTGGAAGGTCGCTTCGGACAACAGGTGAACCGGGACTGCGCCCTCGGTTTCGATTGCGCGCTTCCATGCATCCAGGTTCGCGTAGCCGCCCCCCGGTGTTTTGAAACCCTCGTCGAATCCGCCAATTTTGTCCCACATAGTGGCGTGCATGCAAATCGAATTGCTTTCGGCGAATGGCAGAAATAAGCCGTCCAGACAAGAGCCTGCCGGCACCGCGATCTGAAACAGTCGGTATGGGTCTTCGCTCCATCTGACGGACTCGAGCAGATCGTCCTCCGTGGCCTGGTTGTAACCGTCGAGGACAGAGCGCATCTGAAGGTCCGGTCCGATGTGCATGCCCATTGTTCCCGTGACCGCCATGCTGTCAAGCGCCTGCGCCTTCAGGCTGTGCCAGACCAGGCCTGGGCTGCAGATACGTGCGCCGTCGATCATGACGGCCATGATGGGTGCTTTGGCCATGGAAAGCCCGGTGTTGATCGCCTTGCATGGAGATACTCCGCCGTCGGTGACCTGCCAGGCTTGAAAATTCGATGAATCCGCACAGACAGATTGCGGATCGAAATGGGGGGTTCCATTATCGACGACGATCACCTCGTAATCTTCTGATGAAACACCCAGTTGTTTCTGCGGCGTGAGGGAAAAGAGCGTTCTTGGCAGCTCTCGCGCCATTCGATAGCTGATCACGATGATCGAAATCAGCGGTTTCCTGGGCGTAAGATTCATGGGGATCACGGATCCTTGGTTTTTTCTGGTATTCGGAGGGCAAGCGCCGAATGGATTTACATTGTGCCAATGCGGCAAACGGGTCAGGCGATTGTCGCGCAGCTGAGCCGTTGGGTGCTGGAAAAGCGATCAGCGTCGGCGGAGCCAGCCGTTGGGTGCGAAAGTCACGTTATGGCCAAAAAGGTCGCAGAGCTCGATATCGATTTCGAATTCAGACGAGTTCGCTTCGAGAAATTTTTCGACGGCGCGGTTCGGCCCGTCGCGGTATTGTCTATATCGTTCGTGGGTCAGGTCGCTGACGATTCCGTCCTCGATCACGATGTAGTCTCCGGAATGCATCCTGGGGGCCAAAAAGTCGAGTACCGCGGTGCAGCTTTCATAAGTATGCGCGCTGTCTTCGGAAATCAGCCAGGGACGCGGCATGGCGTCCAGTATTTCGGTGGGAAACGTGCCGCCTGGATCGTACGCATTCCCGACGTGATACTCGATACCGGGGAACCGTTTTTCAGGTATCTTCAGGTCGATGGTCAGAATGCGGGTATCGAGACCGAGATTCGTACAGATATCCGAGAACCACAGTGCGCCACCGCCCTGACTCGTTCCCACCTCGATGATCGAGGCAGGCTTCAGGCGCTCAATCAGGCGCATGTAAAGGGCAATGTCGAACGGATCTTTTGGAAATCTCAGACCGCGATAGGTCTGCTTCTGAGTGCCGAGCTGGATGCGATCCAGAAACGTGCCCGGAAGCGCGACCTCGAATTTGCGGCCCTGGGTGGAACGGGCCTGCCGCCGGTTTTCGTGATTGTCGCTTGGCATGCTCAGCGCTGAGTCGAATTCGCAGTCATGATTTGTACCAGAAGACGCCGCTCCAGTCGATTTCCTGGAGATCGGGGAGTGGCTCATCCCGGCTTTCGAAGAATTCCTCCACTGCCTGGGCGCATTGAGGCAGCACGCCGTAGTCGTCCATGATCACGACGCCGCCCGGAGATACCTTGTCGTACAGGTTTTCGAGAATTTCCCAGGTAGACGAATAAAGGTCTCCGTCGGCACGAAGCAGCGAAAGGCGCTGAATCGGCGCTTTTGGAAGTGAGTCGGCAAACCAGCCTTCGATGAATTCTACGCTGGGCCCGAGTAAGTCGTATTTTTGGAAATTGCGCTTTACGTCTTGCAGCGATACCGCCAGCTGAGGATAAACGTCTCGGCTCAAGTCCGGATCCTGTTCGGCGGTGGGTTCGGGCAGGCCCTCGAAAGAGTCGGCCAGGTGCACGCGCCGGCCCTCGATGCCGTGTATCCGGAGATAGCCCGCCATCAGAATACCCGCACCGCCGCGCCAGATGCCGCATTCCATGAAATCGCCGGGGATTTCATGTCGGACCACGTGCTCGAGGCAATCTTGCAGGCTCTCGAGACGCGCCCGGCCGATCATGGTATCGGGAAAACCGATATTGGTAACTTTCCGATAGGGATGCTGGCCAATCTGACGGGATCGCTTGATCTCGGCGACGAGTTCGGCCCGGGAGCGGGTGATGTCGTGTAGCGCCTGGTAATCGTATTGGTCTTCGCCTGCGAGACAGCCTCGGAGATACAGAATTCGCGCTTCATCCTCCAGGTACGTTTCGTTCAGCAGACATCTTTTAAGCAAGTCTAGATATGCATCTGCGGCTTTCATCTGCTGGTCCTGGCTCATAGGCTGCGTTAAAGCTGTTGCCCCGAAGAAAGGGGGGCTCTGTTGTCAATGCTCGAATTGTAGACGTTGGTTGAAGGGCTGTGGTCCGTCGCTCTAATTCCGTCCGGACTTCGGGTGCCGGCTGCGGAATAAAATGAGGTTCTGGCAGGAAAGCATCGGTATTCAGGTGAACTCGGACGCGGCCGACTGTAAGCATCTATTCGTTAGGTCCGGTCACCACTAGTGCCTTTGGTTCTGCGCACTAAAGAGCCTGGGCGCTCCATCCCGGCGGCGGCAATCTCCAGACAGATCGGTACCGATCAGGGGGATGCAGCCGAGATCCAGTCTCGGCGATCGCTTGATGACTGAAACAGTCTTGGTTTCGGAACATTAGAACGCGTACTTCAAAGTCGAGCAACCCGGGTGCGCCGAGGCCGGTTTCCTCTACGGTATGCTTTGAGTTTCCTGCGACCTCGGCGGAATTCTAGAAAGATAACCCAATTGACTGAATAATCGGATCAACATCCTATCCATCAACAAGAAACGAATTCGGCGATTCGTAAAAAGTCGGTCGCCTCGCTGGCCGGCCTCAGATTTCGTATCCAAATCGTGCCGCAGTGCTCGCGCAAATTCCACGGATGGATTCCAGCTGAAAGGCCGACACTTCATGGTGCCGATCATGAACATTAATTGGCCTAAGGCGGCCACCATGGCGCTTAACCGTCCGCTTCGAAAGTCCGAGGGCCGCGCCGGATTCAAGGATAAGCGGTAAAGGGTCTTTCGCAAAATCCTCGTAGCGGATCAGTTCTATCCTGTCAATGTTCTTCAAAATACGATTGGCGAGAAAGTTCCACCATAGCGCACGCCTGACGTCGGTATCGGATTCTGCCTCGACCTGACGGAGTTGTCGCTTTTCGAGCTCGGACATGTATGGGTCGCCCGAGGTGCCGATCCGTGCGTTGCCGGTAGTCGCCGAGCGAAGGTGCTCGAAAGATCGTGTCCATGACGCGATCGTGCTGACCGGATTTCGAATGCAACAGAATATTCGACTGGTGGGCATGCACTGTGCGATTTGCTCGATCCTGTTCAAATAGGCAAGCGTATTCTTGGTTCCCAGAGGAAAGTCATCGCGTTCACGAACATAGCGGACGTCCTGGCGGACGTCCGAGATAAGGGTATCTTCAACCAGTCGCTCGGACGAGTCGACTTTATTCGGTACGGTCTGGCCGGTCAGAACTGCCTTCCTAAGTGCATCATAATAGCTGGCGAGGCCATGTCCCCCGGGACGCGCCAGCGCGGCGAAGATTTCGGCGGGTTCATTGATCACGATTATTTCGCCAAGGTTCTCCAAGCATGATGAAAAAAGGCTTGTTCCAGAGCGAGGAATGCCAGTGACCACGAAATCGGGATCCACGCGTGCCCGAGAGCGGCGAGCGACTCCGAAAAGTTTTTTAGGTCTCCCAAGATCCTTTGCCCAATGCCACTCCTTATCTGACGCAAGGATGGGACGCAGCGCATCTTGTTCCCGGATAAGCTTGGCGAGTTCACTTCTGAAGCGGCTATTTCCGCCAACGGTTTCAGTGTGATGGTAATGGACCACTTTGGCCTTGTCGCCTTCGCGAAGGGATTTAAGATGTGCCGGAAAGTTTATATGATCAGACACAGGACGAACGGTGAGGTGCTGGTCGAAAACTGCAAGTGTCAACGAAATCTGGTCGAGGTGATAGTCGTGGCATTTTCGATCATGACTGAGTTTCCTCGCATGCTTGATCCAGCATTCGGCGATCTTGTGTTGGCCTGAAAGCGCAATGAATCCTGCATTGAAATAAGGGAGGCCCAGATCTTCAGTAAGTGTCGTCATGTATCGACTTTGCGGGAATTCAACGCCGTGTCGAGCAAATATATCTTTCCAGGCATCGTTGTCCAAATCTGCGGTAGGCGCGTCGGCTGGTTTGGCCATGAACTCGAATGGGGTGTCGAAAACCTTAAGGAAATTGGCCAGCACGATCATGTCGCTATCCATAAATAGCGTAACCGGCGCAGTATCCTCGATGGCACGGAGACATGAGAGTTTGTTCCCGATGGGGTAGTCTGGCGAAATCGGGTTCTCTATTGATATGAGCTCGGTACCGCAGCCTTCGAGAAACCGGACCGTCCGTGGAGCGAGTTCCTTCCCGTCGGTTCCGGCGACAGTCGCGGTCATCCTCGCTTCATTCCCGAGCCGATACCTGATCGACGCCGCGAGCAGGCAGCACTGCGCTTCCAGCCGCCCGGCCTGGCAAACGAATCCTATGTGGGTGCTGGCTTTCATAGTCGGCTTGAGCCCAGATAAGCTAGAATTATATCGTTGTTGAGTCGGCGCCTGCAGGCTGGAGGAACGTTGGGAAAGATATTCTGCATCGGGTTTCACAAGACTGGAACCAGCAGCATCGGCAAGGCCCTTTCGCTGCTGGGCTTCAGAGTCACTGGCCCTAATTTCGTCAACGATCCGAAAATTCACGCAGATCTTTGGTCACTCGCCAGACCCCTGATTCATGAGTACGATGCTTTTCAGGACAACCCGTGGCCGATTCTGTTCCGGCAGGTCGATCGCTACGTGCCCGGAGCGAGGTTCATATTGACCTCGCGGGATGCGTGCGCTTGGGGTCAGAGCGTCGAGACGTTTTTTGGAAATCAGTCAAGCCAGATGCGACAGCTGATTTATGGGTCCGGAGCGCCACAAGGGAATCTGGAGCGGTACCTTCGGCGCTACCGCAAGCATTATGAGGAGGTCGAAACCTATTTCTCGACTAGCCCCGATCGGCTTCTTAGCCTGAATCTTTTCGAAGGTGACGGATGGGAGAAGCTATGCGGATTTCTGGGTACGCCAGTTCCGGCGATTCCCTTTCCTCATGTCAAGCCGAAGTCGACGGCGCAACGTGATCGGTAAAGAAATGCGAGCTCGAAAAAAAACGGCATAATCAATGGTTCGAATAATCTATACCGTAGGGGTCAATGCCCATAGAAATTGTTTTTTTTGTGGCCGGACGCCGTTTTAACCCGCCGCCCCCCACGCAGGACGTAAGGCATGAATGATCAAAATGACGCGTGCCCTGCCTGGACGGCGGCGGTAGAAGATATGGCCGGCAGGGGATTTGTTTTTATTCATATAAACAAGACAGGCGGCAGCAGTGTCCGTGCCGCGCTAGGAATTTCGCGATACGAGCATGTCCGCGCCTCCGATGTTCGTTCCGTCCTGGGCAGACAAAGATGGTCTGGGCTCGTAACTTTTTCGACGATCCGTAACCCTTGGGATCGGCTTGTATCGATGTACTACTGGCGGATCAAGACCAACCAGACTGGTTTAGCGGCTTCCGGAATGGCGTTCGATTGTTGGCTTGATCGGTGTCTGCGCAAACGCGATTCCTTTTACATCAAGAACCCGTTGATGCTTGCACCGCAGACTTATTGGCTGAGTGATCGTTCAGGAGGCTTGCTTGTCGATAAGCTTTTGCGGTTCGAGCGACTTGCCTCGGATTTCTCTTCGATATGCAAGGCGATTGGAGTTGAGGGGGTGCGTCTTGCGCATCTGAAGTCGACGGAGCGAAAGCACTATTCCATGTATTTCAGTGATCGCGATGCCGAATTGGTAGGAGAGATTTACGCCGATGATATCGAAGCGTTCGGCTATCGCTTCGAGAAAGCGCCGGCCTGAGAGGCCGGCTCGTTCCGTGTCTTCATCTACGGCTAGTCTTGTTTAGCCTGCAAGGCTTCGACCTTGTCCTGCAGCTTCATGATGGTATCTTGCTGCTGCAGCGTATAGAGCGTTAATTCCTCAACTTTTTCGAGCAGAAGAATCTGCAGCTCGCTCAGGTTCACACCTCCACGATCCGCATATTGCCGAGCGGACGGAATGCCTGGCAGATGGCCGAATTCATCAATGAAAGATGCCACCTCATCCAGGGGGCGAAGGATGTAGTTGTCCTCAAAGACGTAATCCGGAATGGTCTGCGTAGCTGTTGTCAAGGTCCCTTTGAGCGTGAGATTTCCGTCGGTTGTCAAGAACATTTCAGCGCCTCCCGTGTCCGGGTCGTTGAAGCCCAGACCGCCGTCGGCATCGCGGATCGTCAGTTCCCAATCCTGGTTGGCGCCGGGACCGGTCCCGGCCGAATTGCCGGTCTCGGTCAGGGTTAACGTCATGCCGCCAGCAGACTGGGCGTTGGAAGCATGTAATTGTGAAACGGGTGAGGCGGTGCCCATCCCGATATTGTTGTTCGCTGCGATGAAAAGGCTGTTGCTATCGGCACCGGGCTTGATCTTGAACGGAAGCTGGCTACCGTTGGTGACGTCTCGGATGAAGAAGTTGGTTTCGTTGGCGGCGATGTCGAAGGTCTGTGCAGTGAAACCGGAGCTGCCGTCCTGCTGCAGTCGAAGGCTAGGCGAATCGCCGTCCACAATGTGCGCCTCCAGCACCGGTGCGCTGGTGCCGATACCTATGTTGCCGGACGCGTCGATATACAACGAATTGCTGGGTGCCGCGCCTTCGATCAGGAACGGGATCCGGCCGGTTGTCGTGTTGTCGATGGAGAACTTGTTCAGGCCGCCGTTGGCCGAGTCGTTAGCGGTAAGCTGCCAGTCATTGTTCGGAAAGCTGCCGGAGGTGCTCGTGTCGTCGAACTTGATCCGGGTGTTGTTTTCCTTGAGTCGGAGCGTATCGAAGCCGAAGGATTCGCCGTTTACGCAGTCGAAACCGACGCACAGGCTTCCCTGAACGATAAGGTCCTGGGCGATGACCTGGCGCGTTTCTTCCTTACCGCTGTCGGCCGTGTCCTGAACCGCTGCATGCACCGAGGCGCCAGCGTCTGCGCCGTTGTATGAGGGTTCTTTTTCGTCGGGGGAAACCAGCTCTCCGTTCCAAATCGTGAACGTGCCGAATCCGGGCTGCGCAATTTCCGGGACATCTCGGACCTCGCCATTGCGCTGGGCGGTGAGACCCTTGATGGCCATGACCTTCATTTCGTAGCGGTAGGTGCCATCGGGCAGGCCGCCTTCGATTATCGTCGCCGGGTTGAGCTCGATCGGTTCACCCGCCGCGAAGCTCTGCTGGAGCACAAGCCCGTTCGGGCCCTTGACAGCAATGTCGATGTCGCTGTTCATGCCGATAGTGCTGTTGGGCTCGAATACCAG
>Ga0102938_10000644_pt1 | contig 25897 bp, 21 predicted proteins | sample SalPonR2_B_D2_MG_FD_84516 | JGI IMG/M metagenome (GOLD analysis project Ga0102938, IMG submission 84516) | Salt pond soil microbial communities from South San Francisco under conditions of wetland restoration - Salt Pond MetaG R2_B_D2_MG | ecosystem: Environmental > Aquatic > Marine >... | reverse complement strand
TCTTCGATCAACGGCAAGCTGGTACTGGGACCGCGAACCACGATCGCGTTGGCGTTCGGGTCGGCGGTCACCACCGCCCCGGCCAGAATACCGGAGTTCAACGTCCGGTTCCCTTCGGCGTCCACCACCACCATCGAAAGTGTCGACGAACCGGCGGTGACGTTTTCATTTGCGTTCTCATCGCTGCCCGTGATTGTCGATTGAATGACTTCCACCAGGTCTTCCGCCAACGCGTTGCGGAGCTTGATGACTCGCAGTTCGCTTTGAGCCGGAATGTTTTGTACGTCCAGATCGCTGATCAGTTTGGCAACTTCCAACAAGTCGCGAGGGGCGGCCTGCACGATCAGCGAATTGGTGCGGTAGTCGGCCGTGACCCGTGCCCGAACACCCAAACCGGGCCGGACATCTTCGCTGCCTGGTTGATCGACAAAGAAGCCACGGACCGTTTCCTCGGCATCGACAGCCGACGCATGTTCGAGTCGAAAGACGCGCAACTGCGTGGCCGGAGCCACCGGTTGGTCGAGTTTTTCGATCAGCTCTTTCGCCGCGTTGACCGCTTCGGCACGACCGATCAACAGCAAAGCGTTGGGCTTGTCGAGCGAAGTGATGCTGACCTCACCTTGGCGAGCCGACAACACTTCGGTGTACAGTTCGGTCAGCAATTCTTCCATCGCCTGACTGTTGACGTGCTGCAGTTGGTGCACCACCACTTCCGGTTGGGTGATCGCCGACTTGGCTTCGATTTCGTTGATCACATCTTGGACCCGAGCGACATCTCGCTTGCTCCCCTTCAGCACGATAATGCCCAGTTCCGGCACGAACTGAATCTGCACGTCGCCGATCAGTCCCACCCCTTGGGCAGGGTCGGCCGCGGGGGCTTCCCCTTCGACCTGTGCGGCGGGTGGTTGTTGTCCTGGTGGTTGCGGCGCGCGGTCGCCTCCCTGAGGCAACGGTTGCTGGACCGCAACGGCAAACGGCGTGTTAGCGATCTTGGTGACCGCTGTGGCGTCCTCTTCCCCAAAATTCCCCAGCAACCGCAGTGCACGTTGAATCGGCGCGGGCTCCGCGTTTTGAATACGCACCAACTGCGTGATTCCTCCGGCCGGCAGATCGGCCTGGTCGAGCGAGCCGATCATCTTTTGCCAACCCGGAATGCTTGGTTTGGGCGCGAACACCGTCACCGAGTTGGCGCGGCGGTCGACCTCGATCGTCGTTCCCTGCAGCGGCTCGTCGACCAACTGGAAGGTGGCGACTTCGCCATTACGTTGGGTCGTCACCGGGATGGCTCGACCCGCCGCGGCAGCCAAGTGGTCCTCGAAACGCTGCCAACCGACGCGGTGCAGCGAAACCTTGACCGACCCCGGGCCGTAGCTGACTTGCGACGCTCCGGTGCCGGGTGTCCCTTCGCCGTAAGCACGTTGCACTTCACCCGCATCGGGCGGCAGCAGGCGCGCCACATCGCTGGCGATCTGGGCATGCAGTGCCTCGGGAGCCATTACGAGAAGGCGACCTTCGCGACGGTCTGGAGAGATCTGAACGTTGGGGGCCGTCCGATATCGCAGTGCGACTGCCGTCCCGACCGTCGACACATGCATCGGTGGCACAGGAATGATTCGCAACACCGGCGCCGGTCGAGTGGCTGCGGACGGTGCGGCTGCGGACGGTGCGGCTGCCTGGGGCGGCATCGTGTAAGCCTGCTGCCCATTAGCCGGGGGCAAACCTTGATTCTGCGGAGGCGCGGATTGCTGACCGGGAACTGGCTGCATGGGGGGCTGAGTGGCTCCCGGACGCGGCGGCGCGGAAAACGGCCGAGGCTGCTGAGCGACTGCCGAGGAGCCGACGGCGGTGGCAACGAGCATGCTCGCCAGCGCGGGTCGCCGGAAACCAAAACCGAGATCAAAACCTCTAGCTGCCCAGCGTCGGAAGCGAGAGGGAACGTGCTGTGAATTCATATTTGGGTAGCCAATTGCGGGAAAACTAGCTTGGCGCGAGACACTACAGGCCCACGCATAAGTGTGACGATCGGCACAATCCATACAGTCCCTACAACAAAAACAGCCATAAGACCGGCTTCCGCCGCCATAATCGGCACAATCCCCAGCGGGGGAGAGCCCGCTAGAATTCGAGTTTTGGGCAGGTTTTGTCGGCTTATCGGTTGGCGAATAGGCCACGGCTTGCCATAATTGAAAGGTAGCCCGGCAACGGGCTCGCAAAACGTTCGGTGCAGTGTGCGGTTGAAGCGAGAGTCATGTGGAAGCGAAGCGAGGACCCATTCCGTCTTCTGCCTTGCGACAACGATGACTGCCATCGCGAACCGCGGCGACCGTTCTCCCCCCTTTCACCCTTCTTTACCGCAGATGGGTTGTACTGCGGGCTGAAAGATTTGGAGTGTGTGGCCCCCACCTGGTGCCCCCTCTAGTGTTTGATGCCCCGACCTATCTGATCTTTTTTCTGACGTAACCGCGCGGAGTTCCGATTGTTTAAGAAAGTGCTTGTCTCGCCACTTCGCCTGGCGATTGGATGGGGTGAATACCCGCGATTTCTGGGCATCATCGGCGTCTTGATGTTGGTCTTGCTGCGTATCACCATCGGTTGGCATTTCTACAGCGAAGGCGTCGACAAAAAGACGGGCGGAAGCTGGAGTGCGGAGCCCTTTTTCGCAAATGCCAGCGGTCCGTTTGCTCACTATTTTCATGAGCTTTTGCCAGACCGCGAAGGCTTCGCGAGGCTCGATGTCGAGCGTTCGATGAAGCACCTTGCGGTCTTCCGCGAGATGGCCGGAAAACACTACGACTTCAACGAAGAACAGGCGACCGACGCACAGGCCGCCTACGTTTCGGCGGTCAAGCAAGTGCAGTACGAACTCGACACCAACGCGGCCGAAATCGAAGAGTACAACCTCGGTCGCCAGCGGATCGCCAAGTTGAAGGAAGACCCCACCCGCGACGGAGTCGCCAGTTTGGCCGAGCAGCGAAAAACGATCCAGCAAGAATGGAAACGTTTGGTAGCGCCTGTGCTAGTTAAGATCGACAACATTTGGACGGTTTATGAAAAGTCGGTCAATGATTTGGCCACCGATCAACAAGAGCGTCGAGGTTACTATCGGTTGTATAAACCTGTTGAACCCGACATGAACCCGCAGCAGCTTGATTTGATCAATCAATGGGTACCTTACTTCGATATGACGATCGGCATCTGCTTGATGCTCGGTGTGTTGACGCCCGTCATATCGTTGGCTGCTGCCGGTTTCCTGTTTTCAGTCTTTTTGTCTCAATACCCTCCCTCGTCGGGGCCGGGTTCCACTAATTATCAACTGATCGAGGCGATGGCCTGCTTGGTCCTTGCTGGCACCGGTGCCGGTCGCTTTGCCGGGTTTGATTTCGTCCTGCACGCTTTGGTTCGACGGTCTTGGCCGTCGGAGGAGAATTGAAATGGATAAGCTATCCGAAGAACAACGCGACGTCGGCAAGGCCAACTATTACAGTGCGGTCGATGCCTATTTTGATAAGGGCCCCGAAGTTGATCGCCGCGATTTCCTCAAAGGTGCAGTCGGTACCGGACTGGTGGCGACCGGCGGTTTAGGGGCCGCGTATTTTGGCTACAGCAAAGTCAACGATCCGGTCCGCGTGGCAGTGATTGGAACGGGCGACGAAGGCAACGTGTTGATCGGGGGCTGCAACCCGGATTACGTCACCGTTAAGGCGATCTGCGATATTCGTCCCTTCAGCCTGCATCGTGCGTTCCACGGTGACTGGTCTTCGCCTTCGGCGCTAAACCGCCGACCAGGTTTGCTGAATGTCTACGGTTATCAAACGCGAGCCGAGGCCGAAAAGGAAATCAAGGTCTACGACAGCACCAATGGCGGCATTCAAGAGTGCTTGAAGGATCCCAACATCGAAGCGGTCATCATCGCTCTGCCACTCTGGCTGCATGCCCCCGTGGCGGCACAGGCGATGGCTTTGGGCTTGCACGTGCTGACCGAAAAACTGATGGCCCATAATGTTGCCCAGTGCAAAGCGATGGGTCGCATGTCTTATGAACTGAAAGACAAGCAGAACAATCCGTTGCATTTGGCCACCGGCCACCAACGGCATTACAACATCAAGTACGACAACGCGGTCAACTTGATTCGCTGGGGTTTGCTGGGCCAACTGCACCACATCCGGGCGCAGTGGCACCGCGGGAATGCTCCCGGTGGCGATAGTTGGAAGATGCCCCTGCCCGGTGGCGAGACGACTGTCAATGGCAGCGTCTTCAACAAGATCATCGGTGATTTGAACAATCGCAAGAAGAAACTCGCGGAACTGATGGACCCGAAGAATCCGTCTCAGGATTTCGAAAGCATCGAACGCTTGCGGCAAGAGGTGGCTTACTTCGAAGCTTGGGATATGGACAAGTACGTCGATCCGGCGGAATACGGCTACCAGCAGTACAACCTTGGCGATTACCTCGTCACGCCGATGGAAGAATTGCACCGCTGGCGATTGTTCAATCGCACCGGCGGTGGCTTGATGGCCGAACTGGGCAGCCACCAGTTGGACGCGGTTAGCATCTTCCTCAGTTCGCTTCGCGATGACGGCAAGAAGGTGCATCCGCTGAGTGTCCACGCGGTCGGCGGTCGGCATATCATGCCGCAAGATCGCGACGCCGATGACCACGTCTACTGTATGTTCGAATTCCCTGGACCTGAGTACGCCGCTTCCTTTGATGTCGGGTACAAGGACAGGGTTTTGAACTACCCCAACGGCGGCGTTCCTTCGTATGAACAAGACCCGGATAAGAAGGTCGTGGTAACCTACTCCACGATCAACGGCAACGGCTTTGGTGGCTGGGGCGAAGTCGTCCTGGGCAGTAAGGGCACGTTGATCTTGGACAAAGAGATCGATGTGCTGCTATATCGCGACAGTAACCCGTCGGCTCGCGTGGGTGTGGCCCAATCCAAGGGCGGCAACTACGTGCTCGACACCAGCGCCAGCGGCGACTACTCGGCTCCGTTGTCCCAAGGCGTCGAGTCGGGTCCGGTCAGTCGCGGTTATCGGGAAGAAATCGAGCATTGGGCCTATTGCATCCGCAATCCCGATCCAAACAACCGCCCACGCTGCTATCCGGAAGTGGCCATGGGAGACGCCGTAATCGCGTTGGGTACCAACGTGGCTCTTGAAAATGCAGCCAAGGGCAAAGGCGGTTACATGGAGTTCAAGGAAGAATGGTTCGACTTGAATAACGATGCGACGCCGGACGAAAGCAGCGTCGCAGCCGAAATGAAAGCGATCCAAAAGCCGGTCGCTTAGTTAATGGCTCCAAAAACTCTTTCCACGACGGTCGATGCCGACAGTGCAGGACGTGTCGACCTCGTGGTGCGGCAACTGATCGAGGTCTCGCGAAGTCAAATTCGGGGAATCTTTGACCATGGCTGTGTCTTTATCAATGATCAACCTTGCGACACCTTGGCGACCGAAGTGGTTGCCGGTGACGTCGTCGCTGTCCACTATGATTCCCATCAGCGCTACCGCGAGAAGAAACGCAAATGGGACGACCGCACGTTTACCGTCGTGTTCGAAGACGACCATTTAATCGTCGTTGACAAGGCCGCCGGTTCGTTGACCGTTCCGACCGATCACAACGAACGAAATACGTTGGTCGAACGCGTTTCGATCTACCTCAGCCATTCGCGGCGAGTGAAAGAAGCTTGCCTCGTGCATCGACTCGACCGCGACGTCAGCGGTCTGCTCGTCTTCGGCAAACACCAAGCGGTGGCTCAGCGCCTGATTGACCAGTTCAAGCAACGCAAGCCGCGGCGGGACTATGCCGCGATTGTTGCCGGTGTCATGGGGCGCGACGAAGGCTCCTTTCACGCCCATCTAGCGACCGGCAAGAACCTCGACCGCTACGCGACCGCTCCTTCGTCGAAAACCGAAGAAGCCATCACCTTCTACAAGGTGCTGCGGCGGATGTCCGATACCACGCTGGTCCAAGCGACTTTGGAAACGGGCAAGCGGAACCAAATTCGCGTTCACTTTGCCAACGCTGGCCACCCGGTATTAGGCGACCCGCGTTACCGGACCGATCTAGCCGTCCACCCGCGTTGGATTCGCAAACGGATCGCCCTGCATGCGAAAACGCTGGGATTTCAGCACCCGGCTACCGACCAGCCCATGCTGTTCGACTCGCCGCTGCCCGCGGCGCTGCAAAAATTCATTGCCGGGAGTGGCAAGTAATCGCTTTTAGGTAATCCTTGTGAATGGGGAACATCGCGATTCATTGCAATCGTGCCGCCAATCACTAGACTACCGCCGCTTGAATGCAAGAATTGCTCTAGCCTGCAGCCCGCGGGCCCCATTAATGACTTGATTTGATTCCACCGCATAGCGTCGCAATGGTTGCGACTGCCTAATTCAGGCAGCGGAGTTTCAGTACGAGAGCCACAGCTCCGCCTCGGACATTGGCTCGCTTTAACAATCGAAGGCGAGGTGTAATCCAACCATATGCAAACCGACATCCTGAAGCCGCACACGCTGCGGCACTCCCAAAGTGTGTTGTCCTTTGAAGAAGCACGCGATTTGGGCGACCGATACGGCACACCCCTGCTGGTCGTATCCCGGTCGAAACTGGTCCAGACCTTTCGGACCATGACCGAACATCTGCCAGGAGTCGAACTGTTCTATGCCGCCAAGGCAAACCCGAACCCGCACGTCTTGCGGACGCTGTTTGAACAGGGCTGTTCGGTTGATGTCTGTTCGTACGGCGAATTATTGGCCGCTCAAGAAGCGGGCTTTCTGCCGCAGCAAATGCTGCATACCCACCCCTGCAAAACGACCCGCAATCTGCTCGATTGTTACCAAGCGGGCGTGCGTTGGTTCGTCTACGACAACCCCGGCGAACTGGACAAGATCCAGCAACACACACCCGATGTCCGGCTGCTGCTGCGCTTGGCGATGAGCGCCGATAGCAGCATGATCAATCTGTCGGCCAAATTTGGTGCCGACCCCAGCGAAGTCGTATCGTTGCTGATTGCCGCTCGGCAGCGAGGCCTCGACGTCCGCGGTTTCTCGTTCCATGTCGGTTCGCAGTGCCTCGACCCGGAAGACTACCGGATTGTCTTGGAACGTGTCCGACGGTGTTGGGACGAAGCCGCCGCGGCCGGTTTTGTGCTGGAAGTGCTAGACATCGGTGGCGGTTTTCCAGCTCCCTACCGTGGCAGCCAAATTATCACGCTGGCCGACTACTGCGACTCCGTCTCCCGTAGCCTTGCCGATGTGTTCGGAGACGTGTCCGTGCGGTTAATCGCCGAACCGGGGCGAGGCCTGGTCGCCGAATGCATGACCTTGGTGACGCGGGTGCTGGGCAAGAACATCCGCAGCGGCGTGCCGTGGTACATCATTGACGACGGACTGTATGGGTCGTTCTCCGGCAAAGTCTTCGACCATGTGGACTACAACGTCGAAGCCGACAATCCGCTGGGCTTGCCAACCCATCCTTGCGTTGTAGCGGGCCCAACCTGTGACAGCAGCGATGTGGTGGCGCGCGACCAATGGTTGCCGGAACTGGAGATTGGCGACCTGTTGCTGGTTCCCTCGATGGGCGCCTACTGCGGCGCAAGTGCCTGTCCGTTCAATGGCTTACCCGTGGCGGCATCGGCAATGATCGACTGACGGCATTCCCCGTCCGAGCACCAGAGAAAGGTCGCTCAACCAGAAAATCATCAAACGCCTGCGGAGCATTCTGCAGGCGTTTTTTGGATCACGTATAAAGAAGTGACTCTCCCACCGTTCGCTTTGGATCCAAATCATGCTTTCCGACTCTCCAGATCCCGTGTCGCGCGATGAGTCAAACCGAACGGTCGAAGCGGACAACGTGTCATCGGATTCATCCGGCGTGCTCGGCGAGGAAACGCCGACGCAGGTGAGCCGAATCCGTTTTTCGCCCGCCGGGGTGATCCTACTGAAGTTGCTTGTCACCGAGACTGCTGTCGTTTCACTAGCAGTGGTCGGCAGCACCGTCGCGTCGCTCTATTTTTATCGCGTTAATTCGAATCCGTTCCTCCTTTACGGCTTACTCTACGGCTTGCTGCTGTCCACGCTGGCTGTGGTTGGTGTGATCGTCGCGCTCAACACGCTGTTGACCAGTCTGTGGTCGACGAACCTTGCCCATCGTTTGGTAGTCGGCGGCGGAATGAGCGGTCTTGCGATGTTCGCGGTCCTTTTTCAGTGGCACCTGTTGAAAGCCGACCATCTCTTGGTTTTTCTGGGTGGGACGCTGTTGGCATTTTTCGCACCCGCCATCGGACTCCGTTTCGTCACAAAATGGCGACTGAGGATCGGACCGGCAAAGCCCGAACATGCGGAAGCGGGCATTCGCGACTTACTGTTTTTGACGGCCGTATTTGCCCTCGCCGTCGTTTGCGTTCGGCAGTTCGTGAACGACCAAATCGGTCCCGTTACCGACAACGCAGTAAATTGGCTGTTGAGTGTTTGTAATGCCCTGCCTGCGGCCGTCGTATTTTGCCTGACCACCTATTGCTGCCTGCGTGCGATGCAGCCTCCTTGGTGTTGGCGGTGGAGTTTGGCGGGAGCCGCCTGTTCGGTGAGCGGTGCAGCCGTGCTCGATGTACAGCTTCTGACGCTGGGCTTCACCGACTGGACCTGGGAAATGACAACCGCATTCCCATCGCTGTGGGGCGTCACCCTATCCATCTTTGTCAGTTTGAATTTGGCCCTGTTTTTGACCCCCTGGATCGTCGCTTGGCCACTGCGGCATGCGATCGTCCCAGACGCAAGCCCGAGGTCCCTTGAGCGGGTAGACAGAAGTCATCCGATAAATGAGCCGCCTTAACGCTAGCCGCGGTTCCCGCATTCTTGAGCCGGGCTAGCGACTAAACGGCTAACAGAGCTTTGCCCAATGATTTATGCAAACCGGCTCAGCGCAGATGCTCGTGCAGGAACGCCGTCACCATTTGCATCATGTGGTAGACCTGATCGGCATCTTTCACACCATGGGCGGAACCGGGATAGACCATCATGTCAAAGCGCTTGCCGGCGCGCTGTAACTCCCGCGCCAACTGCAAGGTGTTCGCGGGATGCACGTTGTCGTCCATCTCGCCGTGAATCAGCAGCAGCGCGCCATGCAGTTCCTTCGCCGCCAAGTTCACCGACGTCTCGTCATACCCTGCCTTGTTGTCGATCGGCGACCCCATATAACGCTCGGTATAGATCGCGTCATAGTTCCGCCAATCAGTCGGCGATCCTCCGGCCACGCCAGCCGCAAAGGCGTCGCTGTGCGTTAACGCATAAGCGGTCAGAAAACCGCCGAACGACCAACCGCGCATCGCAATCGCGTCGGCTTTGACCCACGGCTGTTGCTTCAACCAATCGACCGCGACCAACGTATCCGCCAACTCGATCACGCCCATCCTACGATGCGTCTTCCAGGTATCCGCGATCCCACGACCGGCACTCGAGCGGTTATCAGTCACCAGCACGGCGATCCCTTGCTGCGCCAACATCTGACGATACAGATGCCGCGGGCCGCTCCAACGATCCACGGCCGACGGGGCTTGAGGTCCACCGTAAGTTTCGATCAACACCGGTGTGCGACCAGAAGGCCCAGCTTGCTGGCTGGACGCCGCTGGCCGAATCAAATAAGCCGGCAGCGGCACGCCGTCGGCCGTCGTGATGGTCAACCACTGCACCGGCAACAGAGGCGTCTCGATCTTTGCAGCGGCCACCAACACGCGCTTGCGGACCTCGATCGATGGCGGCACTTCAGCGCCATCCCCTGACGCATCCGCGGGCTGCGAACCAACAATCTCCAGCAAACGCAGTCCGGGCGGCTGCTCCAGACGACTGAAGCGATCGAGCAACCACTTGCCATCGGGCGAAACGTCGACCTCATGCCAACCCGGTTCGGTGGTTACAGCTTGCATGGCGGTCGTCAAACCGTCGGGCTGCCGGCTGTCGGCGGTCAAGTCAACGCGATAGATCTGCTGCCCCACCGTACCGCGTTGCCGATCCCCTGTGACAAACATCAACTGTCCGTCGGGGCTGACAAATTCGATCGACCGAACGTCCATGTCCGATGGCGTCACCGCCACGCGCAATCGCCCATCAGCACTGATGCGCCACACGCGCCGCCGTCCCACCGGCTGATCACTCAGCCAGAGAAACTGGCCGTCTGGCAACCAGTGCGGTTCGCCCAGCACTTCCACCCACGTCGTACTTTCATCGCGTGTCAGGACCCGCTCACCATGTTCCGCAGCCGGTCCGCCGGTCGCCGTCACCGGTGGACTTTGCCGCACTTCCAACCAATTTTGCAACCGATTCATGACCTGATAGATCACATGCTGACCACCTGGATGCCAGCCAACGCGAACGATCAACTGCTCGCGTTCGTCTTCGGCGGGCTGGAAAATCGGAGTCAAACGACCATCGTTGTCGGTTACCCAAAGCTGCGCCGCTGGGATCGGGTCTCCCACCTTCGGGTAACGCGTCGTCAATGTCCCGCCGCGCGGCGTGCGGCTGTCGGCAAGCGTAAACGGATAAACCGCGGTAATATCCAGCCGCAGAAACGCCAACTGCCGCGAGTCGGGACTCCACCAAATCGCCTTGAAGTTGCCTCGACCGTAGATCTCTTCTTGATACGACCAGTCCAAAATTCCGTTCAGAATCGTGTCCGATTCATCGCTGGTGATTCGCCGTCGCTGACCATCCTGGATGTTGACGATATACAAATCGTTGGCTTCCACAAACGCCACCTGCTGGCCATCGGGGCTGAGCGTCGGATGCCGCCACGCCCTGGCGTCGCGTGTGATCCATTCCGGTTGGTCTTCGTCACGCACGATCGCCAAACCGTCATCGATCCGCCGCAATTCCCCCACCTTGTCGACCGTCGGTTCCCAAGCCCGTTCCGCACCGGTCTGGCGGTCGTGAACCATCCATTGCTTGCCGCGCTGGATCACCAGTTCGAACCGATCTGCGGTAGAGCTCCATTTTGCTTCCGGCAAATTCGGACCATCAAAGTCGAACTTGTCCTTCGGATGAAACAGCGTTTTCACCGATAGCGGCGGCACTGCCCGCTGAGCCATCGAAGTGGTCGACGCGAACCCGAGCAGTACTATTACCAATAGCCGACAAATCATCATGCGGTCACTCTTGAATTGTGGAGTCTTCCATCTTCGCAACACAGCGCATTCTAAACCACGCCGCCAAGCCGTACCGCTCCGCCGAGGCGGCGCGTGATTTGCTTTCTGATTCACCTTGGGGAGGCCAGCCCTCGCCGACAGAAATTGAATGCCTAACCCCGCTTACCACGGTCCATTTTACGCGAGGAGAATTCGCATGAACGCTCACACCACTCCCCCCTTTCGACGACTCATCGCCCTCGCCGTTGCCGTGCCTTTGGCTATCCTTGCAGCCTACTCTTGGCCACCTCCGGCGACCGGTCAAGACAAACAGCCCACAGTCTCGGAATCGGCTCAAACCGATTCGGATCCATCGATGCAGTGCCCCATGATGATGGGCCTGAAGGGCATCCAACTGGCTCCCGATAGTCCACCGTTGTTATTAGCCGAGGCGCAGCAGTGGAACCTAACGGCACAGCAACAGCAACGACTCAAACAGATCGCCAACGAAGCGCGTCAGAAAGCACGCCAAGTCTTGAGCGAAGACCAGCTAGAGAAGTTGGCAGGCAAGCCCAATCAAGCCATGCCGCTGCCCCAAATTGCCAAGCAACGGATGCAGGACACGAAGAAGGCTTCGCAGGACTCCAAGCCCAGGTGCCCCATGTGTCAAAAGATGATGCAGAAAATGCAATCATCAAAGAACAAATCGGACAAGTAAGAACGTCTGGGATTCACTTGACTTGACGAAGCAGATGTGGAACGTCGATGCGACTGCGCCAATCAATGCTTTCCGAATCATCCAGATCACGTTCATCTGTTGGTTAAGTACCTATCCGAAAACTCGTCGCGGTAGCACGGCTCTCCAGGGCCGTCGACCAGTTTTCGGGTAGGCTCTAAATTCCATGCTTGGTAACAGCCGAGCGATCGCGAAAACCGCACCGGCGACGAAGACCGCGCCGGAGCCTGGGACTGAAGGAGACTGGGACTGAAAAGGTCCTGCCGGTTACTTATCCACACCCACCGATTTAGCGGCTGACATTGAGTCGCCACGAAGCTGAATCGTCGTCGGCTCGAACTGCCGGCATCGAATCCATCGGCCTTTTCCAGCACCGATATACCACTGTCCTCATTCTCGCCCAACGACCAAGCAGAAAACCAGCGAACCGGGGGTCGCGAACCCTCGCGCGGCGCGGGCCAGTCGCTGTCCGCACTCCCTGGCTGGGGTGTAACAATGGCTGGGGTGTGACATTGCTCCCGGTCCCCTATCGATGCCGTTGGCAGCTACACTGGAACTTTTGTCATGTTTCTTTTGCTGGAATCATCATTTTCAACTTCTTGCGTTTCGTCGGAGGGTCCGACCCGGGAGTCGCCCGAGAGGCCCCTCGTTGGGGCCTGAGAGCCTCGCTGCCCCAGAGCGAAAGTGAAAAGATTTACGCTGAAAGACTTGTGCTCCGCTGCTTCCGTGCTTCTCTTGAAAGGATTTTTGAAATGATGGTGCATCGCTGGATGCTGGCAGGAATCGTTGGGTTATCGTTGTGGCAAGCCGTTCCGGCGGGGGCGGAGGATTGGCTGCAGTGGCGAGGCAGTGAGGGCGACAACCACGCTCCTGAAGGGGCCGATCCGCCGCTGAAGTGGGACTTGGAACGTGGCAAGTCGGTGGTTTGGAACACTCCGATCCCCGGCGCGGGCCACAGTTCGCCGACCATTGTGGGCAACGCCATCTATTTGACGACTGCCGACGTCGATACCGATCAGCAGTTACTGTTGAAATTTGATCGAGCGACCGGCCAGTTAAAAGATACCGCCGTTGTGCACCCCAGCGGGTTGCCGCGCCGAATCCACCCCAATAACACTCACGCCAGCCCGACGGTCGCTTCGGATGGCAAGCGATTGTTCGTGGTGTTCCATAATGACGACGCGATCCGTGCGACGGCCTACGACTTGACGCTGCGAAAAATCTGGCAGCGAAAAGTAGCCGACTTCCAGCCTTCGTCGTTTCAGTTCGGCTATGGTGCCAGCCCCATTTTGTTCGAAGACCGTTTGATCATCGCCGCCGAGTACGACGGTCCCAGCAGCGGGCTGTATGCGCTCGACAAAACCAACGGCAAACCGATCTGGAACGTCCCGCGCCCGTCCAACCTTTCCTTCTCGTCGCCGGTGGTGGCCAATGTCGCCGGCAGAAAACAATTGCTGCTGCCCGGGGCGGATAAGATCCAGTCCTTCGATCCGATGACAGGCAACCTGTTTTGGTCCGCCGATGCGTCCACCGAGGCGACTTGCGGGACGATTGCGTGGGATAATCGTCAGGTCTTCATCAGCGGTGGAAATCCGCGCAGCGGCACTTGGTCGGTACTCGCCGATGGCTCGAAGAAACTGGTTTGGGAAAATCGCGTGATGTGTTACGAGCAGTCGTTGCTGGCCGATCGCGGCTATATTTACGCGGTCTCGGACGCCGGCGTCGGCTATTGCTGGAAAGCCAACAACGGAGCCGAGATGTGGAAGACGCGTCTCGCCGGCGGTTTCAGCAGCTCGCCGTTGCTGGTCGGCAATCGCATTTACGTGGCGAGCGAATCGGGAGAGCTGTTCATCTACCGCGCGTCACCCGACCGCTATCTACCGATCGCCGAGAATCAGCTCGGGGATGAAGTCTTCGCGACCCCCGTGGCGCTGGGCAAGCGGCTGTATGTCCGCTATGCCAAACAGACTCGCGACGGGCGACAAGAGTTTCTCGCGGCACTAGGTTCGTGAGCCCCCAGCGGTTGACGGCTCGAGGCTGGAACCCAAGTGGACTCGCGTTCAGGCGGGCGAGCCCAGCTCGCAGCCTTCCAGCATCTTCTCTGCCGCTTGGCTTTTGTTCAGCACATAGAGATGCATGCCAGCGGCCTCGTTTTCCAGCAGGTCCAGCATTTGCTCGCGAGCGTGCTGGACGCCGATTTCGAACTGCCAATCGGCATCTTCGTTTTCGCTCAACCGTTCCACCAACGTCGCAGGCAGCTTGGCCTTGCACATCGACGTGATCCGCTGTGCTTGCTTGAGATTCGTGATCGGCAACAAACCGGGCACGATCGGAATCGTGATGCCCCGTTTGACGCAGTCGTCTCGGAACTGATAGAAGTCTTCGTTCTGGTAGAAAAGCTGCGTGATGATGATATCCGCGCCTGCGTCAACCTTGCGTTTCAGGTTATCCAAGTCGCTCTGAGCATCCACCGCCTCCTGATGGACTTCGGGGTAACCCGCGACGGCGATCCCAAAAGGATGGGGCTCGCTGCGGATCAGTTCCACCAATTCATTGGCGTAATGCAGGCCCCCTTCGACCGCTTGAAACTTGGTTTCACCCTTGGGCGGGTCGCCACGTAAAGCCACGATAAAATTGGTGCCACGTCGGTTGGCTTCCGCTAAAAACTGCCGGATCTCCTCCGCCGTTGCTCCGACACAAGTCAGATGCGAGGCAACGGGTAATTCGGTGCGTCGCCGGACTTCGGTCAGCACATCGAGCGTCAGGCCCTGGGTCGACCCCCCGGCGCCGTATGTGCAAGTGAAGTAGTCGGGACCAAAGGCCATCAGCCGGTCAACCGACTCGTACAGCGACGCCAACCCGGCTTCGGTTTTCGGAGGAAAAAGTTCAAACGACAGTCCTCGTCGTCCTGCAGTGTAGTATTCAGATAGATTCATCATTCTCGGCAAGCTCGCCCAGGGAAACAGTTCAACGCGTTCGCAAACACGTTCTCAGCACCCTAAGGCTAAAGGCAAACAGGGGTCGGACGCAACTGCTGGCGACCATTCGGCAGCCTCCCAGGCCTGAACTTACGCTCACCAACCACCCCCTCCGCTCACCAGGGAAACCGTCATCGGCGGGTCAATCTTGCGGTGGTCGAGCCGCCCCGGGCCACTGCTGTGGGTCGGCGGAACCGGCGACAACGACTCCCTTCTGGTTCCATCCCAGTAACGCAGAGACGTCTGAGGGACAATATCGAAGCGTCAAACCACAGCGGCGCCGATCGGAAAGATTAGGAGCCGAGCCATGCAGCAGCAGGTCGCTATGAATCGAAAACTGCCCTGCCTGCAGCGGGGTGGCAAGGACCTTGCCATATTTTTCAGGTTCCTTGACCGTTTGATTCAAAACGTTGCCCGATGCGGCGTCGCTTTCGGTGAATTCCACCAATCCAAAGGTATGTGATCCGGCAACGACTTCCATGCAACCGTTCCCCAGGTCCGCATCATCGATCGCCAACCAAACCGTGACCGACTTGGTCGGCGTTAGTGGCCAGTAGCTACAGTCTTGGTGCCAGTCGACCCGCTTTCCGTCCCCCGGCAGCTTACAAAAAAAGTGGGCTCCCCAGCCAACCACATCCCGGCCCAGCAGGTCCGACACCGTCCCCACGATCACGGGATGCCGCAGCAGGTCCCACACCCGACCGTGCTTCAAGTGCGCACTGCTGATCGAGTAACTGTCGTTTCCGGCCGCCAATGCATCGGCCAGCAATCGATCAAAGTATTGTCGATAGTCGGCCGCTTCGGCTGCGTCCAGCCCATCCAGCGGCGCCAAATAGCCGGTTTCGTTCCAGTCGGTAATCGCGCTGAGCGGCAAGGTGGTCGGATGTGCGGACGTAGAGGGGAAAAAACGGATGTCCCGATCGATTTTTTCGATCGCTTCACGGTCGGGGATGATCGCGAAATCGGTTTGCTGTTGCACTAAATCGACCATTTTTCGTAAGTAGAACCCGCGGCGCGTAAACCGCAATGACAAGCCAGGATGGCTAACGGGGGGACATCTATTCTAAGCCTCCTGAATCAGTGTGTTCAAGGATGATGGATCGGGGTCATGGAAGGAACCGTTGCCCATTGGGCGCTCGTGCTGCAAGGCACCGAACAGACGAAACGGGCCGCAGCGGCCGAGAAACTCGCACAATGCAGTCTTCCACTTGCGCCCGCGATGGTCGCGTTGGTACAAGCCGCCGGGGACCGCGATGACGGAATCCGAATGTGGGCCGCCGAAGCGCTCGAGACGGCTGGACGACCTGCCGCGTCGGATGCCCTGCGGCTGGCAGCGTTCCTCACCACAGCGCCAATCGGTGCCGACGGCGAATCGGCCTACTGGGCCGCGAAAGTGCTGGGACGTCTCGGTCCCGCCGCCGCACCCGCCACTTCGGCCTTAGCCACCGCTCTCAAGGAGTCGCCCTATCTAGCCGTCCGCGAACAAGCCGCCGCAGCGCTGGGACGCATCGGTCCCGCCGCCTCCGCCGCCGGATCAGTCCTGCGTGAAGCCGCCGCCGGTGGGCCGCCCCGTTTGGTTCGTCTGGCAATTTCAGCCCTTGAATCGATTCGAGGCATGGCGGCCTGATGTTTTGGTTCCGAAAACGCAGTCGCTCGACCAAGTCGCGCCTTCCGCTAACTCGCTTCATCGGTCCCGGCGCCACGATCGCCGGACTGTTGGCGCTGCTGGGATTCGGAGTCACCAAAGGGGTCGACTTTTCGAAGCTCGATAGTGGAGTCGCACAAGTCAAGTCGCAATTGGAAGCCCCTCGGCCAGCGCCGGCGGTCTTGACCAGCAACAAGCCTACCGATCGGATTCGCATCGCCAGCTTTAACATTCAAGTTTTTGGCGACAAAAAAGCCAGCGACAACAACGTGATGGGCGTCCTGGCAAACATCTGTTCGCACTTCGATGTCGTGGCAATCCAAGAAATCAAGACTCCCGACGCACGGTCGCTCGATCGACTCGTGGAGCGGATCAACGCCGGCGGAGGACGCTATGCCGGTATCGTCAGCCCGTCGCTGGGACGCACCAGCCAGACCGAGCAGTATGGCTTTATCTGGGATACAACGCGCATTCGCAATGTGCCTAATACCACCTACGTCGTCAACGATGCCGAGGATCGAATGCATCGCGAACCAATGGCTTCGACGTTTGAAACCGCCGTGCCTCCGGCAAGTGGACGCGACGGGTTCAAGTTCACCTTGATCAACGTGCACACCGATCCGGACGAAGTAAAGACCAAAGGCCCCGATAACGAACTGAACGTGCTGGACGATGTCTATTTGTCGATTCGCGAATTCGAATACGCGCGGCAAGGTGAGGACGACATCTTCCTGCTCGGAGATCTGAATTCCGGCTATGGAAAGCTGTTTGAGTTAGGGGCGATCCCTGGCCTGGAATCGGTCACCGGTGACCAGCCGACCAATACGGTGGGCAATAAACAACACGACCATTTCCTCGTCGATCGGTCGACCACTACGGAGTTCACCGGAGCGGCTGGCGTCATCGATTTTGTGGCCGACTTTGGATTAACGCTCGAACAGGCAAAACTGGTTAGCGACCATCGTCCGATCTGGGCCGAGTTCAGCGCTTACGAACAGCCCGCATTCACCGCCGTCGCCGCTCGCCCCACCGGTAATGGCCGGTAAGCGGCGACTCCCGCTAACCGACTTGCTTTGCCATCAAGGCCGCCGCCAATTCCAAGTCTTCGGGTTGAGTGATCTTGAGGTTGATCGCCGACCCGGGAACAATCCGCACCCGATATCCGGCCCGCTCGACCAGTTGCGCGTCATCGGTCACCGCCCGACCCTGCCAACGTTCGTAAGCGGCACGCAGGATCGGCGTCTGAAAAACTTGCGGCGTGAGCGCTTCGAAAATCGCGCGACGATCGACCGTTTGACTGCCACCCTCTGCCCCCAAGTCGCGTTTCAGCGTGCCGCGAACCGGTGCCGCCAAGCAAGCCGCTCCAGTCTGGTTCGCCACCGCGATCACCGACGCAATATCGGCGTCGGGAACCAACGGTCGTGCGGCATCATGAATCGCCACCAAGCGGGCGTCGCCGACCAACGCCAAGGCACTGCGAACGCTGTCCATGCGCTCCGCACCGCCATCGCACAACGTCACGCCCCACTCCCTGAGCAACGCCGCATGCGACTCCCATTGCGGACGGTCCTCGTTTGCGATAGCGATCACGATCAAACCGATTTCGGGCCGTCGCCGCAGCGCCAGCACAGCGTGCTGCCACACCGGACGTCCGGCTAACATCGCAAACACCTTCTTCTCGCCCGCGTTCTTGAACCGCGAACTGCGGCCGGCGGCCGGCAGAATCGCCGCGACCGATCCCGGCGTAAGGGGTTGATGAGACATCCCGTCCATCGCCTTAGCGCCTCGCCGCGGCGTGCTTCAGCGGCAACCAACTGGCGTCTTGCTGACTGCTCGCGACGCACTGCTGGATAAAGTACATCCCTTCCACGCCGTCATAGACATTCGGATAAATGGTATCACGCCGCTCCAAAGAGCCCCCTTCGGCACGTTCGACCATCGCATCAAAGGCCGATGCATAAACGTTCGCGAACGCTTCGAAGAACGCTTCGGGGTGACCGGCAGGCACGCGGCACGCCGCGGCACCAAGCGGATTCATAAACGGTGCATTGGGATCGCGCGTGTAGATCTTGTGAGGCTCTCCATTTTGACGAACAATCATTTCGTTGGGGTTTTCCTGACGCCACTGCAGCGAAGCCTTGGTGCCGTCAATTTCAACAACCACATCGTTCTCGCGACCATGACTGATTTGCGAGGCGGTGACCGTCCCCAAGCAACCGTTTTCATAACGGATCACTGCCGTCCCGTAGTCGTCCAACTGGCGGCCTTCGACAAACGTCTTGAGGTGACAACTGATCTGCTCGGGCAGCAAGCCCGTCATGTAGCGTCCCAGGTTGTAGGCGTGAGTGGCAATGTCGCCAAACGCACCAGCGGCACCACTCTTGGAAGGATCGGTTCGCCACGCAGCCTGCTTCTGCTCTTCGGCTTCGAGCTTGGTTCTCAACCAGCCCTGGATGTACTGCACGCGGATCGCTTGGATCTCCCCCAATTCTCCGTTGAGGATCATCTGGCGGGCCTGACGCACCAGCGGATAACCGGTGTAGTTGTGCGAAACGGCAAACACAACGTCCGATTCCTCCACCGCCGCTTGCAATGCTTCGGCCTGCGTCAAATCGAAAGTCATCGGTTTGTCGCAGATGACATTAAAGCCCGCTTCCACGGCCGCCTGAGCGATTTCGAAGTGCGTGTGATTCGGTGTCGTGACGCTGACGAAATCGATGCGTGTGTCGTCTGGCAATTTGCTTTCGGCATCGAACATCTCTTCATAAGAACCGTACGCGCGGCTCTCGTCGATGTCGTAGTCCGGAGCCGATTGCTTGGAGCGTTCCGGATTGCTGGACAACGCCCCAGCGACCACCTCGGCGCGATTGTCGAGGCAAGCGGCGATCGTGTGGACGCGTCCGATGAAGGACCCTTGTCCACCGCCGACCAGTCCCATGCGAAATTTACGATTCAGTGGAGCATTAACGCCCATGGGATTTCCTTAAGTAGATGATGAATAGCCGAAACAGTGAGGAGGAAAAACGAATCACAATCGTAAAGTTCCACGGGATCGCGTACAATCGGAGGCAGAAAAGAACCTCTACGCGACTCGATCTCTCTTCCCCTACATCGATGCCAATACGCAGGAGTACCCACTGATGAAAATCGTCGAGACCCAACCACGCTGCTGTTCGACATTCACTAAAACGGCCAAATGGGGCATTGCTTCGGGAATCCTCGGAACCGCTTTGCTGGGCGGCGTGTTTCTGAGCGGCGTTTGGCTTGGTGGCCAAGCCGACAACCAAGCCTTCCAGCTCGCACCCCTGACGATCGACGCCACCGCGAGCGCCACCAGCGAAAACTTCTCCATGGCAACCGGCTCGGTCGGCAAGAGCGCCGAAGGCGTCTTTGTGCTCGATCACGATACCGGACTGCTGCAGTGCAACGTGCTCTATCCGCGCGCCGGTCGCTTCGGCGCGTTATTCGCCGCGAATGTCAAAGAAGCATTGCCCGGCGGAAAAGGGGGCGGTTATTTGCTGGTCACCGGTTTTGCCGATTTCCCCGGCGGATCGAATCAGCCCATCGGTCCCGGTGCGGTCGCCTACGTCCTTGATACCTCGACAGGTTCTTACGCCTGCTACGCGGTACCGTTCGACCGCGTCGCCGAAAACGCTCAGCGCCCGCAGCAAAACGCTCTGGTTCTGATCGGCAAGGGCGAAGCTCGCCAAGTCGCCGAAAGAGATAGTTTGCGTTAAAGCTCTGTCGCTTCCGCTGAACGTGATCGCTCCGAGGGTCTCCTGCACCTCCAACCTTTTCGCGTCGGTCAAGCACCGACGCGAAAAGTTGTCTGCTTTTTCATGGCCAGACGTCTATCGCGCCGTTCGTGCGGCTGGAGAGAGCTGTTCCGATCGAAGCTGCAAATCCGAACGGAACCGCTGCGACCTTGTGGAACGACTGGTCGCATTCTTCGTTATGTTTCCAAGGTTCGGCGCGGTAAACCTTTTGTTCGGTTTGGCTGCCGCGATGACGAAGAGACTCCTATGATCATGACGCCCTTTGTCATCATCTTCCCATAATCAGCGTTTTCGACGCGGTCACGTCCTGCCTGCCATCGGGCTCCTGCAAGGTCTGTGTTGCTATCCATCAGCAACGACGGACTCCCCTCCGCAATCTGCGGAGCACGATGGTTGTGACCGCGTCGGAAATGCCTGATTGACGTCCTCCCATCTTCGTCCCGCCAAACCTCTCTGGAGGCACCATGGCCAAAAAAGACACCTTCCGCGTCGTCACTCGCGCCGAAGACGGTTCGTTGCAAATCCGCGATTACCCCACCGTCGATCCACTCCTGCAAACGCACACGCAGATTGGAATCGATGACTGCAGTACCGACCTGGCACTGCGCGGCATGCCGATTTTCCGAGGCTTGGTCGGCCCGATGCCCGAATCAAAAACGATCGTCCGCTACGAGTCACCGCAGGTCTTCGAAAGCTTGACGAAGGAGTGGACCGCCAAGCCGAATCGCAAGCGGACGCGACGTCGTACAAATAAGCCCGATGGCGTGACGGTCGACGCCGAATAAGTCGGGCGTAAAGAATCCGGCGCGGCACCAAACCGCCGCGCCGGCTCGCGAAATTTCCGCCGCTCCGAAACAAACGGTCGGCTCAGGAAGGATCGACCAAGCTGCCCCACCAATTGGCGTTGGGCTGGAAATCTTCTTCCAAGAACCGCGCGTGCTGCTTTTCCAGTCGCGGCAGTTGGACCTCCCGAATCCGCTGCTGTTGCTTCGCCTTGTCGTCGGCGCGAAACCGGCTATCAGCAACCGGAATTTCCGCACCAACGCGGCTCAACCATTGATCGAGCTCCGCACGTAACTGCTGCGTTCGCTCCGGTTCCACGCCCGCCAAGTCTTGCTGCTCGGCGGAGTCGTTCCCCAAATGATACAGCTCGTCGCGACCGTCTTCGTAATAATGGATCAGCTTCCAATCCCCCCGACGAATAATCGACGACGGCTCGCCGCCTTGATTCCCGTAGTGCGGGTAATGCCAAAACAGCGGACGCTCTGGCAACGAACCACCCTTCAACAACGGCACCAAGCTTTCGCCGTCCTCGTGCTGCGATGGCTGCAGCGGCAATCCCGCCAGTTCCAACAACGTGGGGTAGAAATCCGCACCGGTCACCGGCACGTCACAGGTCGAACCGGCGGTGGCGATCCGCGGAGCTCGAATGTAGAAGGGCTCGCGGATACCGCCTTCCCATTGTCGCCCCTTGCCACCTCGCAACGGCAGATTGCTGGTGCTGTAGGCATCGCCCGAGGAAACACCGCCGTTGTCCGACGTGAAGATCACGATCGTGTTGTCGCTCAGGTGCAATGCCTCGATCGCCTTTACAACACGGCCTACCGCATCATCCATCGATTCGATCATGCCGGCATAAATCGGACAATCTTGCACTTGCCGGACCGGTAACGTGCGGTCGATCAAAAACCGTTGCTCCACTTCGGCGTGATCCCGGGCTCGTTGTTGATACTTTTGCCACAACGGCTTGGTCGTTTGAATCGGACCATGCACGCTGTAAAAAGACAGAAACGCAAAAAACGGCTGCGGTTCGTCCTGCTGCGTGCGTTTCATGAAGTCGACCGTTTCGTCTGCCAACCGCAGCGGCAAGGATTCCCCATCCGGCCCGTCCTGGAGCTTGGGGTTCTTGAATGGCGAAAAGAAACCGCCTGGCGGACTGCCGCGATGATGCCCACCCACATTTTCGTCAAATCCGTGGTCTTCGGGAAACGAACCTTGATTACCCAAGTGCCACTTACCGGCAAAGAAGGTGCGATAACCGGCCGCTTTCAACGCTTCAGCGATCGTCGTATCGGCCGAGCTCAATTGGTGTTCGTACTCCGCAGGGAGCACCCGATCGTTGCGTTTCCATTTGGTGCCGCTCGCAGCACCGATCCAGTCGGTCACGCCATGCCGAGCGGGAAATTTGCCCGTCATGATACTCGCCCGCGAAGGGCTGCAGACTTGGCAAGTGGCATAGCCCTGTGTAAATCGCATGCCCGATGCGGCCAAGGCGTCAATGTGCGGACTTTCATAGAATGTCGAACCCTCGCCGCTTAAATCACGCCAGCCCAAATCGTCCGCCAAAATAAAGACGATGTTGGGCCGTTCGGCCGCATCGACTGGTGCCAGCCTTCCCCAGCCGCCCACGCCGATCGTGAGCAACAGCGTTAGGCCAATCGCACGATGGCTGAACTGAAAGGCAGTCCGAAGGCGATTCAAACAAGAAAACGGAAGGGCAATCATGGTGGGTCCTAGGTGTACAGGCCAGCAGCGATGCGGGCCGTGCCTTGCACGCCAACGACCGACCGTCAGGGTGGGGAAAAATCAGCGTTAGCGGACCTGCCAATGAGGATGGTCCACGTGGGCTTCGTCCATCATCTTGGCCGCCTGCTCGACTTTGTCGGGGTAGCGATCTGCCAAGTTCGTCTGCTCGGATAAATCATCGCTCAAGTTATAAAGTTCGATCGGGCCGTCAAAACCTGGCTGCCGAATCGCTTTCCAGTCACCGAAACGGACCGCTTGCCGGCCGCCTTGTTCGTAAAATTCCCAGTAAAGGTAATCATGCGTTTGCTGCTCAGCGGGTCTGCCCAACAAAGTCGGCGCGAAACTGATACTGTCGATCGATTCCGGGGGATCGACGTTGGCCAGCTCCGCGGCAGTCGCCATCAAGTCGCCAAAATAAGCGATGTGATCGGACTCGCTACCCGGTTCGATCACACCCGGCCACCAAGCAATCGTCGGCACGCGGATCCCTCCTTCATACAACGCGCGCTTCGTGCCGCGCAGCGGACCCGATGGCTTGAACCGATTAAGGTCGTGGTTGGCTTCATTGTGCGGACCATTATCGCTAGTGAATATCACCAGCGTCCGCCGATCGATCTCCAGCTCCGTCAATAAATCCAACAGCCTGCCAACGTCCCCGTCCATTCGCGTGATCATCGCCGCTTGACCTTTGTCGGGATCCGGCCAATCTTCCTTGGCATAGGGACCAAAGTCAGGCACCTCGGCGCCGTTCTTAGTCATCCGCGATCCCTCGTTGTTGGCGTGCGGGATCGTTAGCGGGAGATACAAAAAAAATGGAACCGCTTCGTGTTCGCGCACAAATGTGAACGCTTCGTTGACAAAGAGGTCGTGAGAATAATCAACCCGTTTGGTTGCAGACCCACCGGTGAACCCGCCGTAACTGCGGTCGTTGCGCTGAACCACATTCCGCAACGGACGCCGCTGTTCGCCGTCCCACAAAAACTCTGGATAATAATTGTGAGCGTGGACTTGGTTGAGGTATCCAAAGAAGCGGTCGAAACCCTGACGCAAAGGGAAACCGACCGAGTCGACTTCGCCCAGTCCCCACTTGCCGATTAACGCGTTGGTGTAACCCGCCTGTTTAAGGACTTCCGCTACCGTAACATCCTCGTCCCGCAACGTTTGCACCGACATGTCGCCGTTCGCATTACCACGCACATGAGCATGCCCCATGTGCCGGCCCGTCATCAACACACAGCGACTCGGCGCACAAACCGTGTTGCCGGCGTAAAACTGCGTCAGCCGCATGCCTTGACCAGCCATCTGGTCCAGCCGCGGAGTTTGGATCACCTGCTGCCCAAAGCAACCCAGATCTCCGTAACCCAGATCGTCCGCCATGATGAAAATGAGGTTTGGAGCCTCAAGCGTCTGAGCCTGAAGCCTCGAGGCGAAGCCATGTGCCAACAGAACAACCACAGCCGCTACGACGACCTGCGGTAACCTGCCTGCCAAAGGGCGCGAGGAACCTCGGCGGAAATCGTGGGCTACGGAACGACGCGTCGACGCGGCAATGAACGGCATCCTCTTGAATCCTCTTCGCTGAGTGGTGGGTGCAATGCCCCCGCTTCGACTGCGCGGCTCGTCTTTCCAAAAGTGCGAACCTGCGCGAAGTGTAACGGACCACGGACGGCAAACCATCCATCGATCCCACGGGGATAAGAAACTGGAGGCAAGGAACCCCTATCGATTCCAAGGCTCCAGTCTCTTCTCTCGCATTTCGAAAGTCAATTCCGAGCGATCACCGGAACACCTCAGTCGCCGCTAATCCACATGGCTTCCGCCGCGATTGCAGGCTGTCGATTTAATCAGCCGGAACGCGTTAGTGTCCGGTTACCGGGAACCGTGTGCTAACGCACCGCGGCAAATGATGCCTGAAGTTCCTTCATTTGTGGAGATCTCAAAGCGCATCCGCCAGTAGGGCTTGCCCGAAAGGAGGGACGGCTGCGGTAACGCATGCCGTGCGATGAGAAGTCAGCATCAGCCGTACGTGCCTAGTTTCCGAAACCCACCGGAAACGGGAAGGGCCTCGCCGGTGCGTGAATAGGGACCCTTCCAAATTTCTCGACCGCGTTCAACACGATGTCTTAATGACACGCCAGTCACCAGAGTAAAACAGACCGATCAGCGGTGCCAGTGAGCGAACAGTTCGATCCCGAAGTCGTTTCCTTCCTAGCTCAGCTTGACCAGAAGAGTTCGCTCGACGAAATGGTCCGAGAGAAAGCAAGGCGAATGTTGCAATCGGTGATCAACGCTAAAGTGGAGGCATTCATCGCCATGCACGAGGATCGCCGTGACGAACGTGGGAGACGGCAAGTCGTCAAGAACGGTAGTCTCCGGAGCGGGAGATTCTCACGGGAGCCGGAGCCTTTCCCGTCACTCAGGGCCGGGTGCGGGACAACCATTCCGATCATGAGAAGCCGGTAGCGTTCGTGCTCAGCGTCCTGCCCGCCTACTTGCGAAAGACGACGGCGATCGAGGAGCTGATCCCTTGGCTCTACCTCAAAGGTGTCTCGACGGGGAACTTCGCTGAGACCCTGCAGTGGCTCGTCGGTGAGCGGCCGTGAGGTGAAGTGCTTGGTGTGGATCATGCTGGGCTGGACGTTCTGGCTGGGCAGCGGTTACGCACCGCAGGCAGAAAAGTTGGTCGCACCGCTGAAGTGCACCGAGTGTGGTGGTGTGATGCGAGTGGTCGAGGTGACGTATCGATCGCTCGGTGCGCTAGGCATCCAACCGGAGCACGGTCTGGGATACTTCGACAGCGGGTAGCGAATGAAAGACCAAAACCACCGTACCGTACACAACGAAACGTCTTCGGGAGGGCGGATGGTGAAGGTCTGTCTCGACGTCCGCAACGAGCCACAAGACGATCGCGGGAGACTCCGCCGCAGTTCTAATCAGCCGAGGATCACCCGCACATCGAGGCTCGTTCCCGAACCGAACCCACGGCCGACACTTCAGAACGCCACGATCGGCGATGCCGGAAAAGTTGGCAAGGAAGCAAAGCTCAAGAGGGCTCGGAACGTAACCGGGCTTCCTGAACAGAGGACTTGAGCTTCGGCTGGTCGCCAGCGATTCCGACCG
>Ga0102938_10000643_pt1 | contig 25903 bp, 22 predicted proteins | sample SalPonR2_B_D2_MG_FD_84516 | JGI IMG/M metagenome (GOLD analysis project Ga0102938, IMG submission 84516) | Salt pond soil microbial communities from South San Francisco under conditions of wetland restoration - Salt Pond MetaG R2_B_D2_MG | ecosystem: Environmental > Aquatic > Marine >... | reverse complement strand
GAAGGCCAGCGCGCCAAAAGCACCGTGGGTAGCGGTGTGGGAATCGCCACAGACGATCGTCATGCCGGGCAGGGTTGCCCCCTGTTCCGGGCCAATGACGTGAACGATACCCTGGCGCGGATCATCCATGGCAAATAGGGTAATATCGAAATCTCGGCAGTTTTTTTCCAGGGTTTCAATCTGCAGCCGTGAAATCGGGTCACTGATGCCGGCAGCGCGATCTTTGGTCGGCACGTTGTGATCAGGCACCGCGAGGTTGGCATCCGTGCGCCAGGGTTGACGATCCGCCAGGCGCAGCCCCTCGAAGGCTTGCGGCGAGGTGACTTCGTGGAGCAATTGGCGATCGATATAAAGCAGGCTGGTGCCGTTTTCATCGTGATTGACAAGGTGGGCGTCCCAGAGTTTGTCATATAGGGTTTTCGCCATGGATGGTCTCCTTCTACATGCAATGAATAGATGTGTTGGTTTTTATGCGTTTATCAGTCTAGCCGAAGCACTACCTGGAAGGGTAGTGTTACGATGAAAAAAAACAAGTGACCTGCTGATCGCATCATAACTTGCCTTATGGTGGTTCTTTTGTTAAAAATAGCGTTTGTATTTAGCGGATAAATTACCCTCAGGGAGATTTAAATATGGGATTGATGGCTGGAAAGCGTGGAGTTGTATTTGGTGTTGCCAATGATAAAAGTATTGCCTGGGGGATTGCCCAGCAGCTTCGCGCTGCGGGTGCTGAACTGGCCTTTACCTATCTCAACGGGGCGTTGGAAAAGCGCGTGCGGCCGTTGGCGGAGAGTTTGGATTCCACCATTGTTCTCTCCTGTGATGTGCAGAATGAAGAAGAGATGGTCGCCGTTTTTGACCATTTGAAACAAGCTTGGGGAACCGTCGATTTTGTTGTTCATGCGGTTGCCTATGCCAACCGCGAGGATTTGAAAAACCCCTTCAGCCAGACCAGCCGCGATGGCTTCCGGCTGGCTCTCGATGTCAGTGCCTACTCGCTGATCTCCATGACCCGTTGCGCCCTGCCGGCGATGACAGCGGGGGGAAGCATTGTTACCATGACTTACCTTGGTTCCGTACGATCCGTCCCCGAATACAATGTCATGGGCGTAGCCAAAGCGGCGCTTGAATCGTCAGTGCGCTACCTGGCGGCCGAATTGGGTGAGAAGGGAATTCGTGTCAACGCCGTTTCTGCCGGCCCGATCAAAACCCTGGCGGCTTCCGGTATCGCCAATTTTAAGGAAAAACTGCGGGTCGCAGAAGAACGTTCACCGCTAAAAAGGCTGGTTACCCAGGAGGATGTTGGCAAGGCAACCCTCTACTTGCTCTCTGACCTTGCTTCCGGGGTAACCGGAGAAATCCATTACGTTGATGCCGGGTTCAATTTCAATGCCGGTTAGTCCCGGATGCTACTCAGATCCTGCTGTAAAGGCCCCGATCGGGGCCTTTAATCGTTATGGTCGTTATGGCGGCCGGCGATGATTGAGGGTAAAACCACCGGGCTGAAAGCCGGTCAGATCAAGGCATTGGAACGCATCTATCGGCGCAAGGTGCCGGTAGACGAGTTGATCGGCAGCGACCTGGCGCGCTATATTGCCGAGCTTTCGCGCGACATCGAACGCCAGATCGGGTTGATTATCGATCGTGCCGGGGTCATCCATCACGTGATTGTCGGCGATGATCGCGAAATTGTTATCCCCGACCTGTCGCGTTTTGGTCTCGGCCGCAGCGGCTTGCGCGGCCTGCGTTGTGTCCATACCCATCTCAAGCAGGAACCTCTCAATCAGGACGATATCACTGACCTTGAGCTGTTGCGCCTTGACCTGATTGCCGCCATCGGCGTGCGCGATGATGGCTTGCCGGGGGCATTGATTTACGCGCACCTGCTCCCGACCGACGCTAAAGCCCAGATCGAAACCATCCATCTCAGCGATTTTCACCGTCTTAACCTCGATTTTTCTGCCTTTATCCAGGCCCTTGATCAGGAAATGGAAGGGCTGGTTGCCGAGACCATCGATTTAAGCGATGGCCGCGAACGGGCACTGTTGATCTCCGTTGCCCAGACCGGGCGTGAAGCGGTGGAAGCGTCCATGGCAGAGCTTGAGGAACTGGCCCGCACTGCCAATCTGGTGGTGATCGATCAGGTTATTCAGCGCCCGCGTCAGCTCAATCCACGCTACCTGGTGGGGTCTGGTAAATTGCGTGAAATCATCATCCGGGCATTGCAGCAGCGTGCTACCCTGCTGGTTTTTGATCAGGATCTGAGCCCGAACCAGATTCGTTCCATCTCAGAAATTACCGAGATGAAGGTGATTGATCGCACCCAGCTGATCCTCGACATCTTTGCCCGCCGCGCCCAATCACGCGATGGTAAGGTGCAGGTCGAGCTCGCCCAGCTCAGGTATATTCTGCCGCGCCTTACCGGCAAGGGCACGGCTATGTCGCGCCTGATGGGGGGGATCGGCGGCCGTGGGCCGGGCGAAACCAAGATCGAGATTGACCGGCGGCGGATTCGCGATAAAATCAGACGTTTGGAAAAACAGCTGGATGAGCTCGGGCGCGGTCGGGTTCAACGCCGTCAAAAAAGGATTCGTGCCGGGCTGCCGATTGTCTCGATCGTCGGTTACACCAACGCCGGCAAATCGACTTTATTAAATGCATTGACACAAAGTGATGTTTTTACCGAAAATCTATTATTTGCCACTCTCGATACGGCGACCAGGCGCCTGCGCTTTCCCCTGGATCGGGAAGTGATCATTACCGACACGGTCGGCTTTATTCGCGATCTGCCTGAGAGCCTGATCGGTGCTTTCAAAGCCACCCTCGAAGAGCTTGAAGATGCCGATCTGCTGCTGCACCTGGTGGATTTGTCCAACCCGGGCTATCAGCAGCAGATTCGTGCGGTAGAAAAGATTCTCGATGATCTGAATCTGGGCACAAGTAAGCGCTTGCTGGTGTTCAACAAAACTGATCAGGTGCCGAAAGAAGAACTCCCTCATATTTGCCGACGTTTTAACGCCATTCCGGTGTGCGCCATTGATCGTGCCAGTTTTGGACCGTTGCTGGATGAAATGCAGCGGCGTTTCTGGCCGGAAGAAGTGCTGAGCGATTCCTTTGGCGAAGTCGGCGATCAGGACAGCACCGATCCAACGAAGACTCAGCCATCTCACTCAACGAGGTCAGAATAAAGGAAATGATGTGTTGATGTACCGATATCTCTTTTTGTTGTTTTTGCTCGTTCCCGGGTTGATCAGCTGCCAGCTTGGTTCAGTAGTGCCTGACCCGATCCCTGAGGTTAAGGTTGAACAGGACAGGGGCGAAGCCGATACTGCTGCAGTAACTGACGAGCCTCTTGACGCTGATCCGCTACTGGTTGATTCGATCCTTGCAGGCCACGAACTCTCCATGGGTTTGTCTGAGTCTCTGGGCAATTTTCTTCAAATCCAACCGTTGCTTCCTTATGTGGGTGATTTTCCGCTGAGTGATCATCCGCGGGTAATGGCATTCCTTGATCGTTATCAGGGACGACAAAAACAGACGTTAATCACCTGGTTGCAGCGTTCAGGACGCTATCTCCCCAAGATGCAGCTGGTCTTTGCCAGCGAGGGGGTGCCCCTTGATCTGGCCTATCTGGCGATGATTGAGTCCGGCTTCAACATGCGTGCCTACAGTTGGGCCCATGCAGCCGGCCCCTGGCAATTTATTGAAAGTACCGGGCGGATGTACGGCTTGAAAAATGACTGGTGGCAGGATGATCGTCTTGACCTCGAACATTCAACCCGGGCCGCCGCGAGATTTTTAAAGGATCTGCATAAACGTTTTGATGGTGACTGGTACCTGGCTGTTGCTGCCTATAATGCCGGCCCGGGTCGCGTCTCCCAGGCGATTCGTGCCAGCGACAGCCGTGATTTCTGGGATCTGGCCGATGGCAATGTGCTGAGAACTGAAACCGTAGAATATGTTCCCAAGCTGCTGGCAGCCCTGCATCTGATTAGTGATCCGGAAACTTATGGATTTGTCGGCCTTAAGCCGGCAGATCCCATCGATTACGAAGTGGTTGTTGTTGCAACCCAGACCGATCTGGAAATAATCGCTGAATTAAGCGGAGCCGGTTATCAGACGATTAAGGACCTCAATCCGGCCTTGAAACGCTGGTCAACACCGCCGGGAGTCACCGATTATCAGGTGCGGGTACCGGTAGGAACAGCAGAGAAGTTCCAGCAGTTGTATGCTGATCTGCCTGCCGATCAGCGCGTCCGCTATCACCGCCATCAGATCAAGTCCGGCGACACTCTGCTGTTGTTGGCAAAGCGTTACCAGATTCAGGTTGATGATATTATTGCGCTGAACAATATCAGTAATCCACGTGCCCTGCAGCTTGGCCGCGATCTGATTTTACCGTTGCGGGAAGGCTTCACCCAGCGCCCGGTGGAATCTTTAGCGGACAGCTATGTCCGCAGTCGGAGGCAGCTATACTGTGCAGCCAGGTGACAGCCTCTGGTCGATTGGCAGACGCTTCGAGGTAACGGAAAAACAGCTGCGCGTTTGGAACACCCTGGGGTGGAGTAATATGCTGCGGCCGGGCCAGGTGTTGCTGGTTTCTCAACCATCAAGCCGCGTGGCCCGCCAGACCGGCAAATCAACACAACCGCCGGCCGAGGTAATCTACCAGGTTGTGCGCGGCGATACCCTGTGGGGGATTGGTCGCCGCTTCGCTGTCAATGCCGACCAGATCCGCCAGTGGAATGATCTGACCCGTGAGCATATTTTACGCCCCGGCCAGAAACTCACTCTGCTGGTTCCTGCAGGCCGACAGGGTTGACGCTGTCAGTTCTTTATGTCAGCACAAACCATCCTTTATTTTGACTTTTAGCAACCGGATTGCTATAAGAATTTCGCGGTTTTTTCCGCTGTCCTATCGCCGTATTTTACGTCCGAAATTTTTTACCAGAAGGATCTTCAGGCCATGTTGAATTTGCTGATTTCGATTACCGCATCAATTTTTACTACCGCTTTGATGTTGCGCTTTGTGACCGATAGTACCTGGATTGCCATGGCCGTTTCGACACTGGTTTTTCTTGCGATATTTATTCTGATTACCCGCATTGTGATGAAAAAAGTTGGCGTGCTGATGCAGTCGGCACAAAAAGATGTGCTCGCTAATCGAGGTGATCGCGCGATCAAATCGCTACAGGAGGGGATGAAGTACGGTGCCTGGCAGTTTTATGTCAAGCCCCAGATCTATTCCCAGATCGGCAGTATCCACTACCTTAAGCGCGAGTTTAATGAGGCTCTTCCTTACCTGGAAAAAGGTTTCGTACGTAACTGGGTCAGCATGGCGATGCTGGGGATCAGTTACATGAAAAAAAACAAGCGCAATAAGATGCACGCAACCTTTGATAAAGCCATGACCGGAAACAAAAAAGAGCCGATGATTTACGCTCTTTATGCTTATTGTCTGGAGCAGATCGGGGAACGCAACAAGGCGATTGAGGTGTTACAGAAGGGGATCAAGAAAACCGGCGGAGATGAACGTCTGAGTGAGAATGTGGCTTTGCTCGAAGCCGGCAAGAAGATGAAAATGAAGGGATTTGGTGACGCCTGGTATCAGTTCCATCTTGAGAAGCAGGGCTCGATCATCAAGAAACAGACCAAGGCACTCACCGGACGCCGCAAGCAGGTACTCAGGTAGCAAGAAATGGCCAGGAACAAAAAAACAAAATCCGTCACCAGCAAACACTCCAACAACCCCTTTGGCTCGCTGAAGGGGTTTACTGTTTCCGCCGGGCAGCCGCCTGCTTCGCGGCCGGCAACGACTCCTGCTGACGAGCCGGTGTCGTCTGCCGCCGAAGAAGCTGACTTTGATACCCAGATGGAGCGCCTTGGGGTGCAGCGCCTGAGTACGGAAGAGCTGACCGGGGATCATCATCGTGACGGGCAACCAATTGACATTGAGCCCATTGCGCAGGACTGCGATCAGGCTCTTTTTTTGACGGCGATGAAGGGCCTCAACGTCCCCTTTGTTGATAGCGTTAACAATGAGGAGAGGTTGTCATCAAGCGCTCCACGGCGAATGAAACAACTGCGTCGCGGCACTCTGGTTCCTGAGGCAACACTCGATTTGCACGGTGCAACGCGTCAGGATGTTGAGGCAAAAATGATCTCTTTTATTACCAATGCGCGCTATCATGGTTGGCAGGTGTTATTGGTAGTTACCGGCAAAGGGTTGCATTCGCCGGAAGGTGAAGGGGTTCTGCGTTCGGCCGTTGAAGAATTTTTACAGCGCGGCAAAAGTGATCAGGTTGCCGAATGGGCGCGAGCTCCGCGGCAGTATGGCGGTGATGGCGCTGTAATTTTGTTCCTGCGTCGGCAACAGGGGTGATCCTGCTGCCGCCATTCATCTTTCGGCCCATGCTTTTCTGTGCTAGATTTACGCTGAAAAATCGTTTCAATGTCTGTAGTGACTGCCTTTTTGTTCAGCTTGATTTGAGTTTTTTAGCACGTTAAAATCTTTATTGTGAAGAGTTTCTCGGTTATGACATCAGATGCAAATATGACTCTTGACGCGATCATTGATCGTACCCTTGCCGCTCTTGCTCCTATTGACCCGGAGCAGCACGCTGAAGAGGCTCCTCTGCTGGCGTTGCGGGCACGCCAGGAAGAAGGAGCCTTCCGGTTGGCGGTGCTTGGGCAGTTCAAGCGTGGTAAAAGCACCTTTTTAAACGCCCTGCTTGGGGCCGACCTGCTACCAACGGATATTCTGCCCGTCACCGCGATCCCGACCTTTATTCACGCCGCCGATTCCCTAACGGCTAAAGTGTTTTTTGACAGTCAGACCAATCCCGTGACCTTTGAACCGGAAGAAGGTGGGAGTTTTGGTGATTTTTTGCAGGCCTACATCACCGAAGCAGGAAATCCCGATAACCATCGTCAGGTAGAGCGGGTTGAGATTGGTCATCCGGCGGCGATTCTTAAGCAAGGAGTGGTGCTGGTTGATACCCCGGGGATTGGATCAACTTTCCGGCACAATACTGAAGTCGCTTATCAAATTCTGCCACACTGTGATGCTGCGCTGTTTCTGGTGTCTCCTGATCCACCGATAACTGAAGCTGAAATCACCTACCTGCGCGAAGTACGTGAGCTACTGCCGCGAACCTTTTTTCTTTTGAATAAAGTCGATTTTCTTGATGAGCAGGAGAAGTTTGCTTCTTTGACTTTCCTTGCTGATCAGCTCAAGCCCCTTTTTGACGGATCTCCACAGGTATTGCCCATCTCCGCCAGAAGCGGCCTGACCGCCAGGCTGAAACAGGACATGGATCTGTGGAAAAGCAGTGGCATGCGTCAGGTGGAACAGAACTTGATTGATTTTTTCGCCCGCGAGAAGCAGCAGACCCTTGAATTGTCGTTGCGCCGCCGGGTCAAGGATCAACTCAATACCCAGATTATGTACTTGCAGTTGTCCCTCGAGGCGTTGCGTTTGCCGGAGGTCGACCTGAAAAACCGGATTGCCCAATTTCAGGAGATCCTGCCCGCTATCGAGCGTGAGAAGCAGGCTTCGGCTGACGTTCTTGCCGGCGATCTGAAACGCATTGTCACAGCCTTGAGCCAACAGATTGAGGCGCTGCGGGCAGCAGCCAAACAGCAGGTCATGCCGAAGGTTGAAGGGGTGATCCAGGCAGTTGCCGATACCGAAGAGTTGGAACGGCAGGTGCGTACTATTGTTGCTGCCCAGGTGCCGGCGTTTTTTGCCCCGGTGCTGCGCCGGGTTGATGATGACATCAGGCGTCAGGCGACAGAGATCCTTTCTCTGCATCAGGAACGCTGTGAGCAATTAATCGAACGGGTTCGCAAGGCAGCTGCGGAACTTTTTAATGTTCCTTACCATGCGCCACTGGTAAAGAAGGTTTATGCCCATTTTGAGCCGCCGAGCTGGAGTCAGGATCTATTTATCTCAGATATGGACCCCATCGGCCAAAAAATTTCCCGCAAACTGATGACCCGGCGCTTCCGTCATCGGCGCACCGTACAACGACTGCGCGAGCAAACGCAAAAACTCCTGAACGAAAATACCGAACAGCTGAACTGGGCTTTAAGGCGTGGACTTGATGAGAGTTTTCGGCGTTATGGCTTTGAGCTCGATGAGCAACTTGACAAGGTCATTACCGCAACCCGGGCAGCGATGGACATTGCCTTGCAGAAAAAATCCAACCGTCATCAGCAGATGGAAGATCAGATCGCACTGTTTGAGCGTACTACTGCCGAGTTGCAGGTCCTGTCCCAGGAATGTCTGGTGCCGGAAGGGTCAAGCTGAAGTGTTCCGAGCTTTCAGGGCTCTTGCGTCTGCACGTCAGACGTTGTCGAAGCCGTCTCTGCTGACGTCTTGGCCGGCTTGGTACGGCGCCGGCGCTGAGGCGTTTTGGTTGCTGCTGTGCCCTCCGGCGGTGCTTGTCCCTGTTCAGCCTCATCTTTTTTAATGACGGTATTATCCTCGGCCGCTTCAGCAGCTACTTCCTTTTTGTTTGACGTATCTGTAGCGTTTTCTTTGTTCTTTGCTGTTGTTCTCGGCGTGGTTTTGCGGCTCCGGCGGGGTCGTTGCGGGGCTGGTTTGTCAGCATCAGCATCTGCGCTTATTTGTCCTGGGGTTTCCGCGGCTACTGGTACAGGGCTTTTAGCAGCACGTTGCCTGGGCTTGCGCACAGGTTTTTTTGCCGGTTCCGGATTCTCTATAAAATTCTCCGTAGGCACAGGGTTCTCTCCAGCCTGAGGGTTCTGGTCTGCCACAGCCGCTTCAGGTGGTGCCTCGGCATTGGCGGCAGCCGCCGCCCGGTTCTTTCTTGCCGGTCTTTTGCGTGTCGGTCGCGCTGGTTTGTCCCCGCTGTCATCCGTTTCCGGCGCCGATGGTGGTGAGTCAGCTGTTATCTCTGCCACCGGACTGGTTGTATCGACAGCTGGAACGTCAGATTCCGTATGTTGGGCATGAGTCTCATTTTTAGCTGTTGTCTTGCGGGGACGGCGTGAACGGCGTTTGGGTTTTGCTGCTTCAGTTGTTGCAGCCTCAGTTGTTGCCGGGGTAGTGGCCAGGGGCATGGCAGGCTGGCTAGCAGTGGCCATTTCTCCAACGGTTTCAGTTGGTTGTTGCTCTGTCGTGGCTGAGGTTTCCGGCGCGGCAACTGGGCTGGTGGCTGGAGCTTCTTCACTCGTTGTTGCAGTGGTTTTCGCTGCTGGTTTTTTGCGCCGTCTACGGCGGCGTTTTTTTGCCGGAGAAGGTGTTTCAGCATTTTCCGTAGCTGGTGTGGAATCGACCTCGTCAACGACTTCTGCTGCACTTGTTTGTTCATCAGGGGCCAATCCAGGATCTGTAGCGGTGCCGCCCTCAGCTTGTTGGTCCTCAAGTAATGCTTCAGACAGAGCCATTTCGATCTGGTTGGCATGGGAGATCGGCATGCTTTTTGTGTCGTCACTGGTGTCTTTTTCCCGCTTGAAGCTTTCCAGGTGGAGCTCGCCGGGGAGTAAGTCTGACTGACCGAGGATCGTGACCTTGAGGCCGAGAAGAATTTCCAGCTGGGTAATGGTGTTGCGTTTCTGATTCAGCAGATAGTTGGCAACCTCGTAGGGGACACGTGCTTCGATGTGACCGATTTGCCCCTTGGCGGCAGCCGTATGCGCCTGGCGCAGAAAGGACACTGCCTGGGCTTCAATACTCTTGATGCGGCCAAGACCATGACAGTGGGGGCATTCCTGATAGGCGCCGACACTTAATACCGGCTTGATGCGTTGGCGACTCATTTCAAGCAGGCCAAATTGGCTGATTCTGCCGACAGACACCCGTGCTTTGTCGTTTTTCAGGGCTTTGCGTATTTCCTGCTCAATCTCGCGGATATGTTTGCGATCGCGCATGTCGATGAAATCGATAACGATCAGCCCACCCAAGTCACGCAGACGCAGTTGGCGGCCAACTTCTGTCGCTGCTTCCAGGTTGGTTTTGCTCGCGGTCGCTTCGATACCACTTTCACTCGACATTTTTCCGGAATTGACATCAATGGCAACCAGTGCTTCGGTCGGGTCGATGACGATTGAGCCACCGGAAGGCAGGGGGATCTGGTTGCGTGATAAGGTGTCGATCTGTTCTTCAATCTGGTAGCGTGAAAAAATCGGTCGGCGTTCGCGATGGCGTTTGACCAGATGGGTATACTCCGGCATGACCAGAGAAAAAAAGTCTTTGGTATCGCTGAAGACCTTCTCATCATCAACCAGTACTTCATCCATATCGCTGCTGAAGTAATCACGGATGGAGCGGATCGCCAGGTTTGATTCCTGGTAGAGTTGCGCCGGTGCCTTGACCTGCTCTTTACGCTGGATAATCCCCTCATAGAGGCGCACCAGATAATCGAAATCACGCTTGAGCTCGTCTTTCTCCTTGCCGATACCGGCAGTACGGACGATGTACCCCATCTGGTCGGGAAGATGAAGCTCGGCCATGGTTTTTTTAAGAATTTTGCGCTGCGCCTCTTCGGTGATTTTACGTGAGACGCCCTTGGTTGAGCTGTCCGGCATCAAGACCATATAGCGGCCAGGCAGGGACAAAAAGGTCGTCAGGGCTGCGCCTTTGTTGCCGCGCTCTTCCTTAACAACCTGAACGAGAATTTCTTGGCCACGATGGAGGATGTCCGCGATTCGTGGTCGGCCATTGCTCTGGTTTCTGGCAGGATAAATTTCGGGATGGATTTCACTGATTTGCAGAAATCCGAGTTTGTCAGCACCGTAATCAACAAAAGCGGCCTGCAGCCCGGTTTCAACCCGAACCACAGCCGCTTTGTAGATGTTCCCTCGGCTTTGTTCCTGGCCGGCGAGTTCGATGTCAAGCTCGCTCAGGACCCCATCAACGACGATCGCCACCCGGTTTTCCTCCGGGTGGGAGGCGTTAATCAACATCTTTTTGCTCATCTGTAAACCTTTCTGTCCACGATCACGCGGCATCTGGTGATGAGTCAATGCTCCGGACCTCATCGCAATGCGGGGTCGGCAGAGCAGTGCCTCAGCACTAAAGGGGAAAATTTTGCCGGGCAAATCCAAAAAATCGAAAACCCAACAGGTTGAAATTTATCAACGGCCTCGACACGACGGGGATCGTGGAAGCATGTACTCATCATAAAAAAAATTCTTTTACCATTCCATCTTAGCAGAGAACGGGGCGCAATGAATACGAGAATTATCACTGCGCAAAATTTTCTGATACGGATCAAAGGTTGTTGCCACCGTTTGTCCGAGTTGGTTTTGCCTCGGTGTGCTGCTGGTGGTATTATATAAAGCATGTCGTTAAGCTTGCGGTTTTGTTGGTTGCAGGCGCAACCTGATGATGGTTTTTGATTTTTTCCCAAATAAATTAATTATTAGTTATTATTGTGGTAGCTTATGGCTGCTGATTGAAATGAGTATAACGGCTGAAAAGGAGGATTGAATGATTAAAAGCAATGTCTGGACCCCGCAGATGGAAGCGATGCTACAGGCGTGGTATAAACAACAGCAGCGAGCCGATCAGGACAAACCTGCTGCCTGCATTACACTGACCCGCGAGTTTGGTTGTCAGGCTTATGCTCTGGCTGAAGCGTTGCAACAACGGCTTAATGCGCGCACCAAGGGTGAGCCGTGGGTTATCGTTGGACGTGAGATCATTGATGAGGTAGCCAAGCTGTCGGGATTTACTACTGAACAGATTGACCGGTCGGAGAACACCCCGGCTTCCTTGAAATCAATCTTTTCGATGTTTCTGGATCGTAGCAGCGCTGAGGAAACCGAAGTGTTTGCCCATATGCGCCGCGTAATCCGGGGTTTTGCCAAGCGTGGAAACTGTATCATCGTTGGCCGCGGTGCCCCCTATATTACTCAAGATCTGGCCAACTGCGTTCATCTGCGGCTGATCGCACCTCTGGATTTTAAAATCGATATCATCTCCAGGAAGCACGCTATGAGCCCGGCTCAAGCGCACGATCATATCAATAGATTACAGGGGCAGCGCGAGGCTTTTGTGCGGCGGTTTGTCAACGATGATACTGAGAATCTCACCCTCTATCATCTGATCATGAATGATGCGCGGATGGCTACTGAGGGGCTTGCGCAATTGGTTGATGAATATATGCAACGGTTGTAACCTGGATATCGGTTGCTGCTGATCGGCAAGGACGTGTCTGCTGGTCGGACTGCTTGTTGAACTTCATGAAAAAATTGGAGGTTGCCGTTTGTGGACCTCCATTTTTTTATTCCCGGGATGTCCTCTTGTTGTATAAGGTAGCGCCTGTTGTTTTTTCCCCTTCGAACTTATCGATCGATTTCTTATGATCCAGCTGAAAAATATTGATAAATATTTTGCCGACCGGCGCTTGTTTGCCGCCATCGATTGGCATATCCGCCCAACCGACCGGATCGGTTTATGCGGTGCCAATGGAGCCGGTAAGTCGACCCTGCTTAAGCTCCTTGCCGGCTTCGTAGAGCCTGATGGTGGCTCTATGCAGGTTGCCAAAGGCACGACCTTTGGTTATCTGCCGCAAGAAGGACTGGTGCATCAGGGTCGCTCCCTGGTGGCCGAGGCCCGCAGCGCATTAGCGCAGTTGCAGCAGATGGAGAAAGAGATCCGTCAGCTTGAGAACTCCCTGGGTGCACAGACAACCCCAGCCGAAATGGAATATTACGCGCAATTGCAACAGGATTTTGAACAGCGTGGCGGCTATCTGATGGAAGCGGAAGTCGGCAAGGTGCTTCACGGCCTCGGATTCTCTGCGGAGGACTTCGACAAACACTGTGAACACTTCTCCGGTGGCTGGCAAATGCGCATTGCTCTGGCCAAGTTGTTGCTGCAGCGCCCCAATCTCTTGCTTCTTGATGAGCCAACTAATCATCTTGATCTGCCGGCCCGCGACTGGTTGGAGGGATACCTGCAGAGCTACCCGCATGCGGTGGTTCTGGTCTCTCATGACCGTTTTTTTCTTGATCAGGTGGTTACCCGGATTGTCGAGGTCTGGAATGGCGCCTTGACCGCATATCCAGGTAACTACAGCCGTTATATTCAGGCCCGCGATGAACGCATCACTGCGCTTAAGGCCGCCAAAAACCAGCAGGATGAGGAGATTGCCAGGATAGAGGCGTTCATCAATCGCTTCCGTTATCAAGCTAATAAGGCTGCCCAGGTCCAGAGTAGGGTCAAGCAGTTGGAAAAAATTGAGCGTATTGATCTGCCACCTCAGCGCAAAAAAATTGCGTTCAGTTTTCCTGTGCCACCGAAAGGTGGCCGCATCGCCTTGGGACTTAAGGGCGCTTCGCAGCACTATGGTGCCTTGAAGGTACTGGTAAACATTGATCTCAACATCCTGCAGGGGGAGCGGGTGGCGTTGGTTGGTCCGAATGGTGCCGGCAAGTCAACCCTGATGCGCCTGCTGGCCGGGGTCGAAGCGCCGGTTTCCGGCAAGCGTGAAGAAGGGCACAATCTGGTTCCGGCCTATTTTGCCCAGGATCAGGCAGTGACGTTGAACCCGACGCGCAGTGCCTATGCCGAGTTGATGGCCGATGCGCCGGTGGCGATGGTGCCGCGCTTGCGCAATATTCTCGGGTCCTTCCTGTTTTCTGGTGATGATATCGAAAAGCCGGTCAGGGTTCTTTCCGGGGGGGAGCGCAACCGCCTGGCTCTGGCTAAGCTGTTGTTGCGTCCGGCCAACTTGCTGTTGCTCGACGAGCCGACCAATCACCTTGATCTGCAGTCAAAGGAAGTGCTACTCGAGGCTTTAAAAAAATACCAGGGCACCATTGTTTTTGTGTCTCATGACCGCTATTTTGTCGATGCTTTGGCGTCCCGGGTGATTGCCGTGGGGGGCGGGGGGATTGACTCCTATCCGGGGAATTACGAAGATTTTCTGGCGGCGCGCCAGCAACAGGGGGATCTGACTCACAGTAGCAAACGGGTTGAGCAGCAGACCGAGAAATCCCTTGATTTAGTGCCGCAGGAAGACAAGAGCGGCCGCCTCAAGGCTCATGCTCAACGCAAAGAAGAGCAGCGTCTTCAGCAACGGCGCGAACGCGAGCTGCATGGCCTTGAGGAGAAGATTGCACAGGCTGAGGAGGAATTGACTGAGCTTGAAAAAACCATGGCCCAGCCCGATCTTTATCAGGATCAGGAAAAATGGCGACATATCAGTCAGACCCACGAGCAGCTGCGCCGGCAACTGGATGATATGTACCTGAACTGGGAACAGCTAGAGGAAGGCTGAATATTGAAAGCGGTGTTCTTTAAGTGTACCGATTTTCACATTTTTTTGTTAGAGTACTGCGGTTCTGTCGTTTCATGTAAAGGCAGGTTGTCAACCTGGGAGCAATAGATGCTGTCTCTACCCAAAGGAAAAGCTGTGCGCCAGCAGGTCAACCCGGCCCGGATCAATCTACCGGAGGCGATGGCCAAGTTGCGAGCTGGAAAGTTTACCGGCTATCTGCGCTTTGATGCGCAACCGGGCACCGGGATTGTGCTTTTTCAGGGCGGCAAGTTAATCAGTTCGGTCTTTATCTCCAGGGAAAAGAAGTCACGGCAGATTGCCTATGATGCGATTGCCAGGATCTTTGAAATATCGATCATGGGGGACGCTCGACTCAATATCTATCAACTGTCGACTGACCTGGTTGTTTCAGTACATGCCCTGTTGCAAGGCCATTATTTGCATCGCGGGGAAGATTTGAGCCGTTTCGATGTGGCTGCCATGCTTGATCGCGTCAGTGCAGAAGGGCTTAGTGCTTGTGTGCGGGTATATGCCGCTGATCGTACAGCCCTGATCTTTTATGACAGTGGTTATCCCCTGGGTTTTTTTCTCGAGGGGGCAACTGAGCTGCAGCAAGCGGTTGATTTGACAAATTCAGTAGCTGCCTTGCCTGGGGCCTGCCTTGATCTGGTGGAAATTCTGAATCCCGACCAGATTGTTCTGGCTGACCTGATGGGTTCAGCTGATCTCGCTCCGATCTGGCAAAAGGCGCGCAGAGAGTTGCTCGAGGAGCGCCGCCAGTACGAGGAAAATCAGATGCTCTCGCAAAAATAGCTATAGTGCCGTCGCCAGCGGTTAATTAGCTGCTGAATCAATTGTACCAATGGCCCTGATCATAGTTGACCAATTAGGTCGGTTAGTTTATACATGATGGTTCTATCAGTTTTCTTTATTCCGAAACAAATCAGGAGGTTGACCATGCAAAGAATAACTGTGTTATGTGTGTCTTTACTGTTGTGCTTTGTTGTCTCCGGCGTTTCTGCCGAGACCATTAAGCTGGGTGTTGCCGGTCCTCATTCGGGTGACCTTGCACCCTACGGCATTCCCACCATGCGGGCCGCTCAATTGGTGGTCAAAGATGTTAACGCCAACGGCGGGATCCTCGGTAGACAGGTAGAATTGCTGATTCAGGATGAGCAGTGTGATCCCAACATCGCCACCAATGTCGCGACCCGTCTGGTGACTGACGGTGCCCATGTGGTTCTGGGCCATATCTGCTCCGGCGCAACCCGCGCCGCACTCGGCATTTACCGCGAAGCTCAGATTCCGGTCATGTCTCCGTCAGCGACCAATCCGCCGTTGACCCAGAGTGGTGAATACCCCAACTTCTTCCGGACGATTGCCTCCGATGACATGCAGGCAGCATTGGCGGTTGATTATGCCGTTGACAAGCTGGGAGTTAAAAAAGTTGCGGTACTGCATGACCGTGGTGATTACGGCCGTGGATTTGCGGAGTTCGCTAAGCAGAGTCTCGATAAAAAGGGTATCGAAGTGGTGATGTTCGAGGGGATCACCCCTGGTGCCATGGATTATTCTTCTGTTGTCCAACGGGTTCGTCGCGAGGACGCTGATTCTTTGATCTTCGGAGGCTATCATCCCGAGGCGTCAAAACTGGTAACCCAACTTGAGCGGCGGCGCGTCGATGCTGTTTTTATCTCCGACGACGGGGTTAAGGACGACAGCTTCTTGAATGTTGCCGGAACCGCAGCCGAGGGCGCCTATATGACCGGGCCCAAGGATCTGTCCGCTCTGCCCCTGAACCAGGCGGCCGCAAAGGCCTATCGTGAAGCCTATGGTGCTGAGCCTGGTGCGTTTTTCCAGGAAGGTTATGCCGCTGCGCTGGCACTGCTTAATGCGATCGAAAAAGCCGGCAGCACCGACTATGAGGCGGTGGTCAAGGCATTGCAAACTGAGTATGTAGATACCCCGGTCGGAAACATCAAGTTTGATTCTAAAGGCGATGCAGAAGGTGTCGGCTTCTCGGTGTTCACCGTAAAGGACGGCAACTTTGTTGAGGTGCAGTAGATTGTACTGCACTGATGTAACAGGGATATTGCTCTCAATGTGATATGCCCGCGTTGATATCAGTCGGGGGACTGCGCGAGACCGCAGTCCCCCGAACTGTCTCGAGCCGGCAGCCCTGAATCTACGGGTGGTAACCTATATGGATATAGAATATTTTTTAGAGCTGTTTTTCAGTGGTCTGACCCGCGGGAGCATTTATGCCTTGATTGCCCTCGGCTACACCATGGTGTACGGCATTATTCAGTTGATCAATTTTGCCCATGGTGAAATTTATATGATCGGGGCCTTTGTCGCCCTGATTGTGGCCGGGGTGTGTACCATTTATGGATTGAGCGGGTTTGCGATTCTGATCCTGGCCGCGGCGATTGCCATCATTTACGCCGCAGCCTACGGCTACACCCTGGAAAAGATTGCTTACCGTCCCTTGCGCGGTTCTCCGCGCCTGTCGCCGCTGATCAGTGCTATCGGCATGTCGATATTTCTGCAGAATTATGTTCTTCTTGCCCAGACCCCCGATTATTTGCCCTTTCCACGTCTGATCCCCAGTTTTGCTTTTATGGATCCAGTAGCGCACATTATCGGATCGGCAGAACTCGTTATTCTTATTACCACCCTTGTGACTATGGTGTTGTTGACCCTGCTGATTAAAAAAACCCGGGTCGGTAAGGCGATGCGGGCGACCCAGCAGGACTTAAGCATGGCGCGTCTGGTGGGAGTTAATGTCGACCGGGTGATTTCCCTGACCTTTGTTATTGGTTCGGTTCTGGCAGCTATCGGCGGAGTTCTGGTCGCGTCCTATATCGGGCAGGTCAATTTTTATATTGGCTTTCTTGCTGGCGTAAAGGCCTTTACCGCAGCGGTTCTCGGCGGCATCGGTTCGATCCCTGGTGCCGTGTTGGGAGGGTTGATCATCGGTTGGTCCGAAAGCTTTGCCGCCGGTTACTTTTCCAGTGATTACGAGGATATCCTCACTTTTGTTCTACTGGTTGTCATCCTTATTGTCAGACCGGCCGGGATCCTCGGTAAGGTTCGCAAACAGAAAGTCTAGGTCTTAAGTTATGCTGCGTGAATTCAAACAGTCGCTTCTGATCGCATTGTGGTTTGTGTTTCTGACCTTTCCATTGATGGTGGTTCGGGTCAACACGATTGAGAATGTCGTGGTCTGGCGCTGGGCTAATATTCTGTGGGTGGCTATCGGTGCTTTTGTTCTGTCCTACTGCTGGCGGTATATGCTGGCGCGGCGGCAACGTCAGAGTAAGAAGGCGGAAGAGGGCATTGATACCCGCGGCCCGTTGCAGGCGGCCCTTGACAATGTCCAGCTGCGCAACCGCGCCATGGCCGTACTGTTGGCGCTGGCGGTGATTTTCCCACTGGTGTTTGATACCTATCAGACGAGTATTATGGTGACGGCCCTGATTTTTGTCGTTCTCGGCCTGGGCTTGAATATTGGGGTCGGACTCGCCGGTCTGCTCGACCTGGGTTATGTTGCTTTTTTCGGTGTTGGCGCCTACACCTATGCCATCCTTAATGCCAACTTTGATCTGGGGTTCTGGATCGTCCTGCCCATCGGCGGGGTTTTGGGTTGCCTGTTCGGCGTTGTCCTAGGCTTCCCCATCCTGCGTTTGCGTGGCGACTACCTGGCCATTGTGACCCTGGGATTTGGGATGATCTTCAAGGTCGTCATGGAAAACTGGGAAACTTTGTCAAGAGGGCCAAGCGGTATCGCCAACATAGATCGTCCCGGATTATTTGGTCTGGAAATGACTCTGGCTCAGTCGACGGTGTATATCTATTACATCATGATTGCTCTGGTTATTTTGACGATCATCGTCACCAATCGACTGAAAAACAGTCGCGTAGGCCGGGCCTGGATCGCCTTGCGTGAAGATGAGATTGCCTGTGTCGCCATGGGCATCGATATGGCCCGCACCAAGCTGTCGGCCTATGCCCTTGGTGCCTTCTGGGCAGGGATGGTTGGCGTGCTGTTTGCGGCTAAAACGACCTTTATCAATCCCGCCGGATTTACCTTCATGCAGTCTGCTATCATCCTGTCGATTGTGGTTCTCGGGGGGATGGGATCAATTCTCGGGGTGATTCTGGGAGCTTTTATCCTGGTGCTGCTGCCGGAATATCTGCGCGCCTTTTCAGAATACCGGATGCTGGTGTTTGGTGCGGCCATGACCCTGATGATGATCTTCAGACCTCAGGGGCTGATCAGTAATCTGCGGCAAATCTATCAATATAAAGGCTCGAAGGACAGCACAGCTCATGACGGATAAAAAACACAAGTTGCTCGAGGTTAAAGGTCTGACCATGGATTTTGGTGGCCTGCGCGCGGTGGACAGCGTTTCATTGGCGGTTCATGAAGGTGAAATCGCTGCGCTGATCGGCCCTAACGGCGCCGGGAAAACGACTTTTTTCAACTGTATCACCGGGATCTATACACCAACCAGCGGCGACATTCTGCTCCATCCAAAGGGGCTTTCGACCCGCCGGCTTAACGGACTTAAACCCAATAAAGTGACCGAAATGGGGTTGGCGCGAACCTTTCAGAATGTTCGCCTGTTTCCCGGTATGACGGTTCTTGAAAATGTCATGATTGGACGTCATTGTCGCACCCATTCCGGTATCTTCCGCTCAATTATTCGTAATCGCAGCGTCCGCGAAGAAGAGCAGGAGACTGTCGAGTCCAGTTATCGCTTGTTGGAGAAGGTCGGTCTGGAAAAATTTGTCAATGAGTTCGCCCGCAACCTGCCTTACGGTGCCCAGCGTCGCCTTGAAATTGCCCGCGCCCTTGCAACCGATCCCTTTTTGTTGCTGCTTGACGAACCGGCAGCGGGGATGAATCCCTATGAAACGTCTGAACTAGATCAACTGATTTCCCGGATCAGCGAGGAAGAGCAGATTGCAATTTTATTGATTGAACACGATATGAAGCTGGTCATGAAAATTTCCAATCCGATCTATGTCATGGAGTATGGAAAAAAAATTGCCCAGGGCTCGCCCCTGGAAATCAGGGATAATCCGAAAGTGATCGAAGCTTATCTGGGAGAAGAAGTTGATGCTTAAGTTGCAGAATATTCAGACCTATTACGGGAATATTCAGGCATTGAAAGATGTGACCATTGAGGTGGAAGAAGGGGAAGTTGTTGCTCTGATTGGCGCCAACGGAGCGGGAAAAACAACAACGCTGATGTCGATCTGTGGAATTACTCCTCCGCGTTCCGGCGAAATTTTCCTTGATGGCGACCCGATTCATGATTTAAGTCCCGAAAACATTGTTAAGAAGGGAATCGTCCAAGTGCCCGAAGGACGACGGATTTTTCCTGATATGACAGTGCTTGAAAACTTGGAGATGGGCGCATTTTTGCGCACCAACAAACGCCAGATACAACAGGATCTGAATTATGTTATGACCCTGTTTCCTATCCTGGAGAAGCGTCAATCCCAACTGGGTGGCACTTTGTCCGGCGGGGAGCAGCAGATGTTGGCCATCTCCCGCGCCTTGATGGCGCGTCCGCGGGTCTTGTTACTGGATGAGCCATCCCTGGGTCTGGCGCCGCTGATCATCAAGCAAATTTTTGAGATTATCGGTCAGATCAACAAAGAAAATAATACCACTATTTTTCTGGTCGAGCAGAACGCCAATCAGGCCCTCAAACTGGCTGATCGTGGTTATGTTATGGAAAATGGCAGGATTACCCTGGTTGATTCGGCATCCAACCTGTTGTCTAATGTGGACGTTCGCAAGGCCTATCTTGGAATCTAACCCGACCGATGTCGACTCATTTGTCAGGGTGTGGATACAATATGCGTAAGCTGTTTTCAACTGTGACCAAAAAAGTCGTCATCGGTTATCTGGTGATTGTTTTTTTTACTCTTGGCGCTGTTGGTTACGCTCTTTTTCAACTTCATCAACAAACACGTCATACCGAACACCTGGTGCAGATCGAATTTTCAACCTTTGAGTTGCTGCGCGACTTACAGCAGAACCTGCTGGCGCTGGAAAATATCGAGAAACAGTCGCTTATCTTACGCGATGTGGAATTGCTCGGGTTGCGGCAAAATCGCAACGATGAATTGGTACGCCATATCCTGACCCTGCAAGGATTGCCCGTCAATAAGCAGAGCCAGACGTTACTGAAAATTCTCGATGCTTACCGTCAGGCCGATAGACATCTTGCCGACGCTCTGCAGGTCGAAAACTGGGAACTGGCAACGACCATTTCTGCCCGGACGATGGTGCCGCTGCGAACCCAGATCGTTGAATTGTTAGTGGCATATCGGGAACGTCATCAGCAACAGATTAATACCGATTTGACCCGTCTGTCACAACAAACCAGTGCCGCCTTTCGCGCCACCGCGCTTCTGACCCTGTTTGGGATCTGTCTTTCGGCTCCGGTAACGATCACGGTTGTCCTCAGTATCCATCGCTCGGTGCGGGCGCTTAAAAGAGCCACGCAATCGATTTCGGCTGGTCGATTCGATCATCGCCTGGAGCTCTCCGGGGATGATGAGTTTTCCGAGCTGGCCCATGATTTTTATCAGATGGGGGAGAAACTGCGTGAACTTGAGCAGTTGCACCTCGATGCTAATCCGTTAACTCTTTTGCCGGGAAATCGCGCCATTGATCGCGCTATCGATACCCGGATTAACCAGAACATCGATTTTTCTCATCTTTATATCGATCTCGATAACTTTAAAAGTTATGGTGATCGTTACGGCTATAAAGCCGGTAGCGATGTGATCAGTCAGGTTGGCGATCTGGTTCAAGCGGTTGTCAATGAAAACGGAAATTCTGATGATCTGGTGGGTCATATCGGCGGTGACGATTACGTGGTTGTCACCACGCCGGATAAGGGCGAGCTCTTGGCTCAGTCTATCATTGCCCGCTTTGATCAGTTGGTGCCAACTCTTTATTCCCCAGAGGATCGCCAGGCACAATCTTTTGTCGGTAAGGATCGCTATGGAGTAGAGCGGACATTCCCCTTAATGTCGATTTCCATTGCCGTTATTCATTCGACCCGTTACAAGTATCCATCACGACTGGCAATCAGTCAGGATTGTGCCCGCCTTAAAGAGTACCTGAAGCTGCAGGATGGCAGCACCTATATGGTGGAGGAACACAGGGAATGAGCCGCTGGTTTTTAATGTTGTTATGCGCGCTATTGTTGTCAGGGTGTGCTTTGTTGCCTCCCGAAGAAAAAGAGCTGCCACCTGTGCTGCCGGAATCAACAGCGGTAAAGCAACAGGAAGCTGACCGCTATCTTGATGATTATCTTGCCGGCGGCGGCTCGGTCGCCCTTGATCAGTACCTTGCTGCCCTTCCTGAGAGCCGGCAGCGCGAAGCGCTGAGGCGCCTGGCCCACGAGCTACAGCTGTGTCGAGCTGAGTATGGTGACCTGAAGGCGATCCTGGAGACTAAAAACCGGATTGTCGTCGATCTGGAGGACCAGAATCAACATTTGCTTGAAACCATTGAACAACTTAAAAGCCTGCTGATCCAACTGGAACAACGCGTCCACTGATTTCATGGGCCTGCGCCGGCGTCTTCATCAACCCTCATCTGGCATTGCCTGACGGTTTCCTGCTGCTATGACTTCACCTCCAACATCTCAAGATCCCGCCCGCGGTCTTTTGCTTCTTTATGTCGGATTGACCCTGCTGAGCCTTAACGGCTTGTTCGCGAAATTGATTCCCCTTGATGCTTTTTCCATGACGCAGTTGCGCAGCATCATTGCCATTGGCGGTTTTTATTTGTTCTGCCGGTTGTTTCGGATGCCTTTGCGGGTGCAAAGTTTTAAACAGTTGCTGGGAATTTATGGACTTGGTCTGGTCATGGGGGTTCACTGGGGCACTTTTTTTCATGCCATGCAGATTTCAACCGTTGCCGTTGGTATTCTTGCCCTGTTCAGTTATCCGATGATTACGATTCTGCTCGAACCCCTGTTTACCCGATCCCGTTTGTCCGTACGAGATGTCTTTTCCGGTCTCCTCGTGCTGGTTGGACTGTTGATTATGGTCTGGCAGGATATAAGCGGAGGAATGTCCGGCAATATCCTTCAGGGGGCCTTCTGGGGGGTGCTTTCTGCCTTGTTGTTTTCCTTGCGAAATTTATGTCAAAAATATTACTTTACGACGACCCCCAGTAGCGCCTTGATGTTTCATCAATTGGTAGCGATTGCCCTGTTATTTGTTCCTTTTGTCGATCTGTCAACTGTCCGCCTGCTAAATCCTTATGACTGGCTGCTACTGGTACTGCTAGGGTTTTTGGGAACCGCCGCAGCCCATACCTTGTACACCGTCAGTCTGAAGCGGTTAGCAGCCAAAACCGTTTCGCTGGTTGGTTGTATGCAGCCGGTGGTGTCTATTCTGCTGGCCTGGCTCATTCTGCGTGAAGCGCCTAGTGTAGCTGTTATGATCGGCGGTGCCATCGTCCTGATTGTTGCCATTGCCGAATCTCTGGTCAGATCCGGTTAGCCTTTCTTCCCCTCGTCATCCATTGAATATGGTGGAAAGCATGGAGTGCTGATGGCCTTTTGCAGACACTTGAATTCTGCCGATAATGCGCTATGCTTTTGGTGAGTTGGTTGAGTTTCTCTCAGATCCTTTCTGTCTGCATCTCTTCTGACTGAGGCAGGCTGCAGCGGGTAGCTTGCCTGGTGAAGTCTCCCCGCATGTGCACAAGGAGGAAGCGATGAAGTTGGCAAAGTGGGATCCATTTAGAGAAATGGAAGGCATCATGGGGCGCCAGGATTGGCCGTTTCGTGGTGGTGCAATGACCCCAGGCGAAGGAGCAGACTGGGCACCACGGGTCGATATCAGCGAGACCGATAAGGAGTTTACCATCAAGGCTGATGTGCCCGGGGTTAAGCGTGAAGATGTGAAAATCAGTATTGAAGACCAGGTCTTGAGTATTCGCGGCGAGAGTCATCAGGAAAAAGAAGACAAAAGTGAAAAAATGCATCGAGTTGAGCGGTTTTATGGCAGCTTCAGTCGTAGCTTTACCTTGCCGGAGAATGTCGACATCGAAAAGATTGACGCTAGTTTTAAGGATGGTCTGTTAAGCCTGGTTATTCCCAAAATTGAAGTAGCCAAACCCAAAAGTGTTGAGGTGAAAATCAAGTGATCGGTCGTGGTAGCGACTGTCGATATGGTGTGAGAGAAAATAATCCCATGATAAGGCAGGCAGTTGGCCTGCCTTTTTTTGATAGACGTTAGCAGCCGACCAAGGTTGTTAGTTTTAAGTGCACTATTCGGCTGGTGTTCATGCAGGGCGTTGGAAGATCACTATAGCGCTTCCGGGCGAATGCCAGCTAAATTTTCTCGAGGTCAGTAACAAAATTTTCAAGTTTGCTCCGATCGATCGGCTTGACCAGATAACCGTCACACTGCTCTTTGAAGGCGCTCATGATGCTTTTGCCATTGTTCATCGATGTTGTCATGATAACTCGTGCTCGATTTGCATGAAGTACGTCATGGTCGTTTTCTAACTGGCGAATTTTTTTCAGGGCTTCTTGCCCGTTCATCTCCGGCATCACCACATCCAAAGTGATGAGGCTATAGGGGGTTTTGTTGTCGAGGCTCATCTTGACAGCTTGAGCTGCTTCGCGTCCGTTGACTGCAACATGAACCTCGCCATATTGGTTAAGTATATTCTGTAAAATAAGGCGGGTGGAAAATTCATCCTCAACAATCAGAAATTTCATTTCTCTGTCCTTTCAGTGGGAAAATTGATTAGGGCTAAGAGTCTTGAATCTGGTGCTTTTGCGCAGCTGCATGGGTGGATAACACGACTGCCACTGCAGGAATGTCGCTGGTCCGGATCATCATGTTAATTCCATCAGTGGTTGGTCAAGGGGGCTCAGATTATTGGAAGCACCTCAGATACTAGCATTGTCATTAGTGAAAGTAAATTAATAATGGCATTTTTCTTTCAAAGTTTTCACATTTTCTTGCAGAACTGGTAAAACGTTATGATGAAGAAGTTATGAACCACCGAATCATCTTTGTTGGGAGGAATAAATGAAATCCTACAGTAAGTTATATATTGATGGTGACTGGTGCGCCCCGCTAGGCACTGATTTGATTGAGGTGGTAAATCCGGCAACCGAAGCCGTTATTGCAACGGTTCCGGCTGGGTGCGCAGGCGATGTTGATGCGGCCGTAACTGCCGCGCGTAATGCCCTGTCCGGGTGGTCGGCCACCAGACCTGCCATCAGGGCCGGCTATTTGACCCAGATTTACGAAGCGCTGGTGGCACGTGGTCCGGAGTTGGCTGCTTTGATTACCAATGAACTGGGGATGCCGATCAAACTCAGTCAGCGCATCCAGGCGGGACTGCCGACGGTGGTGCTGGAAAGCTATATTAAACTCTTAGAGGAATTTGATTTTTCTGAACGCATCGCTAATTCGTTGGTGCTGAAGGAGCCTATAGGTGTCGTTGCCGCCATCACCCCCTGGAATTATCCACTCCATCAGTTGATGATTAAGGTCGCAGCAGCTCTTGCCGCCGGCTGTACCGTTGTTGCCAAGCCGAGTGAACTGACCCCCTTGAATGCTTTTGTGCTGGCAGAGATCATTGAATCCAGTGGATTGCCGCCAGGGGTTTTTAATCTGGTGTCAGGGGATGGAACGGTGGTCGGTGAAGCTCTGGTCTCTCATCCCGATGTTGATATGGTATCATTTACCGGGTCCACACCCATCGGCAAGCGGATTATGGTTCTTGGTGCCCCAACAGTGAAGCGCGTGGCGTTGGAATTGGGGGGGAAGTCAGCCGCCATCCTGTTGGATGATGCTGATCTTGAAACCGCTGTTAAGGCCACGCTAAGCAGTTGTTTTCTTAACTCCGGACAGACCTGCAACGCCAACACCCGCATATTGGTTCCCCAGGATAAATACAATGCGGTGGTAGAGCTGGTCCGCCGCCACGTTGGACCTTATGTACCGGAAAATCCCCTCAATATCCAGGCTCGTATTGGTCCGATGGTCTCTGCCGGTCAGCGTGATCGGGTTCTTGATTATATTCGCAGTGGTCATGAGGAGGGCGCAGAACTTTTGCTTGGTGGTGTAGAGCCCCCGGATGGATTGCCTCTGGGCTATTACGTCCGCCCGACGGTATTTGGCCGGGTGACAAAAGAGATGAAGATCGCCCGCGAAGAGATTTTCGGTCCGGTACTGTCAATCATGACCTATCGTGACGAAGATGAGGCCATTGAAATCGCCAATGATACGGTATATGGCCTGGCTGGCGGGGTCTGGTCGGCGGATCCCGAGCGTGCTGAGCGCGTGGCAAAAAAACTGCAGACCGGCCAGGTCGATATCAACGGGGGGCGATTCAATCCCCTGGCTCCTTTCGGTGGCTACAAGCAGTCCGGCAATTCCCGCGAGTTGGGGCGTTATGGTCTTGAAGCGTTTCTGCAGACCAAATCGCTGCAGTTTTGACGGATAATACACCACTACTTTGAGTACTTTGATTGACTTTTCAGCCCAATCAGGTAAGATGCCTTGTATAAACCGATGGCTTTTGTCCTTATTATCGAAAATCTCGATACGCAGGGTGAGGGCTTGATCTAAGGAGGTTT
>Ga0102938_10000640_pt1 | contig 25942 bp, 24 predicted proteins | sample SalPonR2_B_D2_MG_FD_84516 | JGI IMG/M metagenome (GOLD analysis project Ga0102938, IMG submission 84516) | Salt pond soil microbial communities from South San Francisco under conditions of wetland restoration - Salt Pond MetaG R2_B_D2_MG | ecosystem: Environmental > Aquatic > Marine >... | reverse complement strand
CCTTTGTAAACCGGAAGTCGTGTGTGCTGGCTGCTGCGCAATTGACGCAGGATTGTGTCAGTGTCGTCCTCCAGATCGATCCCTACGACCTCGTTGCGGGGCACCATGATGTCATTCACGGTTACTTTTTCGAGATCGAGGATGCTGACCAGCATGTCCTTGTGCTTGGCTGGAATCAGGGCTCCGGCCTCGTTCACCAGTGTTCGGAGTTCTTCACGACTCAGGTGGTCGTTTGCAGCATCCGCGGCAGAAACGCCCAGCAGCTTGAGAATGCCTCCGGTAAACAGGTTTACGGCCCAGACAATCGGGTAGAGGATTTTCAGCAGTGGACCAAGGATGTAGCTGGCGGGAAATGCGATTTTCTCGGGAAACAGTGCCGCCAGCGTTTTCGGGGTGACTTCTGCAAAGACCAGGATAACTATGGTTAACCCCACAGTTGCGATCGCGATTCCCGCATCGCCCCAAATTTCCATCGCGATCACTGTTGCAATAGCTGAGGCAAAAATATTCACGAAGTTGTTGCCGATCAGGATTACGCCGATCAACTGGTCGGTGCGTTGCAGCAAGCCCTGGGCGCGCTTGGCACCTTTATGGCCGGTCTTGGCCATATGTTTGAGACGATACCGATTAAGAGACATCATTCCGGTTTCGGAACTGGAGAAGAATCCGGAAAGCAGAATCAGCGCTACGAGGAGCATGAACAGCGCCGTAAGCGATGTTTCGGGTTCGTTCAAAAGAGGTGTCCTTATATTGCTGACAAGTAGCGAAAATAGGGTTTTGGCGAGTGTTGTGTCAAGAGAATACCGGGAGTTCCCGGGATTAGCCGCCGCGCTGGAAGACCAGCTCCAGCACAAACTTGCTGCCGTAGAATGCCAGCATCAGAAGTGCGCAGCCGGCCAGGGTCCATCGGCTAGCGGTAATCCCGCGCCAGCCTTTGGTGTACCGGCCTATCAGGAGCGCCACGAAAACCAGCAGGGACAGGATGGAGAACAGGGTCTTGTGAGCGAGATTCTGGGCAAAAAGGTCTTCTATAAAGAGGGCACCGGTCACGATTGCCAGAATCAGCATCACGACGCCGGCCCAGACCATTTCAAACAGTAACGATTCCATGGTCTGCAATGGCGGGAGGTTGCGAACCAGCAGGCTGTTGTAGTTGTGCTTCAGTTGGCGATTCTGGAAGTAAAGAAGAACCGCCTGGATGGCCGCCAGGGTGAAGAGGCTGTAGGCTGTCACTGAAAGTGCTATGTGGGAGAGCATGCCGTAGCTTTGCTCAGACACCAGTCTTGAAGGGCCGTGTGTAACAAGAGCAAGGATGATGGTGAGGCCTGCCAGGGGATAGACGCCCAGGAACAGGCTTTGTACTGGTTTTTTTAGGTTGAGGCCCAGCAACAGAAACACGATCAGCCAGGAAATCAGAACCGAGCTTTTGAAAAAGCTGAAATCGAAACCGCCGTCATGGTGGACCGTCTGGCCAATAAGAAGTCCGTGGCTGGTCAGGGCAAGAACGCCAATCAGGGTGGTAATGGCAATATTGCTCTGAACCCGGCCCCTGAAATGCAGGGCCTGCAGCGCGGTACCGACGCTGTAAAGAAAAAGAGAGGTGACCGCGAGAATCAGCGTTCCCATGACTTCCTTATTAACCACTGTTCTGACTGGGGATCGGCGCTGGTTTCGGCCGATTTGACCGGGCTGGTCGTTTCAGGGCGATAGTCTGGTTATAATGTCGCGATTATGCAACTGGAATCAAGGAGTCGTCGCAGGCTCTGTCGATTCACGCACTCAATTTATCCGGGGTACGGAAGAGCAACATGTTTGAGAACCTCCAAGACCGACTTTCCGGCAGTCTGCGCAAGATTTCCGGCCAGGCGCGCCTCACTGATGACAATATAAAGGACACTCTCCGGGAAGTGCGGATGGCGCTGCTGGAGGCGGATGTCGCCCTGCCGGTAGTGAAGGACTTTGTTGAGGGCGTCCGTAAGCGAGCCATTGGCCAGGAGGTGCAGCGCAGCCTGACACCGGGCCAGGTCTTCGTAAAAGTTGTCCAGCAGGAGCTGGAGCGGGTCATGGGTGAGGGTAATGAGTCCCTCAACCTGAATGTCCAGCCGCCGGCGGTGGTCATGATGGCCGGTCTCCAGGGTGCAGGTAAGACAACGACTGTCGCCAAGCTCTCGCGCTTCCTCAAGGAGCGGCAGAAGAAATCCGTGCTGGTGGTCAGCGCCGACGTCTATCGTCCTGCCGCGATTCGCCAGTTGGAAACCCTTGCTGGCGAGGTAGGTGTCGAGTTCTTCCCGAGCAGCGCCGATCAGGATCCCGTGGCTATCGCCGAGGGAGCGATAGCGGCAGCCAGGAAGAAGCACATTGATGTGGTGATTCTTGATACCGCCGGTCGACTCCATGTCGATGAACAGATGATGGGCGAGATCGGCAGGCTGCATAAGGCAGTCAATCCGGTCGAGACCCTGTTCGTGGTCGACGCCATGACCGGTCAGGATGCGGCCAACACCGCCAAAGCGTTTAACGATGCCCTGCCGCTGACCGGCGTGGTACTGACCAAAACGGATGGCGATGCCCGTGGCGGTGCCGCCCTGTCTGTTCGCCATATTACCGGCAAGCCGATCAAGTTCCTGGGTGTGGGTGAAAAGTCCGATGCCCTTGAACCCTTCTATCCGGACCGGGTCGCGTCCCGGATCCTTGGCATGGGGGACGTGCTCTCGCTGATCGAAGAGGCGGAGCGCAAGCTGGACCAGAAAAAGGCCCAGAAGCTCACCAAGAAAATCAAGAAGGGCAAGAGCTTTGACCTGGAGGATTTTCGCGATCAGCTTCAGCAGATGAAGAGCATGGGTGGCATCGGTGGCCTGCTCGACAAGCTACCGGGCATGGGTCAGATGGCCCAGGTGGCCCAGCAGCAGGTTAATGACAAGTCCATGGGGCAGATGGAAGCCATCATCTGCTCGATGACCCCGAAGGAGCGTCGTTACCCGGATGTGATCAACAACTCCCGCAAGCGTCGCATCGCTACCGGGTCTGGAACCCAGATCCAGGATGTGAATCGTCTGCTGAAACAGCACAAGCAGATGCAGAAGATGATGAAAAAGTTTGGCAAGAAAGGCGGTATGGCGAATATGATGCGCGGCATGGGTGGCATGATGCCCCCGGGCGGCGGTGGAGGGGGCGGAATGCCTCCGTTTGGCCGTATGTAAAAAGCCTTACATGGAAAACGGGGAAACAACTGGTTTTGCTGTTTTCTTTGGCGCTTTTTTAGCATAGAATAGCGCCCCTTTCGAGTATGGGTCTTCGCGTCAGCTGGTGTTCAGCAGGCGTGAATCGTACAAAGTTCGTTCAACAGAACAGGATATTGGTTAAATGGTAATTATCCGTTTGGCTCGTGGTGGCTCCAAGAAGCGCCCGTTCTACCATCTGACAGTCACCGACAGCCGCAAATCCCGCGACGGTCGTTTCATTGAGCGTGTAGGTTTCTTCAACCCGGTTGCCCGTGGTCAGGAAGAGAGTCTTCGCGTTGATCGTGATCGTGTCGACTTCTGGCTCGGTCAAGGCGCGCAGACCAGCGAGCGCGTTGCACAGCTGCTGAAGGCTGCTGGGTAAGACAGAACTGACACCGGGGTTTATGGCATGACACAGAATTCGCAGGAAACTGTGATCGGCCGGATTACCTCGGTGTTTGGGGTCAAGGGGTGGCTCAAGGTCTTCTCCTACACCGATCCCAAGGATGGAATACTGAACTATCCCGATTGGACGCTTGATCTGGATGGTAAACGTATTCCGGCCAAGCTTGAGGAAGGTCGCCGCCAGGGGCAGGGGATCGTCGTCAGGCTGAAAGGTATTAATGACCGTGATCTGGCCCGCACATACTGCGGTGCCGAAGTCAGGGTCTCGACAGCTGAGTTGCCGGAGCTCCCTGACGGGGAGTTTTACTGGTTTCAGCTGGAAGGTCTTGATGTGTATACGGTCGATGATGAGTGCCTTGGCAAAGTGCACCATCTTATGGAAACCGGATCCAACGATGTTCTGGTGGTACAGGCCACGGCAGGTTCCATCGATCAACGTGAGCGTCTGATTCCTTATCTGCCTGGCGAGGTAGTCCAGAATACTGATCTGGATTCAAAACGCATGGTGGTGGACTGGGATCCGGAGTTCTGACGGGTGTGGATTGGCGCAGTCAGTCTGTTCCCGGATATGTTCAGTGCGGTAACGGATTACGGGATTACGGGAAGGGCAGTCCGGGATGGTCTTTTGACTTTCCGGAGCTGGAATCCCCGTGAGTTTACCCACGACCGGCATCGCACGGTAGACGACCGGCCCTATGGCGGTGGCCCGGGTATGCTGATGAAAATTCAGCCTCTCCGGGACGCAATCCATGCGGCAAGGGAAGCAGCACCCGGAAGCCCTTGTGTGGTTTATCTCTCGCCCCAGGGTGAGACTCTGAATCAGTCTGTCGTCGAGTCGCTTGCTGCAGAGCAGCACTTGATTCTGGTGGCGGGCCGGTACGAGGGTGTTGATGAGCGCCTGATAGCGACGGAAGTCGATCGGGAAGTGTCACTGGGTGATTTTGTGCTTTCCGGTGGCGAATTGGCAGCGATGGCTGTTATCGATGCGGTTACACGCCTCATCCCCGGAGCGCTGGGTCATGCGCAGTCGGCAGAGCAGGATTCTTTCGCCGACGGTTTGCTGGATTGTCCGCACTACACCCGGCCCGAAGTTTACGAAGGTCAGGCGGTGCCGGATGTTTTATTGGGCGGTCACCATGATCAGATCCGGCGTTGGCGGCTGAAACAGTCGCTGAGGCGAACCCGGGAGCGACGCCCCGACCTGCTGGAAAAGCGGGTGTTTACGGACGAAGAGCGTGAGCTGCTGGAAGAGATTTTGAACGAACCGGGTGCCTCTGAATGATCAGGGCATTAACAGATTGGGTATCAGGAGCATTACGATGAGCGGCAAGAACAACATCATCAGTCAACTTGAAGCAGAACAGATGACCAAGGAAATCCCTGCGTTTGCGCCGGGCGACACCGTGGTCGTTCAGGTTCGCGTAACCGAGGGTAACCGTGAGCGTCTGCAGGCGTTCGAGGGTGTCGTCATCGGCAAGCGTAACCGTGGCATGAATTCCTCTTTCACCGTACGTAAGATCTCTTACGGTGTTGGTGTTGAGCGTACCTTCCAGAGCTTCTCCAAGCTGATCGACAGCATCAGCGTGAAGCGTCGTGGCGATGTTCGCCAGGCCAAGCTCTACTACCTGCGCGACCTGTCTGGTAAGGCAGCTCGTATCAAGGAAAAGCTGGGCTGATCAGCAGAGCGCTGAACAGCAGGCAGAAAAAGGCAGCCCCGGGCTGCCTTTTTTGTGTCTGACGTTCCGGTATGCTTGTCGTAGGACGTTCGAAGTCTGGGAACTTGCCATGAAAGCGGAAGATGAATCAGTCATTGTGCGGTTCGTTGATGCCATCTGGCTGGAAGACGGGCTCGGCGAAAAGACAAGGCAGGCCTACCGCAGTGATTTGTCGCGATTGGCGGAATGGCTGGAAAGTCAGCCTGGCAAGCCTGCGCTGACTGATGTTCGCCGAACCGACCTTCTGGCCTGGATGTCGCGGGGGTTGGCCGAAGGGGTCAAGAGCTCCACGGCGGCCCGGCGCCTGTCAGGACTTCGGCGTTTTTACCGCTTTCTGCTGCGCGAAGGGCTGATCGCTGAAGACCCGACCCTGAGGATCGACAGCCCGAGGTTGCCCAGGCGTCTTCCGGATTCTCTGACCGAGGAAGAGGTGGATGCGCTGCTTTGCGAGCCGGACCCGAGTGTTCCCATCGAGCTCCGGGACAAGGCCATGCTCGAGATACTCTATGGTTGTGGCCTGAGGGTCTCCGAGCTGACAGAGCTGCGGGTTGATCAGGTAAATCTGCGCCAGGGCGTGGTTCGGATCACTGGCAAGGGTGACAAGGAACGGCTTGTGCCTCTGGGGGAGGAGGCGGTGGACTGGCTGCTGAAGTATATGAAGGAGGGCCGGCCGGAGCTTCTGAAAGGCCGCTCCTGCGATGCGCTGTTCCCGGGTAATCGGGCGGCGGCGATGACCCGTCAGACATTCTGGCATCGCATCAAGCATTACGCCGTGCGAGTCGGTATTCGCAAGCACCTGTCTCCCCATACCCTCAGGCACGCGTTTGCCACGCATCTTCTGAACCATGGTGCGGACCTTCGTGTTGTGCAGATGCTGTTGGGTCACTCGGACCTTTCAACGACCCAGATATACACTCATGTGGCTCGTCAGCGGCTCCAGTCGCTGCATCAGGCTCACCATCCCAGAGGCTGATTGGCAGGATGTTTGCGCTGGCGTAGGTGAACTTTCTTTTTGTGTAATTGTCGCATTGAATTGATTCCCGGCCTGTGCCAATACTGCCCGGGTTATTTAACTGCTCTCTGAAAAAGGTTGTTTGTCAGAATGAATATTAAACATGCGGTTGTGGCGCTTGCCTTCGTATTCGGCTCATTCGTCATGGCGAATGTCAGTGCCGGGGAAGTCGAAGATCGGATTTCCGAGCGTCTGACCCAGGCCGTTCCGGGCCTTCAGGTGGTGTCGGTAAAGGAGTCTGAGGCAAAGGGGCTCTATGAAGTTCAGAGCAATAATGGCGACACGATTTACACGACCGCGGATGGCCAGTATCTGATGACGGGTGATCTTCTGAAGATTACCGACCAGGGCATTGCCAATGTGACAGAAGCCGCCCGCGCGGATTCTCGTCGACAGACGATGGCAGACTTTGGGGATGAAGGGGTGATTAGCTTCCCGGCCAAAAACGAGAAGGCGGTGGTGGATGTGTTTACCGACATTGATTGCCCCTATTGCCGGAAGCTGCACGATGAAGTGCCGCAACTTAACGACTACGGCATTACCGTCAATTACTATGCATTCCCGCGGTCCGGGCCCAATACGGCTTCCTTCAGAAAATACGAGTCGGTCTGGTGTGCTGACGATCAACAGGCGGCCATGGACGCAGCCAAGGCCGGCCGGAAAGTGGCCGATGCAAGCTGTGAGAACCCGGTGCGTGAGCAGTTTGAGCTGGGGAGTCGTGTTGGCGTAACCGGCACACCTGCCATTGTTCTGGAGGACGGCAACATGGTTCGTGGCTATGTTCCCGCGCAGCGTCTGGCCGAGGGGCTTGGGCTACTCTGAGAGCCTCCCGGACCAGTCGTCCGGGCTGCATTACACCTTAATATCGATGGATCCGATTCAGGGCTTATTCAGTGAGGCCTGAATCGGTATACTATGCCCGCCTAACACAATTCATCAGCACCCCTTCGGGATCAGAGGTGAGAGTTTGAAAGACGTCAGTGTCGGAATCTGCGGATTGGGAACCGTCGGCGGCGGTACCTTTAATGTCTTGACCCGCAACGCCAGGCTGATTGCCGGCCGGGCCGGATGCAATATCCGGATTACCCGGATTGCCAGTCGACGGGCTCGCGAGGACATGGACCTTGGGGATGTGCCCTTCAGCACCGACATTTATGACGTGGTGAATGATCCCGCCGTCGATATCGTGGTGGAGCTCATCGGTGGCTATGACGCCGCGCGGGAGTTGGTGCTGGCGGCTATCCGTAACGGCAAGCATGTGGTTACCGCCAACAAGGCCCTGATCGCTGTCCACGGTAACGAAATTTTCGAAGCGGCTGAGAAAGCCGGCGTTGTAGTGGCCTACGAGGCGGGTGTTGCCGGTGGTATTCCGGTCATCAAAGCCGTACGTGAAGGTATGGCGGCAAACCGCATTGACTGGATTGCCGGCATTATCAACGGCACCGGGAACTACATCCTGACCGAGATGCGTGCCGGTCGGGAATTTTCCGAAGTTCTCAAGGAAGCCCAGGATCTTGGCTACGCCGAAGCTGATCCGACCTTCGATGTGGAAGGCATTGACGCCGCCCACAAACTGACCATTCTGGCGTCTGCCGGATTCGGCGTGCCCCTGCAATTCGAAAAGGGCTTCACTGAAGGCATCTCAAAGATCACCCCTTACGATATTGCTCATGCCGAGCTGCTGGGCTACCGGATCAAACACCTTGGCATTGCCCGTCGTCGGGATGATGGCATTGAACTCCGCGTTCACCCGACCCTGGTGCCCCAGAGCCATTTGATTGCCCAGGTTGATGGCGTCCTCAATGCGGTTCTGGTGGATGGCGATGCCGTAGGTCAGACCATGTATTACGGCCCTGGTGCAGGTGATGAGGCAACAGCATCGGCTGTCATCGCGGATATCGTGGATGTGGCCCGGGCCGTGGCGACAGAAAGCAACTTGCGTGTGCCCTACCTTGGCTTCTCACCGGATGCCATGGAAGATCTCGATGTGCTGTCCATGGAAGACATCCAGTCCGCTTACTACCTGCGCATTACCGCCCTGGATCGTCCGGGTGTGCTGGCCAAGATTGCCTCCATTCTGAGCGAGCATGGCATCAATATCGAGTCGATCATGCAGAAGGAGTCTGAGCTGAAGGACGGTCGTATTCCGGTGATCATCCTGACCCACACCGTTCAGGAACGGCAGATCAACCGTGCGATTGAAGAGCTGGAGGCCCTGTCCGATACCGATGGCCAGGTTGTCCGCATCCGCGCTGAAAACTTCAACTGACAGGTACGAACGTGAGATACATCAGTACGCGGGGTGAAGCGCCCGCACTGGGGTTTGAGGATGTTTTGCTGACCGGACTGGCGACAGACGGCGGCCTCTACGTTCCCGAATCCCTACCTCATTTCAGTCTGGAAGAAATCCGGAGCTGGCGCGGACTTTCCTACAGCGAGCTGGCTTTCAACGTCATGCACCCGTTCGTGGATGATGCTGTGCCTGCGGATGATTTCCGCAAGATGCTGGACGAGACCTACTCGGTCTTCGCCCACCAGGCCGTGGCTCCGCTGGTTCAGCTGGATACCAACGAATGGGTGATGGAGCTGTTTCGCGGCCCGACCCTGGCGTTCAAGGACTTCGCCCTGCAGCTGTTGGGCCGCCTTCTGGATTATGTCCTGGAAAAGCGCAAGCAGCACGTGGTTATCATGGGGGCAACCTCAGGTGATACCGGCTCGGCTGCCATCGAAGGCTGTCGCAAGTGCGAGCACGTGGATATTTTCATTCTGCATCCTTATCAGCGGGTGTCAGAGGTCCAGCGTCGCCAGATGACCACCGTCCAGGGTGACAACATCCACAACATCGCGGTGCGTGGCAACTTCGACGATTGTCAGCGCATGGTGAAGGAGAGCTTCGGCAACCAGTCATTCCTGGGTGGCAAAACCCAGCTGGCCGCCGTGAACTCCATCAACTGGGCGCGGATCATGGCCCAGATTGTTTACTACTTCCACGCTTCCCTGGCGTTGGGTGGCCCGGACCGCAGCATGGCGTTTTCAGTACCCACAGGGAACTTCGGCGATATCTTTGCCGGCTACCTGGCCAAGAAGATGGGGCTGCCGATCTCACAGCTGGTCATTGCCACCAACCGGAACGATATCCTGCATCGTTTCATGAGTGGCAACAAATACGAACAGCATCAGCTGGAACACACCCTGTCTCCGAGCATGGATATCATGGTGTCGAGCAATTTTGAGCGTCTGCTGTTTGATCTGCACGGCCGTGACGGGCTGGCAGTGAAGACCCTGCTGGAAAATGCCGCCAAAGGGCCGGTCAGCATCGAGGATTACCGCTGGAAGCATGCACGCAAGTTGTTCGACAGCGACGCGGTGGATGACAAAGCCACCTGCGATACCATCCGTGAGATTTACGAAAAGAACGAATATCTTCTGGACCCTCACACCGCCATCGGGGTTCGCGCTGCGCGCAACTGTCGCCGTGATCAGGCAGTACCGATGATCACCCTGGGTACCGCACACCCGGCCAAATTCCCGGATGCCGTGGCCGAATCCGGCGTAAGTGTGAAACCGCCTCTGCCGGCCCATATGGCCGACCTGTTCGAGCGGGAAGAGCGCTACACGGTGCTGGATAACAATATCGCCGGTGTGCAGGAGTTTATTGCCAAGCACTGGAAAAACGCCTGATCGGGTATGACACCAAAAAAGATCCTGCGTCGCCCCCAGCCCGAGACTTTCCCGGACTGGGGGCAAAACCTGCCTCCCTTGCTTCGTCGCCTGTACGCCGCCCGTGGCGTTACTTCCGATGAGCAGCTCAGCTACACGCTGAAACACCTGGCCTCGCCCATGTCACTTCGGGGCATTGACCGGGCCGTCGAACTTCTTGCAGAAGCCATCGAGCAGCAACAGCGCGTTCTTGTGCTCGGGGATTTTGACGCCGATGGCGCCACCAGCACGGCCGTCGCCATGCTTGGCCTTTCAATGCTCGGTCTGCAGAGCATCGATTTTCGCGTCCCGAGCCGGTTTGCCGATGGCTACGGCCTGACACCGGGCATTATTGAACGACTGCGCGACGAGGGTCAGCTCCCCGACCTGATGGTCACCGTTGATAACGGCATATCGGCTGTTGAAGGCGTTCGAGCGGCCAAGGAACTTGGCGTGAAAGTTGTGGTGACCGATCACCACCTGGCCGGTGAAGAGCTCCCGGACGCCGATGCCATCGTCAATCCAAACCAGCCGGGCTGCCCCTTCCTGAGCAAGAACGCTGCTGGCGTTGGCGTGATGTTTTATGTCCTCACGGCGTTGCGGAAGCGGCTCCGGGAAACCAGTCGGCTGCCCAATCCCGAGCCGAACCTGGGGAGCCTGCTTGACCTGGTCGCCCTGGGCACGGTGGCCGACGTCGTACCGCTGGATCATAACAACCGGATCTTCGTGGAGCAGGGCCTTCGCCGGATACGTCAGGGTGAGGCCCGGCCGGGAATCCTCGCACTGCTGGAGGTCGCCGGCCGTGATCACAATGCGATCAGCTCAACCGATCTGGGATTCGTGGTTGGTCCTCGTCTGAATGCCGCGGGCCGGCTTGATGACATGAGTGTCGGGATTGCCTGCCTGCTGGCAGACAGCCCGGACGAGGCTCGCCGACTGGCCCGGGAGCTGGACACCTTCAACCGTGAACGCCGGACCATCGAAAAGGACATGAAAGCCCAGGCCCAGGACCTGCTGTCTTCAATGTCGCTGGACCTTGATGGACTGCCCTGGGGTCTTGCGCTTTTCGATACCGATTGGCACCAGGGAGTTATCGGAATCCTGGCTGCCCGTATCCGAGAGCAGACCCATAGACCGACCATTGCCTTCGCACCGGACGAAAACGGCGTAGACATCAAAGGTTCTGCTCGCTCCATTCCCGGGCTTCATATCCGGGATGTGCTTGCCGTGGTCGACTCGCGCCATCCGGGGATCATGAAAAAATTTGGCGGTCACGCCATGGCCGCCGGCATGACCCTCGCAAAAGCCGATCTGGATGCCTTCTCCGAAGCCTTTGATCACGCCGTTCGCGACACGCTGTCGGCGGAAGATCTGGAAGCCGCGATCACCACCGACGGGCCCCTTGGGCCAAACGAGCTTTCACTGGATACCGCTGCACTGCTCAAACGGGCTGGCCCCTGGGGTCAACATTTCCCGGAGCCACTGTTCGACGGCGAATTTCGGGTGGTGAGCCAGCGAATCGTTGGGGAGAACCACCTGAAACTGGTGCTGCAACCAACCGAGGGCGGCGGAATTATCGACGGCATTGCCTTCAACACCGGTCCGGAAGTACCCGATTACACCCGAACCGGGGCCCGGGTGGTTTACAAACCGGATGCCAACACCTTCCGGGGGCGGACCAATCTGCAGCTGCTGGTGGATTACCTCGAGCCGCTTGGCTCCTGACTTTGGCCTGGTTGTCGGATTACGCTGTGCTAATCCGACCTACGATGTTGGGGAGTTCAACGGTTCTGAAGTTTGTAGGTCGGATTAGCGTAGCGTAATCCGACATGCCCGGAAAGCCGGGGCCAGTCCCCAGGCCGACTAAATCCCCAGGCTGATTTACAGACAGATTTCCGGTAGAATCCGCCCTCTGTTTTTACTCTCCATTTTCAAGAGCGAGTAAGGGTTTCATGGAAATTAATCCCATTGTGACGAAGATTAAAGAGCTTCGTGAGCGCACTGAAGCGCTCAGGGGGTATCTTTGACTACGATCAGCGTAGTGAGCGACTGATCGAAGTTGAGCGCGAACTGGAGCAGCCGAGTGTCTGGGACGACCCGGAGCGGGCTCAGGCTCTGGGCAAAGAGCGCGCGGATCTTGAACTGATCGTCAAGACCATCGACAACCTCACCTCCGGTCTGGAAGACGCCGAAGGACTGCTGGATATTGCGGCGGAGGAAGAGGACGAAGGCACTGTGGCCGAAATCGAGTCAGATCTTGAGGGCCTTGATACAGAGCTCGAGAAGCTCGAATTCCGCCGCATGTTCTCCGGCGAAATGGACGCCAACAACGCCTACCTGGACATTCAGGCCGGCTCCGGTGGCACCGAAGCCCAGGACTGGGCCAACATGCTCCTGCGGATGTACCTGCGCTGGGCAGAGCGTCGGGGCTTCAAGGCCGAGATTGTCGAGCTGATGGAAGGTGACGTGGCAGGCATCAAGAGTGCCACCATTCACATCCAGGGCGACTACGCCTATGGCTGGCTGCGCACCGAAACCGGCGTTCACCGGCTGGTGCGTAAGTCTCCGTTCGATTCCGGCAACCGGCGTCATACCTCGTTCTCTTCCGTGTTTGTGTCACCGGAAGTGGATGACAGCTTTGAAATTGAAATCAACCCGGCGGATCTGCGGGTGGACGTCTACCGTGCCTCCGGCGCCGGTGGTCAGCACGTTAACCGGACCGAGTCGGCGGTACGTCTGACTCACAACCCCACCGGTATTGTTGTGGCCTGTCAGGCTGGCCGAAGCCAGCACCAGAACAAGGACCAGGCCATGAAGCAGCTGAAGGCGAAGCTGTTTGAGCGTGAGATGCAGGAGCGCAACGCCGAGAAGCAGAAGGCCGAGGACGCCAAGGCCGATATCGGTTGGGGCAGCCAGATCCGCTCCTACGTTCTGGATGACAGCCGTATCAAGGACCTGCGTACCAAGGTCGAGACCAGTAATACCCAGTCGGTGCTGGACGGTGACATTGACAAGTTCATCGAAGCCAGCCTGAAGATGGCGCTGTAGCCAGCGCCTTTGCCACGCTAACCCGGACAACCCCGATTCCTAGTGAGCCAAAATGACTGATCAAACTCAGAATGCCGCACAGCATGAGGACAACAAGCTGATTGCCGAGCGCCGCGCCAAACTGTCAGAAATGCGCGACCAGGGCAACGCCTTCCCGAACGACTTCCGTCGTGACGCCACCGCCGCTGAACTGCAGGCGAAATACGGTGAAAAAACCAAGGAAGAGCTGGAGTCCCTCGGTATCAAGGTGGCCATTGCCGGCCGCATGATGCTTGATCGCAAGGCGTTCAAGGTGGTTCAGGACATGACCGGCCGGATTCAGATCTATGCGTCCAAGGATGTCCAGAAAGACACCAAGCACTGGGATCTGGGGGATATCGTGGGTGTGCGTGGCACTCTGTCCAAGTCGGGCAAAGGCGACCTGTACGTGACTATGGATGAGTATGTGCTGCTCACCAAGTCCCTGCGCCCGCTCCCTGAAAAGCACAAGGGCCTGACCGACACGGAAGCCCGTTACCGTCATCGCTATGTCGACCTGATGGTCAACGAGGACAGCCGTCGGGTGTTCTATGCGCGCTCGAAGATCATCAGCGCCATGCGTCAGTACTTCACCGACCGGGACTTCATGGAAGTGGAAACCCCGATGTTGCAGGTGATTCCCGGCGGTGCCACGGCGCGGCCCTTTGTGACCCATCACAACGCGCTGGGTATCGACATGTACCTGCGTATTGCCCCGGAGCTGTTCCTGAAGCGCCTGGTAGTTGGCGGCTTTGAGCGGGTGTTCGAGATCAACCGGAACTTCCGGAATGAGGGGCTTTCCACCCGTCATAATCCGGAATTCACCATGGTGGAGTTCTATCAGGCATACGCCGACTACAACGACCTGATGGACCTCACCGAGGACATGCTACGTTCCGTTACCCAAAAAGTGCTGGGCACGACCACAGTCGTGAACACACGCACCCTGGCCGATGGCAGCGAAGAAACCATCGAGTACGATTTTGGCAAAACCTTCGAGCGCCTGACCGTGGTCGATGCCATCCTGCGCTACAACCCGGATATCAAGCCTGAACAGCTGGCGGACGACGCCAGTGCCCGTCAGGTGGCGAAAGACCTTGGCATCCATCTCAAGGATGGTTGGGGGCTGGGCAAAGTCCAGATAGAGATCTTTGAGGCGACGGCCGAACATCGCCTGATGCAGCCGACGTTTATCACCGAATACCCGAAAGAAGTGTCGCCCCTGGCCCGCTGCAAGGACAGCAACCCGTTTGTCACCGAACGCTTCGAGTTCTTCGTGGGCGGGCGCGAGATTGCCAACGGCTTCTCGGAGCTGAACGACGCAGAAGACCAGGCAGAACGCTTCCAGGCCCAGGTCGCCGAGAAAGACGCCGGCGACGACGAGGCCATGTTCTACGATGAAGACTACGTCATGGCCCTGGAATACGGCCTGCCGCCCACCGCCGGTGAGGGCATCGGTATCGACCGCCTGGCCATGCTGCTGACCAACTCGGCGTCAATTCGCGACGTCATCCTGTTCCCGGCCATGCGCCCCGAGCACAAGGCCGACAGCCGGAAAGACGGGGACTGATCCATGAGCCCGGTTGAGGTACTGGCCAGCCAACTCAGGCCCGACCGGGGCTGGAAAGAGCATCTCTCGGAAGAATTCCGCCAGCCCTACATGCAGGGCCTGGCGGAATTCCTCGCCGCCGAGGAACAGGCAGGCAAAGTCCTGTTCCCCGCCAGCCAACACTGCTTCAACGCCCTCAACAGCACGCCGCTGGATAACGTAAGAGTGGTCATTCTAGGGCAAGACCCTTACCACGGCCCAGGCCAGGCCCATGGCCTGTGTTTCTCCGTGCGCCCGAACGTGGCCATCCCGCCCTCACTGGTGAATATCTTCAAAGAAATCCAGGACGACCTGGGAATCGCTCCCCCCGACCATGGCTGCCTGCAACCCTGGGCAGAGCAGGGCGTGTTACTGCTCAACAGCGTCCTCACCGTCGTCCAGGGCCAGGCTGGCGCCCACCAGGGCAAAGGCTGGGAAACCTTTACAGACAAGGTCATCGAAACCATCAACCGCGAACGGGAAGGCGTGGTATTCCTGCTCTGGGGCAGCTACGCCAAAAAGAAAGGCCAGCACATCGACCGCACCAAACACCTGGTCCTCGATGGCCCACACCCGTCACCCCTGAGTGCTTACCGTGGCTTCTTCGGTTGCAAGCACTTTTCAAAGGCGAACGACTGGTTGCAACAGCAGGGAAAGCCCACGGTTAACTGGGAGCTGCCAGGCAAATCTGAGTTGATCGAGAGATACAAGAAAAGCTGAGGGAATGCTCGCAAGTAGTCTTCGGGATGGGGTCAGGCTCCTAAAACCGTGCGGAGCCATGGATGGCGGAGCCGAGCGTACAGGGAAGTTTTCACAGCGTGTTTTGGGAGCCTGACCCCATCCTGAAGGCGGGTGGTCAAACTCCCAGCAACAAATTACTGAAGCAGCGCCATAGCCGCTTCCATCTGGGCGTTCAGATCCTCTTCCTCGCTCATGTCGATATTCGGATCCAACCCAAGACGATCAAAGGCCGAAATCTTCGTCCAGTCCATCTCCGTCCACGGATGCTCTGATCCGGCAACCAGCTGCAAGTTGGCAATCATCACCAGGTCCGCATAGTCGGCCGCCGGCACCTCACGGTTGAAGTTGGCGTATTCCAGGGGGACGTTCTGAAGCTCCTTCGGGAAATCCCATTTCTTCAGGATGGTCGCCCCGATCTTCGGATGCAGTTCATCAACCACATTGTCCAGCATGATGCTGCTGATCTGGATATCCTGGTCTTCCACATAGCGCAGGATCGGCAGAACACCGATCAGGTGCACCAGACCGGCGAGAGTGGCCTGATCCGGCTTTAGTTTGGTGTAGTGTTGCGCCAGCACATGGCAGACACCAGCCACTTCGGTACTGGTCTGCCAGGTGGCACGCATGCGCTTGTCGATCATGTCGGAGGTGGCCTGGAACATCTGCTCCATCGCCAGGCCCATGGCCAGGTTGCTGGTGTAGGCCATGCCGAGGCGGCTTACCGCCATGTTCAGGTTCTCAATGGCGCGGCTGCCGCGGAAAAGCGGGCTGTTGGTCACCCGGATGATGCGCGCGGACAGGGCCGTGTCATTGCTGATGACCTTTACCAGGTCGGCTATTGAAGAATCCTCGGATTGCGCAATGTCTCTGACCTGAAGGGCTACCTCCGGAAGGGTGGGAAGCACCAGCTTGTCATTTTCGATGGCTGCGTTGAGATCGGCTTTGATGGTTTCAACAATATTCGACATGGTCAGTAAAGGTCCGCTTAAAGATTTCGAAGAATGGCCAGAATACCTGAGCCACTGTCCGAACAATCAAATATGTGAGCTACTGCATAGCAAAATAGCAAATTCTGGCGCGTTTGCCTGTCAACTTATGTATCTGATTGTGCGCTTTTTTCCCTTTCAGGCACCGAGTAGGGCAGTGGCATTGGCATCAGCACCACCTCTGGCAGGCCATCCGGATGCAGGGCTTTTTCGGCTGCATCGTGGCGCACAACAGCTAGCAGCTCTATGCTGCCGTCGCGATATTTTACAACGTTTACCACTTCCCCCACTGACCGTTCGCCCGCAAGTAGGGCGCTTCCTGGAACGGGCAGGTGGTCCGTCTGTTCAATCCGGAAGCGGAACAGGCTTTTCTTCAGTTGTCCGAGAAAATGCATCCGGGCAATCACTTCCTGCCCGGTGTAGCAGCCTTTCTTGAAATGCACGCCGTCCACGTGCTGCCAGTTCAGCATCTGTGGCACGAAGGACTCCTGCGTGGCGGGCGTCAGAGAGGCGACACCGGCAGCAATCTCGGATGCCTGCCAGTCTGTCGCGGGCATCCGGTCGCTGTCACGAAGCGCCACTTCGCTGTCTTCAGTCTGCCAGAACTCGAAGCGGACCGTGCCCTCGGCTGTAGGCTGGGTCTTCACCAGCACGCCGTTACGGAGTGCGATCGAGTCACCCGGTTCCCTAAGACTTTCCAGAGCGTCACCGGCGAGGCTTTCAGCCAGCTGGTTGCCCAGGATTCCAATAATGCTGACCTCCTGCACCACCTCCATGGTGGTCCCGCGAAACAGCATCAGGTATTTGCGCAAGTGGCTGATGATGTCGTCAGCGAGCTCGGAGGGAAAATCCATCAGGATGTCGTTGCCGTCCCGAACCATGCGGGTCAGGCAGTAGGCGCGGCCCTTGGGGGTCGCGGCCGCGGCTCTGGGCGAGCGGTCAGGGGTTACCTCGTCCAGGTTCTGGCTGAACTGGCCCTGAAGAAACTTGTCGGTGCCGGGGCCGCTGATGCGCACAACCACCCGGTCGTCGAGGACCGCCCAGCCGCTGTCTGGCAGGGGATAGTCTGCAACGGCTGGTACAGGGGAGTCTGTGTCGGTCATGGCGTGCTCCAGATCGTTGAATCAGGTGGATGGTCGCCCGGATCGGCCCAGTCTGAGCCATACCCTCAGGCGACGGAAATCGTCTGCCGGAACGTTACCCGGCCTGCCGGGTACAGGTACCAACAGTATTGTGGTGTAAGAACGGAATCTGGTGCCGGCCGGTCGAAGTTTCAAGAGCGCCAGCCCGGACCAGATCCGGCTGGACGCCAGCGGAAGCACCTGAACCTGCCGGTTGTCGCCGGTTTTGGCGAACAGCTTGCCGTGTTCAATCAGAAGGCTGTTCACCGCGTGGCGGCCTAGCAGCAACCCATTGCATCGATACTGCAGGGCCGCGCCGCCCAGCGCAACGGGTGTCGCAACGAGTAGCCAGGTCTTGCCGGCCAGTGCCGCGATCACCAGGAAGGCCGTCAGTAGCAGCCAGGGTAGCACCGCCAGCAAGCCGACGAGCACGGAGGGGGAGAGCGTCAGCTCAATCCGGCTGGACACGTTTCAGAATGATGTCGACCATTCGTTGGAGGTCCGGATCTGCCGGGCGGCTGCGCTGCATGAACCATTCGAACATGTCGTTGTCCTCGCAGGTGAGCAGTTTTTTGTAACGAGCCTGGTCGTCGGCCTCGAGGTCGCGGAAGGCCTCTTCCATGAAGGGAATCAGAAGGTTGTCCAGCTCAAGCATGCCGCGACGGCTGTGCCACCACAGACGGTTGAATTCTGCTTTTTCGGACGATGCAGATGTCTCTGACATAGTGTTTACCATTGAATCATTTTTAGGAGTCGGTGTTCGTTCAGGGCGCGAGCGTTCGGTAGGTCGTGGGCACCAGTACGGTATCACGGACCTCATTGAGTAGTCCCGGATAATCCAGCGTGTAATGCAGTCCACGGCTTTCCCTGCGCTGAAGTGCCGCGCAGATGATCAGGTCGGACACGGTAACCAGGTTTCGAAGTTCCAGCAGGTCGTTTGTCACGCGGTAATTGCTGTAGAACTCTCCGATCTCGGCGGATAAAAGGTCGACTCTGTGCTTTGCTCGCTGGAGCCGCTTGGTAGTCCGCACAATCCCCACGTAGTCCCACATGAAATGCCGAAGCTCGTCCCAGTTGTGGGAGATAACAACGTCTTCATCGGAATCCCTGACCTGGCTTTCATCCCACTCCGGTGCCTCCGGCGGTGGCGGGATGTCCGCTTCCCGGCGGGTAATGTCCGCCGCGGCGGCGCGGCCGTACACCAGGCACTCCAGCAGGGAGTTGCTGGCCATGCGATTGGCACCATGAAGCCCGGTGAAGGCGGCTTCGCCCACCACGTAGAGTTGATTGACATCGGTTCTGGCCCGCTCGTCACTCATGATTCCGCCGCAGGTGTAGTGGGCCGCTGGAACCACAGGGATAGGTTCTCGGGTGATATCAATCCCAAAGCCAAGACACTTCTCGTAGATGGTAGGGAAGTGGTGTTTTATAAAGTCTGCGGGTTTGTGGCTGATGTCCAGGTACAGATGATCAGCACCCAGTCGCTTCATCTCATGGTCAATGGCCCGTGCAACGATATCCCTGGGCGCCAGCTCGCCGCGCTCATCAAAGTGGTCCATGAACCGGGAGCCATCAGGCAGTTTCAGAAGCCCGCCTTCACCACGCACTGCCTCCGTGATCAGGAAGGATTTGGCGTGGGGATGGTACAGGCATGTCGGGTGGAACTGGTTGAATTCCATGTTTGCTACCCGGCAGCCGGCCCGCCATGCCATGGCAATGCCATCGCCGGACGCGCCATCCGGGTTGGTTGTGTAGCGGTAGGCCTTGGAGGCGCCGCCGGTAGCAATAACCGTGAACCTTGCCCGGAACAGCTCCACGTGGTTGTCTTCGAGGTTCAGAATGTAGGCACCGACACACCGGTTTCCCGGCAGGGACAGTTTGCGATTGGTAATCAGGTCCACCGCTACCCGGCCGGACATGAGGTCGATGTTTGGTCTTGCCTCCGCCTGGGACGTCAGGGTGGTTGAAACCGCGTGGCCGGTGGCATCGGCTGCGTGAATGATGCGCCGGTGGCTGTGGCCGCCTTCACGAGTCAGATGGTAATGAGCATCCTGGTCCCGGGTAAAATCGACACCGGAATCGATCAGCCAGTTGATGCTCTCCTTGCCATGCTCCACGGTAAAGCGCACCGCATCCTCGTGGCACAGGCCGGCCCCGGCGTTGAGCGTGTCGGTAATGTGGTTTTCGGTGGAGTCCTGATCATCCAGAACCGCGGCAATGCCCCCTTGCGCCCAGAGGGTGGCGCCGCTGCTGATCTGCGCCTTGCTCACCACGCAGACCTTCAGATGCCCGGGCAGATTGAGGGCGACAGTGAGGCCGGCAGCACCGCTGCCAATAATTAGGACATCGTATTCAAAGGACTGTGGCATCGGGTCGTTATCGCAGGCCATAATGTGGACGTGTATTGAACTAAACTTTACGCTTGCTGTCTATTTGGCCTGACAGGGTGAGCCGCCTGACAGGTGGCCGAGCCCGTTCCATAAACGGACGCCGGATAGCATCAATGACTCAGCGAAACTTGGTACAGGCCGGACAGCTGGCCATCAAATCAGGGAACCCCGGCAACCAGTCCATGACTCCTGATACAGAGAAACGACAAGGCGATCACTCGGATAGCCAGACGGACCTGCAATTGGTTCGCAAGGTTCGCAATGGCGATCGCGCCGCCTTCGATCTTCTGGTGGTCAAGTACCAGTCCAGGGTCGCGTCTATCATCAGTCGTTACGTCTACGACAGCCAGGAAGTCATGGATCTGACCCAGGAGACCTTCGTAAAGGCATTCAGGGCGATCGAACGTTTCCGGGGAGACAGTGCCTTCTATACATGGCTGTACCGGATCGCCGTGAACACCGCGAAGAACTACCTGGAGTCCCGGGGCCGTCGCCCGCAAGGCAGTGCCGACTCGGCCGAGGCGGAGAATTTTGATGATGGCTCCCGACTCCGGGATACCGCATCGCCGGAACGACTGCTGCAACGGGAACAGCTCCAGAAAGAACTGAACAGGGCTATTGCCCAGCTTCCCGAGGAGCTGCGTTCCGCCTTTCTGCTCAGGGAGTACGATGGCCTGAGCTATGAGGATATCGCAGGCATTCTGGAGTGCCCGATCGGTACCGTCCGTTCACGAATATTCAGAGCCCGGGATGCGGTTGATAAGCATCTTGGACCTTTACTCAATCACTCCGTGACGTAATTGAGGTTGCATCCCATGGATGATCGTCTCAGAGAAACACTGTCCGCCATGATGGACGACGAAGCTGACGAGCTTTCGGTACGTCGCCTGCTTTCACACGATAGCCAGGACGAGGTTCGGGCTCAGTGGCAGCGTTGGCAGGACGTGCGGGACCTTATGCATGATGGCCACTCGCCGGCCCATGGTATGGACGTCAGTGTTGCCGTTCGTGAATTGCTTGACGGCCGCGGCTCCGCAACAGCCCGCCCCGATCCCGCTGTTCAGGACAATAAGGCTTCCCGATGGCACTGGCCGGCGGCGGCCATGGTTGCCATGGCGCTGCTGGTTGGATTTGGGGCCGGCGCCGGCTGGGATTCGTCCGGTGCCGGTCCGGTTCAGCCCGTAACGGCGGCTGCACCGGAAACGTCTGTTCAGGACCAGCCAATCAGGGAGATCGCCCTGCAGGGTCTGGATGAGGAACAGTGGGAATACATGAGTCGCTACCTGCTGGAGCATGCACAGCACAACAGTGTCGGTGCCGGGCGGGGCGCGGTCGGCTATGCCCGACTGGTCAGCGCCAACGGTGTCGGCTACTGAACCCCGGAGCGAGTGTAATCATGCCTCAAGCCTTCATTGATATTCTCCGATGCCGTGCGCTGTCCGTGCTCGTGGGTCTTCTGTTCATGCTTGCCGGACCGCTTCCGGCTGCTGCGGACGAAGATGAGGCATCCGTCTGGCTTGAAAGGCTCGGGCCGGCGCTGAATATGACCTCCTATCGTGGCGTGTTCGTTTATGCCCGAGGCGAGAGTGTGCACTCCATGCAGATTGCTCACCGTTACAATGATGGTGTTGTTGAGGAGCGGCTGGTGCTGCAGGACGGTGGCAGCGGCGAAATCGTTCGCAAGGGCATGAACGTGGTCTGCGTGCTACCTGAAACAGGTCGTGTGCAGCTCGATCAGGTCATTCCCTCGGGGCCCTTTGCCGAAGCATTCACCAGTCAGCTGATGCCGGTGAACCGCTGGTACCGGGCAGAGATGAAAGGTGAAGATCGCGTTGCGGGATACGACGTGGTTTCTTTGGCGCTGAGCGCTAAAGATCCCTATCGTTACAGTCATCGGCTTTGGCTGGAGAAATCCACCGGGCTTCTGGTGAAGAGTCATGTCCGGAATGCTGAGGGCGAGGTGCTTGAGCAGTTTCAGTTCACCAGCCTGCACATTGGCGAGGATATCCCCGATAGCGAATTCGAAATCCGCACCAAGGGTCGGGAGATCTCCAGAACGCTGGACGAGCCCACTCCCGCGGCATCTGTAGTGCAGCGCATGAACGGCTGGCAGCTTGGCTGGCGTCCCGAGGGGTTCATGCCCGCCGCCGCGCCCCGCTCTGGGAAGGGGCAGGCCGTTGCCTTCTCCGATGGCCTGGCAGCTTTTTCGGTGTTTGTGGAACCGGCTGGTCCGGTAACCATGCCCACGGGCGCCTCCAAGATTGGCGCAACGACAGTTTACATGCATCAGGTAAAGGAGGGAGACAACGCCTTCCTGGTCACCGTTGTGGGAGAACTGCCACCGCAAACCGCCCGTCAGGTTGCCGAGTCGGTCCGTATTGAAGACTCGCTGGCCCTGGGTGCGGGTGAATCGTGATTACCGAAACCGGGAAGGTTGTCGCGCTCAAAGGCGACCGGGTTTGGGTCCAAACGATTCGAACCAGTGCCTGTCAGAGTTGTGCCGCCCGCAATGGCTGCGGCCAGAAAGTCCTGGCGGCAGCATCTGGTGGGCGCGCCAACCAGATTCTGGTGACGAACTCGATTAATGCCAGGGTTGGCGATGAAGTTACTATTGGTATCGATGAGCAGGCGTTGTTAGGCGCTTCGCTTCTGGTCTACGCCTTACCGCTGATCCTGATGGTCGCTGCAAGTGTCGTCGGGCACCAGCTGTCCGGAGGGCACGATGGTGCAGCCATGCTTGCTGCCGTCGCCGGGCTGGCCCTGGGTTTCTTTGCTGGACGCAAACTGCAGCGAGCCGGCGGAAGGGATTATGAGCCCCATCTGGTCCGGGTAAACCGGATTGCCTCCGAAAACTGTCTGTAAACCCTACGGATTTGTAAGTTGAAAATCGTTGGGGCGAACCCAAGACTAACTGTAAGTGTCAGACCTACAGGGGGTACATCATGTCGAGTGCAACAGAAGTTGCCCAACCATTACGGAATGCTATCTCCGGAAGGATGCCGGCCGCTTTGCTGCTGGTGCTGTCCGTCATGGTACTGGTGGGCTGGAGCCAGGCCAGCACCGCCCAGAATTTGCCTGATTTTACCGAGCTGGTTGAGGATAACGCCGGTGCTGTGGTGAATATCAGCACCACGACTGAGCCCAAGCGTGGCAATTCCCGCTCCCCCGGGATGCCATTCGACGAGCGTCAGCTGGAACAGCTGCCGGAGTTCTTCCAGGAGTTCTTCCGTGGTCCGCAGTCCCCGTTTGGCGGTGGGCCCGGCAATTCACAACCCAGTCGCTCCATGGGGTCCGGGTTTATCGTATCCTCGGACGGCTACGTACTGACCAACAATCATGTGGTTGAGGGCGCTGATGAAATCATTGTACGCCTGAATGATCGACGGGAACTGCCGGCGACCCTGGTTGGGACCGATCCCCGCTCCGATATGGCCGTACTGAAGATTGAAAACGGCGATGACCTGCCGGTGGTGAAAGTGGGCCAGTCCCGGGATCTGAAGGTCGGTGAGTGGGTTTTTGCGATTGGCTCGCCGTTCGGGTTCGATTACACGGTTACTGCAGGAATCGTCAGTGCACTGGGCCGATCTCTGCCATCGGAAAACTATGTGCCTTTCATCCAGACTGATGTGGCCATCAACCCGGGCAATTCAGGCGGGCCCCTGTTTAACCTGGAAGGTGAAGTGGTGGGTATCAACTCCCAGATTTACACCCGTTCTGGCGGTTTCATGGGTGTCTCGTTTGCGATTCCTATCGACGATGCCATGAATGTTTTCCGTCAGTTGCGCGACAAGGGTTCGGTCTCCCGAGGCTGGCTCGGGGTGCTGATTCAGGAGGTGAACCGCGATCTGGCCGAGTCCTTTGGTCTGAAGCGGCCCCGTGGTGCGCTGATTGCCGAAGTGATGGCGGACTCCCCGGCGCAGAAGGCGGGTCTGCAGGCGGGGGATATTGTCCTCAGCTATGACGGTGACGATGTTCAGTTGTCTTCTGACTTGCCGCCCATGGTGGGTCGTACCCCGGTGGGTGAAACCGCCGAGCTTGAGGTGCTCCGCGGCGGAGAGGAAATAGAGCTGCAGGTCGAGATTGGCCGGCTGCCCGAAGAGGGAAGCCAGCAGGCCGCTGTGCCGTCTGGTGACAGTGGCGGTCCGGCTTCTGCGCCGCTTGGCATGATGGTTGAGCCACTGCCTGCCGATATGGCCGATTCCATGGGTGTTGAGGGCGGCGTTGTAGTCAATAACGTTGCCCGGGGCGCTGCCTCTGAGGCCGGTATCCGTGCGGGTGATGTGATCACCGAAATCAACCGCCAGAAAGTGACTTCGGTACAGGAATTCCGCGAGGCTGTGCGGTCGCTGCCTGAGGGCAAGGCGGTATCGGTCCGGGTGGTTCGCCAGGGCCGGGCGCTGTATCTGGTGATGAAGCCCTGATAGCCCCTTGCTGAGCGAAATCATCGTATAAAAAGCCCCCGCGGGTGTCGGAAACGACACCCGCGGGGGCTTTTGTTATACTCAGCAAATCAATAAAAATGAGTGGCCATGGAACGGACCAGCCCGATGATGAACAGACAGGAACTCTCTCTTCGCAAGTTACTGGAATTTCGTAATGCCTGGGTTGCCTGGCTGATTTTTGCGGTGGCGATTGCGGTCACCGTGCTGCTCTGGCAGGTGTCCATTCGGCTGGTTGAAGACCGCACGGAAGCCCGTTTCCGTACTCAGTCGCTGCAACTCAAATCCGCCATCGAAGAACGCTTGCTGAATTACGAGCAGGTGCTCGCCGGTAGCGCGGGCCTGTTTGCGGTGGCCGGCGATGTTTCCCGTGATCAATGGCGCGAATACGTCGACAAGGTGGATATCAACCGATACTACCCTGGCATTCAGGGGATCGGCTATGTGCGCCGTATCGGTGTCCGCCAGATGGCCGATCATATTGCCTCTGTCCGGGCCGAGGGTGTACACAATTACCTGGTGAACCCGTTGGGCAGCGGTCCCTACTACTATCCCATGGTTTACCTGGAACCCGGCACCGATCGCAATCGCCGGGCCCTTGGCTATGATGCGTTCAGCGATCCCATCCATCGCCAGGCCATGGAGCAGGCCCGTGATGATGCCGTCCCCACGGTGACTGCCAAGGTGGTTCTGGTTCAGGAAGAGCTTGGTGAAGACCAGGCGAGCTTCCTGATGTACTACCCCGTCTACCAGGGTGGGGAGGTGCCCGAGATCCGGGCCGAGCGTCGCATGATGCTGGCAGGCTACGTGTTCAGTGCCTTTCGGATGAACAACCTGATCGACGGCATTGTCGGCCTGATTTCACCGTTTCTGGATGTCCGGATCTACGATGCCGGCGTCGTGGAGCGGCAGAACCTCATGTACGGCTCCAACCTGGGTTCCCTCGATAACGAGTTCAGTTTCCAGATGAGTCAGACCATCAGTCATGGTGGTCGTGACTGGCTGTTGCAGACCCGCTCCACGCCCGCCTTTGATTTCCTGGCATCGGATCCGAGGCCGCCGATTGTTCTGGGCAGCGGGCTGGTCATCAGTGCCCTGCTGTTCCTGTTCGTGCTGGCCCTTATCCGATCACGACTGATGGCGCAGATCAGCGCCGGTCGCTATCGGGCAATTACTGAGGGGGCCGCCAATGTCACCCTGGTGATGGATCGTGCCGGGAAGGCACTCTATGCCAGCCCGTCCAGCCTCGATATTCTTGGCTTCGAACCGGACCAGGTTCAGGCTCTTGACTTTGAAGAGTTGGTTCATGGCGATGACTGGCCCCAGCTGCAGAAAGGCTTTGACGATTCTGTGCAGTCACCGGGCAAGCAGATGCCGGTGATCCGGGTCCGTATTCGCGACGCCGAGGGACAGTGGCGGGATATGGAAGGTACGTTCACAGCCATGTTGTCGGTGCCCGGTGTTAACGGCGTTGTGCTTAGCCTGCGGGACCTTACCCAGCTCAAGGCTGCCCAATCTGAGCTACATCGGCTGGCATTCTACGATCCACTCACGGGGCT
>Ga0102938_10000638_pt1 | contig 25975 bp, 17 predicted proteins | sample SalPonR2_B_D2_MG_FD_84516 | JGI IMG/M metagenome (GOLD analysis project Ga0102938, IMG submission 84516) | Salt pond soil microbial communities from South San Francisco under conditions of wetland restoration - Salt Pond MetaG R2_B_D2_MG | ecosystem: Environmental > Aquatic > Marine >... | reverse complement strand
TCCCACGTGTACAGTCGCACGCGGAGCCCGCTGTTGGGGTTGAACAGACCACGCGCCAGCCACGTCCCGTCATGCTGGACCAAGTCGACTTCTTGTCCCAAAGGAAATGTCTCAGCGGTGTCTGCCAGCGACCGTACATGGACCCAAGGGTGCCGCGACAAAAAAGGGAATTGACGCGACGGTTTGACGACGACACTAGGTAAATTCGACACGACGGGATCAGCAGTGGAGACGGGAAATGAATCGCAAGCTGGAGAATCCTAACGCTCCGCAGCCAAGATGCCTACGCCGTCGGTTTGGCGGGAATGTTGCCTCGGCTTGTTTGTCGGATCATAATCGTCGGAGGTGAACGTTTGATTCGCCCGCCGCTCGCGCCGCTTTCTCACCCGCGAGCCCACCCCACCCCCTGCTAACGAAGGCCTGCTCGGATGAAATTGTTTGCTCCTGTTACCCTGTCCGCCCTGTGTGTTTTTGTCTGTCACGTCGATCGTAGTACCGGCGGCGAGTACCTCAACGGAATCAAATGGGAGCAGCCTCCGATTGTAGCGCCGGGTGCGACCGATGATCAGCCGCCCGCCGACGCGGTTGTCTTGTTTGACGGGTCGAGCCTCTCCGGATGGAAGAACGGCGAGAATTGGAAAGTCGAGGATGGGGTCGCTTATTCGGGCAAAGGCCAGATCGTTTCCGAGCAGGAATTCGGCGACTGTCAGGTTCACGTGGAATGGTCCGCCCCTGTGAAGGTCAAAGGCAGCGGGCAAGGTCGGGGCAATAGCGGCATCTTTTTGATGGGCCGCTATGAATTGCAGGTGCTCGATTCGTATGACAACGAAACCTACTACGACGGCCAAGCCGGGGCGATCTATAAACAGAAGCCACCAGCGGCAAACGTGATGCGTAAACCGGGCGAGTGGAACAGCTACGATATCTTTTGGACCGCACCGCGATTCAACGAAGACAAGTCGTTGGCTTCGCCCGCGTACATCACCGTGCTGCACAACGGCGTGCTGATTCATCATCATTTTGAACTCAAAGGCACGACGCCCTTTAATCGGGCGCCGAAGTACGACTTCCACGGACCGACTGGACCGATTGCAATTCAAGACCACGGTAACCCGGTTGCATTTCGCAACATTTGGGTACGCGAATTTCGTCCCGCGCCGGGCGTCCAAGAACGCAAGCCGTTTATGCGTGACGGTAACAAAGAAACGCCGATCGAGGACTAGTGCAACGGTCGCGGGCGTTGTCGATTGACTCGCCGGCCTATGGCACGGAAGCCGCCGTGTTGAAGCAGGTTTGTAGGAATCATTCCACAGAACTCTGCTTAGCCGTTTGGACGCTATCCGGGGCGGAATGCGGGAACCGCGGCTATCGCCAAGGCGGCTCCTTTACCGGATGACTCCTGCCTGCTTAACCGGCGAGCTGGAATCCTTCGAGGACGCTCATTGCTTAAACGCGTTTTTGATAGATTGCCGTCAGCAGCGCTTCGGTGTCTTTGAATTTCTTGCCGCTTTCCAAAGCTTCGTCGATCAGGTGCCTTGCGTCGGCTTCGTTGTGTCCGAGTGCCTGCAGGGCATCGAAGGTGTCGGCCACCACTGTGGCCGATGCATCGATCGTGGCGGCCACGTCGTCGCGTGCGACCATCAATGCGAAACGCGGCATCTTGCGGCGTAGCTTGGCGATGATCCGTTCGCTTGTCGCTGGCCCGACGCCTGGCAGTGCCGAAAGCGCTTTCGCGTCTTGTTGTTCGATCAGGACCGCCAGTTCGTGAACGGGCCGAACCATCGCGCGGAGGGCTTTCTTGACACCCACGCCGTCAACGCTGCAGAACAGATCGAAGAACTGACGCTCCGGTAGCGTTTGAAAACCGATCAGGCGTGGTGTGAGCCGTCCGCCTTGCGCGTTGCCATCGATGTAGTCGAGCGTATGCAGACGAATCACCTGATTGATCTGGGGCTGCAGTTGGCGGCGCGTGTAGTCACCGACCAGCACTTCGTATTCAAACGGCGGAACTTCGATGGCGACCGCTTCTTCGGAGGAAGCGAGCAACTTGCCGGAAATTTTGGTGATCAACGCGTGGAAGCCTTCAGCGGAGGGAAGCGAGAAGTTGGGGCTACAGATTAAAATTCGTCAAGCCGATGCCGATGCGACTTTGATGATGGCCACACAGGGCGATCGCTAACGCGTCGGCGACGTCGGCCGGTTCGGGCAGGGTCGCCAGGTTCAGTTGTATTTTTACGGCAAGTTGAATCTGACCCTTGGGAGCTCGTCCGTTGCCGGTCATCAGTTTCTTGACTTTGGTCGGTTCGAAACTGTTGATTTCAATGCCGGCCTGGCCTGCACACAGACAAATGACTCCCCGTGCATGCCCCATCAAGATGGCTGTGCGCGGGCGTTCGTAATGCGAATAGAGTTGCTCCAAGGCCATCACGTGGGGCTGATGTGCGGTCATTACCTCCGTCAGCCCGTCGTGCAGTTCACGCAGTCGTTCGCCCATCGACGCGCGGGCTTTGGTACGCACCACGCCCGCCTCGATTAACCGCACCGAATGATCGACTGCTTCGATCACCCCATAGCCGGTCGTATTCAAGCCCGGATCGATGCCAAGGATCCGCAGCGGAGCGTTCACTTGGTGCGTTCCCAAGTCGTGCCATCTTTCTTGTCGAGGAGCGCGATGCCGAGAGCGGCTAGCCGATCCCGAATCGCGTCGGAGGTGGCAAAATCTTTGTTCTCACGAGCCGACTTGCGAAGGTCAATCAACAAGGTCATCAGGTTTTCCGCCAGTGCCGCACTCTCGTCATCACCACCAGAGGTCTGGATGGGCGGCCGGCTGAACAACCCGAGGACGCCCGTCAGTTCGCGGAGGACACCGGCACCGGTCATGAGGACCTGGGTCGCTTCGTCAGCCGGATCGGCCGCTTTACCGAGTCCGCTTTGGTCGATGTGCCGATTTAGGGTTCGCAGCAGATCGAACAGAACGCTAATGGCGGAGCCGGTGTTAAAGTCGTCATCCATGGCGGACAAAAATTTGTCGCGCAGTTGAGCCAGTTCCTGCAGGGTTTCGTTCTGCCCAGCGTCGATGGCGCCTTCGGTTCGCCGTCGAGCAGCGGCCAATTCATAAAACGAGTTGCCGCTGATTTCTTCCAAGCGAGCAAAGAATCGGTAGAAGGCCTCCAGTGACGTCCCCGCTTCGGCCAAGCCTTCGTCGTCAAATAAAATCGTCGACCGGTAGTGCGTTCGCAGCAAGAAGAACCTCAGGCGTTCGCCGGTCTGTTTGCGGATCAGTTCCGCCAAACCGCCGCCCCCTTTGCTGCGGCTGATTTTGCCTTCGGTCTGTTCCGCAACCGACTCGGTTTGCGCGTCACGGTCGCTCTTGCCGCCGACTTTGCCCTTGTTGCCGGCGCGCATCAAGCCGTTGTGCATCCAGTACTTGACCATCGGTGCGTTGTGGCAGCAACTGCTTTGAGCGCGTTCGTTTTCGTGATGCGGAAACATCAGGTCCAAGCCACCGCCATGAATATCAAACGTCTCGCCGAGAATCTGATGGCTCATCGCCGAGCATTCGATATGCCACCCGGGGCGGCCACGTCCCCAAGGGCTGTCCCAGGCCGGTTCGCCGGCTTTGACCGATTTCCACAACGCGAAGTCGCTGGGGGAACGTTTCCGCGCCGCGGCGCCGCCCCCTTCGCCTTGCTGTTGGTCGGTCGAACGGTTCGACAGTTCGCCGTAGCTGGGGTCTTTGGCGACTTCGAAGAAGACATCGCCGTCCGATGCGTAGGCGTATCCCTGCGATTCGAGCGACTCAATGAAGTGAATAATGCCATCCATGTGGTCGGTCGCACGCGGCATATAGTCGATCTGATTGACCCCCAATTCCTTCAGGTTCGCCATGTAGTCGGCGGTCATCTCGATCGCGATCTGGCTCATCGGCACGCCCCGTTCGCGACTCTTTGCGATCAGTTTGTCATCGACGTCGGTGATGTTAACGACCCAGGTGACGTCGTAGCCGTTGTAGGTCAAATAGCGTTTGATAGTGTCGAAGATGACCGGGCCTACCATGTGACCGATGTGCGCTTCGGCATACACGGTGGGGCCGCACAGGTAGATTCCGACTGCCGGCGGACGCAGCGGTTCGAAGGGTTCCTTGGTCTTGGAAAGCGTGTTGTAAACGCGAATCTCGGGCATCGTGGAACCGGTCGATGGAGTGGTCTGGGAAGCGGTGACGGTACTCATAATGGCAGATTATAGAGGGCAATCGAAATCGGGGCGATGGAAGGCGACAAGCCGCTATTGCGAACGGTGTAGCAAAGCGACGCAGCGGGCCGCAACCGCTTCGGCATGTCCGATCGGTCCGACACCTTCGCCTGTCTTACCTTTTATGCCGACTTGAGCGGGAGAGAGATTTGTGATTTCGCTAACTCGATGCCGCATTTCTTCGATATAAGGGGAGATTTTTGGCTTTTGTGCTAGCACCACGCAATCGAAATTGACCACTTCCCAGCCTTTCGCTCGCACCCGCCGCATCGCCTCGGCAAGGAATTCGCTGCTGTCTCGCCCTCGATTGGCTTCGTCGGTGTCGGGAAACAGACGTCCGATGTCGCCACAATCGCCGGCTCCGAGGATTGCGTCGGTGATCGCGTGCAACAAGACGTCGGCATCGCTGTGTCCGATCGCGTGGACTTCGGCTTCCAAGTCAATGCCGCCGAGTCGCAGCGGACCCCCGTTGCCTAGGCAGTGGGTGTCGAATCCTAGCCCGATGCGAATCAGTGGAGCATGCATGGTTGTCTGGTGTCCTGGAAATGGAGGAAAGTTTAGCGAAAACGAGGGGGACTAACGCAGCGGCCGGTCGCCCACGCCGTCGGTCGATTCGCAGCATCGGGGGCAGGAAAGCGTCCGTCGTCCGGCAATCGAGGACCGTCATTATGCTCGCAACGAGGCCGTGGCGGCAACGCAACCGATTCGCTCGGGGTGGCCATTCTGAAATGGCCGACATGTGGCAGGTTGGAAACCCGTTGGGCTGGCCTACAATCGTGGGCTCTTGCCTTTTTCCTTCGTTGTCATTTCGCAAAAGTCGCCTGCATGCCGATCATTGAGGTTCAAAACCTAACGAAATCGTATCGCGTTTATCAGAAACGAGAGGGCCTGTTGGATAGCGTACGCGGGCTGTTTCGTCGGGAGTATCGCGACGTCCAAGCGGTCCGCGGGATCGATTTGACCGTGGAAGAGGGTGAATTCGTCGCGTTCCTCGGCCCCAACGGCGCAGGCAAGACGACGACGTTGAAGCTGCTCTCCGGGGTGATCAATCCCACAACTGGCAGCGCTTCGGTGATGGGGTTTGTGCCGTGGGAACGCAAGAATGAATATCGCCGTCGCTTTGCACTGGTCATGGGCCAAAAGAATCAACTGTGGTGGGATCTGCCGGCTCAGGAATCCTACCGCCTACATCAGCAAATTTACGGTATCGAGCCCGGTGAGTTCCAGCGTCGACTGAGCGAACTGTCGGAGATGCTCGATGTCGCCAGACTGCTCGGTCAACCGGTGCGCGAGCTGTCGCTTGGCGAGCGGATGAAGATGGAATTGATGGCGGCTTTGTTGCATCGTCCGGACGTACTGTTTCTCGATGAGCCCACGATCGGGTTGGATGTCATCGCTCAGCACAACATTCAGCAGTTTCTGCGGCACTATCAGGAGCAACGCAAGACAACCGTTCTGCTGACCAGCCACTACATGAAAGATGTCGCAGCGCTATGCAAGCGGGTGGTCATCATCGCCGATGGACAGCTCCACTACGACGGATCGCTGTCGGGCATCATCGATAAATTCTCCGGCAGTAAAATCGTGACGTTGCAATTTGTTGAGGATGCACAGCCCGATAACCTATCATTGATCGGCGAGGTCTTGGACACGCATTGGCCCAAGGCGAGGATTCGCATTCCGCGCGCCGAGGTGCCCCATCGGTTGGCACAGGCCTTGCGCGATCATGATGTGGCCGACGTTTCGGTGGAGGATCCACCGTTGGAAGATGTGATCGCCGATCTGTTTAACTCGGTCGGCCAGAAACGCGCAGCGGCGGCCAATGAATCGGTGGTGACGTCATGAGTGCGACTTCGAGGCCCAATCTGTCGGTCGTTCATCGTGTGCAAACTTGGTGGGTCATCCTACGCATTGCACTGGAGGAGCGTTTGGTCTATCGCGGCGATTTCGCCTTGGGGACCCTGATGCGGTTTCTGCCCATTATCACGCAAATTTTTCTGTGGTCGGCAGTCTTCAGCGCGATCAATCAATCGGGCCAGGAAGCAGAGCCCGCCAACATCGGTGGCTATCAATTTCCCGATATGGTGGCGTACTACTTGATCACAATGATCGCCCGAGCCTTTTCCAGCATGCCGGGGTTGGCCAGCGGAGTGGCTCAGCAAATTCGCGAAGGGGAGATCAAACGCTACCTGGTCCAACCGGTCGATCTGATTGGGTTTTTGTTGTTGCAGCGCATCGCGCACAAGTTGGCCTATTACACGATCGCCGTGCTGCCCTTTGCGCTGGTGTTTTTTTTGTGTCGCGATTACTTCGTAAAGGGTTGGCCACCGCCACCGGTATTGTTTGCTTTTGTCGGTTCATTGGTCATGGGGTTTTTGATTGGCTTCTTTTTGGAAGCGGCCATCGGCATGATCGGATTCTGGTTTCTCGAAGTCAGCTCGCTGTTGTTTATCTACATGCTGTTCAGCTTTTTTCTTAGCGGTCACATGTTTCCTCTCACGCTGTTGCCGCCGGAGGTCGAATGGTTTGTGCAGTTGTTGCCGCTGAAGTACCTAGCCTATTTTCCCGCGGCAGTCTTTCTAGGAAAAATCCCGGAGGAGGACTTGCCTGCGGAAATGGCCATCGAGGCGGCTTGGTTGGCGTTCTTTATTGTGCTCTGCCGTTTCATGTATGCACGCGGTGTAAACCGTTACAGCGGTTTTGGCGGCTAACGCAAGCGTTTGCGAAACGGTCATTGAAACCGAAACAGCGAGTGCAGGGCGCGATAGATTCGCTGGGCCAGAGGATGGGTGCCGACAAGGATTCTGGCTCGCCCTTGCTGGTAGTAAGTCAATGGCAAGTCGGTCGCTGCGATGGCAATTCGCACTTGGTAGCGAGTTGGTAAATCGGCCCTGCCCTGCTCCGCCGGTTGAGCTTCTTGCTCGGAGACTTCCAGGACCTTGCCTTCGATCTGCTGGTCCGCAAACGCATCGAGCATCACGGTCACCGGTTGGCCGACACGAACGTATTCGATCTGTTCAGGGGTAATCTGAATCTCTGCGTCGTATTCACCGGGCGTGGCGATGGAACCGAGAAGGACTCCTGTTTCCAAGAAACTGCCAGCATTGTGAGGGGCCATCGGCAGATCGCTCCAGACCGATAGTTGGTCCTTTGAACCAGAAGCAGTGGTGGGTCGCGGGCGGACAAGGATTCCAGTGCTGGGGGCCGTAATGGTCAGCAAGCGATGACGCGTTTCCAGTTTTTCGGCGCGCTGCTGAAGATCTTCAAGGGCCGCTTGCGTGAACGGGATTTGTGCCGCGGCTTCGGGATCGAATGCCTGCGTCCGCTGCAGTTGCTCGAGTAGTAAACGTTGCGATTGCAGACGTCGTTGCGCCTCGGCTCGCTGCCGCTCAAGGTCGGTGTTCTTCAGATTCAGTAGCGGCTCGCCTTGCTGGACGATTTCCCCCGGCAATGTCCCGTGTCCATTGACGGTTGGTGAAGTCTCGATGGGGAGATCGCGTGTGCCACTCATCGTGACGTAGACCGGCGTCGCATCTCGTGGAACAATCATTGTCTCGCCGGTGATGTGATGGGTCACCGGAACAAAGGTCAATCCGCACAACGACGCGGCCAGCAGACCGGTGAACAGCACTTTGCGAGGCCGCAGTTTCTGAAGATTGCCCGGTATGCGGGCCGTTCGGATCCACCGTCCGACTGGCACCAGCACCATGCTCGATACGGTTAGCAGGCACAGCGTCCAACCGATCGACTGCAATCCGTAAGGTCGAAGAAATTTTGTAATGAACCACAGGATGGCCAGCGTGATCATCCAACGATACGCCGTCGCGAATGCTTGATAGATCAACAGCCAGAAGGATTCCCGTGCGGATGGCTGCATCGCGGGATGAACCGGAATGCCCAGCAGCCATTTGCCGAGCGTCCGCTTGAAATGGTCACGGCTACGCTGAGCTAGGTTCGGAACATCGCATAGATCCGACAAGATGTAATAGCCATCGTAACGCAGCAATGGGTTGCCGTTAAACAGGATCGTACTAATCGAGCAGACCAGCATCACATTCATTGCCGCCGAATGGATCTGTCCCGGTTCAGAGTACCACCAAAGAAACGTCGCCACGGCTGCTAAGATGCATTCCACGATCATGCCTGCCGCTCCTACCAATGCACGCTGCATTCGATTTGTCAGCATCCAAGAGTCTGACGTGTCGCAATATAAAGCGGGGGTAAACACCAGCAGCATGGGGCCGATCTCATGGCATTCCCCGCCAAAGTGTTTGCAGGCGATGGCATGGCCCAGTTCGTGGCAAATCTTGGTGGCCCCGAGCGTCAACGCCAGCAAGAGCAGTTCGCCGGGCTGAGCCATCTGAGAGAGCGTGGGCAGTTCCGCGAAGTAAGTGTCGGCGTGGACCGCGAATAGGATCAACGCGGCGAAGCAAAACAGTGTCAGCAGGCTTAGCATTTTTGCTGACAGCATCCAACTCACGGCGGGATACAGCCGTCGCAGCAACGGTTCAGGATCGAAGCCTGGAAAGCGTATAAACAACAAGCTTTGCAGTCGGCCTAGCCATTTGTCGCGGACCCGTTTTTCAATCCGCCGGGTGTGAGTCTGAGACTGGCCGACCGCCTGTGAAACAACCAGTTCGCTGCGATGGAAGCGAAACAGCAGGGCTTGGATTTGAGCCAATGAGACCCGCTGCGGTGCAAAGCGTTTTTGGTAAGCCTCTCGGAGCGACTCCAGGTCAACAGCTTGTTTCAGTTGGCTCAGTAGAAACCACTCGTCTTCACGTAGGTTGTGATAGCGCAGGGCAACCGGATCCTTGACGGTGACCCGTTGACCTGCCGCCGCATCGACGCGTCGTGATTCGAGGTCAGGGCGCATCCGGAATGGCAGCGGTTGTCGCCCGACCAGACGAGAAGCGGGGGCGGGGCGGTTCATGCTTTGGCTCGACGAAAGTGAAACAACCCATGGCGGTGAATCGCCTGCATGACGTCACTAAACCAAGAGGCACCGAGCGATCGACGGCCGCAATAGACCTTGGCCCGGACTTCCGCACCGACGCGTCGAGGGTGCTTGACGCCGCGATCGACGGCCACTTCCGCCGGCACAATCATCCGACCTTGCTCGTTTTCCACGGCGGCTTCGGCGATGCGCGTCAGCCGAGCCGTATAGGCTTGTTCCGGTTCGATGGCTAATGCGTATTCCACGTTCAGGGGCGTGGTCTGTTGTTGCCGGGCAATGGCCACTACTCCGACGTCTTCGTCGGCAAGTTCCAGTTCCAGCATCCAGTTGTCACTCGTGTCGGCCACCGTCAACAGTTGATGGCCACGCTGCACCGGTCGCGATCCAATGCGTTGTTGGATATCCCAACTGACGATTTGACCTGCCAGTGGGCAGCGGATTTGAAGTTCCTCGATCTGTTCGGTTAGCAATGCATGTTGCTTTTCCAGGCCATCCAGTTCCACGACCAGTTGTTGCTCTTCTCCTGCCATGGCGTCAAATGGCAACTCACTTCCGCCGCTGTTTCTCGCCGCGGAGCGATTGCGGCTTCCGGACAATCGAGTCGCTCGCACGGCAGCTAAGCGCCTACCGAGGGTTTGGATTTGACTGATCGTCTCCTCAAGTTGCCTCTCCAGTTCGGCGTTTTGCAACGTGATCACCAGGGCGCCGGCATCGACTTGGTCGCCATGCTGAATGTGAATTGTTTGAACCACGCCATCATGAGGAGCAAACAGGTGCTGACGTGTGATCGGTTGCAGGGTGCCTTTCACGACCACGTAGTGTTCGACTTGGATTAGCGAAAAAGCGGCTACGATGCTGATCGCTACCAAGCCGATGGCCAAGGCCAGTAAACGTCGGCCTCGTTGAAATAATTTGCCCAGCGTTTGTCTCGCCGACAGCAGGAAGATGCGGTTAGTCTCTTCGGCGTTGCGCATCGCGATTGCAGCATGCGTGGCAAGGACCGTCGCATCGGGAATCGCGGCCAGTCCCTCCTCGGACGTGCCACTGGAAATCCGTTCCAGGACGATCGCGCCCAATGGCCTGCGATCCAAAAGCTTCCGCTCCGCTGCATCCAAATCACCAATCGAGTCCTCTTCGGCGAACAGTGGGATAATCCGCAAGCGGTCGACCGAAGACAGGTCCAAGTAGTCGTCCAATGCGATTTGAAGCTGTGGCGGGAGCTCTTCGCTGCCGGCGTGCTCCAGGATATCGCCCGTCACGGCCACTTTTTTGACCAGCCGTTCCAGGGCTTGGATGCTGTTTGCGCGGCGATGCACCTGAGACGATCCGCTGACTGCCAGTGTTCGGTATTGTCGACCGCGTCGCACCAAGACGGCCACGCGATCAAGGTTCAGTAGCACGCGAGAGTCGTTGGCGATCGTGGACGCGACTTCGCGAGGATGGAGCGACTTGTGGAACTGATTGAACGTCGGGCTCGGAACGGCGGAGGTTTCAGGCCCCTGCGATATCGCGGAAGACTGCTCGAGTCGTTCCGCGATGACTTCGAAGCTGCGTAGCCAAGCGGCTTCACTGTTGAGGTTCCGTGGGCCGGTGAAGAGAGTCAAGATGGTGATGGTTCCACCGGGCGAACGACAGCTTAGCAAGCGACCATCGCGATCGAGCAACGGCATAGCTGGTCGAATGGCTGGTTGCGTGGGACTGCTAGTGAAGCATTGTTGCAACTGCGTTTGTGCTTGGCTGGCTAGGAAGTCTCCTTGCCGCGGTCCACAGACGATCAGTTGTGGGGATCCCTCTTCCCGGATACAAGCCAGCTCCACCGCCGCAATCGCGGCCAGTTCGGCGCCAACCTCCCGCAAGACTTCGGAGCGTGGCTTGCCTTGCGCCTGCAGTCGCAGAATCGTTGCGATCAGACGAATCGGACCACTCGCATCGCGATGATCGGTCGCGGCTTGGTCAGGCAATTCAGGCGAGGATGATGGGGAAGCTGCCAAGGGCGTGGTCTCCGAGGATGCAGAACGTCCCTGCTTAGGTTAGTCAAACGCTCGCCGACGAAGCCTTGCGACTTGGTTCCGAGCGTCAGCTTGGGGCGGGATGTGGGTACCCATAGCGGATGCATCGATTGTGCCGACCACCACCAACCGTGGAGATTCCCTGCCCTGACTGCGGCACGTTTCCGAAGAAGAAGAAAAAGGTGCTGAGAGTCGAACCGTAACGCAAGGATGTGGGGTTTGGTGAACAAGAGGTTTGCGTTGTGTTTTTCCGCGACACTAGGGGTTGCCCTGGTGGTTGTGGGCTGCGCGGCCAAGCCATCTCGCGAAGCGGCTGTGGTAAATTGCCAGCCGCCACTCGCCGTTCCCTGTCGGGCACCTTTGCCGAGTCGCGGAGCGGCGCTCCAAGTCGGTTGGGTGGCGGGCAAATCGGCGCCCGCATCGGTCGCGTCTAGTCCGCGTGCACTCGATGCGTTGCCTACGCAATTCTTGGATCTGACTCGCCAGCAGGTGATTGAGCTGGCGTTGCACGACAGTCGAATTCTTCGCGACTTGGGCGGACGGATTCTGGATGCTCCCCAGTCCGCCATGACTCGTTACGACTACGCATTGCAGCGGAGCGATCCCTTCTATGGGCCGCAAGCCGCATTGTCGCAGTTTGACACGGTGCTGAATAGTTCCGTGATGACTGCCAAGAACGATCGCGTGTTCAATAATATTGTGCTCGGTGGCGGCGCTCAGGAGTTGCTGCAGGATACCGTTTCGCTGCAGGCAGGCCTCTCCCGACGTCTGCCTGGTGGTGGTGTCGTGTCCATCAATCGCCGCATCGACTACGACAGCAACAATCGGGCTGCGAATCTTTTTCCCAGTATCTGGGAGACGCAGTTGGAGGTCGGTGTCCGGCAGCCACTGTTGCGCGGTGCTGGTCGGCGGTTTAACGCCATTGCCGGCCCCAATGCGCAACCTGGATTTGTGTTTTCCAACGGCATCGTGATTGCTCGAATGAATTCAAGTCTCAGTCAGCTTGAATTCGAGCGGGGATTGCAGGATTTCTTGAGTGATGTCGAAGATGCTTACTGGACGCTGCAGTTGGCGTACCGTGAGTACGAAGGTCAGCGGCAAGCTCGGGATGCCGCTTATCAGACTTGGCAGTCGATCAACGCCAAGTACGAAGAACGGCTGGAAGGCGGCGAAGCGGATAAAGAAGCTCAGGCTCGATCAGAATATTTGCTGTATCAGCAGCGTACGTTGGAGGCATTGAACGGCACCCGTAGGCAGACGGGTGTTTATGAATCGGAGCGCCGCCTGAGGTATCTGGTGGGCCTGCCGGCCAGCGATGAGAGGTTGCTTCGTCCGATCGAACAGGTCTCCACGGCACCGGTGGTGTATGACTGGGAAGCGTTGTTGTCGACCGCGCTGCAACGCCGCATCGATCTTCGTCAGCAGGCGCTCCGCGTGCATCAAGAAGAGCTTCGGCTGGTGGCGGCCAAGAACTTCCTGCTGCCTCAGGTGGATTTGATCGGGCGTCACCGGTTACGAGGGTTTGGCAATGATTTGGCAGGAGAGGGCTCAAGGTTCAGCGGGGCGTTCAACGACTTCTATTCGCTGGAACATCAAGAATGGGAGTTCGGGCTGGAGATGCAGGTCGCAGCGGGGCGGCGTCAGGCACGTGCCGCAGTCCAGAACGCGCAACTGAAAGTCCAGCGTGAAAGAGCGGTGTGGGAACAGCAGCAACGCTTGGTTGCCCATGAGTTAAGCGAAGCGGTAGCGCGTGTGGAGGTCTTACAGGCGGGTATTCATGTTGCCGGAAGCCGGATGGAAGCGGCCGATCGACGGCGGCAAGCAGCCGCGGCTCAATATGCCGCCGGGCACACCACCGTCCACTTATTGCTGAATGCCCAAGAGGACTTTATCGCCGCACAGCAGCGATTTATCGAAACGACCACCGACTACGCCATGGCGTTGAAAAATGTCAGTCTAGCCAGCGGAGCCCTGCTGTCGGACTTGGGGATTCAGTTGGCCGAAGCCGAGCACTTTGTTGATGTGCAGATTGACTGGCAATCGCAGTCTTCTACGGTGCCTGAACGATAAGTTTTCCCTGCATGCCCGGTTTCAGCTTGCCATCTTCGTTGTGAACTTCGGCCCATAGCCGGGCTTGGTTGGTGACGGGGTGTAGCTCCGGTGCAATGAATTGAAGCGTGCCGCTGTATTGTCGTTCCGGATCAGACAGTGGCTGAAAAGTGAGCGCCGAACCGAGCGGCAGCGATGCTGCGTCGGCCTCGCTGATGAAGCATTCGATGCGAAGGCGAGTGAGGTCAATCACCCGCACCAGGGGAGCTCCCGCGGCAACCCATTCACCCGCCGACACGAATCGTTCGGCGACCACTCCGTCGATCGGACTATTGATCGTGTGTAATTCCACTGCCAGCCGAGCGGTCTCAACAGCCGCTTCACGCTGAGCGACGTTGGCACGTCGTACTTCGGCGTCTCGTTCCGACTGTTCGATCTGCAATCGAGCTTGTTCGATCGTAAGTTGCTTTCGTCGCATTTCGGTATCGGACACGCTGCCGGCGAAGCGGTCATTGGCGGCGCGACTCTTTTCCAGTTCTTGCTGCTGGACGGTCAGCGATTTACTTGCGAACCGACGATCGACATCGTTCTCGCTTTCCAGTTGGGCCGAGTGCAGCGCCTGGGTGGCGACGGCAAGTTCGGCGCGGGCACGGCGGTCGTCGAGTTGTGCGATCAATGCGCCGGTTCGAAGGTGCTGTCCCTCGCTGATCGGGAGCAACTGAACGGTTCCTTCGCTGGTCGCGGAGACGGTGAGATTGGTGGAGAGAGTTACCTGAGCATCCAACGTGAGCGGATCATCACCCCAAGCAGACGCGGTCAAGCAGGCAAGCAGGACTGTCGACAGCAGGATGGTTGGCAGAGGAAGAAAGGCGTGGAGAGGAGGCATGCAGAACGTCTCTGTGGAATGGGCCAACGCAAACGAGCAAGCCGGAACCAGCGTAGCGCTCAGGCGATTTAGAACTAAGCAATGAGCGATAAATAATTGTCGGGTACCTTTTGTGCGAGGCACCCGAAGGGTTGTGCGAGGCACCCGAAGGGCGAGTTCCTCGCAAAAGGTACCCGACACTTTTTGGTCGCACGATCCTACGCCGAAGCTAGTTTCTACGCCGATGCTTTTCCAGCATTTCGGGAAAAGCAAATCACAGTGGCGATTTTTTGGGGCAGAATTAGTGCGAATGTGTTGCATGTTCCAATTATCGGAATTAACGTCGAGACGCGGCTCGGGGGGGCTGTTTGTATCCTCCATTGGGTTTGTCTGATGTTTCGTGATTGGCCTCGCTCTGTTCGCCGGAAAAAAAACTCTTTGCGTGCTCCTGTGTGGGAAGCGGCCGATCTAGAACCTCGCCTCATGCTGGCTGGTGATGTGGCTGCGGCGGTTGCCGAAGCGTTACCGGCTGAAGCGGCGCAAGTTACCGATTCGGCGACCGAGCCGGTTGCGAGAGCCTTGGGGCAAGCCGAGGTGCAGCGAATCGATAGCCCCACGATCGTGTTTGTCGATGCCGGCGTCACCGATTTTGCGGTGCTCGGTGACGGGATCGGGCTGGATGCGGAAGTGGTCATGCTCGACAGCGAACGAGACGGCATCTTGCAAATCACGGAAGTCTTGCGTTCGCGTTCGAACGTTCAGGCCATCCATCTGTTGACGCACGGGCAGTCAGGACGGTTGGAATTGGCCGGTCGTTCGGTCGATCAAAAGAGCTTGCAGCAGCATGCCGAGCAACTGCGAGAGTGGTCGGCAGCGCTCACCGCCGACGCCGATGTCCTTCTTTACGGTTGTCACGTTGGTCAAGGTGGCGAGGGCGACAAGTTCATCCAGCGGTTGGCCCAACTGACGGGCGCCGATGTCGCGGCGTCAAACGATCTGACGGGGCATGCGGCAGAAGGTGGTGATTGGGAACTGGAGCAAAGCACGGGCGAAATTGAATCGCTGTTGCCCTTCTCCGCTGTCGCGCTGCAAGCCTATCAAGAGACGCTGTCCATCTCGATCAGCGCTGCCGGCGCGACGGGTGAAGAGCAGATGCAGTTGCAGATCGACGGGGTGACGGTGCAGACCTGGGACAACATCGGAGGCGATTTTAATAATCGGCAATTCCAGACATTCACCTACGAAGCGGCAACCGGTGTTTCGGCTGACCGAGTCCAAGTCGCCTTTACCAACGACCTGTTTGTTGATGGAGGCACCGATCGAAATTTGCGAATCGATTCGATCACGATCGACGGGCAAACTTTCCAGACCGAACATCCTTCCGTTTTTTCAACCGGAACGTGGCAGCCCGAGGATGGGATCACTCCTGGGTTTCGAGAAAGTGAAATCCTGCATGGCAACGGTGCCTTTCAGTTCGCGGAGCTTGATCGATCGGGATCGTTGATTCGCATTCGTGCCGCTGGGGAAACCGGTGGCGAGAACATGGAGTTGCGAATTGATGGCCAAACGGTTCAGGCGTGGAACAATGTGGCGGGCGATCCCGCACTGCGTCAGTTCGTGACGTATCAATACGAGGCAAATGAAGCGGTCACGGCCGGTCAGATTCAAGTGGTCTTCACGAATGATCTGTTTCAAGAAGGCACGGTCGATCGAAACCTCTATGTCGATAATATTGAAGTCGATGGCGTGCTGTATCAAACCGAGGCTCCGGAGGTCTTTTCGACGGGAACTTGGAAGCCCGAGGACGGGATTCAGCCAGGCTTCCGGGAGAGCGAAACGCTGCATGCAAACGGTTACTTTCAGTTTGCCGGTGAGCAACCGAATCCTGCTCAAACGACCGTGACGATACGAGCCGCTGGCGCGACCAATGAAGAGATCATGGAGTTGCAAGTCGACGGTGTGGTAGTCAACACATGGGAAAATATTGGCGGGAATGATCAAGCCGAACAGTTCGTGGATTACACCTTTCAGGTCGATGGTCAGGTTACCGCTGACCAAATTCGCATCGCGTTCATCAACGACTTCTTCGAGAACGGTATCGACCGCAATCTTCGTGTCGATCAAATCGAACTCAACGGTGTGGTGTTTGAATCGGAAGCCGCGACCGTTTTCTCAACCGGGACTTGGCTGCCTGAGGATGGCATTGTGCCTGGTTTTCGGCAGAGTGAATATCTCAACGGGAACGGCTATTTTCAGTACAACGCAACCGGTTTGAATCCGGGCGTCATCGCACTGGAAACGAGTGTGCTGGCTGTGAATGAAACCGATGGTGCGGTAGCGATTCGCATTCTCCGTACCGGCGGCAGCGATGGACAGGTGACCGTTGACTACAGCACGATTGATGCCACGGCGGTCGCGGCGAGCGACTATCAGAGTCAAGTCGGAACGTTGATCTTTGAAGCCGGTCAGACACAGAAAACCGTGTTGGTGCCGATCGTCAATGATTCCCTTGCGGAAGGAACCGAGAGCTTTAATTTTGCGATCGACAACGTGACCGGCGGAGCGACGTTGCTCGCCCCCAGAACGGCGACAGTGACGATCAACGATGACGATGTCACGCTGCCCGACTACGCAAGCTTCGCCAGCACGGCCGGTTTGACGCTCAATGGAGATGCGAAGCAGGTCGGCAGTCAATTGTTGCTCACCGAAGCGATCGATGCGCAAGAGGGAACGGCTTTCTTCAACGTACCCTTGCCGATCAATGTCGATACCTCGTTTCAGACTCGGTTTCAGTTTCAGTTGACCGGCGGGCAGCAAGCCTTGGGGGCAGACGGTTTCACCTTTGTGTTACAGAATGATCCGCGCGGAGCGACGGCGATCGGACCTGGTGGTGGCGAGTTGTCTTACAGCGGCATCGTCAACAGTCTGGCCGTCGAATTCGACACCTATCAAAACGCGGGAGACATCAATAACAATCATGTTTCGGTGCTTGTCAACGGGGACGTTTCAGCGGGCCTGGAGACCAGGATCCCCCTGTTGGATTTAAATGGCGGTAGCATTCTCAATGCCTGGATCGATTACAGCGGCGCGACCGATCAGTTGGCTGTGTACTTGAGTGATTCCGCCAGCAAGCCTGCCGAGGCGTTGTTGGTGGCGGATGTCGATCTGTCGGCTTTGGTCGGGGAGCAGGCATTTCTGGGATTCACGGCCGGCACCGGAGGTTCCGTCAATGCACATCGTCTGCTCGATTGGGAGTTTTCTCTAGAGCCACCTTCGGCAATCCTGCCTCCGACGCCGGGAACGACACTCGTTTCGGAAACAGTGGTTGCGGGATTGAATCAGCCGACCGACATTGCATGGACCGCAGACGGTCAGAACCTATACATTTCTGAAAAGTCCGGGTTGGTAAAAGTGGTTCGCAACGGCGTCACGCAAAGTACACCGTTCATCGATATCCGGGACCAAGTCAATGGGACGCGCGACCGCGGCTTGCTCGACATCGCCCTGCATCCAGACTTCGAAAACAATCCGTACGTCTATTTGTTGTTCACCTATGATCCGCCCGAAGTGTTCGACAATATTGGGGATCCTTTGGCCGGGCCCGATCAGAAGGGCAATCGAGCCGGACGTTTGGTGCGGGTGACTGCGGATGTAGCGACAAATTACACCACGGCGGTCGCTGGAAGCGAAGTCATTCTGCTAGGTAAAAATAGTACCTGGGAAAACTTCAACGGCTTCGTTAACAGCACGGTCGACTTCAACGAACCACCGGCGGGAATCTTGGCCGATGGTACGAACCTGCAGGACTTTATTTCCAGCGACAGTGAGTCGCATACGATCGCTTCGCTAGCGTTTGCCAACGACGGTAGTCTGTTCGTTTCGATTGGTGACGGAGCGAGTTATAACCGTGTCGATCCTCGTGCGATCCGCGTGCAAGATATCGATAATCTGTCGGGTAAGGTGTTGCGGATCGACCCACTGACGGGCGAGGGATTGGCGGATAATCCGTTCTATAGCGGCGACCCGGATGCCAATCGATCCAAAGTCTACCAGCTAGGGCTGCGCAATCCGTTTCGGATCTCCGTCGATCCAAATTCGGGGCAACTGTATGTGGGCGACGTCGGCTGGACGCGATGGGAAGAGATCAACGCAGGGGGCGCGGGAGCGAACTTTGGCTGGCCTTATTTTGAAGGAGGCAGCGGGACAAGCGAGCGCACCGGCGGGTATCAGAACTTGCCCGAGGCCATTGAGTTCTACAACAGCGGCGCTTCGGTAACGGCAGCGACGTTTGCCTTGAATCATGCGGTCGATGGCATTAACGCCATTGTCTTAGGAGGCGTTTACACGGGCGACGTCTACCCCGAGGAGTTCCAAGGCGATCTGTTTTTCAATGATCTCGGGCAGGGATTGGTTCGCAATGCCAACCTGGATGCCGATGGAAATGTGATCAGCGTGCAGAACTTTGCGACCGGCGCGGGGATTGTGGTGGCGATCGAGCAAGGTCCCGACGGGACGATGCATTATGTCGACTTGGACGACGGGCTGATTGGACGTTGGTACTTCGCGTAGCGTCGGAGTTCTTCGCGTAGCGTCGAGCATCGGGTTTGCCAGACTTGACGGTTTTCCAAGTCCTGCCTACCGTTAGCCTTCGAAGTTTCCCGAATTTGTTGGCTAGTCAACAAGGACTTTTCGCCCCTGGCCGATTTGGCTCTGGCGGTTCATTGCCACCGAGATTGTTCGTGTCGTCCACGCCTTTATCCGACGCTACTGCCCCACTTGCCGTGGATCCGAAGCATCGTCCCCACTACGGACGCGTCTTCTTAACATTTGCGCGAAATAGTTTAGTGCGAGACATGATGTTTCGCACCAACTTCATCTTTCAGTGCATCAGCAGTGTGGCTTGGACGCTGATGAACGTGGGGTTTTACTTGATCATCTTCCAGTTTACGTCTTCGATTGGAGAAGACACTGGCTGGCAGCGATACGAGTTCTTCATGTTCCTGGCCACCACCTGGTTCGTGAACAGTTTGGTGCAGGCGTTTTTCATGCCCAACGCCGAAGAGTTTAGCGAGTTGATACGAACGGGCGGTTTGGATTTTGCTTTACTGAAGCCGATCGATACGCAGTTCTTGATCTCCTTTCGGCGAGTCGACTGGAGCGCGCTGGCGAATTTTTTTGTTGGGGTGGTGTTGTTGGTTTGGAGCATGTGGAACTTGGCCACGCAAGAGGTCGATCCGAGGCACTTTTCGGTGCTGTCGGGAATCCTGTATGTGTTCTACATCTTGTGTGGCGTTCTGATCATGTACAGTTTGATGATCTGTTTGTCGGCGACGAGTATCTGGTTGGGGCGAAACCAGACGCTGTATAACTTTTGGTTTTACATCACCAATTTCAGTCGTTATCCGATGGAGATTTACCAGCGTGGCTGGGGGTGGTCGCTGTGGGGGGTGTTTACGTTTGCGATTCCCGTGTTGGTGGTGGTGAACGTTCCGGCCCGCATTTTGGCTCGTCCTCTGGACCCCCGGGCTTGGTGGGAGTGGCCGCTGGCGTTGTTCGCGATTGTGGCAACGCTGGTCAGTGTTCTGGTAAGTCGCTGGGTGTTTACTCGTGCTTTGGGCAGCTATCGCAGCGCCAGTTCATAGTGGACCTGCCTCGGGGTTCGATGGAACCGGTGGTCGCGATTCGTGTGGTCGGCACACTTTACTCGTGTGGTCAGCACACTTTGCGTCGGCTGTGGCACGATGCCCCGTTGCCGTAACCGCGTCCGCGGCCTACCAATAATGGTATGCCAAGCACAGAACCCTCCCGAACGCGATTCGGTGAATACCGCCAGCAGATCCGCCGACGTCATCGCGGCGACGAGCCTTCCAAGTCCGATAGTCAGGGGGAGCGGCATGCGCGAAAGCTGGGGACGCGCCAACGTGGCTTCTGGGAACTCTTTCGAGCATTCTGGTCGTTGGTGCGCGGGCACCGACTGAAAATCGTGCAAGCGATCCTGTTGATGGGCGTTGGCGTGGGGCTGAGTTTGATTCCCCCGGCGGGGACCAAATTCGCGATCGACAGTGTCTTGACGGATCCTCCCAAGCCCTTGCCAGGGTTTCTGACTCGCTTTCCGTTGCCTGAAACGAAGATGGGGCTGTTGGTGGCGATCGCCGTCGTGGTCACGGTGGTGACATTGCTGGCCACATTCATTCGGCTGTGTAGTCGCTGGTTGGCGACCAAGACGTCCAATCAGACTCAAGTGTCCATCCGCAATGAAGTCTTCGAGCACGCCATTCGGCTGCCTTTGCACCATGTTTATGGAATGAAAAGCGGCGGCGTGGCGAGCTTGATCCGCGAAGATGCGGGGGGCGTCGCCGACTTGATTTTCAGCATGATCTACAACCCCGCCCGCGCGATCATTCAGTTTGTCGGCAGCCTGCTGATTTTGATGTGGGTCGATTGGAAGCTGATGCTCGGCGGTTTGGCGTTGCTGCCCGCGGTCTGGTTGACCCACCGGACGTGGATCGCTCGAGTGCGACCATTGTTTCGCGATATCCGACGTCAGCGGCAGCACATCGATAGCAGTGCAACGGAAACCTTTGGTGGGATTCGCGTCGTGCGCACCTTCGCACGTGCGCGGAGTGAGGCGAGTCGATTCGTTCGTGAAGGCGACTTTATGGTTCGTCAGCAACTGTTCACGTGGTGGTGGACGCGCATCATCGAGATCATTTGGGAGGTCCTCATTCCACTCGCTTCGACCGGCTTGTTGCTCTACGGCGGTTATCAAATCATTCAGAATGAGTTGACGCTTGGCGACCTGATGATGTTTCTGGTTTATCTGACGATGCTGCTCGACCCGCTGGCAACGCTCGCCGGTAGCGCGGTGACATTTCAGAACAACTTGGCAGGTCTTGATCGGATTCTTGATGTGATGGAAATGGAGCAGGAGTTGCCGACGAATCAAGGTGCCGTCGCACTGGAGCGAGCCGAAGTGCGGGGAGCGCTGAGGCTACGGCAGGTCAGCTTTCGTTACCCGGAAACCGAAGCCAACGTCTTGGTGGACGTGAGTCTGGAGATCCAAGCCGGACAGACCGTCGCATTGGTGGGGCGCAGCGGTGCTGGGAAAACAACGCTGACTAATCTGGTGGCTCGGTTTTATGATCCCACTTCCGGAACGATCGAGCTGGATGGGCGAGATTTGCGCGACATTCAACTAGACAGCTATCGGCAGTTGCTGGGAATGGTTGAGCAGGACGTGTTTTTGTTTGATGGTTCGATTCGCGAGAATATCGCTTACGCGCGTCGTGGAGCGAGTGAAGAGGCGGTGCGCGAGGCGGCCGTTGCGGCGGCAGCGGACGAATTCATCCAGCGGTTGCCCGATGGTTACGAAACCTTCATTGGAGAGCGTGGCGTCAAATTGTCAGGCGGGCAGCGGCAACGGTTGGCGATCGCGCGGGCCATTCTGGCAGACCCGAAGATTTTGATTCTCGATGAAGCCACCAGCAACCTAGACAGCGAAAGCGAGCGATTGATTCAGGCGAGCCTCGAGCGGTTGCTGCAGGATCGTACGGCAATCGTGATCGCACACCGCTTGAGCACCATTCGTGACGCCGACCAGATCGTCGTGCTGGACGCGGGCCGTGTTGCCGAAGTCGGTTCGCATGAAGAATTGATGGCTCGCGGAGGCGCGTATCGCGATATGGTGCGGTTGCAGACCAGCGACCAAGCGGGCGAGTCGACTGCGGTCCGCAGCGCGATCTGAGCAATCGCTCGGTTCCGTTTGTGGACGCAGGCTGGCGCGGTTGGAGGTTCGCGTTTGCCCGATCTGTTCATGGATAAACGGGTGGCCCGATTGAACGTAGCCGCTCGATCGTCGATCATACCGACGTTTCCTTTCGATTCGCCCTCTCCTTGCTTTGGCAGGCTTCATCATGCAATTGCGTAGCCCAGCAATTTCCGTTTTCGTCTGTTTGCTTTTTGGTTCGATGGTGGTTGCCGCGGATGGCGATTGGCCACAGTGGCGCGGCCCTCAGCGGGACGGGCACGCCGCTTCGCAGTCGCTGCTGCAGAACTGGCCTGAGGGGGGGCCACGGTTGAAGTGGAGCTTTGACGCAGCGGGTCGTGGATACAGCAGTGCCGCGGTTGCCGACGGCCGGCTGTTCACGATGGGAGCCCGCGATGGGCAGTGCTGGGTGATCTGCTTGGATGCCGCCAAGGGAGAAAAACTTTGGGAAACGTCGATTGGTCGGGATTCCAAAGATGACGACTATCTACACGGTTGGGGTGGTGGGCCCAGGAGCACGCCGACGGTCGATGGGGATTCGCTGTATGCGATTAGCGACGTGGGAGCGTTGGCAAAGCTCGATCTTCAGAACGGAGAGGTACGGTGGTCGGTCGATTTCTTGAGTTTTCCAGGGGCCGAAATCCCCAAATGGGGATTCAGTGAATCCCCTTTGATCGATGGTGATCGCGTGGTGGTGACGCCCGGTGGGGAGAACTTTATGGTGGCGTTGAGCAAGGGAACGGGGGAAAAGGTGTGGAGCAGTCAAGGTCTCAACGAGACAGCGCAGTATGTCTCGATCATGAAGCACACCTTTGCCGACGTGCCGTTCTACACCACCGCCTGCAAGTCGGGCCTCTATGGGTTTCATGCCGAAACGGGTGAACAGTTGTTTCAGACGCCAGTGACGGGAAATGGCGTGGCGGTGATCCCCACCCCGATTCCTGACGGGAAACATCTTTATCACACGTCGGACTATGGCGCGGGCAATGTGCTGATGGAACTACAGGTCGGCGCGGCAGGCGAGTTGTCGGCTCGGCAGGTCTATCATATCGACAACAAGAGCATGCAGAACCATCACGGTGGCGTGGTCCTGGTCGATGGCGTGATCTATGGCTTCACCAAAGCCGATGGTGGGCAGTGGATGGCGCAAGACTTGTTGTCGGGCGACACCTTGTGGTCCAAGAAGCTGCGGGGCAATCGTAGTGGTTCGATCGCTTATGCCGACGGGAGGTTGTACTGCTACAACGATGGCGACGGCAGCCTCTATCTGGTGCAACCGCAGCGTGATGACTGGCAGGCAGTCGGTATGCTGACCCTGCCGCGTCAGACGAGTTTGGATCGTGGGAAGGGAGCGATCTGGGCGCATCCCGTGATTGCTGGGCAAACGCTGTTTGTCCGCGACCAAGATTTGGTCTACGCCTACGATATCGCCCGCTAAGCATCATGCGGATATGGAGTCCGAAGTGACGTTTGTCGGCTAACCTGTCTTGGCGAGCCACCAAGCGAGCCCAAAGATGATGAAGTACTGAGTTAGGTAGCACGTCAGCGGAAACCGCCCCGCCAGAGTTAGCCCCTTCCATTTCCAGTCTGGGTAACGCACGCCCAGGCTTAACAAGCCGATCGCCGGCAACAGGAAATAGAACAGGTATTGGCTGGGGTCCCCGGGGGAGAGCCAACGCAACCAAAATGCGCCGGTGGTTAGGCCTGCAGCGATCAGTAGTGCCGCCTGCAGGCCGCGCTGTCGCAGGATCATTCCCAGGGTAACGAAGCTGATCACCAGCGACGGTGCGTAATCGAACCACTGATCGAGCGGATCGACGGGATAGAGCAGCACCATTCCGACGAACCATGGATAGGCCTTTCCGACCGCACGTAGGACGGTGAAGGCGAGCAGTAAACTGGCCAGGATTTCGAACTTGTCATACAGCGGCCAATAGGCAGCGTTGATGACGACCATTGCGATGGCGATTTGCAGATAGCGATGGCGATTCAAGGGTTTGCCGACGGTGAGGAAGTATCCCATCAGCAGGCAGAACAGTGGCATGCTGAGCCGAGTCCAGAACCGAACGCTGGAGAATTCAATCGAGACGCCCAGCAGGATGCCGACGGCGTGATCGAGCACCATCAACAAAATGGCAGCACCACGAAGCGTGTCGAGGCTGGCATTCCGCTGCGGTGGGAGTGGTTCCCCGGCGGGCGGTTTTCGTCGAGAACTTCGGCGTTTGGCCATAAGGGTTTCAAATTGCGACAGCGGTAAGGCCCAAGTCGGCGTCTCTCAAAGCCACTGCTCTCAATGTTGGCTCCCCGCGTTTGCTCTTTTCAGGGAAGGCGGACGTCTTGAGCAGGGCTTGGTCGGCACAGTAGCAAACGCAGGTAGCCTCGCTGTGGAATTGTTCTTGAATTCTGACGCTGCGGTCCGTTTCGCGCTGGAGTCAAAGCATTTTTTCTCTTCGGCTTGGCGGCTAACCGGAAAAACCGGCAGACTCCCCACGGATATCCTCATTTGCAAGTTCCTGGCATCGGTCTGGGGCGAATTTGTTGCCTAACGTCGGAGCGCCAATTAAGCTCAGGGTGACGAGCCGATAGGTCTTCGCGGCTTGACGGAAGGATCAACGCTACTCTTTCCTCCGATACTTTTTGACAAAGGCAAACCCTCTGATGCGACGACGTCGAATTTTCGCAACCTTCGCTAGTTCCGCCCTGCTTTGGCTGGTTGCCATTAGTCTGTCTTGCCTGACGACCTCGGCCCATGCCAATAACGACGATAATGCCAATCCATTTGCCCAGCCGGTCGCAGGGGTGGAGGTCGATGCTGCGGGGGTTCTCCGTGTCAAGCAATTTGATCCACGTGTCGCTGCGGCTCGGGCCCAAGCGGCTCGCCAAGCCCTGCCAGCTGACCTGCAGCGGCCTTCGCCCCTTCGGAAAGTATCGCTGAACCGACTGGAAGCGGCCGTCGTGGCGGCTGGAAAACCTGATCAGTCGATGCAGGCTCTGGCTGGTTTGACACGCATTGAATATGTGTTTTTCTATCCTGAATCGGGTGATGTGGTGATTGCTGGTCCCGCCGAACCGTTTGTGGAAGACGCATCGGGCCGGATCCGAGGCACCGAGACCGGTCGGCCGGTGATTCTTTTGGAAGACATGGTTACGGCGCTGCGTGCCTACTCGCCGGGGTCTCGACCAACGTCGGTGATCAGCGTTTCGATCGATCCAACCCAAGAGGGTTTGCAGCGTTTGCAGCAGGTTTTGCAGACCGCCCGGCGCGGCCTGCGGCCCTCGGATGCGGATCGTTTAGCGATGTCCCTGAAGAACAATCTTGGTCTTCAAACCGTCACCATTCAAGGCATTCCCACCAACACCCACTTTGCTCAGGTTTTGGTGGAAGCGGATTACCGGATGAAACTGATTGGTATCGGTTTGGAGCGATTGCCGCTTCGACTGGCCAGTTATGTTCAGCGAGCCAATCCGACGCAAATTGCCGCTAATGCCATGGAACGCTGGTATTTCCAGCCCAATTATGAAGGCGTCAAGGTCAGCGAAGATGGACAAGCGATGCAGTTGAGCCAGCACGGCGTCGAGTTGGTGGGGGCGAATGAACGGGTTGGTAACAAGGGCGAACGTGTGGCGGTGAATCGTGGGAACCGTGCCAGCGAAGCCTTCTGCAAGGATTTTACCGAAAACTATGATCGGATTGCTGCGGTGGCTCCGGTTTACGCTCAGATGCGAAACCTGGTCGACGCGGCGATCGCGGCTGCCTACATTCAGCAGCAGGACTTCTACGGCCAATCGGGCTGGGGGATGGACTTCTTCGGCGATGAAGCTCGGTTTGCCGTCGAGGTTCATGAATCGCCCGTCCAGGTCGAAACGGCAGTCAACGCTGTTTGGAAAGGAAATACACTGATGACACCGCTCGGCGGTGGTGTGAACGTCCAGCCACGAACGGCACTCAAGTCTGATCTAAAGCAGGTCGACACCAGCGGCGAGACGGAGAAAAGCCGTCTTACTGCCGGTCCGAAAGGCTTGGCGGCTGGCCAGTGGTGGTGGGACTGAGCGGGCCCTGGGATCCAACGGGCCCTGGG